>Ga0209402_10000636_pt1 | contig 41415 bp, 27 predicted proteins | sample ArcticOcean_MG_C_3_FD_187437 | JGI IMG/M metagenome (GOLD analysis project Ga0209402, IMG submission 187437) | Marine microbial communities from western Arctic Ocean - ArcticOcean_MG_CB8_126 (SPAdes) (version 2) | ecosystem: Environmental > Aquatic > Marine > Oceanic | place: Arctic Ocean... | reverse complement strand
GTTGGATATCGACACTGACGAAAACGGTGTCCCCGATGTCTAATTCCATTAGGCTGACCACCAGTACTCTGTCATCCCTTAGTCCTTCCCCCCGGCTGTCGCCAGCCCGCATTCAACTGGTTCCCGCCTTGCTTGTTCCGGCCATGACAATATACTTGGAGAAGCTCTGAAACCACGACCCCAATGCAGGATTCATCGTGAGCGATTCCCAAACACACAGCTTTGCTCCTTTCATCCCGGAGAATCTCGGTCGAGAGTGGAAAGTTGCCTTCGGCAACTGGGCCGTCGAGGATGGACGGTTGACACACGTGCTGCCGTCGGGCCCGGATCCGACGGGATCGATGATGATCAGCGGTGGGGGTATGGGTGAAGTCGACGTATTGTCCCACCTGGGCGGCATTACGTTTTCCTTTCCCGACGGCGGCGTCGAGACCGTCGAGCTGCAGCTCGACATGTCCCTGCAACGGGCCGAGCCGGCATCGGTCTCGCTTGACGAATGGGGTATCGAGTGGGGGCCCTACTACGCCATGAAACCCGTCCTCCTCGATATACTCAATGCCGTGAAAGCACATGAGTATGACGATGAGCCGTGGGGCGAGATCGGCCCCGACACAACGCACAGGATAAATATCAACGGCGATGCGAATGCCATCGTCATTTCCGTGGATGGCCGTGAATACTTTCGTGTCGACCGCAGCGTTCCCCGGCCGTATCGGAAGATTTCGGTCGACACATTCGCGGGTGCGGCCATCTCGAATGTGAGCATCGAAACCAGCGCCCCCCAGCCCGCGCGTGTTCCAAAGAAAACCGGCCCGCAGCCAATTCTGGCTGCCGTTGTCGATTTCGTCGACGACATGATCTACCAGCCGTTTACCGCCGAAATGATCGATCTACTGATCGGGCAGCTCGGCGAGCTCGGCATCAGCCGCGTTTACTGGTTCAACAATCGACGTATCAGGATGGAGGCGGTTGGGCCCGACGCCGATCCGGAGCTCGACCGGAATCTGGACCTCTGCGATTTCGCCGCCGAGATCCGGCCGGACGGCATGCGCGTCGTGCCGGCCACAGTGCGCAACTGCTACCCGTTTCTGCCTAAGGCGGTCGAGGCGGGGCACCGACGGGGCATGGAAGTCTATGCCGTCCACAAGTCGGTCGACCTCGGGTGGGATCCGCCGTATGGCGATCCGAGCCCATACACCTTCGATCACTTCCGCCAGACCAACCGCGACACGGCACTGGTTCACTGGCATCCGGATGCGGAGATCAACGAGGATCCCGGCGGTCGGCCTGTGACCTCCATCTCTTTCTTCAAAGATAATGCTGCAGATCATGCCATCCGTCCCGAGGACATCACGGTCTGGGTCAGCGATGACAATGAGTCATACCGTCCCGTGACCCCGCCGCCGCAAATCTCGCTCGGCACTGAATCGCGCCAGTTCGCCCGGCATTGGGAGGGTGGCCAGACCGAACCGCGGTCAGTCAGCACCATCACCATCAACGGTCTGGACATTCGCACCAGGTATTTCGCGGTCACGGTCAGTTGCAAGCGCGAATGCACCTTTCGCAACCTGATGCACCGCCTCTGCGAGGCCCGGGATGCGGACGGGCGGGTAATCCATACGTCGCGCAATATACCGGAGCGCCCGACGGTAGGTCCCGAACAGTGGCAGGGTCAGGGTAGTTTCATCTTCAACGGAACCACAACGATTCGCCAACCGAGCGGTTCAACCAACGACCGCGACTGGATCGACACGTACCAGGCGCTCGACGGTCTCGACCTGGGCCTGGCGTTCATGCGCGGCCGGCCCGAGTATATCAGCAGCGGCGCGCCCAGTCCGGCACATCCCGCCACCATTCAGTTCTGGGATGACTGGATTACCGAAGCGCTCGACGCCGGCGTCGACGGTATCGACCTGCGCATTATCAATCACGGCAGAGTCCTCGATTGGGCCAACTACGGATTCGGCCCGCATGAGCGGCGCGAGTTCGAAACCCGTTTCGGACACCCGCTGCGGCCGGATGCCGCGTGCCGCGAACAACACACCGGCATGCTCGGCGACATGTATACTGACTTTCTTCGGCACGCCGCCGGCCGCGTACACGACGCTGGCGGAAAATTCCAGCATCACGTCAGCATCCCAATGTTCGCAGCACCCGGCTGCCGCCCGATGCTGAACATCAAATGGGATTGGCGCCGATGGATCGAGGAGGGCATCGTCGACACCATCACCCTGAAAAACATGGACCAATCCCCCGGCTATTTAGACGAGGCTATCGCACATGCCGATGCCTGCGGTGTCGAAACCATTCTGTGCCCATATCTCAATTGCGTTTTCAGCGCCTCGAATTCCTGGGCCGACCAACTGCGCGAAGTGATTCGGGGAGTCACTGCCCGCGGCATTAATGGTTTGGCCCTCTATGAATCCGCCTCCTTCCTCCAGGCCGACGGGCATGGTGACATCAAGTGCATGCTGCCCGGCATGAAAGACGTCCTGAGTGGTGCGTAGAGTGAACCAACGCATTCCAATCCTGGTCTATCATCATGTCTATCCCGATGGCGCCGGCGAATTGGACGTCAACAAACCGGGAGAATGCACCGGCGTGATTGCAGAGTCTGCATTTCGCCGGCAGATGCAGTACCTGGCCGACAACAAGATGGAAGTCGTCTCGACTTCGAGCGTCGTCGACTGGGTGATCGACGATGCGCCTTTACCCGAACATGCCGTCGTCCTGCACTTCGACAACGGCTGGCTCGACACGTTCACGGTAACCAAGCCTGTTCTCGACTCGTTCGGCTTCACCGCCACTTGCTTCGTCATAACCGACTCGGCCAACGCAACATCCGAAGGCAAGCGCGCCGCCATCCGCACCAAGACCGAAGGCATCGTCGAGAAACCGTTTATGACCTGGGACCAAATCCGCGAACTCGTCGCGGCGGGTTGGGAGATCGGGGCCCACACCGCAAGCCACTGCCGGATGGCAGACAAGCACGAGGCCGAAGGCGACGAAGGCGTGCTCGACGAGGTTGACAGACCCAGCGCTGCCTTTCAGGAACATCTCGGCCGTCTGCCCCCGCACTTTGCCTACCCCAGCGGCTCACGCAACACACGCACCGATGAGCTGCTACAGGACCACTACCGCTCGCTGCGACTGTGGCACTTCGAGGAACAGCCCGTCTGGAGTTTTACGGAAAACACTACCTCGCGGTTGGCGATTGACTGCCAGAACATCGATAACACCGTTACCTTCGCGGATTTCGAGCGACTGTTCGAAGAAGCTTTTACCAATGGATAGGAACACCATGCGTATTGCCCTAATAGCCTCCCTACTGTTGTCGATCCTCGTATTGCAGGCACAAGCCGACGACCTCGTACTTGTCGACAACGGACGTGCCGCCTGCACCATCGCCGTGCCGGATAAGGCGGACTCGTTCACCCTCATGGCGGCGTCCTGGCTTACCGACTACGTGAAGCAAATCACCGGCGCCACGTTGAACATCGTCGAGGAAAGCGCCGCACCGGATGGCACCATCATCAGTGTCGGGCACACCCGGATGGCCGCAGCAGCCGGCGTCACCACCGATGACCTTACCTACGATGCCGGCCGCTTGCGTGTTGCTGGCGACGTGTTGTATCTGATCGGCCGTGATTCTCCACGACGCAGTGGGGCGATCGAGCCGACGGAGGGACCGTGGGAGTATTTCCTCGAATGCGCACCGCTTCGAGGGCCGCTGCGAGCAGGCCCCAAGGGCACCTGCCGTGCCGTCACCCGGTTTCTGGAATTACACTGCGGCGTGCAGTGGCTGGCGCCGACGGAGAAAGGTACCCGGGTTCCGAAGACAATGCGACTGGCTGTGCCACGCGATCTGGATGATCTCGATGCGGCTGCCTTCGGTTTCTATATCGGCACCTTCTTCTACGGCAGTCAGCTCAAAGGTCCGGCCCCTTACGCCAACAGCATTCGCAGCGGCATCCAGGGTCGACACTACGGCGGGCATTCCTACATATACTGGTTCAATGCAGACTTTGAAAAGAATCCCGAGTACTTCGTGGAGTTCAACGGCGAACGCACAAAAGTCGGCCACCATGTATGTCCATCGAACCCGGAAGTACGAAAAATTCTGTTGCGCGGGTTGCAGGCGGAGTTCGATGCCGGCTATGACTGGCTCGAGATGGGCCAGTCCGACGGGCACATCCCATGTGAATGCGACGGTTGCCAGGCAATGGAGCCGGACACTAACCGGCGCATGCTGCTGCTGCACAAATGGCTCTGTGACGAAGCAGCCAAATCACACCCTGATAAAACCATTCTGATGATCGCCTACGGTCCGACGCGCAAGCCCTATCCCGACATTCAATTCGGCGACAACGTCGTCATCGAATTAACCGGCGGTCGCCCGGATCGGGTGGAAGCGTGGAAGGGCAACGGCCGCGGGATGATGATCTATCACTACTGGCTCGACGAAGCGCTGGGCATCGGTTTCGCGCCGCGTATATCACCGGCAAACATGTCGGAGATCATCCGCTACTATCACGAGCAGGGCGTCATCGGCATCTTCGGCGCTGGCGGCGGCTTTTCCTGGGGACTGATGGGGCCCACCTACTACACGCTCGGCCAGTTGCTGCGCGATCCGACGCTGGACTACAAGCAGCTGACCCGGACATACTGCCTGGGACTCTACGGCGAAGCGGCAGATGAAATGCAAATGTTCTTCGACCTGCTCTACCAGCGAACGTATTGGCAACTCAATTTTAAGCACTCGCTGTCGCTGACTATGGCGGAGGCACTCAAGCAGCTATACCCGCCGTCCGTCATCCACGGCCTCGAAGAGCGGTTGCGCCGGGCCGAACAAGCCGCTGCCACCGAGCGAGAGAAACAATGGGTCCAATTGACACGGGACGAGTTCGATTACCTCAAGCACATGTCGGCTATGCTGCATCTGTACGACGCGTACCTGATCAACAAGAGTCCGGCAATCTTTGCCGAACTCGAGACCGCTGTCGATAGTTTTCAGGCCTGGCGCCGCCGCATCGTGATGCTCGAAGGCGATCGCATCACCAACTATTTCCCCGGCCACGGATACTTCGCAAAATTCCTCAGCACCGGCGCCAACTCCGGCTATTACTACCATGGCTGGAAGCACCTGCGAGACAGGACCGACTTCGACCGGCTCGACGAATCCGGCGTGGGATACCCGGGCAACTCGTCGGTTAGCCGGCCGATCACCCTGGACTTCGATGCGATCGGTGGTGGGCGCGAGTTCCGGCTGCGCCGGGCGACTGCACCTCCGGTACTCAACGGCAAACACAGTACCGGGGAATGGGACACGCCCGTCACGACGTTCAAGAAAAACGCCGCGACCCATGTCCGCGGCATGTATGACGATGCGAATCTATACCTCACCTATACCTGCGAAGAGCCCCACATCGACAAGATCGTGGCCCATGATTTTTATCGCGACGGCGACGTCAGCCTGTTCGACTGTGTCGAGTTCATGGTCTCGTCGGAAAGCTCGGTGTACGCCACCCGCTATTACCACTTCCTGGTGGCCCCAGCCAAAGACGCAATCCTCGATTTGCGGACCGGCTTCAAGGGTGGTCGCGATCAGGATGAAGCCTGGAATGCCGAGGGTTTCGCTTTCGGCTATCACATTGACAAAGTCAACAAAAAATGGACTGTGGAATTGCGCATTCCACTCCAGGACATCAACGCCCCGATACCGAAACCGGGGGATGTGTGGATGGGCAACCTGGCCCGCGAACGCCGGGTCAAAGGCACCGAGTTACAACTCTGGTCGCAGGGCGGCCGCGGCGGATTCACAGACCCCAAAGCATTCGGCCGATTTATATTCGAATAGCCAAGGAAAACCCTAATGAACAATATGAAAATCTTGCTCGTCGCGACGCTCCTATGTATTGCTGAATTCACAAAAGCAGCAGAGTTCCTGGTCACCGATTACGGCGCTGTCGCCGACGGCACGACCGATTGCTCACCGGCTATTGCCGCCGCTATCGAAGCTGCAGGCGCGGCCGGCCGCGGAACGGTCGTGCTGCCCGCTGCCGACAAACCATACGTGATCACGGACACCATTCATCTGCGGACCGACAATCTTCATCTCACCGCCGGCGGTGCCACTGTTTATCTGAAGGACGGTTCCTCGATTGGTCGCACGACGGCCGAGAATATGCTGCACGTAGTGTGGATTCACGGGACACCCGAACGTCCCGTGGAGAATGTCCGGCTCGACGGATTGTCCATCGATGCGAATTTCTGGGGGCAAAGCGGCAATCTCGCGTCGTGGCAGGGCAGCACAAAGGTGGCAGGCATCACGCGGGGCATAAAAATCGATCACGCGCGCCATATAAAGATCGACAACGTTGCCATTCGGCGCCCGTTTGTGGGCATGACATTCGGCCTGGGCTCTCATTATTGCCACGCCAGCAACATCACCGTCACAGAGTTCCATCACGATGCGTTCGGCGTAACCCCGGGCTACGTCACTGCCGGTGCAACGCATATCACCTACGAACGTTGTACGGCCGCGGACTCCATGAACGGCGCCAAGGGCGGTTTGCCAGGCATACGGATCAAAGGCTGGGAGATCGAGGAAGGCGCGCAGAACATAAAAGTCATCGACTGCACGGTCCGCAATACCAGCGCAAACGGGTTTTATATACGACCGCATTCAGCCCACACCAATTTTGCAACGAAGAATATTGAGCTCATACGCTGTCGTGTCGAAAATGCCGGAGACTTGGCCTTCAACGTCCAAAGCGCAACCGCTGATCAGCCGGTCAGCAACGTCACGCTGACCGACTGTTCCACCGACACCGGCGACCTGGCGATGCAGATGAACGCAGACCAGGTACTTGTCCAGGGCGGGAATTTTGGGCAGGTCGCGATCGGCTATTACTCGGACTACGACGATCCACATCACTTTCGCTTCGACCCCAACACCAAAGACGCTTTCACGAGGTTACCGATCAAAGCTGTGCGCTTCGAGAATGTCACCATTGCCGGCGATCTGCGGATCAACGCGACAGAAGGTCATGACGGGCACGCCCCGTTCTCCCCGGACACCGCCCTGACAAACGTGCGGGTCGGCGGTGACCTCTACATAGTCGGATCGGCCGCACCGCCGACGTTGACCGGCTGTCGAGTCGCCGGCGAGATTAATGCGGTAACCACTGCGAATTACTTTCAAGCGCTCGAAGACACGCGCATACCGATTGAGCTGTCCAGTGGCACCATGTCCCTCTGTGCTGAGCCACCGACCGTCGACGGGCAGCTCGAAGATGCGTGCTGGCGCGGGGGACAGCCGAATGACATTACCAACCATTACGAACGCCCAGTCCGGAGCAAGAGTGGACATACTTTTGTCCGGATGTGTTACGATGATCGCGCCATCTATGTCGCCTTCGATTGTCGCGAATCGGAAATGGACAAGCTGCGAACGACCGCAACAAGGCGCGACGCGGATCTCTGGGAGGATGATTGCATTGAGCTTTTCATCCATCGCGACCGTGATGCGCCAAATCATTTCCGACAATGGATGATCAACGCAGCCGGCGTGATTTATGACGGCGACAAGGCCACAGGCGAAGCTTGGACCAGTAATGTGGCCGCCGCCGCCAGGCAGTATGACGACCGGTTTGTGATCGAACTCAGCATTCCCTGGACCGATCTGGGCGGCGAACTGCAAGCCGGCGAACAGATCCGTGCCAACTTCGTGCGCAATCGCACCACCGACGGTAATCGTTACATTTGGTCCTGGCAATACGACGGCCATGGAGTCTTTGGCGATGTTGCAAAGATGGGGACCATCTCGATTAAATGAGTGCAGAACAACCGAACATCCTGGTATTCCTTACCGACGACCATGGGCAGTGGGCGGCGAACTGTTACGGTGCGACGGAAATCCGGTCGCCGAACCTGGATCGTCTCGCCGACACCGGGGTACGCATGACACGGGCGTTTACGCCGTCGCCGATATGCTCACCGGCACGGGCGTGTTTCTTTACCGGTCGCTTTCCGTCACAGCATGGAATGCATGACTGGCTGGGCGAAACGGGGGCTGAGAAATCACCGGACCTCTCCAGCCAGACAACGATCGCCGAACTGCTGCAACAAAGCAGCTACGAAACTGCACTGATCGGCAAGTGGCACTGCGGCGGATCCCAACATCCGCAACCGGGGTTCGATCGCTGGTTCAGCTATTGGGACAATCAGTATCCACACTGCGGGGAACAATGCTTCAATGATCAGGGGCGCCAGGTAACGGAGCATGGGCACCAGGCATCGTTGTTCACCGATCGCGTGATCGACTATCTGCGCGGACGTGACACCCAAAAGCCCTTCTTTATGCTTGCCGGATATGTCAACACCCACTCGCCATGGGCAAGCCAACCCGAGCGTTTGGTAGAACATTACCGCCACTGTACTTTTAATGATATTCCGGATGAGGACACCTGGTCCCGGCATCCCGGCACGGTGCTCCCGGTTCCGGATGACCCCGCGGATTTCCGCGAGCAATTGGCGCAATATTATGCCGGAGTCACGATGATCGATGAGCAGATCGGCCGCATCATAGATGAGCTGGAAAGCAGCGGACAACTTGCCGACACGCTGATTGTCTATACCGCCGACCACGGTCACATGTGTGGGCACCACGGGTTGTTCGGGAAAGGCAACGCGACGACGCCACAGAACCTTCTCGATGAGTCGATCATGGTCCCTTGTATACTGTCGTGGCCGGAACGCCTGCCGAGCGGACGCGAGTGCGATGCAATGGTCGATCACTGCGATCTGTTCGCCACCGTCTTGGACGCCGCGGCGGCGACTCCCGCGGAAGCTACCCTGGCGCAGATCAATTCTCCCGGCCGCTCCTACTTGCCCCTGTTGACCGGCGAGACGTCGGCGTGGCGTGAGTCACAATGTTGTGAGTACGGCAACGCAAGAATGATTCGCACGGACCGGTACAAACTAGTGCGGCGATATCCGTCCGGTGGCATACAGTCCGATGACGAATTGTATGACCTGCATGAGGACCCCCGAGAGACTGTGAATCGAATCAGCGATACCAAGCTTTCGGAGATCGTCGAGACACTTTCGAATCGGTTGGATGAATTTTTCAGGGACCACGAGATTCCCGAACACAGCGGCAAGCGGATCGATGAGCAACCCGTGTGCAACAACGATATGCCGTGGGCACGTCATCCGGACGACATCGCGGAACTGCGGGAACGACTCAAGCACACATGGCGCGATAAATGAAAATGAACTTACCCGATGCAATCATGGCAGGAACGCGGGTAGAGATGAACGAACATGCCCTGGAGTTCGGCAAGAACATCGTGGAGCTCCGTAACAGCAACGATATCCTTGGGGACTTCGAGGCGTTGCGAAGGCGCTATGCCGAAGACGGCTATTTGCTGATTCGCGGATTTCATGATCGGCAGCCAGTCCTCGATGCGCGCCTGGAAATGCTCCGGGAACTGCAGGACCGTGGCATGCTGAATCCGGGTGCACCGCTTGAAGACGGTGAGATCGCTGCCGGTGCCGAATCCACGATGTTTGAACATGAAGTCACCTATGACCGGCTGCCGACTGTTCTCGATGTCGTCAACTCGGACAGGCTTATAGAGTTTTTTTCCGGGTTCCTTCAGGGCTCGGCCATGACATTCGACTTCAAGTGGCTCCGGGCGACAGGTCCGGGAGGCTTTGCAGGGCTGCATTATGATCGGGTATACATGGGACGCGGCACGGAAAACCTGCACACCTGCTGGATGCCGTACGGAGATGTCCCCCTGGCGATGGGCCCGCTGCTGCTGTTGCTCGGCTCCCAGAACTTCGAGAAAGTCAAAGCGAGCTACGGCGAGATGGATGTTGACATCGACAAAGTGCAGGGCTCGTTCTCTGAGGACCCCTTTGAAGTGATGGAAAAGCACGGCGGCCAGTTCGCTTCAAGCAATTTCCAAGTCGGCGACATCATCATATTCGGCATTTTCATGATGCACGGGTCCTTGAGTAACACAACCAGCCGATACCGCCTCAGCAGCGACACGCGCTATCAACTCGCCAGTGAACCGGCCGATGAGCGCTGGATCGGCGAGAATCCCAAGCAACATTACGGATGGAAAACCGGTAAACTTGTCAATATGAATACAGCTCGCAACGAGTGGGGGGTATAAAAAGGTGAAGATTTCAATCAAACTGATTAATTCTCTGGCGACTCTGGCAATTCTCCTTTTCGCCTTTTCGGACACCGCAATCGCAGTGCAATACTGGGTAGCACCGGACGGCGACGATACCGCGGCCGGCACATCGCGCGAAAGCGCCTGGGCATCACCGTCACGCGGGCAACCTACTCGAGTCCGGGAGGGCTACGCAGCAGGCGACCTCGAGTTGCCGGTGTATTCCACGCACGGCTTTCTGCCGACCGGCAATATCACGGTCGCCGGGATCACCCGTGCGTACTCCGCAATTACAGAAAATACATTTGTCCTGGAACAGCCGTTTGATACGGAGGTGGCAACGCGCGAATTCGTCTTCGATGCCGATATTCTCGATGGCAATTCGTTCGCACCCGGCGCTGTGATCAACCTGGCTGGCGGCACCTATGTCAATCGACCATTGTGGTTCTGCAGCTCTGGCACGGCCGAGAGTCCAATCATCTATCGGTCGGCGGACGGCGAGCGCGCCTTGCTGGTTTCCGAGGTTTTCAGCATCGCTCCGATCCGACGCCTCGGGTCCTGGCGTTACGACAAGACCGAGCATTTCGTGCTCGAGAACATTTCCGTGCGCAACCAGGCCGAAGGCAATCACGGCGCCGGCGGCATCGAGTTGTACGGAGTTGCCAACTTGATTGTAGATGGTTGTGATATCGACATATCCGGCCGCGACATCAACGGCGATAACGACGGCATCAAACTGTTCGGTACGAACAACGTTGTTATCAGGAACTGCCGTGTCCGCAGCCGCATGGCAAACGGCATCATGGCGTGGCAGTCCAACAAGATCGACATCCGGAACACCACCGTATACGAGAGCTTCAACGGCATCCAGGCAGCCGGCAACCGGTTCCCGGCCCATCTGAACGTCGATCATTGCACGGTCTACGCAATCAACACTTATGGCGCGATCAATGCCGAAAAGGGGGGAACCGTTACCGTCACCAACAGCATCATTACGCAGGTCCCCTCCACCGTGACGCCAGCCATGCGCGGCAATGGGACCAGCGACTACAACAACATCTGGCACGTCGGACGGCAGTACGGTAACGGTTGGAACGGTAAGGAAACGGGCATTGGCGGAGCACACGATATTCGGACTGACCCACAGTTTATCTCGCGCAACCCCCATAGCCCGTACTTCCTGCGAATTCCGCACAACTCAGTAGCCGCCAAGGCTGGTCACGGCGGCACCTATATCGGGGCGTTCGCACCGGTGGTACGACCGGCGGCGCCGAAGATAGTCGAATACAACGTACAGGATTTCGGCGCCGTCGGGGACGGTGCGACGGACGATTTGCCGGCAATCAACGCAGCCCTGGCAAAGGCTAAGGATGCCGGCGGCGGCAAGATCATTTTTCCGCCGACCAATAAACCTTATCTCGTTTCGGATACCATCCACATACGCTCCGACTGGATCCATCTTTACGGTCCCGGCGCAACGATCAAACTGAAAAATGGCGCCGGCCGCATGGATGTAATCACCGTCGGCATGCACGTTCCAGGGATTGGCGCCGGCCCCGTCAAACCGGTCATCGAACATATCAAAGTAGAGGGATTTGTCGTCGACGGCAGCTACCGAACCCAGCCTCAAGCGCGTCGGGGAAATAATCCCCGCGGCTTGTGGGCCGGCCATGCGCACTTTGTCACGCTGACGAATCTGCGCTTTGAAGATACGTTCTGCGGCATAACCTTCGGGCCTGGCAGTCGCGACTGCCAGGCGATCGGCCTCACCGTCACAGATTGGGACCACGATGCCTTCGGCGCCTCCGGCCGTGGCGTCGATGGCGGATGCACCGACATTCGATTCATCAACTGCAGAGCGGTCAACACCCCTCGCTGCGTCAAGGCCTGGGAGATAGAGGAAGGTGCCGCGCGGGTGTACCTCGAGGACTGCGAAGTTACCAACCTTGGCGGCACCGGCACCGGATATTATGTGCGCCATCACGAATACAAATGGCCGCTGCATGTCGACGACGTGACCTTTGTACGATGCACGGCCAATAACATCACAGGCAACGGCTTCGTAGTGACCACGACGCCCGGCACCAATGATCGCTCGGTAAAGCCAAAGCTGCGAACCCGCAACGTGCGGCTGATCGACTGCCAGACCAATGCACCGGTGATCATTGCCTGTGGGGTCGAGGACGTGCTGGTCCAGGGCGGCAAGTTCGCGAACCTGGTGTCCGTCGGCTTTGAAACCGACGCAGTCACCGAACGCGACGCCCGCTTGCCAGTGCGGTCAGTGACGATCAAGGATGCCACAATTCAGCGCCTCAAGATCAATGCCCGGACCGGCAATGCGAACGCCGAACTCGGAGCCAAATATTACCCCGATTACGAGCCTCGCATCCGCCTTGAAAACGTTCACACATCCCTGCCGACGGAGATCATCGGTACGCCCGAGAATGTCACGATAGTCGAGTTAAAAAAAAAGTAATGGACACAGCCGGAAATAATTTACTCGAACTGGTCGTCGACAATCAGCCACGCAGTACAATTGTCGTCGCCGACAACGCCGATTGGTGGCAGCGCATGGCCGCCGGTTGGCTGCAGGAGTATGTCGACAAAGCAACCGGCGCCGAACTGCCGATCGTCAAAGAAAGCGATGCGCCGGAAGGCACGCTCATTTCGGTCGGCCACACGAAGCTGGCGCAGGCCGCAGGCGTCACGACGGATGACTTGAAGTGGGATGGCTGTCACATCCTGGTGAAAAACAACATGCTGTTCCTCATCGGCCGCGACAGCAAAGGCATCGGCCGTGAGGACCCATCTCCGGAGCAATTGAAAGACTGGTCCGGAGGCGACCCGTGGCGACCCGATCGAATCCACGGAAACGAGAAAGCAGATCGAGCCGGCGCCAACGGAACATGCAAGGCCGTCGTGACTTTCCTCGAAGACGTATGCGGGGTCCGCTGGTTCATGCCGATGAAACAGGGAATTGTCGTGCCGAAAACCGCTACTCTGAGCGTTTCCGGGTCGCTTAAAAAGACGGTCACGCCGCCATTTGCATACGCAGTCGGATCCTTTCTCTACGGGAGCCCGCGGCTGAATCCGGCCGCCTTCGCCAACAATTTCCGGTACGGCATCCGGCTCAAGACCTTCGGTGGCCACTCGTGGTATCACTGGGTGAATGCCGGGTACTTCAAAGAGCACCCGGAGTACTTTGCAATGCGCGATGGCAAGCGAACGGCAGAGGGCAACCATCTTTGCACGTCGAACCCCGAGGTGCAGCAGCTTCTGCTCAAAGGTATCCGCTCTGAATTCGACAACGGCTTCGACTGGGTGCAGCTCGGCCAAAGCGACGGCTGGGAGCGCTGCGAGTGCGAAGCATGCGAAGCGATGGACAACTTCAAGCCGTGGGACAAAGACGTGGACGGTCTGGACTGGTACAAATGGCTGCACACAACAAACCGCAACAACCCCGTCGAACGCATCCATACCGTGCACAATTGGATCGCCGAGCAGTGCGCCATTTCGCATCCGGGCAAGATGGTCCACTACCTCGCCTACATCCCGACCCGTTGGCCGTCGAAGCAAATAGACAAATACAGTCCGAATATCGTCGCCGAGTTGTGCCACGACATTCCGGAAATGCTGGGCGCCTGGTCGGAGAAGGTGTCGGCGATGACCTCGTACAAGATCTGGTGGGATATGTCCTGGGTATACGGGCACGCTCCGGATGCTACACCCAAGGAAGTGGCAGACGAAATTCGCAAGCTGCGGAACCATGGTGTGATCGGTTTTTTCAATGGCGGAGACGGGCACAACTGGGGGCTCAACGGACCGGTCTACTATGTACTGGGCCGATTGCTCGGTGATCCCGACCTCGACGAGGATGAACAGTTGCGCGAATACTGCCACGGTGTCTACGGCGAGGCCGGCACAGCGATGATCGAGTTTTTTCACTACCTCTACGGGCCCATAGAAGGCGGTGCCCGACCGTTGCGGCAAAACAAATTGCCGCCCGGATCGCCGCATGCGCGGGATTTGCGCGATCGCTTTCCACCGTTTATAACGCAGCACCTCAACACACTGCTGACCCAGGCCGAGGCTCTCGGAGTGACCGGTGCAGCAGCAGACAACCTGCGGATGACACGGCTGCAGTTCGACTATTTACAGCTGGTATCAAACATGTGGACGATGTATGAGGCCTACCTCATTGCCGGCACCCGCGAGTCGAAAGTCGAACTAAAAAAGCACGTCGATGCCTTTGAAGATTATCGACGCATGATCCTGGATATGGAACCGGACGACGCAGCGCAGCGCTTCCCGGATTGGGGACAGCTCTGCAAGTGGTTGGTCACCGCCAGTTACTGGCATTCCTGGTACTACTCCAAGGAAAAAACAGATGTCACCAACGTGCGCGGCCGGCCGGTCGGGTACTATGCCAAAATCCGCAAACCTCTGACTCTGGATTTCTCGGACCTGGAAGGAACCGAACAGTGAACACATTCAACCTGCCGCCGGTCATCCGCGGCAATCCATTCGCCGCGGAAGGTGAGTGGCTACGCGGCAACCCGCACACCCACTCAACCGCTTCCGATGGACAGATGACAGTCCGCGAGGTGGCTGCCTGGTACGAGGCGCATGGCTATGATTTCCTGTGCATCACCGATCACGATGTCGTGGCGGAACTGGACCAGGAACCCGGCTCGAAGATCGTCCTGATCCCCGGTGCCGAAATCATGACCGATTGTCGCGAGGCTTTGGGTGCCGAGGTCTGCGCCATCGGCATCACCGAGGTGCCGCGCGTTCGCGTGCATCCGCAACTGATTATCGACGATGTCTTGGCACAGGGCGGCTTGCCATTCATGTCGCATCCGCATATGTGCGGTGTCTATTCCGGCCTGATGATGACGTTCGAAGGTCTGGTCGGCATCGAAGTGTTCAACGCACACATCTACGGCACCCACCGACGGGCCTTTTCCGTCACCCAATGGGACGAACTTCTGACGGTCGGCAAGTGCGTCTGGGGTTGGGCCTCGGACGATCGGCATTCGAAGGACGGCTTCGTATCGCCCGGATTCGAGCCGGGATTCGATCGAGGCAAAGCCTGGATCATGGTGCGTACACCGGACCGTACGGCACAGGGTATCTTGAGTGCAATCCGCGACGGACTGTTCTATTCAACGACCGGACCGGAGATCAAGGACATTCAGATTGTCGATGACTACATAGAAATTCGCACATCGCCTGTCAAATCAATCACGCTCACCTCACTGCCCTGGTGCGGTTCGCGCAAAGACGCACCGCCAGGAGAGCTGATGACCGAAACGCGCATTCACGTCGGCGCCGCAGCAGAACCGGGGCGGGCAAAACAGATGCTACAGAACTTTGCGCGCGACTGCACAGTCGACAATCCAAAGACGGTTCCGTGCTATTTCCGCATCGATTGCTGGGATGGCAAGGAAGGTTGGGCCTGGGCAAACCCATGGATTTGGGGATCCGTCACGTGGCCGCTGGCGGAGTGAAGAAGGAAACAGGTTTCAAGAATTCCCTGATACCTTACACCGAAGGATCTAACACAGGATGATGCAATGCTGAGAATCGGAATCATTGGCGTTGGTGGCCTGGGCACGCGCCACGCCCAATATATCGTGGACACCGGCAAAGGCCGGCCGGTGGCGTTTGCGGACACGGAGGTGGCCAAGGCAGAGGCAGCTGCCGAGGCGCATGGCGGTAATGCTTATGGGGACTTCACCCAGATGTTAGAGCGTGAGCAGCTCGACGCGGTTTTTGTCTGCACGCCGGCACAGGTCCGGGTCGAGCCGATCCAGGCGATCGCCGAGCACAAGCTGCCGTTCTTCTGCGAGAAACCTCCAGCATCCACGATGACGGAGGCCCGTGCCTGTATCGACGCAATCGAGCAAGCCGGGATCATCAACTCGGTCGGCTTCATGTACCGCTGGTCAGAGGTCACCGACCGCATGCGCGAACTGCTGGACGGCCGCAGCATCGGCTCCTGCATGATCCGCGGCATCTGGGCCTGCGCCTTCTGGGAAATGCCAAATTATTACTTCATCCAGGAAAAATCGGGCGGACCGATCGGCGATCAGGGCGTCCATCTGATCGATGCGGCACGCTACATGATGCGGGACGAAGTCACGGCCGTGCATGCGTTCGGCAGCAACACAATCATTCCGAAAACCGATACGTTCACCATCGAAGACACTATCAGCACGAGCCTGAAATTCGGCTCGGGTGCCATCGGGACCTATCTGCATTCCTGGTCGCACCGCGGTTGGGTGTGGGAGATCGATTGTATCGGTGAGGATTTCCGGCTGGTCTGGGATTTGTCGGACAAGAATCGACTGTGGGGCACGATCGGCGAGGAAGAAGTTTCCTTCGAGGCCACAGACGATTGTTATATCACTGAGGTAAACGGCTTCCTGGACGCGGTCACCGCTGGCGATCAGTCAATGATTCGCTCGAGTTTCGCGGATGCATCAAAGACCCTGGCGACCACATTAAAAATCAATGAATCGGTCGCCTGCGGCGAACCGTTAGCAGTGGAGGCACCGTAACCCCATGTTCGTCAATCACGTCCATCTGCTGCCTGCAGCAACACGCGAGGACGCAACGCCCGATGCATTCTTGCGTATGGCGGACACCCTCGGCATCGAGGGAGCCGTCTGTTTTGCACCGTTTACGAAACAGCTGCCGGCCAGCATAGAGAATCAGAATCAATGGCTGGCAAACGAACTGTCCAGCCGGCCGCACCTTGTCGGGTACGGCACGCTGGATCCAGAGAAGCCGCCGCGCGATCAGGTCAAAGAGATCGTCGACCTCGGCTTTCGCGGCATCAAACTTCATGGGCCGGCACAGAAGTTTCATCTTTTCGGGGACTGGGCGCGTGAAGCTTACGGACTGATGTCCGAAGCCGGGTTGGTCGCTGATTTCCATCTCGGCGTTCACTGGCATCGGCTACAGGAATACGATCCGCTGTTGTCCGATGAGATCGCCCAAGAAAACCCGGAGTTGCGCATGGTGTTCGAGCACGTCGGCGGCTGGGCATGGTACCGCCAGGTACTGGCAGTCGTGGTCAACAACTCGCGCCAGGGCAATCATCTGTACGGCGGCATCGCCAGTGTACTCGACATGGAGAATCAAAAATTCTGGTACCTCGGGCCCGAGGGGGTTTCTGATTGCCGTTGGCAGATCGGTGCCGACCGACTGATCTATGGTTTGGATTTCCCGTACAATCAGCAGCCACAGACAGAACGGGATCTGGAGATTATCCGGAACCTGGATTGGCCGGCCGAAGATATCGACCTCTTGCTGGGCGGCAATCTGAGAAATCTATTGGGCCTGCCCTGAGGTTGCCCGGCCCGAAGCAGGACAACTGAGAAGCGCTATGAGACTGGCCGGAAAAGTTGCTGTCATTACCGGCGCCGCATCCGGACTGGGCCGAGCATCTGCTCAACTGTTTGCTGAGCACGGTGCCTCCGTCGTTATTGCCGATCGCGATGCGTCAGGCGGCGAGGAGACGGTCGCCCAGATCCGCGATACGGGCGGTCAGGCGGAATTCATCGAGACCGATGTTGCGATCGCCGATGACGCTGACGCAATGGTCACAAAGGCCGTTACATGTTTTGGCAAACTCGACGTCCTCTTCAACAACGCCGGAATAGCGATCCGCAAACCAGTCGCGGACCTGAGCGAGGACGAATGGGACCGCTGTATCGACACCAATCTGAAAGGCGTATTCCTCGGTTCCAAATCTGCCATCCCTGAAATGATCCGCGGCGGCGGCGGCTCGATCATCAACACCGCATCGATCTATGGTGTTGTCGGCGGTAGAACGCGGGCCGCCTATTCGGCATCCAAAGGCGGCATCGTCAATCTCACCCGTAGCATGGCCTTGGACTATGCATCGCAGAATATTCGGGTGAACTGCATCTGTCCGGGGTTTGTCGAGACACCGCTGTTAAAGAAAATTCTGGGAACCGAAGAAGAATTTCAGGCCCTGGTGGACATGCACCCGATGGGACGCCTGGGCCGGCCCATCGAGACGGCGTACGCCGCTGTCTACCTGGCATCCGACGAAGCTGCCTTCACTACGGGGATTGCTCTGCCTGTCGATGGTGGGTATACTGCCGGATGAGCCCAACAGCAAAATCAACGGCCGCCCTTGACAGTGTTCTCGATGCCCTTGGCCACAAGATTACAGAGCTGCGCCGTGGCATCGAGCCGGTGTGGCGATGCCCGCCAAAGGCCCCCCGGCGCGGCCCGGCCGAGCCACCCGCCCCAACCTGGACAGTGTATAAGCCACACCGCGAGTTCTGGACGAAAAACCGTAAGCACTGGTTTTACACCGACCTCGAATTGCCTCAACGCCGCACTGGCTTGAAGCTCGCCGGGACGACTGCAAATATTTTCATTCTGGGGTGGGCCCCGTTCACCGTCTGGATCGACGGCGAAGAACTGTTCCGGGAGACACGGGCCTGGGCCGCAACCGGCCCCATCTCGGAGCCTTTCCCACTCCCGATCGAACCCGGAAAAACCTATCGCATCGTGGCCTGTGTAGAGCCCACAGAGGTCATCGATCCGCCAAAATCATTTCAGATCGATATCGAACTCGCGGCCTGCACCGACCTGGCCGTTGACCTCGACGCGGCAGCAATGCAGTTGAAGATGGCAGCGGCGCTCGCTTCGTCGGATCGCGATCGGAAAGTCGTCAGACGCGCCGCCGCCGCGGTCGACCTGGCCGCGGTCAAGAGCAACCGCTGGACCGCCGTCCGTGCTTCCATTGACCAGATGGAGTCGATGTTGCTGCCGCTGTCGGCGCAGGCCAAGGCGATCACAGTTCATCTGCTCGGTCATGCACATACCGATATGGACTGGATGTGGACCTGGGACGACACCGTCAAGTGCATTCGCCGAGATTTCAAAATCGCCACCGATCTCATGGATGAGTATCCCGACCTGACCTTTGTCCACAGCCAGGTCCCGACATACGATCTGGTGCGCCGCCACGATCCGAACGTATTCGCCAAGGTGAAGAAGCGAATTCGCCAAGGCCGCTGGGAGAACGCTGCAGGCACCTGGGTCGAAGGCGACTTGAACATGGCGGACGGCGAGTCGATCGCCAGGCATATGTTGTACGCCAAGCAGTGGACCCGCAAACATTTCGATTCGGAAGCAACCGTGTTCTGGGAACCCGACACCTTCGGGCATCCGGGCAACATCCCGCAGCTCGCGGCGCTCGGCGAGTTCGATTCGTACTTCCACATGCGCTGTAACCCAGGGCTTTGGGACAACTGGCCAATCCGCAATTGGACCGGCGTCGACGGCAGCCGGATCACCGCGTTCTCAAAGGTTTACAACGACACGCTGGCACCGGACGCGGTCGTCGAAACCGCCATCCGAAACTACCGCAAAGGCATTCGCAATGCACTGCACATCTGGGGCATCGGCAACCACGGCGGCGGCATGGCGCGGCATCAAATCGAGATCATGCAGCGCTATCACGATCGACCGCTCATTCCGACAATCCGTTTCAGCAGCATGAAAGACGTCGTTGCAGCAGTCCACAAAGAGAAGCCGGAACTGCCGGGCAACACCGGGGAAACCTACACGGTCTTCGAGGGCTGTTTCACGACCCACGCCGCGATCAAGCGCTACAACCGTGAGTGTGAAGGGCAGTTGATCACGGCCGAAGCCCTCTGCGCCCTCGCCAGTCTCGACCGCCGACGTACGCTGGCCAACGCCTGGACGCCGGTGCTCTTCAACCAGTTTCACGATATCTTCGACGGCGCCTCCGTTCACGACACCTATATCAACGCCCATCAACGCTCCGAGAAATCATTCAAGACCGCCCGCAAGGTAACGAAGGAGGCGTTGGCTCTACTTGTAAAGCCGGAACGCGGCGGCAAGACGGTCACCGTCTTCAACCCGTGTGGCTTTGCCTGCACGGAAGTGGTGCGCACAAAACTGCCGCGGGCAACCTTGGCGCTCGCCGACGAAACAGGCGCCATCACCCCGGTGCAGAGATTGGGTACCGAACACGCCTTTATCGCGCAAGAGATTCCGGCATTTTCGTGCCGGCACTTTCGTATCCTCACGACGGTACCGCGCGGCACAGATTTGGCCGAAGTGCCGATTACACTCCTAACCGAATACGCCACCGGCGGCTATTACCAGGTCGATACAGCAACCGCGAGCCTAAAAATCAGCCGCGACTCCGGCGCGATCGCATCGTACTTCGACAAGCGATTGGCACGTGACCTCATTGCCTTCGGCGCGGCGCGACATATCGGCCACGATGTAGGCACTCCATCAAGCCGCGCGGAGTTGGCACTCAATGTTTTCCAGTTGGTATTCGAGGCGCCCAACCCGATGTCCGCCTGGCTGATCAACGACATCCTGCGCGAGGAATACCTGCTTCGCAACGCCCGGGTGAAGCTGGTAGAGACGGGGCCGGTGTTCGCCCGATTCCATGTGACCCACCGCTTTCATTCCTCGCAGATAAACGAAGAAATCCTCGTCTACAAAGATTTTCCGCGGGTTGATTTCGACGCCGAAATCGATTGGCAGGAAAAAGGTTCCGCCGACACGGCGATACCGCAGTTGAAGATCTCCTTCGCTACCGGCATGACGGCGGCACGCGTCCGCAGCGAAGGACCGTTTTTGGTTTCCGAACGCGCTGCAGACGGCATCGAATACCCGACGCAGAAGTTCTGCGACCTTAGCGGAGACGAGTTCGGGTTTTCCCTGTACAACGATTCGAAATACGGCTATGACGCGCTCGGCGGGCGGCTGCGCATGACCTTGCTGCGCAGCAGTTATGCCCCCGACCCGGATCCCGACAGCGGCCGACACCGGGTGCGATTTGCCTTTGCTCCGCACGGCGGCAGATCAAACGCCGAACTGGTCAGGGCCGGCATGGCATACAATCGCCGGCCGATCGCCGCAACGACAAAGGCCCGGGTACGTCCTGCACCTTCAGCGATGGTACTCAAAGGCGGCTCGGTCGTCTGCACATCACTGCGCCTGGCAGAAAGTCAGGAAGGATTGGTCATGCGCCTGTTCGAAACCGACGGCAAGCAATGTCGTGCCCGTCTGCGTGTGGACACTGGAACAACAGCAGCTATCCCGGTGAATTTACTCGAGCGTCCTGTCGGCAAGCCGCTGAAAATTGCGAACGGGACTGTGAGCCTCAACTTTCGTCCGCACGAAGTGAAAACGCTGCTGTTGACTACGTGAGACGTTTGACACGTCCGTACAGCAAGCGCCCAATCAGAGGTTCTCCCGCATCCGGCAGCAGCGCACGTAGGTCACAGATTCCTCAGTGACATAGTACACAACGACGATTGTCCCATCTGACAACTGCGCGATCGACGGCGTACCAAACGTGAAAAAGTGCCAGGACGTCAGCACTTCCTGCTCGACATCCTGTTTCGCGGCCAGGACCGGTGCCGTGCGGATGGTCGCTGGCTCGACACCCCAGACCTCGATGTGGTCCGGTTCACTGAATGTCGTGCCATCGACTCCCGACAAGTGCGCGCGAATCCCGAATGGCGCTCGCCGGTGGTTGGTCACCGCCAGCACCCGCCCGCTCCGTAACGCACACAGGGCCGTACGCTGCCCCCAGAAGCCGCTGTCTCGGGTTGCCGTCCAGCTCCGGCCGAGGTCGCTTGAAGTGGACATATGCACATTGATACCACAATCCGTCTCCATATCATGCGTCCAGTAGGCTGCGAGCAGTTGGCCGTTTGCCAGCTGGGTGATGTCTATGTCGAAATGAAACGGGTTCTTGCTCACCAGCGTCGGCAGCACAGGGTCCCAGGTCCGCCCGCCGTCCGCCGAGCGTGAAATCAGATTCACCATAGTGCCTGCAGGTGCCACATCACCGTCGCCCTTGCCCTCGCCCGTCGCGATGATTGTACCGTCCGCAAGCCCGGTCATCTCGCTGACCCCGGCAACTGCGCCGAACGGTTCGGGATCGGCAACCTCTACCTCGGACCAGGACATGCCGCCATCATGTGAACGTACCTGGAAGTTGACGCCGTGTTCTTCGATTCGTTCGCAAACCTTGACCCCCGCCACGACTTCGCCGTCGGGCAACACCGCGAAGCCCCGCGCCCATTGAGCACCGGCTGCAGTTTCATCCGATTTGAGAAGAGCCCCCGTGCAGTGCCAGGTCATGCCGCCGTCGGTGGAGCGGTGTAGCTTCACAATGCCGTCCGCGCTCTCGCGCGCCGTACCGTGACGGCATGCACAAAGAAGCGTGTCATCCGGTAAAGCGACTACATACGGCAACGCAACATATTCACTGGTCCGGTGTGGTTCCGAATTGATATGAACAACGCTATGATCGAGAATGTCCAGAACAGCCATACGTTCTTCCTCAAGGAGTCGGTGCTTCGGTGATCTCTTTGTACACATCTTTTCCGACCAGCCCACTCCAGTGGTCGAGAATGCGGCGCCACATCGGTCCCGGTTTACCACCACCGATCTCGGTTCCGTTGAACTTGGACACCGGCGCCAGACAATACGGCGAGCTCGGCAGCCACGCCTCATCGGCGTTGACCACGTCGTAGGTCTGGATATCCTCTTCGACAAACGGCACATCGATCTCGGCAAGAATCTCAGTGACCGTCTGCACACTGATGCCCCACAACATGTTCGGGCGCCGTGGAGAAACCACCGTGCCGTCACGGTAGATCAGAAAGTTCGAGCCGGACGCTTCGGCAATGTTGCCATCGACATCCATATAAAGCGGCACGGCCTTGGGGTCAACCTGCTGGGCCTGCTTGTCGCCAATCCACATGTGCAGGCGATTACGGTGTTTGATCTTGCTGCTCAATACTTGCGGCGGCACATGCCGAACCGGCGGCGTGACGCAATGGGCGCCTTCGGTAAAGAAGTGTGACCACGCGTGGAACGGCAGCGGGAACGTGTGTTGCACGTAGGTCGGCGTCAGCCGATCGGCACCGGCCGCAGCGCCGGCATATGTCGCATTGACACCGGCGGTCATGTAATAGACGACCGCCAGTTCACGATTTTCGTAGACCGGCAGATTACGCTCGACCAGTTCCTCGGTGATTTTCATCGACTCTTCCAGCGACGCGGGCGGCTCGATGCAGGCGTACTTGCAGGACCGATAGAAACGCCGGACATGGTCCTCGAGACGATACGGTTTGCCGTTGAAGGTGCGCACTAGGTCGGTAACCGCGGCGCCGATCACGATACCCAGATCGAACATCGGCAGCTTGCAGTCGTCGGCATGAACAAATTCGCCGTTCAGATAGGCCGTAGGTTGGTCGGACATGATGGGTTCCTTGATTTCAGGTTTCAGGTTTCAGGGTTCAGGGTTCAGCTTTCAGGAGGCTATTCCACCCCGAACAGCTCGGCAGCATTGTTCCAGAAGATGTCTTCGATGTCACTGTCCGACAAACGGGCAGACCAGCAGGCCAGCTTCAGCGAGCGAAGGTGCTCGTGACCGATCAGCGACGGTTGAAAGGCCAACTGCTTCTGATCCCATACCGGTGAATCTTCCTCGACCCAGACGAACGAGTCGCTGGCACCGAAGGTGCGCCCGCGCAGATGGCTGAGGTAAAAATCGGACCCGTACATGAGCTTCTTGTGTCCGAAAAGCCGGATGATCGCTTCGTGAGCGTGCGGCTCGCAATTGGCGCTGCTGTCGAAGTAAAGATTGTCGAGCCCTTGTAACGCAGGCAGGCCCTCGAGATTGTGGCTCGGTTGAAATCCCCGGGCGCTGTGAGCCAGGATGAGTTTCATGTTCGGATAGGTCTCACAATAGTGACGAATCCAATGCTGGTTGCTCGGGTCCGCGACACAACGGGCTTTGACCATATGCAGGGTAATCGTCCAACCTTCGTCATCGGCGACTTTTACCAGACGCTCGGGCAGGTAGTCGGGGATGTCCGCCTCCCAGGTTTCTGAGGCATACGTATAGTAACACTTGAGACCGTGAAGACCGAGGCGACGAACCTCCTGCTGCACCCAGTCGGGGTCGTCCCCGGGTTCAATAAAAAAATGACCACGGCAGGTCGCGTCCTGAGCGACATTTCGGGCAATCCATTCATTCGTTTCGTGGCGGCGCTCTTTGTTCCAGGGCAGGCTCAAAAACAGGACAGATACCGGCCGGGACGGATGCAGGACATCAACGAACTGGCGATAAAGATCCAGACTCACGTCCGAAGGAAATCCATCGGTCCATACGACCTGCTCGCCATGGTCTGAGTCCCAGATGTGGGCATGCGCGTCGAATACACGATCAGGCACGAAGGAGGACAACTCACGCTCGAAAAACTCTAGATCCTCGTCACGGATATAGTCTTCGGGCAGTTTGTCGGACATTATGAGTCTCCCCTTCAGAGTGATTGAGTACCGGAACTAAGGGGTACTGGTTTATAAAACATGTCGCAACACAAAAGACAGATTTCATTTTTCCGGCTACGCGCAAACGCCACCGGTCTTTGTTTTATAAAACTCCAGCACACCAAAACATGACAGGCATCTTGCCTTCCCATTCTTCACTGTACCCTGGTGTGCTGATACACAATTGTACTGTCTGCGAATTGGAATAAAAGCGGACAACGCAGTAACACAGACAAGACATTTAACCTGATTTCTCTTCCTGATGACGATCGGCGCTCCGGCGCCATTCGCCTTAATTCAGGCTTTCAGGCTCAGGCGTCCAACCAAACTGTGAAGCCGCGACTCGTGCAGCTTCGCTCAGGACCTGATCTGCGTTATCTTCGTTCGCCACTGCTTCAATAGTCCGCGGCCCGGCAAACTCGAGTTCGTCCAGTCGTCTGATGAATGGCTGCCAATCGATGATACCGCGACCGGGCACCCAATGGGAGTCGCCGACGCCATCCGAGTCATGCAGATGCAGTGAAAACAGCCTATCCACCGCAATGTTCAGCTGCCCCAGAGGATCGTGACCGGAAATCAATGCATGGGTCGTGTCGAGGCACAGGCCGACATGGCCCGGCATGTCATCGATTGTCGCGCGCAGTTCGCTCATATCATGAAACGGCCGCGGCGCCCCACGATGCGGCAGATTCTCCCAGGCCAGGCGAATACCGATATCGCCGGCAATAGACGCCAACTCAAACATCGATTTGCGGGACTGCGCAACACAGGCCGAGCGGTTGTCGTCATTGTAGCCGGATGAATAGCCAGTGGGATGGACGACGGCCACTCCAGTGCCAATCGCCGCCAGCAGCTCCAGGGACGCCGCAACATCAACGACCGACCGTGATCGCTCAGATTCGTCGAGCGCAGCGAAATTGGGGATGCCAAACAAGGCGTGGCCCACCGGTGCGTTGAGCCCGAGCTCATCGAGCCAGCCGCGAACATCGGCCGGCTCGTACGCACCCGGTGTAAAGTGCGGTGGCTCGGTCGATATCTCGATCTGCCCGATCCCTCCCGCAGCCAGCCGCCGCAGTGCCTGTTCGAGCGGCAAATGGCCCAGAATCGACGTCGATATGCCGTATGCCATGGAACTGTTCTCCTCGTTCCCGGGTTGCGACTTCACTGGCGGGGTCCGTGCAACGGCCCTCCGCGGTCGTCGTCTCGCAATAATCTAACACAAAAATCCCAGCGTTACGCCGTATCGCGAAAAATGCTACTGTAGCTCCCACATCAAACCACCGGAGCCGAACGTTCCGCGAAGAGAAACAGTCAGTGCCCGCGCTCGTCGCCCTCCCCTCACGCCCCATAGATCACGACCAGTTCAACATTCATCAATACGGGTGTGACCGACATCTGCGGATTCAGCTTCTGGACGTCGCACGTCAATTCATTGTCACCGCAGGCGATCATGGAATCTGATAGTGGATACTCGACCCAGGTATCGTTGTCCATGATAAATACGGATCTCGAGGTTCTTGTCGTAATATCCATCTTCTGGTCATTGATGCTCATGTCAAACTCATCGGGCGCCGTGTAGTTCCTGATCTTCAGCCTGAGCGTCATCTGCGGGGACAAGCCCTTTTCATTGGCGCCCTTCAAATCTTCAGCGAACGGAAGATTCACGCTATGCTGTCCAACCGTCAACTCGATCGGCAGCTCGATCGCGTCAATGGCGCGGGATTCTCTTTGGTTCGCGCCACTTTCTCCCGGCAGCCGCTCATGGGAAACGGATTCCAGATTATACGTCGCGTTTTCGAAATCCATGGTCCCGGCCTCGCCGATCTGCCTCATCACCTCGTAGTAACAGGGATGTACTTCATCGTACCAGACGGTGCCGCAACTTGCGCTTGTCGGCTTGGCATCCTTGTCGAAGCCGTAGAGCAGATGCCCCCAGTTGAACAGATACAGACCGTGAGCACCACGCTGGAGCATGAGCTTTGCCCAGGCCCGCGTGACCTCCGGCAGTTTCCAATGATTGTTGCATGGGTAGATCCAGCAGGGCTTGTCCCGGACCAGTTCCAGCCACGGCTCCAGGTCTTGGGTAAACGTCATGTATCCGCAGCCGGGTGAGATGGCATCGACGAGCCCTTCCTCGACCCAGGTCTTTACGTCCATACCGCGCTGCCAGCAAATGTCCATATCGGGGATCACGCGGACATGCAGATACTGCGGGCGGCCGCGGGTTTTGGATACGTCGTCGGCGACGGCGCGAACCCGCCGCACGAGGTCAGTCATCAATGCGGCGTTGTCCTCTTTGCCGGCCTCCCTGAAGAACCAGGGATCGCGATCGAAATCCAGGGATACGCCGTCGTTGTCCCAACGCGTCAGGAACTCCTCGATGATCGCGAACCTGTGGTCCCGCACCTCCTGGTGTGCAAAGTCAAAGCCGCCCCAGGTGAAGGACTCCATGGACTCTTTATTAGGATGGCGTTGTGCGCCTCTTTCCCAGTCGTTGTATTTGCCATACCCCAGCAGCAGCTGGGGGTTTTCCAATTTAAAACTACTCACTTCATCCTTGTAAAACATATCGTGCATATCGTTCATGCGGACGACCGGTATGACCTTGAGCCCAAGCCGGTGACCGTGTTCAACCGCCAGCTTCGGCGGGTTGGCATCGGCGGCGATCAGCTTCTTGGTATTTTCCCGGTATCGCCAGACCCAGGCATCGGTCAGCGTTTCGCAATTATCCATGAGTATCTGCCCACTGTCCAGGTCGCAGACGTATCCATCGCTCGAGCAGAGGTTGTAGAACAGCGTGTCCACTTGCGAGTTCTCCAGCGGCCGGATGCTTTCCGCTACCCATCGCTCGGGGGTCAACGGATAGTCTGAGCAGGGAATGTCATTCCACTCTGCTTCGTAAATGAAATTGAATGGTTTGCTTGAAGCAGTCATGTGTGAAATCCTTTTGTTGAGGTGGCAGAACTTAAGTGATTTAATCTCTCAAAGCTAGGATTTCGAGCTGTACCTCTAATCTTTTCCCGCTATAATCAGAGGCCCCCGCATCCACGAAAAGCCGTGTTTTTTCCAACATCCCGTAGTATTGTGATGGAATGAAACCACTACTCACACAGGGCCAGATCGAAGCCTACCACCAGCGCGGCTACCACCTCTATCACCAGCAGGTGATGGCGGCCGACAAACTGGCGGCTTTGACCGAACTGTTCGAGCAACTGCAGACAATGCCGGTCGCCGATATGCAAGCGAAATACGCGGCTTCGCCGTTCGATGTCGGCATGGACGAGCGCAACCTGGCAGGGCTCAACCAATGTCATTTGTGGGAACCGCGGCTCCTGCAATGGCTGCTCGACGACGAAGTACTCGATCTGGCGGAAAACATCGTTGGCCCGAACATCGGGCTCTTCAGCTCGCACTTCATCTGCAAAGACCCCGGCAACGACGTGATGACGCCATGGCACGACGACCGCTTTTACTGGCAGCCATTGATCGAGCCGATGGACAAGATCGTCACCGTCTGGCTGGCAATCGACGACTCGAATCTGGAGAACGGCTGCATGCAAGTGATCCCCGGTACGCATTTCAACGATCCGGACTACGAATTGCAAGACTACGACGATGAGAGATCACTCTTTTCGAAGGCCTTCAAAGAAGACATGATCAACGAATCACATGCCGTGCCATTGGAAATCGAACGCGGCCAATGCTCCCTGCACGATGCCCGAATCATCCACGGCGCCAAAGGCAACAAAAGCCGGAAACGCCGATGCGGCTACACCATGCGCTACTTCAGCACCGAGCTGAAACTTCTGATGTCGGTGAAGAAACATCCAACCTGGCTCGCCCGCGGCAAAGACATCGCCGGCAATGACTATGTGAACCGATAGAAAAGACCTCGTCCGGCATATCCCGATCATCAAATGTCAAACGTCGAAATCTCTTGTCGGGTATCGCACCTATTATAACAGCCTGCACCTATACAACGACGGTCCAGTATCCGGCATCCAGCGCAGCCCCGCCGATCCGGCGTATATTGGAGCATGACACACGAAACGAAGAAACCTCGCCTGATCGCCGTCGACATAGACGGTACGCTGCTCAACGATCAGAAGCAGATTCCGCCTGAGAACATCGACGCCTTGCGCCAGGCGCAGTCGAATGGCGTCGCTGTCGCCATCGCCTCCGGCCGCATGCCGCCGCTGATCGAACCGATTCAGGATAAACTGGGCATGGACTGCGCCCTGATCAGCTACAACGGCGGCCGCGTCGTCGGGACCCGCGCCGAGGGGCGCCCGGTCATCTATGACAACCCGCTGCCCGCCGATGTGGCCCGGCACTTTGTCGAGTTTTCACAAAGCCAGGGGTACCTGCTTAATTTTTTCTACAATGACCGGCTGTATGCCGACCATGGTGGCGATCGCGAACCCTTCAGGACGTTGTACAGCCGCCACACCGGCGCCGAATATTACATCACCGATCTGGCTCAATTCGATGGCTGCGCCCCCAGCAAAGTGATCCTGTTGACCGCGCCGGATATCCGTGATCAACTCTACGACCGCTTCGTCGATGAACTGGGCGCGCGCGCCGCAATCTTCAAAACCGAACCGATGTATCTCGAAGTCATGGCACCCGGCGTCAACAAGGGCGCGGCGCTGCCGACCCTTGCCCAATACTGCGGCATCTCCACCGACGAAATCCTGGCGATCGGCGATGCCGACAACGACACCGCGATGATTGCCGCTGCCGGGATCGGGGTCGCGGTAGCCAATGGCAGCGTGGCAACCCGGCAAGCCGCCGATTACATTACCGAGCGCAATAATAACGAGGCTGCCGTAGCTGAAGCAGTGCATCGATTCGTCGGATGACCGCCTGCCAATTCGAATACGAGACATGAGACATGAGTAAAGCCAATGACGGCATGAACTACGCCCCGACAGGCAAGCCCAATCCGGTGGTGGAGCCCGGGGATTTTCAGTTCGCTGCAGCAGGACTGGACCACGGACACATCAGCGGCATGTGCAACGGGTTGCTGGAGGCGGGTGCAAAGCTCAAGTACGTCTGGGATCCGGACCCGGCGAAGGTCGATGGTTTCTGTCGGGATTACCCGGGCGTCCGGATCGCGGACAGCCTCGAACAGATTCTTGATGACACCGACATCGCGCTGGTAGCATCAGCGGCGATCCCTTGTGACCGCGGTCCCTTGGGCATTCGCGTCATGCGGTCAGGCAAGGATTATTTTTGCGACAAGGCCCCGTTCACGACACTGGGCCAACTCGAAGACGCGCGCCAGGCCGTTGCGGAGACGCAACGCAAATACGCGGTGTATTACAGCGAGCGTTTGCACGTGGAATGTGCCGTGTTCGCAGGCGACCTCATCGGCGACGGGGTGATTGGCGATGTGATCCAGGTGAGCGGTTTCGGCCCGCATCGACATGGCGCCGACGCGCGACCGGGCTGGTTCTACGACAAGTCGAAAACAGGTGGTATCCTGTGTGACATCGGCAGTCACCAGTGTGAACAGTTCCTGTTCTACACCGGTGCTGAGGATGCCACCGTCGCCAGCGCACGCGTCGGAAATTTCGCGAACCCCGAGCATCCGGAGTTTGAGGATTTCGGCGAGGCGAACCTGGTCGGAAACAACAGCACATCGTTCTTTTATCGGGTCGACTGGTTTACTCCCGACGGTCTGCGCACGTGGGGTGACGGCCGAACGCTGATTCTCGGCACGAAAGGATTCATCGAGTTACGGAAATACATCGACGTCGCGCGCGAAGGTGGCGGCGACCGGCTGTTCCTCGTCACCGATGAGGGTGAACAGGAAATGAAGCTTGCAGGACTGGTCGGGTATCCATACTTCGGCCAACTCATTCTGGACTGTCTCAATCGCACAGAGAACGCCATGACACAGACGCACACCTTCAAGGCCGCCGAACTCTGTCTGAGATGCCAGGAGCACGCCGATGAGCAGGCATCGTAATTGTCCAAGAAACCTGCCAATTCCTGTCCGCATTGTCGCCCTGCGGCGAGTACGCAAACAAATCGCCCGGGGCCCGGCAGACAGGTCGCGACATAGTGTTTCGCAGCGCGCGCCAGGGAGTCGATGCCGGCCAGGAAATCCCCGTCGCCAACCTCCGCAGGCAGACTTTTCCCAACGCCGTACTTCATCGTGACAAGCGGTACGGGCGTGCCTCGGGTGCACCGGCATATTGCCGATGTTCAACGCCTCACGGTTGACCCGGAAACCAATTCGGACAGGGTCCGATTCCATTGCTTGACCACGACCGATCCGCAATCACCTTTTGTGGAATAACCTAACCGAATACAAACATGCGAATTACACCAAAATGCATCGCCTGCCACCTCCTGCCGGCACTGATTGCCGGCGCCCCCCTGACCGCCTCGGCGATCACCATCGGCGGCCGATCATTTCGCGACGACGGCAATACCCGGCGCCCGGCGTACGATCTTACATGGACGGTCAAGGAGTCTGCAGCGACGCCTTGCGCTTTCGCATGGGGGCTGCGGGACGACCGCGGCACGGTACTTGAAATCACCGGCGGCACCTGGAATCTGAAACAGCTGAACGGAACAGGAGTGGATTCGGTCACCAATGGCGAACTGCCCCATCCTCACGATGCAATACGTTCCCTGGCCATCAAACGGCGCCAGCGATTTCTCTCCGGGTACATGAACGATGGGCTGCTGTTCCGTATCTCGAACGACGATGCCGGGAACGGCGGCTATGCAAGCTGGTCCGGCGTCGCGGGCGCTGTTGCAGACGATCCCTGGCTCCAGGCGGTGTCCGGTAAGGACATGAGGTTCGAGGACGATTTCATGCGTCTGCCGGATTCGCCGACCAGCATCTGGGATACCGTCGCGGGCAACTGGCGCATCCAGTCGGCGATCGACAAAACGAACATCAACGCTGTCGACCCGAACCACTCCACGCGCAGCGCCAACCCGTTTGTGTTTCGAGGTACCGGCGCACCCGAGGCGATGGTGATGGCGGGGCATGAGTTCTGGGATGATCTCGCAGTGTCCGGTTCCGTGCGGTCGCAAGGCGGTCGCGGCGGGCTCGTGTTCGGCGCACGCGCCGCCAATGACTACTTCGTGCTGCTCTGGGAGTCGAATGCGTCCTGGATGGCGCCCTGCCGGTTCGCGATCGAACGCGTTCGGCCCGACGGCCGAACCGTTTTGGCAGAGACATACTGCCAGGGACAACGCCAGCAGTGGTACCGGATCGGCGTCGAGCAGCACGGTGCGCGCATCATCGCAACACTCCAGGGAACACCGATCCTGGATGCCGTCGACAGAAGCTGTACCGGCGGGCGCTTCGGCATGTACGCCGCCGACGGGGCAGTCGACTTCGACGATATCGATGTCCGGCCGGCACCGCTGCGACCGCTGCTGGAACAATCAGGCGGTTCCCGGTTTACAATTGCCGGTCCGGCACCCGCACGCGTCGCGCTGACCGTTACCGCCGACGGCAGCGATGACATCGTTCTCAACTTCGGCTCCGAGCACGGCGGCAGGTTGACCTTTCGATGGCCACCCGGGGCGCCGGGAGCCAGACGGATATTGACCAGTGTCGGGGCGGCTACCGGGACAGTCGTTTCGGCTGACGGTGGTTATCAACGATACACCCCGATTCGATTGATCATTGAGAACGAGTACGACGGCGTCATCGTTCGCGATCTGCAAGCGGGCCTGCTGCTGCGGCAGCCGGGGCTCAGCATCCCGGCCGGTGGCATCGAGGTGGGCAGTTCCGAAAACGGCAGTGTAAAATTTTCCGGCCTCGTGATCGACGGTCCGGATGAACGCAAATTCGAGCGCCCGATCAAGAATGCCGTCTTCGCTGCCGACTCCTACATGCACCAGTGGGCGACACCGACAGGACAGTGGGTTCGCCACTCCGCAAACCAGACTGCGCCGGCACTCTTGTGGCACAAGAGCGACTGCTACGGCCAGATTGCCTTGCGCCTGCCGGCCGCGGCCTGTCGCGACGCTGGCGGCGCGCGTGTCTGGCTGGGTGGCTTGAGCGCATCGTTCAAGCCGCTGGTCGACAAGCTGTCTGTTCGGCTGGCCTATCTCGGGAAAGAACTGGCTGCCAACGACGTCGCAATCCCGCAGGATGGTGAAACCATCTCCTTTCACCGCGACGGCAATCATGTCTGGATCCGCAGCGGTAACGAGGACTGGTTGGCAACACAACTGACCGCCTACCAGGCCGGCGGTTCGCGACTCGGCCTGCAATTGCCGGATGAGGCGATGCTTCAGCAGGTCAACTTACAACGGGGAAATGTCCTGGACTATCAGTTCGATCGTGTCCCGACCGACTGGCACAAGCTCGGGAGATGGGAGACCAGCAACAAGTTTGATTGCGATTCGCGCTGGTCATACATGGTCGGTGAAAGCGACGCACTCGCCGCGCTCTGGCACCGCGACAGCTTTACCGGCGACCTCACACTGGAGTTCTACGCCGGCATGCGGTATTACGGCGGGGGGATGGTCGGATACACCCGGCCGGGCGACATCAATGCGGTCCTGGGTACCGGCGACCGCGACGTGTTCGACGGGTACACATTCGTTATCTCCGGATGGGACACGTCACGAACCTGTATTCTCCGAAACGGCGAAATCGTCGCCGTTTCGGATGCGGTGATCTGGCCGTCAACTAAATTGAGACAACCCTCAATGCTCGACCTCCATCGACGCTGGGTATATGTCAAGATTCGACGGCGCGGATCGCAGCTGGAGCTATACGCCGACAACCAGCTGATCCTCGAGTGGAACGACCGGCAGCCACTGGACGTGCGGCGCTTGGGGCTGTGGACCGTCGACAACGGCATCGTCATTGCGCGCACGAAAATTTCGTATAGCCAGCGCCACAGATTCCGGCCCGAGACCGAAGCGGAAGTGAAGCCCCCACCCGCCCGGGCCATCGCCGAACGTCCCGGGTTGTCCCTCTCTTCGCCAACCCACCCGGGTTGCCGATTTTCATTTGATCAGCCCGGCTCAATACACCCGTGGCAACGCACCGGCAGTGAAAACGACACGCGCATTTCCTACAGTGCCGACGGTGTCGAGGGCGGCTCCCTGCGCGCGACCAACCCGATCTCCGGCGGCGCCTTTGACCTGCACGTGCCGATTACACCACTGGATATCCGACGCACCGCCGAGCTCTCGTTCGCAATTCGTATGGAGACGTCGGTAAAAATCGACCTGCACGCACGTATCGACGGCCGGCACTACGTCCTCCGGATGACGGGACCGGTAGACGAACAGCAACGCCTGAAAACGCTCGGCCATCTCCAGGCCCCGGCCGACGGGCAATGGCACACCGTTTCGTTCCCGCTCGGTGACATCCTCGCAGCTGAACGCCCCAACGACTCGTCGCTCAAACTGGAGTCGCTCTATTTCGGAGTCCGCGGCGGGTATTACCTGCGGGCGGGTTACGGTGGCAATCCCGCCGGAGCCGTGTTCGACATCGACAACTTCGAAATCTGGTCGTCTGGCGACCGCCGAATCGAGGTCCTGCCGAAAGTCGACGACAGTAAGCGTACGGTCAAGGGCCGCTTCTCGATCAGTCGCGAAGACGGCGGCGAGGTCTGCCGAGACCAGCCGTTCGAAGGCAGCGTACAGTACGAGTTGCCCGAAGCCGGAAAGTATGCACTGACGGTCATCGACGATGCAACGGGCGCGCCGCATGATCTTCGATTCGCGGCTTGCGACGACCTGCAGGTGACGCAAATCGAGCCCGATGAAAACGCCGCCTGGGGCGGCACCCCATTGCGTGTCCATTTCAACCGCAGCCTCGGCGTGCCGCTGTGGGCCCTGCAAGTCAAAGTCGGCGAACGCACCTGGAAACCAGGCTCACCGGAACTGCAATGGGACCCCGGCACCGGCATTCTGTCGTTCGACCCGGCCGCCGCCCTGCGAGGCACGTCCTATACCGCCGGCGACGGCGTCGTCGCCGAGCTGGCCCTGACAGCTCCGGAGTTGAAGCAGCTCTGTCGATGGCGGCTCTCGTTCGATCCCAAGCTCGACCAAACCCCGCCCTCGCCGGTGCGGATCGCAGAAGTGCCGGTGCGGGACACGTTCGAATACGGGCTGGACAATTGGTCGTCTTTCGGCAATGGCGGCGCGCAGCTCTTCCGCGATCCGACGCAGGCGGCAGCCGGCGGCTACAGTCTGAAGCTGGTCACCCCGGCGCTTGGTAGGGCCTCCGGCGCCCGCCACGAGATCAAACCATTTGCCGCCGGCCGGTTCCCTGTCGTGTCGTTCGACATGAGAATGACCGAGCCGGTACGCACCGACCTGCTCCTGCGCGCCGGCGGCACAACATACCGCATCGGCTTGACCGATTCCGACTGGCTCAACGACGCCGCTGTCCTGACACGCCTCGCAACACCAGAACCCGATGGCAAGTGGCGCCATTACGAAGTCGACTTCGCTCGCCTGCTGTACGAGCATGAGTACCACAAGAACCACTTCACCGTCGACGCCCTCCGCTTCCAGGATTTCGGATGGAAGAGCAACTCCGCCGGCGCCCCGGTCTGGATCGATAATTTCTCACTGATCCCGAGCTCGAGCAGCACCGGTGACGGTTTCGAACTGAACTGGGCGGCCGACGACCTCAGCGGCATCGGCGGCTACAGCTGGCATTGGAGCTCGGACGCAGATGCCGACGCCGATAAAACCCCGGCGACCAGTGCCGAGTCCAGCCGCTTCACCAATCTCCGGGAAGGCCGGCGGTACTTTCACATTCGCGCTATTGACAATGCCGGCAACTGGGGGCCGACGTCGAGCTACCCGTTCCTCATCGACAACACCCCGCCCAAGATCGGCAAGATCTCGCCGCCACCGGACAGCAGAACCGGTGAAACCCGTTTCACTGTGCAGATTTCCGACAACCACAGTGGCTTCGATCCGGAAACCATCGAATTCACAGTCAACGGCCGCACCTGCCACCCGGGCGACACCGGTGTGGACCTCGATCTTGCCACCGGCACCTGTACCGTGGATTGGTTCGCCACGGGGCATTGGCCGACTGAGCGTCCCACGAGTCATGCGCTTGCCGTCAGGCTCTCGGCAGTGAACGACCTGGTGGGCAATCACGGCCGGCCAAGGGAGTGGTCGTTTACCTTTGATCGACAGCTCGACCGCAAACCGCCGTTGGCCCCCACGGTGGAGTGGGTGGATGCCGACCTGGCCTGCCGCTATACGTTCGAGCCCGGCCAGCCGGCCATGGATGGCAGACAGGTATATGACGAAACGCTCGGCACCTACGTCTCACGATCAACAGCGAAGAAGGAAGGACATCCGGCGAGTATAACGATTTTCAAAGACGTTGTCGATATCACGAAACATCCCTGCCTGACATTTCGCTATCGGTTTCCGCCGCAGGCCAAACTCGACCTGCTCGCCCATGTCCTCAACCCGAATCGCATCCGTGAGAATATGGTAATCAAGCTGACAGACGCATTCGTCTACCCCGACAAAAACGTCATAGCAGGCACACTTGAGGATTTCGTCTTGGACAACGAATGGCACGCTGCCGCCATTGACTTCCGGCCATACATCATGAACTGCGTGAAACCTGGAACCGGGACAGCCAAGAACGGCAATGGCAACAGCTCGCCAGTCAGCAACTGGGCTATCAAGCACCTCAAATTTGCAGATGCCGGAGAGAATTGGCCGCCAATAGAGACGGCATACTATTTCGATGACGTGCAGCTCCAGGCGCCTGGCCCGCCAAAGGCACAGTTCCGCTTTGCCGCGGACGACGCTGCCGGGGTGTCGGGTTACGCCTGGTCAATGGACCGTGATTCAAACACGTCACCGCCACCGCGAATCAATGCCGCGGCGAATGCAACCGTCGACATTGCCTTCCCCGAGACCGGCCTGTGGTACGTGCATGCCCGCGCCGTAGACGGCAACGGGAACTGGAGTCAGCCCGGACACTTCGCCTACATTGTCGAAGGAATCGAGTGACGGCGGCATACACGCACTGCCCGAAGGGATTGGGTCAAGGGATTAAGGGCCAACAGTTACAAGCTGTGCATGCAGGCACAGTTTTTTGCCGAACCCAAAATCCACCAGGCAGTCCCAGGCTTCGGTCGCGGATCTGCGCATTCAGGGTGAGAAATCCGGGTGGCCAGGGATTGAGCTCGACGAAAACACGTAGAACTGAACTGACAGTCCGACTATATTCAGCCAAGCTACAACCAGGAGAACCGACATGAAAACAATCGTGATTGCTGAGGTAGGCGAAAACCACTACGGCCGCTGGGATGTCTGCCGTGGGATGGTCGAGGAAATCGCCAGACACGGTGCCACATACGCAAAGTTTCAGACATACACAGCCGATAATTTCGGCCAGGACCACGAATGGTACGACTGGTTCAAGGGCGTCGCGATGCCGAAGGCTGAGCACTTCGAAATGCAGCAATTGTGTGCCGAAAAAAACGTCGGATTCCTGAGCTCGACCTTCACCATCGGCACCACGCGGTTTCTGGTGGAAAAGATGAAATGCACATCACTGAAAGTAGCCTCGAGCCGCCTGATCGATTATGACCTGCTCGATGACATCGACAACCGCGCGGACAAGGTCAAGACAGTCTACCTGTCCAGCGGCATGGGCACGATCGATGAAATTCGCACCGCCATCGAGCACCTGTCAAAAATCGAAAACCTCTATCTCCTGCACTGCACCAGTCAGTATCCGTGCGAAGACGAAAACGTCAACCTCCGCGCCATGGTCTCGATGCAGGAAGCCTTTCCCGACCATCCCATCGGCTACAGTTGCCACAACCACGGTATCGAGGCCTGCCTCGCGGCTGTAGCACTCGGCGCCACTGTAATCGAAAAGCACTTCACCTACCATGTCGATATGCCGGGTGACGATCACAAGGGTGGTATAACTCCGGAGATGCTGGGGCAGATGGTCCAAAGCATCGCGCGGATCGAAACCATACTCGGCTCAGCCGAGAAAGCTCCCGTCGCTGCCGAAAAACGCGCCGTAGACAATCTGCGCGTACCAATGCTGGATGTCGGTTTCGAGTAGAAATGCTTTCATCATAGTTGCTCGATCGACATCTCCCGATCGTAATCCCACTCGCCCAGCGTGATCTTCTGCCATGACCAACGACCAAATAGAACAATTGACAACGCTGCTCGGCAGCGACCGTGTATCACGGGACCCCGATGCTTTGACGGCACATAGCTATGACGCCTGGCCGGTTGCAGCCAAGTGGCGACGGCAGAACAAAGCGCCGCTGCAGCCCGAGGCAATTGTCACACCAACATCGGTGGATGATGTCAGCCGGCTGCTCGCCTGGGCTTCGGCACATAACGTGCCGGTCACCCCCTGGGGCGCCGGCTCCGCCGTCACCGGCGCACCGCTCGCGGCGCAAGGCGGTGTTTCTCTCGACCTCGGCGGAATGGACAAGACAATCGCGCTCAACAGGATCAATCACACCGTTCGCGTCGAAGCCGGCAAAATGGGGCATCACCTCGAAGCCGAACTGTACGCCGCCGGCCTGACGCTCAATCACTCACCGCAGTCCCTCGACCGCTCGACCGTCGGCGGCTGGCTGGCGACCCGCGCGACCGGTCAATTTTCGAGCCGCTGGGGGAGCATAGAAAATCTCTGTGTGTCATTCACCGTTGTCCTGCCGGACGGACGCATCATCGAAATGCCGGACACGCCGCGCAGTGCAACCGGGCCGGACCTGCGCCATCTGTTCATCGGTTCGGAAGGCACCATGGGCGTGATCGTCGACGTCACTATGCGAGTCTTCGAACTGGCCGAGCAACGACTGTACGAGACCGTTGTGTTCGATCGCCTCACCGACGGCATAGATGCGATCCGGCGCATAATGCAGCACGGGCTGAGGCCGTTTGTCCTGCGCCTCTACGACGAAGATGAAGCACCACACGCGATGAAGAACGCGAGCAGCCGGCAGCCGGTACTTTTTCTCGGCTGCGAAGGCACGTCGGCAATGGCGACAACGGAGATGAACGCCTGTGTGGAAGTCTGCTCTGCCGCCAACGGTACGCCGGTCGGCGGCGCCGCTGTGGAAGCCTGGATGGAACGCCGTTTCGATTTTTCCGCCGTCGAGAACGTCCTTGACCGCCCCGGTGGATTCGCCGAAACGATCGAGATAGCAAGCGGCTGGGACAAAATCGGCCAACTGTACCAGGACATGAAGGCGGCACTCGTGCCGCTCGCCGATGAGGTGCTCGGCCACTTCTCCCACGCATACACGCACGGGACCTCCTTATATCTGATCCTCATCGGGGCATGCGAGGATGACGACGCGGCCGAGCAACGGTTGCTTGAAATCTCGGATGTCGCGATGGAACGGTGCCTCGCCGGCGGCGGCGCCATATCGCATCATCACGGCATCGGCTACGTCAGGCGCCAGTATCTCAAGCCCTACCTCGGGGAAGTTCACGACCTGCTCTGCAACGTGAGGTCGGTAGTGGATTCCGCCGGCATCATGAATCCCGGCAAGTTTGTTTAGTATCAATTTCAAACGCAGCTACACCGTTTCCATTACGCCAGCAACCCGGCGTCCTATGGGGTGACAATGTTGCCAGTACACTGGTGGCTCCCGAATTCTTCTTCCATGCGTCGTCGATACTGATACGTCTCGTCGTCCTCACATATGTTGACATCGTCCCAGGTCAACAACTGTCCAGCCGCGACATCATTCGTCAACTCGATGCCGTGCGCCAGCCCGATCGGCAGCCCTCCGATCGCGATGCTTTCACCGGCGGGCAGGAGTTTACCCCAGACACAGGCCCCACCCTCCCCGTCCAGGAGTTCACCGGCTGCGAGATCGCGTTTCGCATTGGCGACGACATCACCACGAAAGCCAGTGGCGGCACCTGTTGCTTCACCACGCAGGGCTGCCGAAAGAATCGAGATATTCAATTCCATACCAATCAGGTGGTACGGCCGGTACAACGCCGCGTACCGGCCACTGGCGTCGGTCAACAGACCGTACTCACGGAAACAGGTTGTGGTGTACGAAGTCGGCGCTTCAAAAACGACGTAGACGCCCCACCGCAAATCACGTTCAACGACGCGCCTGTCGCGCTCGAGGCTGGAAATCACTTCGACCGTTCCCACTTGACTCAGCACGCCGCCATCCGCTTCGGGACAAAGGACCCGGGGCAGATCATCGGCACTGCACGGCGGGAAACTCAGACCGTCGGACGGTGCCGACAGTCCCGTAGCATTGACAACGGCGGCCATTTCGATCGCCGACTTCGTACCATCGAGAAACGAATTGAACATCTGCGCATTCATCCCGCCGGCATCAGCCTCTTCAGCGGATAAGCCATAGTAGTCCCACACCGTCTCCGGTGTCGAACTGTGGTATTCCGGCAGGTATTTCGTGCCCTTGCCGGCGGCAACCACTTTCATGCCGCAGGCCCGCGCCCAGTCCACCAGTTCACAGATCAGCGCCGGTTGATCGCCGTAGGCCATGGAGTAGACGACACCCGCAGCAGCCGCTTCTTTCGCCAGCAACGGTCCGGCGAGAACATCCGCCTCGACGCTGACCATCACGACGGGTTTATGCGCAGCGATTGCTGCACGTGCATGCGCAATGCCTGCCTGCGGGCTGCCGGTCGCTTCGACGACGACATCGACATCATCGCTATTAATGAGAACTGCCGCGTCATCGCTGAATTTAACCGAGGCGATATGATCATCGTGCCAACCAACGGTACGGCATGCCGCACAGGCTCGGTCCGGGTCGAGATCGGCAATCGCGGAGACCTCCAGGCCAGCAGAATGCGGCACCTGCGCAAGGAACATCGAGCCGAATTTACCGGCACCGATCAGTCCGACTCGTACCGACCCCTGCGCAGCCGTGCGTGCCTGCAGGAGAGAGTAAAGATTCATAGGTCAGCTACGGGTTTTCGGAATCGGATAGCTGCGGCTAATGCGTCGATCGATTCCTTGCCCCGGCGCATCTGTGAATTGACGTTGATAAAATTCAGGTCAGCCTCTGAAATCATACAGGCCAGTGGTCCTATGCTGCCGAAATGATCCATTCAACTGATCTCGTGAAACGTGTGACAATACCCTATCGCGAATCACGATAGGCCTGCCAAAGTTCGTCCAGAAAACGCCCAGTTTCGCGTTTGAAGAGTTCGTCTGAGTACGTACCACGGCGCATGGCGGTATTGAGAGTCTTGACGATCCCCCGCGAAGTATCCGATTCCAGCCACAAAAGAAAACCAGCCGTAGCCCTGTAACCCGCCTTATAGCCTTGTTCTTCCGCCGGTATGGGAAACCATGACTGCGGTTTTCCTTCAAAGATCGCAAACCGGATATAGTCAGCAATGCCTTCAGTGACCCACGATGGCTCGGCGGAAGGGTAGGCTTGGATGACATGAACCAGCTCATGCACCGCCAATCCGACATCGGCCGGATGCTTTTCAATCCAGTGAGAAAAGACGGTAATGACATCATCCGATGTCTCCGCGACGCCTTCGTCGGATTTCTCGATATTGAGCGAAAATCTGTGGGTGACGGTAAACCCCTTCGTCCGCAACAGATCATCTATTCGAGGATGCCACGTCACGAGCAAAGCCCGGGTTTCATGAGCCCAATCCAGCAAAGCCGGCACCTCGGAATGCACCGCAACCGTCACCAGCGTCGCCTCACCGAACACGACTCGGGGCTGGGAAAGCAGAATCACAAGAACAAGCACGTGAGCATTGTGCATTTGAGTTGGCCAGGTTGAGATCACAGGGCGGTTAATGTAATCGAATTGCCCACAATTATCGCACGCCATAGGTCACCGGGTGTTCCATCTTC
>Ga0209402_10000634_pt1 | contig 41477 bp, 38 predicted proteins | sample ArcticOcean_MG_C_3_FD_187437 | JGI IMG/M metagenome (GOLD analysis project Ga0209402, IMG submission 187437) | Marine microbial communities from western Arctic Ocean - ArcticOcean_MG_CB8_126 (SPAdes) (version 2) | ecosystem: Environmental > Aquatic > Marine > Oceanic | place: Arctic Ocean... | reverse complement strand
CGGAATTGGTCTTTGCTGAAACCAGACATCGCTTCTTTATCTATGTTCTTGATGTGATCTTTATCAAGACCAGCCATCGCTTCCTTGGAAATATTTCGGAATTGGTCTTTATCAAAACCTGACATCGCCTCCCGATTCATACCCTTAAAATGCTGTTTATCAAGACCCGCCATGGTTTGCTTATCCATGTTTTTCATATCGTCTTTGGTTGAATTTTTGAAATCTCCTTTCGCAGCAAAAAGTGACGGGGTGGGTCCAGATTGCTGACCTGGCTTACCTTGTTGGCCTGCTTGCTGGCCTTGCTGGCCTTGCTGGCCTGCTGGCTTACCTTGCTGGCCCTGCTGATCTCCAGCTCCACCCCCTGGAGCTGGACCTGGAGCTGGACCTGGAGCTGGACCTGGAGCTGGAGCTGGACCTGGAGCTGGACCTGGAGCTGGACCTGGAGCTGGAGCTGGAGCTGGACCTGGACCTGGAGCTGGAGCTGGAGCTGGAGCTGGACCTTGAGGAGGTGGAGGCGGAGGATCGGCGGCATTTATTGAACCGAGGTTGGAGATACTAAACAGAAGTACCGCAGTAACAATCAACAGTCTATGCATCTTTCTATCCCTCAATTCTTTTTTATGTCTTTTTTATGGGCATTCAAAGCCGGATATCACCCGGTCAAACCTTATCTGTAATACGGTGGAGTCAGGGCTCGTAACCATTAAAATAAAAGCAATATTTTGAGTTTCACATGTCCAACCACCTATAAGACCACCCCCAGCTTCTATACCACCAGAATCGGAGACAACTAGTCCTCCGAAACTTCCTAATTCTCCATCAATTTCTATGTCGCCTTGAGCGAAGGGAATAAATTCGTTCCCAGGTTGGCTGTCAACCAACAAAGAGTATCCAAGATCAACCAAATCTACAGCATTTAGATCGCCTTGAGGTAGCCATGACAGGGCAATATCAGCCCCATTATATTCAAAAGTCATTAAACCCTGGTCCTTTTCAGCATCTTCTGAAAGGAGGCCCGTCACAGAAAGATTGGAGTCTAACATGTCGGTATCTTCATCTAATGAGATAACAAAACCATATTCACTAAAATGGTTCGCAGGCACCTTGGTGGGTTCTGGTGTAGCAAGGACCTTGGTGGGTTCTGGTGTAGCAGGCACCTTGGTGGGTTCTGGTGTAGCAGGCACCTTGGTGGGTTCTGGTATAGCAGGCACCTTGGTAGGCAGAATGGTCACGTCAGTCTTGGTTGGGTCAAGTTTGGAAGTTGGAGCTGGTTTCAGCTCTGAAGTTGCTGGAAGTTGAATTTCTGGGGTAGAAGGAGGAGTCAAAACTCCTGGTAAGGGGACTGAGGCTAATTCTTGTGAAGAAGGTTCAGATGAATCCATCCCTACAGCCCGTCCAACCGCAGGTTCTCCACATCCTGCAATCACAAACAGTAAGGCAAGCAGGCTCGTCAGGAGAACAGATTCAACTGGCTTTATAAGAAGGCCGAGAGAATACGGCATACTAAAATATCCTCATATCATGTTAATTATCATTGCCTAAAACAATGTTTTGGCATTTATAACATACTATAGACAGCAGGTGTAATTACAACAGTAATTACACCTGCGTATCGGCACTTATATGGGTTCATCCATTTCACTCATATAACAATAATTTTTCATTGTGAGAGAAATCCAACAGGGCCGCGCGATGTCTCTCCTCAGACCCTTATATTGCCTGCTCAGTATTTATGTGCGTTGTCACTTCCTCATCTGCAAAGACTGCATCAATTTCCTTCCTTGTCTCTTCACTGAGCTTCCAATCCACGGCAGCTACATTTTCTTTAAGCTCCCTTTCATTTCTAACCCCAACCAGTCCAACTGATACCGCAGGGTGACCCAGTGTCCATGCGATCGCCATTTGTGCCACTGATTTACCATGACCATATGCAATGGTCTTCAATTTCTCAACCACTTTTAATTCTTTTGTGAATTCTTCTTCTTGAAACAGCGGAAGGCAAAATGCCATTCCACTACTTCTCCAATCACCTTCTCCAAATGTTGTTTCAGATGTGAAAGCGCCCGATAGAAGCCCAAATCCAAGGGTGCCATATGCCATAAACCCAATATTGTTCTCCTTACAATAAGGAAGGACAGCTGACTCCATGCGTCGATCAAACATGTGATACCCCACTTGATTTGCCGCCAGGTGACCGTATTTTTCACATTCACCCAACATTTTTGGGGTGAAATTTGAGACACCATAATGCCGAATCTTGCCATCCTCTTTCAATTTTTCCAACGCACGAATTGGCTCTTCAAATGGAGTGTCGTGGTCTGGCCAATGTATTAGAAGCAAATCAAGGAAATCTGTATTTAATCTCTCCAAGCAACCTTCGGCACGGGAGATTACATTATCGTATTTAGAATTTCTACCAACATTTTTCCCATCATTGTCATATTCAAAGCCGACTTTGCTAACTAGGACTATATCTTTTCTCTTTTGCCCCAGAGCTTTACCTAAAAGTTCCTCTGAATGATAGGGACCATAAACCTCCGCTGTATCAAACAAAGTCACTCCGTGATCAATCGCAGCCCCGACAGCATCACTCGCCTCTTTAATATCAATATGCCCATACATTGTGGTGCTCATCTCCCAGGTGCCAAACCCTAAGGCTGATGTGTAAAGGCCACTGTCTCCTAATTGCCGCTGCTCCATAATTAATCCTTTTCATCTCCAATCCATCAGATCAAGAATAGCTTTTAATCCCATCCATCCAAAGTTTCACCAATTCCTCTGAATCCACTTTCATTGCCACATTAACATTTTGCGCATCCTCAATAAAATGTTTTGGATCTGCAACTGTTTGGCCTTTAGTGAACTCCCCTAGGGTCTCAAAATGAATTCGCAATGTTTCACATTTAAATAAAGTTGGATCGATGGTGTAGCCCACGGCAGGCATGTCATTAAACCTGGCCGCACCTGGAATTTTCGTACCTATCTGATTAGTTTGGTATGCGCTTCTATGAACCGGAACAATTTTCTCCAAAAATTGGGACACAACAGACTTTAAGTTCCAAATTTCTTCCTGGTTATCAGGGGAGATTTCTACTTCGTTACAGACATCCAATCCTATTTGGGTAAGGTTAATTCCCGACCTATACACAACAGACGCTCCATGAACATCGCCAAACAAATTCGCCGACGCCGTCGGCGAAATATTACCGGGCACATTAATTGCCCCCCCCATGACCACGACCTCCTTTATGGAATTAACAATAGAAGGTTCTAGGCTAATAGCATGTGCTAAATTCGTTAGTCTTCCCAAAGCAACATACGTAAGCTCACCTTTAAATTTCTTGGCCAAATCAATCGTAGCTAATACAGCATGCTGGGTCATCAATTGGTCTGTAGGAGGGTCAGGGAAAAAATTGTTACCAAGCCCATCGTTTCCATGCACATTCTTAGAATCTATTGGGTCTCGATAATCAAATGTCTTTTCCACTCCCCTAAACACCGGCACGTCATTTATCCCAGCTACCTCCAAAATCTTGAGCGCGTTGGTAGTCGTTTGCTGTAGTCCCACATTCCCAAAAATGGTCGTTATAGCTTGTATTTCCAGGTTTTTATGGGAAAGCGCCAGAAACAGGGCCGCAGCATCATCAACCCCAGGGTCACAATCAATGATGACTGGTTTGGAATAATTCTTCATTTCCACTCCTTACAATTGTATGGTTTTAGGTTCTCTCAAGTGATGTCGGTCTCCTTTTGTTTAGAAATAGGCATGTCCCTAATATCAAAAGAAACAAACAAACGCTACTCACGGAGTACACCATTGGCAACAGATTGGCTGTTATTAATGAAAGGCCAACTAGAGGACCGAGAGCAGAACCGAAATCCTGGAAAGTATTATAAACGGAAAAAACCTGTGACCGTGATTCATCATTAGCAACAACTCCAACCAAAGTTAAAAGCTGCATCATCAACATTACTCCCATGACAAACACCAATATGAGAACGATAAAAATACTTAACAGTGAATCAAAGTTCCCTAACCCTATAAGTCCTATTGAAGTAAATAGTGAAGATACAACCAAAGTTTTATATCTTCCATATTTATCAGAAAAATAACCTCCGAAGGGTCCAACAAATACTTCTGCGCAACTTTTCATGCCTAATGCAAACCCAGTGACAGTCGCCACTCCTAAAGTTATTAATATAAGATTAAAATCTAATCCATACTTGTATCTTAAAAAATGCCCCAGGGTGGCTCCTATAAGGCCTGAAAATACTAGCCCAGCAAGCATAGTGGCAATACTCAGTATTAACACATTGGGATCTTTCAAGACACCAATAAACTCAGTTGCTTTTCTTCCTTTCTTAATCAATTTTTCCCGGTGTCGATAACCGGATCTACGAATCCAGGTAAAGAAACCGATCAAGGTGAATATTCCGAAAAGCATAAAGGCCACTTCATACCCGAGGTAGTCAGACAAGAGTCCTCCAAATACAGCACCCCCTATCGACCCTATTCGAATTATAGATGCATTGCTGGAGAGGTTCAGGCCTATGTTTTGCTTGGTGCTTTGTTCTGAGGCCACCCATTGAGATACAAGACGTAAAACAGACCAACAGGTTCCCCAAAGAAGACGCGCAAAAACCAAAACGATGAAGTTTTTAGAAAATGCATATGCCGCCAAAACCCCCAGAGAAGCCAACAAAGATATCCTGAACGGGGTATACACTCCATATCTTTCTACGAAAACTGAACTCAACGGATTCGTAACCAATCTGACTAGTCGATTTATTGAAAGAAGTATCCCAACCTGGACGATGGTCAAATCCCATAATTCAGGCCGTGAAGGCATAACAACATACAACATCGCATCACCCAACAATGCTGCTGAAACAGACAAACTTGTGACAAGAATTGGTAATGGCGGTATTTTGGAAGAATTCAGTTTAATCATCAACCCCCATTATGCAAAGTGTCTTTAAATTGTAGTTTCATGCTACGGAAATGTGACTGGTCTAATTAGAACCCTCAATTTTGATGTCAAAGGCTTTTAGTAGGTTAATTACCTCTGGAAAAGAAAATTTTGCGCCCCGAATGGAATTATCCTTTGGGTCAATATAATAGTTAATTGCACCGTCAAAATCGGATTTATCCAGTTTAGTGCCATTAAAACGAGCGTCTTGTAAATCTGTATTTGTGAATTCAGAGTGAATTAAATCGCACGATTCGAAATCTACATTCCACGCTTTGCAATTTTTTATTACCAATCCCGGAAGGCTGAGTGAATTAAATACTGAAAAACTCAAATCACAAGATTCGAAAGCCATAGGAGACGATACAGTTATGCCGGTCCAATCGAGTGAGGTCCAATTAATTCCTGTCACTTTACATTCTTCAAATTGACTTTCAAAAAACCGGCTACCGGTCAGTTTAATTACGTTAAGATTTGAATTTTTAAACTCGCATTCGATAAACCTACATTCATCAAATTCCGCTTCAGCAAGATCACAGTCTAAAAACCGGCATTCCTCAAATGTCGATCTTGAAACCTTCAGAGATAAAGCTTTTACTCCTGAAAAAATCTCGTCTTCATATACTGTGTCATTTTTTAAAATTGTCATTGAAATGTTACGAGAGTCGGTCAGGGTAAATGTTATTCAATTTACTCATATGAGTTTCCCGCAATTCGTTCTCAGTTAATCCCAAATCGTAGGCTGGAGACAGTATCAATGTAGCCTTATTTGCCTTGATTAAAATAAATCCTGACATTGCATCCAAATAGTCTCCGTATGCACTTTTAAATTTTTCAATTAATTCCGGGTCAGCTTCGCTTTTTTCTATATATTTTGCAGTGCCAGTAACCCTCACGGACTTGCGAAGAACCATATCTATGAAACATACTTCAACATTGGGTCTATTTTTTATATTTTGCACTGTATGTGGAGATCTAATATTGGAAAAGGCTAACTGATCATTGGCAAGAATCAAGAAGGTTGCTTTTGGGGAAACTGAAGGGGTTCCATCGGTGTTGACAGTGGCAACCATACCGGCACTATGATTTTCTATCAAGGTCCTTATCTCATTAGAAAGCATGGTGTTACCCTTTGCCTCGTCTTAAAGCTTTTCCTGGTGTAGCTCCAGTATTCTCACCTTTGTCTACAACGGCCTTCCCATTAACAAAAACATAGTCGATTCCAACTGGGTATTGCTTTGGATTATCTTTTGTCGCCAAGGCCTTCACGGTGTCTGGGTTAAATAAAACTAAATCAGCCTTGAACCCATCTTTGATTATCCCTCGATTCTGCAATCCAAGCCGCTGGGCAGGGAAGGAGGTCATCTTACGGATAGCTTCCGGCAAGCGAAGCTGTTTTTCAGCCCTTACGAATTCTGCTAGGACTACAGGAAAGCATCCATATGTTCTGGGATTGGGATGATCTCCAAAAAGGATCGCGTCACTGGCTATCATCCCGGCTGGATGAGATACAAAATCGGGTAGGGTTTGTGGGTTGGTTCCAAGACCAACTGTCGATATTCCTAGATTTTCCTCAAGCAATAAATCAAAGAGCGCATCTCTGGAATCCTGATCTCTTAGATCCGATATCTCCGCAATTGATTTGCCCTCATATATTTTGTTCTTTGGTTGATTGAAATTGGTTAGCCAGTTGTCCTTTATCGACTCTTCAGGCATCTCTCTTTTCATTCTGGCCCTATCATCTGCATCTTGCAGTGCCTCGATAAGTCTTTCCGGACCACCATCTTTTGCCCAAAAAGGAAATCCGATAGTGATTGTTGTGCCCGAATAAGGGTAGGTATAGCAGTCGAAAGTTACATCCATACCTTCATCCCGGGCATCTTCTACGAGACCGAGATAGTCCAAGTGGCTTCCGTCACCCTGGAAACCCTGCCGAAAATGAGTAAGGTGGACCGGAATACCAGCCCCTCTGCCAATCTCAAGAGCTTCCATCCAAGGGGCAAGTCTACCCTTGCTTTTGAGGCTGACCCTTGTGTGAGTATGGTAGAAGCCACCAAGTTTTGCACTTTCCTTTGATAACTCAATCAATTCCTCAGTAGAAGCATAGGCTCCTGGAGGGTAATCTAAGCCGGTCGAAATACCCCATGCTCCTTCCTCCATAGCCTCTCTAACCACCGACTTCATGTTTTCAATTTCAGCCTTGGTTGCTTCTTTTTGTCCCCATCCAACTCCCCAAATCCTCACAGGAGAATTTCCCAAAATATAGGCGACATTGACCGCTACAGTTTCCTCATACTTTTTCAATAATTCACTGACACTCAGCCAATCTGGAGGCATAGGAGGATATCCGTTCAATCCTGAGTCCAGCCAAATATATCTCTCCAATTCCTCGGTGGTTTTAAATGGCGCGTGTGAAATTCCATCGATCCCTACCAATTCTGTTGTGACTCCTTGACGTATCTTAGGGTCGTGATGAGGCTCTCCCAAAATAGTTAAACCGGCATGAGAATGTAAATCAATAAATCCAGGACTTACCACATACCCAGTCGCATCAATTTTCCTGGCGGCTTCAAGATTAGAGACATCACCAAGGTGTACTGAAAGTGAATCTCCGGTTATTCCAACGGCTCCTGCAAAGCCAACATTACCCGTGCCATCCATTATCGTCCCGCTGTGTATTAGCACATCCAACATATGACTATCTCCACTGTATCGACTGCTATGTTTTGCTAGAATATGCCATACATTATATAGCGGGGTATCATATAAGCTGGATAGCTTCACCAGCTCAAGAGGATAGAGGAAATGGCAAACTATAAGGACCTTAAAACTCGTTTAGATCGAGGGGACACTATCATCCACGATGCAGCCGTCAGTACCGAACTGCAATCCATGGGAGTCCCCTTGGACTTTGTGGCATGGAGTGGGCCAACAAATTACACTCACCCTTCGAGTGTTATCCAGATGCATGAACGTCACATTAGAGCTGGGTCTGACATTATCACAACAAATACATGGTCTACTTTACGCCCTACTCTGGAGCGCGCAGGATATGGTGATTTTGTGAGAGAAATAAATGCCCGCGCTGTTCATCTGGCTCAAGAAGCAAGAGAAAGAGCCTCCGATGGCAGGGACATATGGATTGCAGGTTCATTGTCTAGTCACATATCAGGACGGGATCCCAGAACCGGTGAAATAGGATTTGGAGCCTTTTCATCCACCCCGCAGGTATCGGTAGACGAATTAAGTCAATACTATGGGGAGGTCACAAGCATCATGGCCGAAGCAGGTGTGGATTTTTTTATAGTGGAAGCCATGGGGCGCGACAATGAAGCCCGCATGATTCAGGCGCAAGTAGCAAAAGAAACAGGCCTTCCTGTTTGGATCGGCTTCAATGCATATATTGATTCAAAAGACACTGTGATGGCCGGAGGGCAGCAGGTTTCTACCGATGTAGCAGAAGGTATCCAATACAAAGGATCTCGGGCTATGAAAGATTTAACATTAGCCGAAGCAGTAAGGGAAGCTATCCAAATCGACCCAGATGTAATCTCCATCTTCCATACCAGAATACCTACGGCCACCAAGGCTGTAGAGGTGGTTTTAGAGAATTGGAAGGGTCCCGTAATGGTATATCCTGATGCAGGAAGACGGTCATCTGCATTAGCCAAATGGTATGACCACTCAGCCGATAACGAAGAATCCATCAAAGATTACATTAATGCAGTAAAAGGCTGGGTAGATCAGAGGGTACAGATAGTTGGAGCTTGCTGTGGATTTGGAGTCGAATACCTCAAACCGCTGCGCCAGGCTATTCCAGAGAAAATTTAAACTGGCCTCAATTTATCCCAAATCTTTCATGATATAGAATGGCTGCGAAATTAATACCATGAGCATCGGTCTCATCGGTTTCATTATCGTTCCCCTCAGAACCATCGTAAGGAAAAATCAATGACAAGTATTTCAGAGCCAATAAAAAGGTCTCAAAGGTACCAAACCCTGCTTTCTGACCTGAGTAGAGGAAATAAGACAATCCTCCTCGATGGCCCTATTTCTACAGAACTTGATAGCAGAGGCGTCACCATGTCGTCTGGAAGAGGAAGACGGGCGCCTATAGATGACCAAAAGGCTCTCGTTCAGGTCCATATGGATTACATAAATGCTGGAGCCAGAATCATCACTACGCATACGTTTGGAGGCAACCGTGACAAACTAGGGCAAGACTTCGAAGATTTGACACGTGGTGCAGTAGAATGCGCGCTGGAGTCCCGTCGAAGGACGGGAACAGAAGATAGTGTGATCATTGCCGGAAGCATTGCCTACCACACAGCACAAGGGCCAGGTAAATATGACCCTAAACAAGATACGAAATCCTGGGAGGATGACATCAATGATTTGGTTAAACTTCTAAAAAGCTCTGGAGTGGATGTAATGCTACTTGAAATGGTTGGTGGGCCAACTTTCACTGCTCCAATTATAAGGGCAGTTCAAGCGAGTCGGATGCCGTTTTGGGTGGGATTTTCAGCCGCTTATGATCAAAATGGAAACGCTCTACGGGTCTATGACAATCCTGGAACTCTCGTTGACGATGCTTTTCCAGACCTCATTCGGATTTCTATTGAAGGAGAGGATGAAGCATTCAAAAATGATGGTGACAGTGGGGTAGACATAATTGGAGCTATGCACTGCAAGCCACCTGCTCTCGGAAAAGTCCTCGAAGCCATCCAAACACACGGTTGGGATGGTCCGATGCTGGCCTACCCAGACGACGTGCAAGAATGGGACCCAACCATTTCCAAAGTTGTAACTGGGGACGATCCAGTCGACGTGTATTGTGATCATTGCTTAGGATGGAGGTCAGATTTCCCTAAGTGCACCCTTCTTGGAGCCTGCTGTGGATTTTCAGTAAAGCACATTGCTGCCCTAAACCAGCGTATCGATGTCTAACTTTTGTCCGGTAAGCAGTAGTTACCGGCCTTTAATCATTGGACGCTCTTACAGGACGATTCTAGCGAGGACGACATGACCCAAAAACCAATTACTTCAGACATCGGTTACGAAATATCAAATCCCACCGGAGTATCTATCTCACCTGATGGAAATCTGGCTGTCTACGGGGTTTCAAAACCGGACATAAAGTCGGGTAAGTTAAAAAACTCGCTTTGGATCAAAGATCTAAATGCCTCTGAGTCAGCACCCCGCGAATTAACCAATGGTAGTTCAGATGGGAATCCTAAATTCTCACCAGATGGCTCATCAGTTGCCTTCTTGAGAAGTGATTCAAAAGGGAGAAACCAGATCTGGCTATTGCAAATGTCTGGTGGTGAAGCTGCCGTAATCACTACTCTAAAGGAAAGTGTTAGAGATTTTTCATGGAAGCCTGACAGTACAGGATTTGCTGCGGTATCAGACGTAGACCCTGAAACTGAGGGTGAAAGCGACGCTGATCAAACCAATGTGATTTCTATAACCAGAATAAGATACAGGCATGATGAATTACGATGGCGTGGCAACCGCGCCACCCAAATCTTTGACGTTGATATAGTTACCAAAGAATCAAAACAGATTACTTGTGAGGACGGGGATCAAGGAATACCCTCATGGTCACCTGATGGCTCGAAACTTGCTTTCATTTCAGACGCGATAACAGAGCGGGATTTTCATGCCGAAAACGAAGTAAGGGTATTAGATTTATCTTCAGGTAAAACTGACTGCTGGTCTAAAGGGCTCGCTGATGCGTGTTCAGTTAGCTGGCTTCCAGATGGGAATTCACTTGCCGTTATTGGATCTGAGGATTTTCGCCTCCATAGTTATTACCAAGGATCCGTCTACATCCTCTCATCTCACTCCGATCCGGTCAGGGTTACCGATGATAACGTAGCTCCCATTGGCGGTAGCCATCCTGCAAAAAACGGGCCTCCTCTACTTATTGATAAGAAAGGAATCATTTTATTTGCAGGTCAATCAGGGGCTGAATCACATATTTACGAGACAAAAATTGGTGAATCCGGTCAGAAGAAAATAGCCGATTTAGGAGGCCTGTTAACGGCCTGTGAATTTGACAATTCCCGTAAGCGATTCGCATGCATTTACTCGACATCTGAAAGGTTCGCTGAAGTCTTTCAAGGAACGCTCTCAGATGATTCTCTACAGATGGTGAGCGACCTTAACGCTGAGTATTTTTCAGGGCGAATGATTGGTAAAACAGAAAGGTTTTCTTTAAACGTATCTGGGCTGGATATCGAATCAGTGTTACTTTATCCGGCAGACTTCGACCCATTAAAAAAGTATCCACTTGTAGTGAATATTCACGGCGGCCCTCATGGGCTATTCGCGAACTCGTTTGATATCACCAGGCAGTTACTTTCATCAAATGGATATTTCGTTCTAGCAGTAAACCCAAGAGGCACATCGACCTACGGGAGAGATTACATGCTGCCCGTACTTGGAGATTGGGGAGGTAAGGATTACAACGACATCATAGCGTCTCTCGACCACGTTTGTGAGCAAGATTATGTTGATAATGAAAGACTAGCCGTTACCGGATATAGCTACGGAGGATTTATGAGTTCATGGGCGATCGGGCATACTGACCGCTTCAAATGCGCTGTGATTGGAGCTCCAGTAACTAATCTTGCATCTTTTTATGGAACTTCCGATATAGGCGTTAATTTCGGTGAGAGGCAAATGGGTGGAAGCAGACCAGAGATCAAAAATGAATACGATTTCAGATCGCCATTAAGTTATGCAGAAAATGTTAATACTCCTGCTCTACTAATGCATGGGGAATCTGATTACCGTGTCCCAATCTCGCAGAGTGAAGAGTACTTTGTAACGCTGAAAAGGTTAGGGAAATTTGTTGAATTTGTTCGCTTCCCCGGTCAGAACCACGGGCTCATGCGAACAGGAGATTTAAAAATGCGGAAAGAGTACTTAACAAGAATGCTTTCCTGGATAAATAAGTACACGGCGTAAAACACTAGCAGTTGATTCTTCGACAGGATGACCCTGCCTGTCTCTCGCAAACTACTGAGGTAAGGACCCCCTTTTTCATAAGAGTTTCGTACTTCAAAATAACGCGCTATGTTTTACACGGAAGAACAAATTCCGCAACGGACGATACTACCTATATGAGTTCAAATTAACTGTCAGGACTTATAATAAATATTAGTGACATATTTAATAATTAAACAAGACACTCGGGGTCAAGATACATGAAGCAGCTGATAATGCTTTTTGCCATTTCCATATTAACCATAGCGATATTTGCATGCGGCCCTGCCGTAGGTAGAGCCGTCGGAGATGCTGAAGTAGTCGTGGATCTTAAAACTCAAATACTCGATATTCAAACCAATAAAGTCGACCCGGTAATCAAAGAGCTACAGGAAATTTCTGCTCAAATAGCTCCAATCGAAGCCGAAATACAAGAGTTAGAGGATACTAAATCTAAGTTGTACGAAGAAGGTGACAGTTTGGCAGAGGAGTTTGAAAACTCGATGCAAGCCCACTTCACATTTCTATTTACCCAATCCGATGATCTAAAACTTGAGCAAGAAACCGAAATGAAAAAAAAGTATAAAAAACTAAGGCAACTGGAAGATGAACTTTTTGCCATGTGGGAAGAAGAAGAAGAAGAAATGAGAGACAGGTTTGATGCCAAGCAAATACAAATCGAATTTCAAATAGAAGAGAAGATGAAAGACAGTGAATATGAACTTCGGCAAATGGAAGATGACAACGAGGCTTTTGAAAAAGCTCTAAGAAGAACTATTGAAAATGAAATAGAGGAAAGAGAGGCCCAATTTAACAAAGATGTGGAGGAGTATTCGGAAACTCACCCAGGAATTTTGGCCAGTCAATCTCTCGTTTCTCAAAGTGATGATCTTGCAGAGCGTAGGATGGAATTAGAATTGCAGTCACTGGACCATCAGCAAAACCTAATGCCCATAGAAAATATGATCGAGGATCTTCAAAGAGAACAGGAATTCATATTGGGTCAAATTACCGCGGTGCAGCAGAATCCTAATCTTTCTACCGGGGATAAATCACAGCAAGAAAGTGAGCTCACAACCCAGATGCAGCTTTATGACGCCCAAATCAAATCTCTTGAAGAAGACAAAGACCAGGAAATGAGAGATTTACAGTCAATAGAAGAAAAATCTTTCGCATTAACCAGAGAAGAAATACAACTTCAGAAAGTCTCAAATGACTGGCAAAAAGAATGGGGGGATTCCCTTGGGAGGGATATGGAAGAGGGGATAGAAAAGCTTTTGAATGAATTTGAAAAAAATATAGATCACCTTGCCCAAAATTATGAAACCCAAGTGGATTCAATGAGAGAAGCAAGCGAACGATTCAGTCGGCAACTGTCAGATGAACTGGAAGACGAAGAAAAAACGCTCATGGAAGACCTCAGAGAATCCGCAGAACAGGCAGACAAAGAACTCCAAAAAAGATATGAGGCAGAGTATGAAAAAGTCGAGACTTCAATGGAAGCATTAAGCCTCAAAGAGAAAGATTTAGATAGCGTTCTAGATCAGGAACGTCAATTACAGATGGAAGGTCTTGAAAGCCAGAAAGATGTGATGTACGAAGAACGAATGAAGCCTCTCGAAGACAAAATCAATGCTGTGGACGAAGAAATAGCTTCAAAATGGGGAAGCCTTGAGGTGCTTTACAAGCAACAAACTAAACTTAGTGAACAACTTGAAATGCTGGAACGAGAAGTTAGGGAATTGGACAGGCAGGCAGAATTCGGTCTACTGAGTGTTATCAGCGGCGCTATAGACAATGCCACCGAGCAAGGTTTAACTTCCCCTGTGGGTGATTCAGGTGGTGTTGATCTATCCGGAAAATTAGATATCAGCCTCGGCCAGAAAAAATAATTATTTAAGACATCGATTTTTTATAGGCTTATTATCGATTACAAAAGAAGATACTTGTGACTGGCAAATTAATAGCTGATTTTCTATCGGAAGTTCATATCGCTATATTAGCTATCCACCGTGAAAACAGGGCTCCACATTCAACTCCTGTCTGGTACCACTATGAATCCAATGACACTCTCTGGTTTATGGCAGATCCAGAAACACAGAAAGGGAAATTGATGAGACCGGGAACTCCAGTCTCCCTTGTGATGCAAACAGAGACCGCACCTTATAAATATGTGAGTATCGCAGGACAGATATCTGAGGTGGTAAAAGGTGATATGGAACAAGAACTCCGCCCTATATCCAGAAGGTATTTAGGCGTAAAAGGCGGAGACGAGTATGTCGCAAGTTTTGAGAATTGGAGCAGCAACAGGTATAACGTCAAAATAAACCGGGTTATGTCAATGGGAATTTCTGAGGATTAAATCATTTTACATTTTCAAATGTTTCGCCAATCAGATGGCTTACTGTTAGAAGAAATTGCCAGACTATTTTCATTTTAATGGTGCCTAGTTACCGCTAAAATCTTTGAATTGCCATTATGGAGTTATGCAAATGAGTATTACACCGTTTATAGAATATGAAGACGCAACAGAAGAAGTTCGATTAGTCTATGAAGACATTATGGCCACAAGAGGTTCAGACTGGGTCAATAATTTTTGGAAAGCGCTTGCCACGCAACCAGAACTGCTCAGGCGGACGTGGAAAGGTGTGAAATTTGTCATGGCTGGTGGAGCTTTGGACCCACTCACCAAAGAGATGATATACATCGCCGTTAGTGCGACCAATAGTTGTAACTACTGCACTAATAGCCATACAGCAGGAGCTAGAACTAAAGGAATGACAGACGAAATGTTTGCAGAGTTAATGGCAGTAGTGGGCATGGCTAATCAAACCAACTCTCTGGCAAATGGATTCCAAGTTGAAGTGGATGAACAATTCAAAAATGGTGGTAGAGGCTAAGTTAATTATCTGCTAATCGGCAGCGAAAGATTGGATCAGTTCGACAATATTTCAGCTATTTTCATTTTGGCCAGGTCCTGATCGATATTAACCCCAACTGCGACAGACCCTTCAGAATTAATCTTTCCGAGAGTTTTACCAGATTCAGGACCATTGGGGATCACTGAAACGTCAAACATTTCCCATTCGATTAATTCTGGGTGCAAAACCGATAGGACAGTTATCGGGTCATGTAAGCTAAAGTAATTTCTATCGGGGATTTTCTTAAAGACCGTATCCAGCAGCTTCCTTATTACTTTCTCGCCAGGAGAATTTCCGTCAAGCCAGCTTGTTTCTTCTCTTTTTACAGAAGTCTCCCTGGTTATATCCAATCCACATAGCTTTATTTCTATACCCGAGGACATAACTTCATTTGCGGCCACGGGATCACAATAGACATTGAATTCAGCATGTTCAGTAACATTACCCGGAACATTTACTGCTCCACCCATCAAATGAATACAGTTTATCCAGTCTTTTAAATTAGGTTCTTTTTTGATTGCCATCGCGATATTTGTCAGTGGCCCGATAGGAACAAGGGTGAGATCTCCCTTATTAGATTTAGCTTCACTGATAATAAAATCTACAGCATGCATCTTTTTCGGTTCAATGCTTGGGCTGGGCAACGGGACGTGAAGGCCGGTCTCTCCGTGAATTTCGATCCTATGAGATTTGAATTCATCAAACTCTTCAGGAGAGGTTAAGGTTTCATTTAATGCGCTGGGATCCCCAACGTATACAGGCACGTCTACTCTATTCATATATGTGAGTAAGCTCAGGGCGTTATTAGTTGTGTTCTCCAGAGAGGCATTACCCCCGACAATTGTCATCCCGCGTATATCGATTAATTCAGATTTCAGTGCCATAATAATGGCCAGAAGATCATCATTCCCTGGATCAGTGTCTAGGATTATTTTGGTTTTACTCATAATTGTGCCCCTGCATAAAAGGAAAATATCATGTCTGAAAAAGATCTCCTTATCACCGACAAGACTAAACTCATCAGAATGCCAGAGAGGGCATCCTTCGATAGAAAATCAGCTTACGAGATTATAGACGATACGCCCATGTGTCACGTCTCATATCTGATCAATGGGGAGCCATACATAACCCCCACTTTGCAATGGAGGTTTGGAGACGATTTTTACTGGCATGGTTCTTCAGCAAGCCGTTTCTTAAGATCCATCGTTGATAATCCCGTCGCAATAAACGTAATGATATTAGATGGATTAGTACTGGCGCGCTCAGGAATGCATCATTCCGCAAACTATCGATCTGTTACTTTGTTTGGAAAAGCACGTAAGATTGATGAAGAAGAGAAGGAGATACAACTAGAAAGATTTGTAGGTGATTTACTTCCTGGCAGATGGGATTCACTCAGAAAAATAAACGGCCAAGAGGTCAAGGCAACCACCATTTTTACGATACCGATAGACGAAGCATCAGTAAAAGTCCGAACGGGAGGACCTCAGGATGATGATGAAGACTACCAGCTACCTATCTGGGCAGGAGTAATTCCTATCAAACAAGTAACAGGTTCTCCCATTCCTGACGAAAGAAATCTGCCAGGTGTGGCGATCCCAAACCATGTTATTGATTATAAGCTCAGCTGACTATGGATTGAATTGGGGTTGGAATTTATCAAAACATCTTAGGGTTTCTTAACATCGCTCAGTAAAATAGCTATCACATTGCTAATCTTCCAGTTTGAGAGGGTGTCGTACATTGCGGCTTGCAAAAAATATATCCATCAAAATGCTAGCGGCCATCATAATGGTTTCGTTATTCATAGCCTGTGAAACTAAGGAAGTTACTGATACTGCAACCGAGACCGTAAACCCGACTGCTCCTATATCAACTTCGGCTGGACGGACATTAGAACCGACATCGATTACAGCTACAAAAAAACCTGCCGAGACTTACCCTACCCCTATACTGGACGTAAAGACGTCGCCTTCCACCGTCTCTATTACTGCTATAGTCAACCTTTCACTTGAGACAAAGTTCACAATAAATCCAAATTTATGCAAGGATAATCAAGGACCCGATTGTACTGAGTTAAGGCTGGGAGATGACTATTTTACAACCTCCCTTCCGAAAATAGGCTACCTATATTCTTGCAGTGACAAAAATCCCAATGCACCCGGCTCCATAGAAAGTGAACTCACTTGGATTGATTTTGCTGATAAGACCTGGAATTTCCTTCAAAAGCTATGGCTCCCTGAAGCAACCTCAGGTTTTGATCAAGGCAGCTACGCAGAAGTTTCCTCAGGGCAAACCCGTGAAATCACCATCACCAATTTACCTGTTGACGGAAAAATTGGTGACTGGCCAATGACTGCTTATCCGATCCTGACTAAAATCGACGGTAACCCAGGAATACCAGCGTTCCAAAAAAGTTCCCTGTCATATTCATCAAACCCCGAAGAAGAAACAACTCCAACCTGTGTATCACTTGGCGCCATAGGAGTTACTAAAAATGGGGTAGTTATTTACAACGCAGCCGATGCGCGCGGCGAAGATGCCGTTGCGAGGGAGATCGTCGATGTTTTTGGAGGCCATCCTGCCGGTAGTAATTATCACTATCATTTCATTCCCGAGCGTCTAGATAATGAATTTCTAAGCGATGGGCATTCAGGAATTGTTGGATACATCAACGATGGTTTCCCGATTTATGGATATAAGGGTAAAAACGGCATTGAGATGTCGAATGACGATTTAGACTTATGCCACGGGCACGACCATGGCTCATTGGGCTATCACTACCACGCAACCATCGAATATCCTTACACCGTGGGATGCTACAGAGGGACACCAAGCTCGGTTGAGTCAAACCAAGTTCAGCCCGGTGGACCTCCCGAAGGGTCTCCTAGAAGAAGACCTTAACGAAAATCAATTTATTTACAGGTGAAATCCTGCTAAATAACCGGATAATTCAAAGGTAACCCTGAAGCCTTAATATTATACCTACTTATATGCCATCTCCCCAGGTTCGAACTTAACAGATCATCCAAATTGTCCCCACAAAAGGCTATGTTTGTAGGAGCAGCCATAAGGGTACCTTCATAGTCGTGGGCCAAAACTTCCAGGGTACCCCCAGGCTCCAGCCTAAATATGCTGTCCGGTCTATAACATGAAATATAAAGGTTCCCGTCTGAGTCAAACGCCAACCCATCAGGTACAGAATTTGGCATATCAACAACAATTTCCGGATTACCCGGTTCGCCCTCTGGGCCAATGGGTATTCGTTCAATACGAGGCGGGTTTAAACTAACGGCGACATATAAATGCGACCCATCGGAAGAAAAGCAAATCCCATTTGGAAAAGTCCTTAACGCTTCTGACCAAACTTTTGTTTGACCACTAGGACTGATTTTAAATATCCGTCCGTTATCTTTTTCCCACTCGCCAGAGTCCGTTACATAAAGGTTCCCCTCCGTATCGAAAGCAGGATAATTAGGCCCCACCATTGGCACAGCCAGGGTTCCCGAAGAGTACTCACTTATCTCCCCTTTCGAATTAGTTTTATAAACTTTGTTGCCACTACAAAAATATAGGTTCCCCGACCCGTCCTGACACATGCCTCCGACAAAATGCGAGGCCTGGGAAAATTGCTCGAATTTATTTTCTGTAACATTTATACGATATAACTGACCCCCCTCTCCGCCTGCGTATGCATATCCATCACTACCCCAAGTGACACATTCAGGGTGATCAAGACCTTCTCCAAAACTTCCAACACAATAGGATACATCCTTTTTAACATCTAATATCGGCATCTTTATTTCACCTATTTTTCAAATATTGCAAATGCCTTTTCGATCCTAAGTTTATTACTAATTCATTCTAAAGATTCAATCTGATTTTATAAATAAACTTCTATCTTAAACAAAAAATCAATGGATGGTATGTCCAATTGGATTTTCAAATCTGATTGCAACATAAATCGCTAGGGTGCCAAAGGAGCAAGGAAGGAATTTAGTAGGCGAAACCTCTGAAACAGCAAAGTAATTTTTGTTCTTTACCGTCCCGAAAAATTTCTGCGAGTTATTAGTCAGGTTTTCGGTGTCGCCGTCGTGGCTTCCAGCAAAAATAAACCTATTTGAAGTCCTTTCAATATAGTGGTAAAAATAGCTAATGAAATTAAAAGTTTCATTTATCAAATAATTAGGAGTTAGATATGCATCTTTTGGAAGTCTCTAATCCTGTCGCTCAGCAGCGAGGTATGATCAATATACTCAAACCGAATCCTCGGCCGAGTTCTCTGGACGGCAAAACGATCGGTCTAATATGGAGTGGCACTCACGGAGGAGATCTTGCCCTCAACCGGGCTGGTGAAATGATACAGGAACGCTTTAGCAACGTTGCTGTTAATTTCTACACAGGCGGTAACTATCCAACCCCTCCTGCTATCGTAAAGCAGGCAGCGAAGGAATGTGACCTCGTAATAGGTGCCACTGCTGATTGAGGAACTTGCGCGTCGTGGATGTGCCACGACATGATAGAAGTCGAAAAGATGGGGAAACCCGCAGTCCCAATAGTTTCGGGACGTTTTGAGGACGACGCCTTGGCTAGTAGCAGAACATTTGGAATGCCTGACCTGCAATTTGTAATAGTTCCTAGGATTTATAGAAACCTAGCTGACGACCTTTGTGTATCCCAAACGGAAGATGCTATAGACGATCTGATCGCCAGTCTGACTTCAGATGAAACCCAGGCTGCCCAATCGGAAAGCGCTGAATCGACTTTAAGATTCGAGGGAGAAGATCGGTACGATGCAGTACTGAAGATGAATCAAGAATTTACAGCCCGTGATTGGTCCGACGCTCTCCCTATTTGGCCTCCCACAAGAGAAGCTGTTGAAAAATTAATAGAGGGCACTAATTTGAATGCTGATGATGTGGTGTGCGACATGCCCCCCGGATTCGGGATTGCTACAGTGGAACAAATCGCGATCAACTCGGCGATGGCGGGAGCAAAACCCGAACACATGCCAATCATTATCGCAGCTGTTAAATGTCTATCGGTAACCGGTGGTCATGGTGGCAAATCTATGCTGATGTCGACGAGCCCACAGGCCCCGATGCTGGTTGTGAATGGCCCTATCGCCAAGGAAGTAGGCCTTAATGGAGGATCAGCACTAGGGCCCGGAAAAGAAAATGAAATAAATATCACAATTGGCAGAGCTTTTTACCTTTGCTTAAAAAATATAGGCATGTGGTACCCGCATAAGATGGACATGGACACCATAGGTACAACAAGGAAGTTTGTGCCATGTTTAGCCGAAAATGAAAGCGCCAGCCCGTGGGCTTCATATGCAGCTGACAAAGGTTTCTTAGATGACCAGAGTGCTGTTTCCATTTTCACCACCAACGGAGAACTAGACGTACAAGACCAAGGTAATACGTCTGCTGAAGGATTACTTAAGACTTTGGCATATGGAATTACTTTCGGTAACCGCTCGGTTGGCCATTTGCAAAGTCAGGAGCGACTAATATTCATGCCTCCTGATGTCGCATTACCGGTTGCAGCTGAAGGTTGGTCAAAAGAGGATGCAAAGAATTTTATCTTTGAGCACGCTTACGGAAGCCTTGGTAAATTCATACAATTCATGCCTGTTAAAGATGCTAGGGTGGAAGAAGAATGGCAATGGATACGTGATAAAACTGAACAGGAATTATTGGACACTACTATGCCGCTACTAGCCGACCCAGGCAAAATAGATATTGTGGTGGTTGGTGCTGATAGGGCAAAAACACTTGTTTTCCCAGCGGGACCAAGTGCAGAGACTGTCGGAATAGATCAGTACCTACCGTAAATATTAGCCTTTGTGGATAACAAAGAACACACAATTAACCAAAGCTATTAACGAGAGTTATGTTTACCGTTTCTGGCCGTTGCGTAAGCACATATGCAGAAATAGGTTATTTCCAACAATTAATGGATCAAAAAAAGGTAAGGTGAAGCATGGCGACTGAAAATAATAATGGGGGGCCACTTTCCGGCATTAGAATGCTGGATTTAGGGCGCTACCAAGCAGGTCCAAGGTGCGCTCTCATGTTCGCCCGGATGGGTGCAGAGGTTATTAAAGTCGAAGCCCTCAAAGGTGATGAAAGCAGACAAAATGGTCCGACAGTAAGAGGTCAGAGTGCCTATTGGGTACAGTACAACAGCGGTAAAAAAAGCCTAGCCATAGATCTACGAACAGACAAGGGGAAAGAGGTTTTGACGAGATTAGTCAGAAAATCTGATGTTTTCCTTCAGAATTTTCGGCCTGGAACTATCGATATTATGGGATTTGGATATGATGTTCTGAAAAAACTTAACCCGAAAATTATCATGATTAACGCTTCTGCCTACGGCCAAGACGGTCCACACCGGGATAAAGTTGGTTTTGACCCTATCGGGCAAGCAATGGGTGGCATGATGTCCCTAACTGGTCTCAAAGGAGACCCTCCAACCAAGACTTACTTCCCTCTAATCGATCGAATAACCTCTCTACATGCAACAGTCGGTGCCTTGGCGGCCCTGTGGGAAAGGGAAATCTCAGGAGAAGGTCAAGCAATCGACGTATCACTAGCTGATACAGGATTCACCGTTAATGAAATACCACTATCCGCATATCTAGGTGACGGATATATAACTGAAAGGTCCACCACCTATGGCGGTGCAGATAACCCGCTTGGAGGAATGTACGAGACTTCAGATGGATTTGTGATTATTGCTGCCGGAAATAACAACATATGGAAAAGAATGTGCGAGGCCATAGATAAGCCAGAGTGGTTAACAGACGACAGGTTTATTTCCCGAGCATCTAGAGCTGAGAATGGCGCGGCTATAAATGATGTGCTATCTATTTGGTTTTCAGAAAGGAAAATGAAGGATGTGGTGGACTATCTATCAGATTTTAGTATTCCTTGCGCTCCGGTAAATAGTGTGGCGCAGGCTGCACAGGAATCACATCTACACGAAAGAGAGATTCTTATGGAAGTTCCGGATCCTATCGCCGGTAAAATCCATGTTGCAGGTAAAATGATTAAATTTAGCCGGACAGAAATGGTGGTGGGGTCAACACCTACTGTTGGACAACATACTGAAGAAATATTAAGGGATATCGCAGAATACACTGAAGATGAGATTAAAGAGTTAGATAACAATAACGTGGTTGCGCGAAGCTAATTTTTTCGAAATTAGCACTATGATAGCCTTCGTGAATCGATTAAATAGCTAATGAAGGTAATCAGAGTTACGACTGAGAAATTTGAGTCATGATGAGATTAACAGAGATTCCATAATATGGATGTAAGAGAAAATGCTCACCATTCGACTTTTGAAGAACAGGCCAGACGTGAAGCAGACGCTGGTAAATTAAGAGGAATACATTCTTCTATTGGACAATAGGCAGTCCCAACAGGAGTATGCGTTCAACTCAGAGATGAAGATTTTGTCCTTGGTACTCAAAGAAGTCACCATCACTACATTGCCAAAGGTGTGGACCTAAATGAAATGATGGCAGTATTGGGGAAATCTACAGGAACAGGCAAAGGAAAGGGGGGCACAATGCATATTGCCGACATCAATAAAGGAATGCTAGGAGTTAATGAAATAGTCGGTTCCAACATCCCAGTGGCCACAGGAGTCACTTTAATTACCAAAGTTAAAGCGACTGACAATGTCAGTGTGATTTTCTTCGATGATGGCGCTTCAAGTCAAGGCGGCGTACATGTGACGTTGCCAACAGCATAGGGACTTAGTTATCTATGGTATATATATCATGAATGAAAAGCATTCCCAAATATTGGGACAATTAAATAGATTTTCACCAACGCTAATAGATAGGTTTGAAACCTTAACTGAAAAAGATTGGTCAACCCAAAGTCGATGTAGTGACTGGACCGTAAAAGATGTCATGTCACACCTTACAACGGCGCTTGCAACTTATCTTCAAATTATTGAAACTGCAAAAAATACTGAAGATATTAGAAACAACCCTAAAATTTCCTACAGTGAGCCTGGAACGCTAGATGGGAAATCAGTTGCTAGTCGGGTATCGCAACGAGCCAGGGAAAGTAGCCGGAATTTCAAATCAAATAATGAACTGGTCGTTGAATTCGGTCTCAGGTTTAAGAAGCTACTGGATGGATTCAATTCATGTGAAGAGCATCACTGGGGTCTGAAAGCCTACCATCCCGTAAATTGGGTATCGATTTACGAAATGCTTTTGTGGACGCTATTTGAATCCTCAATACACGCTTGGGACGCATTAAATGCGGTTGATGACGAATATATTATTGACAAAGATTTAGCTCCATTGTTACCTCAGTATTTTTGTAATGATCTGATCAATCGATGGTTCAAAACTCCTGACTCTCCTGAAAACCTTTCACAGACATTAGCGGTGAATTTTGGTAGTTCCGAAGGCTTGCTAATAGCCAGCTCCAAAGGTAATTTGGATATACAGCAATGTGCGATCAATTCGTTTGACGCAGACGCGGAAATAAATACCTCTGCTAGCGAATTTGCACTGCTAATTACAGGAAGAAAAGATCTAGCCGAATCCATGGAAGATTTTTCTACTCAACTAAAAGGTGACTCCAGTCACATTGCGTCATTCTCCAGATGGTTCACTGGTTCATAGATAAAGTTTGGTTTCCAAAACCTCTGAATCAAAGGCCGACAAACCCTCTGGTGGCCTCTATAAAGGCTTCGGGCTGGTCCACCATGACTACATGTCCTGCATTCGCGACATCAACAGAAGAAACGTCTTTACCAAGCCTTTTCATCTTGTCGATCGTATTGTCACTAACGAGATCGCTTTTTTTTCCTCTAATTTCAAATATCGGGCATTGTATGGTCTCTATAGCGGACCAATACCTATTAATTAATTCTGTGCTGGTCATATCAGGAAGTGGGTTATCAAACCCATTTAAATCTGCTTTCCAGGTCCAAACACCAGAGTTTGTTTGCTTTAACCGGGATTTCGCTTCTTCGTGTAGGCGAATATCTGTGGCCAGGACATTTCCAGATCTGAGCCATTGATAACCATCTTCGAGTGTTTGAAAAACCATAGGAGCGGGAGCAGCAGCAGGAGCCTGAAGTCTTTCCTGTGAAGGCTCAGGGGCTATATCTACCATGACGATCCGCTCAACAACACCTGGGTTATTTACCGCGTATAAAATCGAGTGCCATCCACCCATAGAACAACCTATAAGTGTGATACTTTCAAAAGTCCTTATTTTGACGAATTCTGTTAGGTCTTCTACAAATCGATCTCGGGCATAGCCATCCTTTGCCCATCCGCTATTCCCATGTCCACGTTGATCAAGCGCAAAGACGTGATATTTTGAAGAAGCAAACTCCGCAAATTCTCTCCAAGATGCCGCAGAGTTTGTATGGCTGTGGAGACAAATTAACACTGGATCACCTTGCTGACCCCATTCGTAAAAAGCGAGGGAATTCCCACTGATCAGGGCAACCTGTGCGGCTGGCATATTAGACATAATTAACTCCTATATAAAGACATCACTCCAAAGTACTACTTTAGGTATTAAATCAGTCAATATATACTGGGTCAAATCCATCTCAGACGATATCAATTTATGATTATAGGTTTACCCAAAGAAACGAAAGACCAGGAGCTAAGGGTTGGAATAACACCTGAAGGGGTAGACACGCTCATAAAAGGTGGACATCGGGTACTCGTACAACAAAACGCTGGAGTTGGTAGCGGTATTTCAGATGACAGTTATAGTCAAATGGGTGCTGAGTTGGTGAAAACCGCAGAAGATTTGTTTTCATCTTCTGATCTTATAGTAAAGGTAAAAGAATTTCAGTTGTATGAATGTGACTTTCTACGCCCTGGGCTCACAACTTTTTCCTTTCTATCTTTAGGAATTAACCCTAAGCTTGCACAGGCACTAATGGATAGTAAAGTTACTGCCATTGCCTATGAAACAATAGAACTGAATGACGGCTCCTTACCAATACTTAGACCCATGAGTGCATTAACTGGTAGATTAGCGGTAGATGTGGCAACACATTACTTAAAAAGCCCTCAAGGTGGTGCAGGAAAATTATTGAGCCGTGTCTCCGGAGCAGATCCTGTAAAAGTCGTAATAATTGGTGCTGGGGTAGCGGGATTTCATGCTGCCGAACTAGCGTTAAATATGGGTGCCAAAGTCACGGTCCTAAGCCGCGGTGCAAAACGTCTAGAAGAACTTAAACAAGGTCTAGACAATCACAGTGAATTAGAAACAGGTAAAGCATCGAAACAAAAATTAGCAACTTCAGTGGAGTCGGCGGACGTTGTGATTGGTGCGGTTAGAGATGCTGGTGGATCAGTTCCCAAGCTTGTAACCAGATCCATGGTCCGCTCAATGAAGAAAGGATCTGTTATAGTCGATGCATGTATTGACCAAGGTGGGTGTATAGAAACTAGTCGTGAAACCACACTCAGTGATCCTATTTATCTAAATGAAGGTGTGCTTCATTACTGTGTTCGCAATATGCCGGGGGCTGTTCCTAGAACTGCTACTGAGTCTCTTGTTGACGCCACCTTACCTTACATAACCTTGATGGCTGAGAAAGGCATTCAGGCGGCGTTAGCATTTGACGATGCTTTAGCCTTAGGCATTAATGTGGAGGGCGGCAAAATAGTACACGGTGCAGTTGCAAAGGCGCTAGACTTCAAACCCCAATAACGTCATTTCTCTAGGATGTCGACTTCATAAATCATTTTCAGTAGGTGGAATTACTCTATTTTCCCAACATGTTTGTATTAAATTGGAAGCTTCAATTTGGCCTTAGTGATGAGCTACTTAGTGCAAAGTTATTTTGAGGAAATGAATTAGTATAGTTACGTCGGAAACATTGGTTGATCAAGCTATTTTTTTCTGCCTACGACAGCACTTTTCGGATTTAAGTTACCGATCCGGCCACTTTCTGTTCCTGCGCTGCTATCTATAACAGCATTAATTAGGGTTGGTTTCCCAGAATCCATTGCCTCGTTCACTGCATGGCTTAATTCCTCCGGCGATTTCACGCTCATCCCAACTCCTCCAAAAGCCTCTATCATTTTGTCGTATCTTGAATTTTTGACAAATACTGTGGTTGCAACGTCTGCACCGCCAGTCGGGTTGGTGTCCATCCCACGGTAGATGCCACTATTATTGAAAACTACCACGCAAATCGGTAGGTCATACCGGCAAATTGTTTCAATTTCCATACCAGAAAACCCAAAGGCGCTATCTCCTTCGATCGCAAGAACAGGCTGGCCTGTTTCTACTGCCGCCGCAATTGCAGATCCCATTCCAATTCCCATGACACCCCAAGTACCTACATCGATTCGCTTTCTAGGTTTATACATGTCAATTATTGTCCTGGCGAAATCAAGGGTGTTGGCACCCTCATTTATAAGAATTGCGTCGGGCCTCTCTTTAATAACTGTTCTCAAGACACCTAGGGCTCCGTGAAAATCCATTGGATCGCTGTTGTTTTCCAATCGTGATGCCATTCGTGCAACATTGATTTCAACTTTGGATCTGACTTCATCCCTCCATTCTGATGAAGGCATAGGCCAGTCTTCCCCCATACCATCGAGCAACGATTTAACACATGATCCTATGTCACCAACCACCGGGGCTGCAATCTCAACATTGCTGTCCATTTCTTTAGGTTCTATATCAACCTGGATAAATTTCTTGGGGTGATCACCCCAAGTGCTACCTTTACCGTGAGACAAAAGCCAATTTATCCGAGCACCTACCACCATTACTACATCGGATTTTTTTAGGACTAATGATCGTGCAGCCGACGCAGACTGTGAGTGGGTATCAGGCAAAAGCCCTTTGGCCATACTCATCGGTAGATATGGAATACCACTTTTTTCTACCAAATCACGAATATCTTCATCTGCCTGTGCATAGGCTGCCCCTTTACCTAGAATAATGAGAGGGCGTGCAGCTGTTCTGAGCACATCTAAAGCTCTATCAACGGACTCATTTGAAGGAATCTGACTTGGAGCCGCATCGATTACTTTCACTAGTGACTTAGCACCTTCATCTGCATCTATAACCTGAGTGAAAAGCTTACCTGGTAGATCAAGATAAACACCACCTGGTCGTCCAGAAACAGCAGCCCGTATAGCACGAGCGATACCAATGCCAACATCTTCTGCGTTAAGCACCCTGTAAGCAGCCTTACAGAGCGGCTTTGCGACGGCCAGTTGATCCATTTCCTCATAGTCACCCTGCTGAAGATCAACTATTTCCCTCTCAGAAGAGCCGCTAATCAAGATCATGGGAAAGCAGTTTGTTGTGGCGTGAGCTAGAGCTGTCAAACCGTTTAAAAACCCGGGAGCTGACACGGTTAAACAAATTCCAGGTTTTTTTGTAAGAAATCCCGATGCAGCTGCGGCGTATCCTGCATTTTGTTCATGTCGAAATGACAGTATCCTCATACCCGAGGCTTGCATCATACGCCCGAGATCTGTGACAGGGATCCCAGGAACATTGTAAATGGTGTTGATTTCATTTAGTTTGAGAGCGTCAATGACAAGGTTAAAACCGTCAGTCACATCCTCAGTCTCAGTAGTTTCCCCATCTCTTAGTGGTGTAGTTGATTCAGCCATGAAGATCTCCTTGTTAATTATTTTATTGAGTGAATAAGTGATCTTCTAAGTGGGCCAAATCAGAATTCATCTTAAAGGAGCAAAGGGTTTTTGGCAGCCTCATCGGGCCAGAAAAAGCCGAATCCGACCCGCATTGCATACTTTCGATCTAGATCATCCCTATCCCCCACATGGTAGTAGCTCTCTGCATCAAATTGTTTTTTAGATCTGGCAATAGTTGTTTGTAACATACGAAATCATATTAGATGCCATACTCCTTCCAGATCACCCGCTGGGCACTCATGGGTCGATCAGAGTAACTTCCTGTGAGTATCCCTTTGGCGACATATTAACACCATCAAATAACATCCAACCACGCCAATCAAATTTTGGGTTTAAGTTAAATCTTTTGACCTTTGATTTTGATTAGAGGAAATAATTCCGTTTAGTTCAAGAGTTTTTAGATCTTGCTCAGAATATTCGAGATCAACTGAAAGAATTAATTCTGTATGTTCTCCGACTAGTGGTGGCCTAAAGGCATTCCATGGTGATTCCGTGAACCGGTATGGTCTGCCTACATACTTGAAACTGACCCCTTCTCCCAACTCTGGGTGAGGGATGTCGGCAAACATTTGACGGTCTTCAGCAAAATGAGGATCGTTCAAATTTTCTTCTGGGGATCTTACCTCCCCCCATGGGAATTTCAAATTTTGAGCACCCCTGTAGATATCTTTAGCAGTTTGGGAAGCGATGAATCTCCTAACCACCTCAAAAGCGTGGTCGGAATCAGTAGTATCTGGAGCTGCACGCATACCCCGGCTTCCTCCTCTCGCCATATCTTTATACCTTTCCTCTTGTAAATCTTCAGCCATACCGACATCTCCCATCCATCTTACGAGCGACAACCAAGAATGTAAGTTATTAAACAACTGAAACACAATCACATATTTTCCATCAGATGTCTTGCACAAGGTTTTAGGAGTGGGTGTGGTTGAGTGATGCCTACCTGTTTGTCTAAAAACATTTTCCCCTTCATAAAGGTAGGTCGGAAGAGCGTGCTCAGTTGTAGAGTTACAAGCTTCATGAGCAGATACGTCTATATATTGGCCTTTTCCAGAAAAATGCCTGTTGAATATTGCTGCAAGAGTTCCCATCAAACCGTAATGTGAGGCGATTTTATCGCCATGATCTCCACTGGGTCTGATTGGCGGGCTCCCTGGTAAATCATCGTAGCCACAAGAATGCATAATACCTCCCATAGCCAACGCCACAATGTCAGTCGACTTATAGTCTCGGTAGGGCCCATCCTGGCCAAAGGCTGTCAAGGAAGTCATAACCAACCTTTCGTTTCCAGCAGACAAATTTTTGTATCCCAACCCCAAAGATGGTAGGTATCCCGGTTCAAAATCTTCCAATATCACATCAGCAGTAGCTGCAAGTCTCCTAATGATTTTCCGACCTTCAGGGGCTTCTATGTTTAGTTCCAAACTTTCTTTTGAAGTGTTATGGGCCCAGAAAAATAAACTCCGATCAGGATGAGGGGCATCATCCATAAATGGGCCTATCTGTCGTTCAGGAGCTCCACCCAAAGGTTCTATTTTTATAACTCTTGCCCCCATATCACCCATTAGTTTCGCCATAAATTGCCCCCGAGCACCACACAATTCAATGACAGTTATGCCCTGGAGAACACCACCAATGCGCTCAGGAGGGGTTTGGTGTGATTGACTAATCATGCGATTCCTTCTTCATACAGGGTGATCAATTCCTCTGGGGTTACATCCAATAACTCTGTGTATATCTCGGCAGAGTGTTCACCAAGTAAAGGTGAGGGTCTCTCAAGCTTCCATGGAGTTTCTGACATTCGCATTGGAATTGACTCTACTCTCGCTTTACCAAGCTCTTCATGTGGGATTTCAGCAATGAAGTCTCTGTGTTTCAATTGAGGGTCTTTTTCTGCTCTTTCCATAGGAGTCTGAACAGCTCCCGCCGGCACTCCGGCCTTCTGCAGGATGTCGAACACTTCATGTGGGGAGTGGTTTATAGTCCACTCGGCTATAAAGGCATCCAGAGACTCTTGATTGGCAGATCTTGACTCCATAGATGCAAACCGATCTTCGCTTGCCCAACCTGGATTTCCAACGGCATCAACCAGGCTACCCCATTCATCTTCATTCGTTACAGCTATAACACACCATCTATCGTCACCTTTGCAAGGATAAGTATTATGGGGGGCTATTCGCCGATCAGGAGCCCTGTTACCTGGCGGCATTTCATCTCTCCGAAATGGGCGATTATTGACAGTGTAATCGAGCACTGAGGTGCCTGTAAGAGCTATGCCACTCTCAACTTGGGAAAGATCAATGTGTTGGCCTACACCTGTTTTATTTCGGTGAATTAATGCCATCATGATCGCAATGGTTCCGTAAAATCCTCCTGTGTGATCCATATAGGAGAAGCCCCACCCGGCCGATTCTTCCCCTGGCAAACCAGACATGAAGGTCAATCCGGAGAGAGCCTGAGCAGTTGGTCCCCAGGTAACGAAATCGCGGTCCCTGCCAGTATGCCCGAATCCGGACATGCTACAGTAAATAATTTGGGGATTAATCTTCTTTTGTTCCTCATATCCCAACCCCCATTTCTCCAATACTCGAGAGCTGAAATTTTCAACGATCACATCTGATTTTTTGATGAGCTCTTTTAATAATTCCATACCTCTCGGATGCATCACGTTGAGGGTAAGGCTCCTTTTATTACGGTTGAGTGTGGTAAACAATGGGCTGCGGTTAGGTGAACTAGAGCCTCCGACTGGCCTACTGGCACGAATGTAATCCATGTTGGCGTCATTTTCTATCTTTATGACGTCTGCCCCAAAATCTCCAAGTATCCTGGTGCATTGGGGACCTGCAACAATCCAAGAAAAATCAATGACCCTCACCCCTTCAAGCGCACCTTTTCTTAATAAAGTTTGCGGTTCAGACATATAAATCCTCTATTCCAATTCATCCATCATCATAAATTTGTACATTTTTTCAGCAATTATCATGGTAGTTAATTTATTTACCAGTATCAACACATGAGTTTTAAATGGTTACGTAGTGTAGTGCTCACAAAAAGCCTGACGTCTTAAACCTAGCTCACTATTGGGTTATTTCATTCGGACCTTAAGAAATGGTTCTTAGAAAATTGAATGGTTATTATCGATATATGAAGTAAAAAGGGCGCCAGTTTGGAGGTTGGTTTCGGAGAAATTCAAGAAGCAGTTTCCAAGGAGGGATAATAAGATAGTTTTTTATTTGGTCCGTAAAGCTTCCGTAGGAGACATGTTTGCCGCACGCATCGCAGGGTAAAATCCTGCAATGCCGCCGATTAAAATAGACGAGAATATTCCTCCCGCGATAACATAAACAGGAATAACAATGGACCAATCTCGAGAAACCGCATAAATTGCAGTAACCAGCATACCCACAACTACCCCTGTAATCCCACCTAAAACTGACAGAAGTAATGATTCCGTCAAGAATTGGCTTGCTATATGAAATTTTGTCGCCCCTAAGGCTCGCCGTAATCCTATTTCATTACGGCGTTCAATCACTGCTATCACCATGACGTTTGCAATACCGATTGTGCCTACCAAAAGTGCTACAACCCCAAGCCCAACGAAAAGGTTCAAAAAAGTATCTGAAGCTGCAATCCTTGCTTCTAAAACATCGGAAGCACGGCCAACCTGAACTTCTTCAGGGTTTTCAGGATTTACTGTCGCAGGCATAACAGAACGTACGTCAAGGATATGTTCGGGGTAAGCGCGAACGTAGATAATTTCTGGAGGTTCTTCAAATCCCAAAAATTTACCGGCAGCAGGGTAGCCTATGATCGCTGATCTATCTAAATCCGCTGCGAGAGGCAGAGGTTCCATAATTCCGATCACTATAAACCATTTTTCCTTTAACCAAATTTTTTGTTTACCGGACGTATTTCTTATCCCGAGCCTCTCCGCAGCAACCGAACCTAAAACAACGAAAGGAAACTGAGATGTCATTTCGTCTAGGAATTTTCCAGACTTCAGTGAACCTCTTTGGGCACGAAGCAGGTTGAGATCAGCCGCAAGTATTGTAATTCCTTTTGTTCTTCCGTCTTGAATCAAATCATTTAAGAAAACTCCCCCTGTAATTTTCGTCGTTGCAGAAACCTCATAGACAGGGCCTATGCGGTCAATCATAGCTGCCGCGTCTGGCGATAAACTGGCTTGTTGTGACCGAAAGCCATCACCTGCTTGCACCGTTAGGAGATTGGTACCTAAAGCATCAAGATCTTTCAGTAAATCTGCGCTTCCTGATTGCGATAACCCCAAAATTCCAACTAAGGCTGCGATCCCAATCGTGATGCCTAATACCGACAAAGCCGCTCTAACTCTCCGTGTCCTTAGTCCAGAACTTCCAACACTAAAGATGTCTTTCAATCCCATTTGGCTATATAGGTCAGTAAATTTATCGCTAGTAGAGTCATTCATAGGATTAAATCAGTGACTCAAATCAGAGTGGATACGTCCATCACGAAGTGTGATTTTTCGTTGCGCTGATTCTGCCACTTCTAAATCATGGGTAATTAAAATTACCGTGGTTCCTTCTTCATTCAAAATGCTAAACAACTCCATCAACGATGCTGTATTCTCGGAATCTAGGTTACCAGTCGGTTCATCTGCCAAAACGAATGCTGGGTTGTGTACCAGTGCTCTAGCCACCGCCACACGCTGCTGTTCCCCTCCCGACAATTCGTTGGGCAAATGATTACCGCGATGTCTAAGACCAACTCTTCCCAGCATTTCAAAAGCCCGTTCTGTTCTTTCATCAGAGGATATTCCGGAATACAACAGCCCGTTGGCGACATTTTCCAGAGCTGAAAACCCAGGTAACAGGAAGAATTCTTGAAATACAAATCCTATTTGCTGAGATCTAACCCCGGATAATTGTTTGTCAGACATACCAACAACATTTCGACCATCTATGAACATTGATCCGCTACTCGGAATAGAAAGGGTCCCCATTATGTGTAAAAGTGTAGTTTTACCACTTCCAGATGATCCAATTATGCCTAGCAACTCGCCATGAGCGACAGACATTGATACTTCCGACAGGGCTTGAACAATGGGAGGTCCCGGGTACACTTTACTTATTTCTTTTAGCTCTAGTGCCAGTTTTGGTGATCCATTTTGCAGGTTAATCATATGACCTATCACTTATTGATTAGGCACTATTATTTCTGTTCCAGGTTGTAATCCAGATCCATGGATTTCAACCCATCCATCCGCATATATTCCTGTTTCTACAGGTACGAGAGTCGTTCCGGTCTTGGTTATAATTTCAAGGGCGTAACCCCCTGATAATAGAGCCAACAAACCGTTTACTGGTGAAGCGAGTACTCCTTTAGCCAATTCTTTGGTTGCATTTACAGTTACGACTGCGCCGGTCCATTTAAAATATTCTGTACTACCTTCCACTGCAATCGAAATCTCTAGGAAGGGGTCCCCATCTTGTGGAACAACGGCAAAACTACCGACTTCATCTACTAGTCCTACTATAGTGGATTCATCAGGAAGTTCGATTTCTACTTCTGATCCCTTAACGACTAAATTTTGATCAGCCACACTCACTTGGATTTCAACTTTTTGTAAAGATTTACTGGCGATATTTATCGCACCATCAGAACCGATTTGGCTGGATATTTTTTCAATGGGAGTTAGCGAAAATAATTCGACACCAGTATTTATTTTTTCACCCCTGTTTTGCAAAGTGGAGGAGGAATTCACCATGGATGTTCCAGAGGCGAATATTATCTCGCCGAAAATTACTTCACCCGACGATATAAGATTTAAGTCTGACTGGAGCTTCATGATGGCCGTTGTGGTATTTGGATCGAATGTTGAATCCACTTCCAGTGTCTCAGTAGTCCCATATCCTAGAGCAATTAAATTGAGTTTTAATTGGTTTATGTCTTCACCGGGGCCGATACCTTCTTTCATGTCTCTCCATACCGAAAGATCTCCAAACATAAGCAGCGAAGCTGAATAACCTTCAACAAGATCCTTTCTATTTTGCAGTGCGATATTCAAACTAGAAGTTGCAGAATTCAGTGAGCGGATTGCCTGAAGAAGCTCAGCCTCCGTCGGTGTTTCGTCCAATGCCAATCTCTGTTCTTTCGAAGATTGAAGGGAGCGGGTTGCCTGAAGCAGTTCAGCTTCAGTCGGTGTTTCGTCCAATGCCAATCTCTGTTCTTTTGAAGATTGAAGGGAGCGGGTTGCCTGAAGCAGTTCAGCCTCCGTCGGTGTTTCGTCCAATGCCAATCTCTGTTCTTTCGAAGATTGAAGGGAGCGGGTTGCCTGAAGCAGTTCAGCTTCAGTCGGTGTTTCGTCCAATGCCAATTTGTTATTCAAGGCCTGTTCTAGATTTTTTTCGAAAACCCTTTGAGAATCAAGTGCGGCTTCATAATTCTTCTGAGTGTTCAATAAATTGTTAGCCTCCGCAGACAAAATATTGTTCGAAATCATGTCGATCAAAGATGTTATTAAATTATCTGGAAAAAGTTCCCCTCTCAAATTGTCCGGGCATAGCCATGATGCCTCATCTTGCTTGTCAGCGGTGCAAAGGGATTGTCGAGCAATCAACCGAGCCGCATCTGTTGATGTTACGGTGTTTTTCCCTTGAGCCAAATTTGATTCTGCTTGAGTAATACCCACATCCGCAGTACCGATTTGAGCAGTTGTAGCCGGTGAATTAAGGTTTTCAAAAGCCAGTTCGGCCTGGGCAATATTCGCATCTGCAGAAGCAATTTGAGCAGCCGTAGCCGGTGAATTAAGGTTTTCAAAAGCCAGCTCGGCCTGGGCAACATTCGCATCTGCAGAAGCAATTTGAGCGGCCGTAGCCGGTGAATTAAGGTTTTCAAGAGCCAGCTCGGCCTGGGCAACATTCGCATCTGCAGAAGCAATTTGAGCAGTTGTAGCCGGTGAATTAAGGTTTTCAAGAGCCAGTTCGGCCTGGGCAACATTCGCATCCGCAGAAACAATTTGTTGATCCGCGGCCAGTAATTCGGATTCCCCTGGGGAATGATATATTCTGTAAATTTCTGCTCCCCGTGTTAACTCTTGTCCTTCAGGGGCCAGATAGGTCAGAACTCCTTCACGTGCAGTGATTATACGAATGTCGTCCTCATATTTAAGTGTTCCATTAAAACTTTCGTAAGTTTTCAGGTCTTTTTGCTCAAGAAATATGGTCGTAAAGGCCGAGTTTTTCGCTTGTGTTTGGTCACTTTCACTGAGATATGCATCCTTATTTATAAAGGCCCCGGCCGCAACGGCGATTACAAGAATCCCGCCGGCTACAGTCAAACCAACTTTCCAGTTTTTCATCATTTCCTTTCCTAGGTAGATTTAGATAACGCAGTTCAAATCAAAAACACGTCTGGTTCAGTGTTCCCAACAGCAGGTTGTTTGCAGATCTATCTCCCTCGTGGCCTTACAGGACCTCTAGGACTAGGGCTGCCATTCCCAAAAACAGCCTCAGAACACTGAGCCATGGCTTCTTGGAGAGTCTCTCGATCCAGGTTAAGGTCTCCCAGCATTGACTGAAAAATCTGTCGCCTACCCCCCGAAATATCTGGGTCTTTCGCATCGATACCCGCATCTCTAAGACATTGAGCAATTTCCAAGAGGTTGTCCTGTAATTCGATTTCATCCTCTTGGGAGCCTTGTCCCGCAAAGCTTGCATTTTGGAGAAGAGGAACACACTTCTGCATCGATTGCCGAGTATTTGGATTTTGGAAATTGAAGTTAGGGTCATTAATCAAACTTTGGCGAAAACCGGTCATGTTTACAGTTCCATCTGCATTTAGTTCAGGGTCAGGTACCTTCATCCCTTCTGTTCGTAAACATTCTGCGAAGGAAGTGGCAATTTCCTCATCAGTTTGTTCTGAAATATTTTCAGCAGGGGAAGAAGAAGATAAAGAGTCATCAGAACCCAAGGGTTGAGAGTCACTTAATGAACTACTATTAGCAGCTATCTCCTGGCTATTTTTGTCCAGCTGAGCGACCCCAGTAGATGTATTGTTCGAGCCGCATCCCATTATCAAGGCGCATACAAGACAGAAAACGAATGTAGGAATTATCCTAGTGAACCAAATTTTTTTTATTGTGACTTTCATTTTCATTCCCTAATGCCAAACCATTTATTCACTCCATCTTATCTGGAAATATTAAAAAAATCATAAGAACAATACCTCACAATTTCGCCTTATAAGACCAAAACTTGGATTTCACATGTGAGTGACTTTCTGGTACAAAGCACCCAAAGATTAAAGAAGTAGTGTACCTAAGAAAAATTCATCGCATTGTATTTCTCCGATGAAAACCGATTACCCAAATCGCGATACGCCTGTACATTCCCACCGTAACGTCCTCCCACAATCTTAGTGGGTTTGCTTCCATTTACGACTCCTTCTCGTCAAGACAGAATGGGTGTGGCCGTGCGAAGGAAAAACCACACGCCAATTTGGTAGGTATCCTACTTTTGGCAGTTCTTAAAAAATATTGGCCGGTCTTTCTAAACCGTAATGTTCCCGTAAGGTATCCCCTTGATATTCCGTTCGGAATATACCTTTCTTTTGCAATATAGGAATAACTTGGTCAATAAATATATCTAACATTTTAGGCAAAACAGGTGGCATTAAATTAATCCCATCTGCCACACCATCAATAAACCAATCTTCAATCAAATCAGCTATCTGTTCTGGGGTACCTGCAACAACGTAATGGCCACGTGCTCCCGCCATCCTTGATAGTAATTGACTCAAGGTTAGGCCTTCAGTCTTTACGAGACCAATGATTACTTCTGTGCGGCTTCGTGCAGACTCAACTTCTGTTGGGTCTGGAAAGTCACGGACTGTAAGTGGCCTATCGAAAGGAAGGTGAGAAAAATCTGTCCCACCAAATCGTGCGGACAATCTTGACAGTCCCACCTTAGTATCGGTTAAATCGTTCAGATCTTTACTATAACGCTTTGCTTCTGTTTCTGTGGAAGCAATCACTGGGCTCAGGCCGGGTAATATCAAGCATTGATCTTGTCTACGCCCGGTTGCTCTTACTAAGGATTTTAGATCACTGTAGAAAGCTTTGGCCGTTTCTTTTTGCATATGCGCAGTGAAAACTGCCTCAGCGTACTGAGCAGCAAACCGGCGCCCAGTATCCGATGAGCCTGCCTGGACGAGTACAGGGCGTCCTTGAGGGCCGCGAGGTATATTTAATGGTCCCGCAACGCTATAGTATTCCCCTTTATGTTCAATAGGCCGGACACGGCCATCATACAAATATTGCCCTCTTTCTTTGTCATCAGCAATAGCGTTATCAGACCAACTGTCCCATAGGCCGGTAGCAACTTCCATAAATTCGTCTGCACGCCGATAACGTTCCTCGTGACTGATCTGGGTTTCGTAACCATAATTCCGTGAAGCAGGTTCAGACCATGAGGTCACGATATTCCAGCCTACCCGGCCATTACTAATGTGATCTAGTGAGGCAAATTGCCTAACCAAGTTGAAAGGCTCAGTATATGTAGTTGAAGCAGTCGCTATAAGTCCGATTTTTTTTGTTGAGACTGCAACGGCACCTAGAACTGTTATAGGCTCAAGTCCCACTTGTGCACCACCGCCTTGAAATGCAAGTTGGTCGGCCAAGAAAATGGAATCAAATAAGCCTTCCTCGGCATGTTGAGAAAGTCCTTGTATATATCGTATGTCCGTCGATGGAAGGTCTGATGCATCAGGATGTCGCCATGAAGCCTCATGGTGGCCCCGGCTGCTAATGAATAAATTCAGATGTAATTGACGCTGTATCACGGCACCTACCATTTAGGTTCTCACTTCACCGCCCGAGATATACCTTGGAGAGTATAACCTAGGAAGTAGAAAACAAGTATATTGATCAACCATAGTTTTTTAGTACTTGAGGTCCGCAACCTTAGCCATCACTTCATTAGCCAGCAATTCCATCGATCTTTGCCATTTATCCAAAGTTGACCACTCATGACCCATGGTCAATAATACGCCGAACCCTCCGACTTCTCCGTGTAAGGCCCGGATTTTGGCGGCGACTTCGTCTGGGTCCCCGACTATCCAAACATTTTCCATAACGTATTCTGGAGTTACTTCATTGTCGGGCATATCCTGGTTTCGTTTGTATAACCCTAGCATTCCCGTTTTAGTCAGGAGTCTATGGAAATATTCGTCGAAATCTCTACGAAGTATCCCGTTTAAGGATTCCTCATCTTACGGATTTACCATCCTCTCCGACAAATATCTCCCTCGCTATTCTCCCATCAGACCGATTAACAGTGTTTTTAGTTTTAGCGGCTCCCAACTCCACAGCATCCCAATGTCCTGCCAAAGTGTTGCTGGGAACAAGGTTAATACTCATTGGAATCCAACCCCGTTCACCTGCCATCATGAGGGTTTCTGGTAAGGGGATAGATGAAACCCAAGTCCGATCTGTTCATCAGGTTCTGGAATAGTGAAATCCCAATAATCATTTTTATGACGTCAAGGTTTAGGATCTTTCCAAAGCTGAAGGACAAGTTCAACAGCTTCTTTTGACATATTCCTATGATCATCTTCGGAAGGATCGAATCCAAACACTTCAAAATCTCCAGGGAATCCTCCCGACCCGATGCCCCATTGGAATCTCCCATGCGCGAGATGGTCGAGCAGTGCTATTCTATGCGCAATCATGAAGGGATGGTGATTAGGCATACAGGTTGCTATCAAAATTGCTGTCTGGAAATACGGGTAATACAGTTCAGGCTTTTGGACCAAAAGTCGAACCAAGGCACCAATTTATTTTGATATTACAGAACCCCAAGTAATTTGGCTGAATAGTGCCACAATAAATATGAGATGGCACTTCCAGTATTTTACGAGGTCCATGAGCCTTCGAAAACCTTTTCAAATGCCAAACCCCATGGCGGACGCAGAAACCCCAAAGCCCGTACATCCTCAAGCCAAAATCCGTAAGGGGTATGTCTAGAGTACGCACCGCCGCCAATGACTTTACTTATTCGTATTAGAACTGATTCTGCAAGTTCAGCTACAGCCTCTTTTGCTAACAAGGAGCTGCGTCCACTGGGCATTCCTATTTCTACTTCACGGAGCATGCCCTCGTATGCCTGTTGGGCTAACCAGGCTTCTATTTCTATTTTCGCCCACTCAACCCGCTCGTAAGACCGCATGCGATCACGTTTCGACTCCAATTGTCGACGCGCCGTTGCGACAGCGGTTTCCAAAATACCTGTAATCACAGCAACAAACAAGGCGCCTTGTGGTCGATCTATATCTGCGAGAATTTTTCGTCGCTCGTCCCCGGGAAATGCCAATCGTGTGGCGGGGAAATTATTGAAAAGCATTCCATGGCTCTGAGTAGCTGTCATACCGTGCCCGTCCCACGGGGCAACAATTTCGACTCCTGAAGACCCGTCCCAAACCAAATCACGCATGTCCAGAAGGAACGTGTCTGGGGTGGCCTCTCCGTCTGGCATCGCGTGGGTCACCATAAAGGAAGTCATACCTGAACCGCTTCCAAAATGTTTCTGACCGCTGAGCATATACTGAACGTTATTACTCGCCAGTTTGGCTATAGAACTAGATTGGGTGTTGTCACCTCCACTTCCAGGTTCCGACATTATTGTTCCCCAGAAATGCCCGTCATGCACTGTTTGAAAAACCCAACGACGTTGTTCATCCCATGCTTCGGTGTAAGGTTCTGGAGCCGCTGAAATCGATAACCAACCACTGGACCTAATGACAGATTGATGCATCGCAGCAACAAGGGCTACCGACGAATCGCCGTGTGCGAGGGTTCTAAGGATTTCACAAACCTTTCGTGTCCCGGTGCTGTCACCGTCCCAGATTCCTCCAAACTCTGTTGGCACAGCCACCATTAAGTAACCGGATTCTCTAAGTCTATCGAAATCTTCTTTTATTAGTTCACGGCGTCGCTGTCTTTCCTGACGTTGAGATGCGAAATTGCACGCTATTTCACGGACGTTGCTTAAAATCGACTGAGTATCAGCATCCGGTTGACCGGTCATTTTATGCATTGATATTTCTCCTGGTGTTAGTTTTATTGACTATAATCATGATGGAGATCAAGTACAACCAGGGACGAATTCTTGATCTCTCAGGCAAATAGCACACTAGTCTTACTCGGGTACTACACAATCCGTCTCAATTTCTTAATTCCATGACCAAAAGAAGTGGGTCTGCGCCCTATACTGATGTATGGCCGAATATTTCGTTCTTTGAAAAAAATTAGGAGCTGTAGAAATAGCTGTTTCTTATCAATCGCACCAGACCATTGAGCCATTAAATCACTAAGACTGTAGATTCCAGCCTTGACAGGGACGTTACGGGAATCTTACTAATAGGCTCATGTACTCGCCTATGAAAATCAGGCAACTAAAATGAGGTTTAGGAGCTACGGACGGTTTTGTCATTTTAGAATAAACTCTAACCGATAAAAAGGTTAATGGGTTATTGCAAAGAGGATAGTTATTTTACACTTATTGGTAAGGAGTAAGTTCAATTGGAACAAATAGGATTAGCAATAATAGGTTCGACTGGAGCTATAGGTAACAGACATATTGAGGCTATAAGTCAACTGACTACTTGCCGCTTGGTTGGTCTAAATGCCCGAAAGCAAGGTCCATTGAAAGAACAAGCTGCAAGATTAAGTGTCAAAGCCTACCCTGCCCTTTCTGACGCTTTAAACGATTCAGATGTGGACGCTGTTGTTATAGCAACTCCTCATCCTTCCCACAAAGAGATCACCATAGAGTCTTTAGAATCTGGAAAACATGTTCTGGTAGAAAAGCCAATTGGTGTGACTCCATCTGAGGCAGATGAAATGGTCGCTGCTGCCCGAAAATATAATTTGAAACTTTCAGTTCTGTTTAATAATCGATTCAGAAGCGAATCTATAAAGATGAAAGAGCTTGTAGATTCGGGATGCATCGGGGAAATATATCGTGCCACGGTTAGCAGTGGTATGTTTAGAACCCAAGATTATTACAATCAATTGCCGTGGAGAGGAACCTGGGGATCAGAGGGAGGTGGAGCATTACTCAATCAGGGGATTCATGCTATTGATCTTTTCATTTCATTGCTAGGTCTTCCTCACGCTGTTTTTGGTCAAATAAGAACTCTAAAACACAGTATTGAAGTAGAAGACTACGCCAGTGCATTATTGGAATATAATGACGGCTTCCTCGCGACTTTGCATTGCGATACTGTGCAGGCTCCTCAGAGGCAGCGCATGGAGATATATGGAAATCAAGGGGCTATCATCATGGATGACTGGAATCTTTCCTTACACACCCTGAAAACTCCATTACAGGACTTCATGGACAATGCGCCAGGAATGTTTGCCTCTCCCGAAGTTGATGAAGAAAAATTTGTCATAGGGGAGATAAAAAACACCCATGCCCCTGCAATAGATGATTTTTGTAGGGCCATTATTGAAAATCGGGACCCGATGATTACCGGTGAAGAGGGTTCTAAGGCACAGGAATTAGTGGCTGCCATCATCTTGTCTGGTTGTACCGGTAACAGAATCTCTTTGCCAGTCAACCGTAATGCCTACGACGATCTACTAGCTAATTTAACGAAATCTGGCAGATTACCATAAGCGTCACTATAGACACTTATTCCCATGTCATGCCTGGCTTGGAAGAAGCCGCTGCCAGGCAAATTGCCGAAGCATTAAATTTGACGCTTGCAGAAAGTTCATGACCATTTTGTGACCAAAACAGCAATTTCACAGATGAGGCGATTCTGTGAAACTGTCCATTCCGTTACTAAAAGGAGTGGTGCCCCTAACAGGACTCGAACCTGTGCCTCCGGTTTAGGAATTGTACTAAGGGTGTTTTAGAAGGT
>Ga0209402_10000632_pt1 | contig 41524 bp, 36 predicted proteins | sample ArcticOcean_MG_C_3_FD_187437 | JGI IMG/M metagenome (GOLD analysis project Ga0209402, IMG submission 187437) | Marine microbial communities from western Arctic Ocean - ArcticOcean_MG_CB8_126 (SPAdes) (version 2) | ecosystem: Environmental > Aquatic > Marine > Oceanic | place: Arctic Ocean... | reverse complement strand
ATAAATCCCATGTCTCGGGCCTTTCGCACCATATCCAAGGTTACTGGCCCTGGTGGGTCACCTGTCTCCAATGTGCCGTCTATATCAAAACTTAGAAGGATCTTCAAGTATTGCCCTCCATTTACTAGTAACGTAGAGTCACGGTGTAACTCATAGTGCTTCATGTGTCAGCTAATGTCTCAACAGCATGCCACACTAAACGGCATGGTACGAAAGAGGGTTCTTTTTGTCAAGCAAATGCCCGATTTCAGACTGCAGTCAACCATGCACCTAATGCAGTTTTAATTTCAAAATCCAATGTGATATCAACCCGCAATAACGACAGTGGGCCTGCTCCACTTTGCTGAAGCAGGCCCACTGAAAATACTCGAGAATCTTAGTGGTTAGGGTTTAACGCTGGAAAGGCACAGATATGCAGCACTTCTCGCCGGAGCAAAAGCGCAAATTGCTGTCTCAGCCTTAATGTTTACCTGACGCTTGCCAGCCGTTCCACGCAGCTGCTCTATGCTGTCGATATACATTGCGGTGCGGGTTCGTCCTACACCCAGGTTCCCACCACCGGATGTGAAAGGATGAGGCCCCTCAACTGAGATATCACCGTTGAAGAAGTCCTTAGAATCTCCCTTACCAACTCCGTGCCAACCGAAGCCTTCCAGTGTTAACGGGAGGAAGAAAGAGTAGCCATCGTACGGGTTGAAGATATCGACTTCATTAGCATGGAGACCGGAGCCTTCATAGGCCATGCGAGCCACTTGGGCTCTGCCAGCCTCTGATTCATCCAGGGTCTCCTGGCTGCTTCGTACAGACCCACCCTGTCCTCCGTTGTGGTTGAGGACATAGACTGGCTTTTGCTTCATGTCAGCGGCTCGGTCTGGTGTGGTGAAAAGGAACGCACCCACGGCGTTGACCGGACGATCACAGTCCCATATACGACAGGGCCAGAGAACAGGTCGCGCACTTGCGTAGTCCTCTTGTGTGAGCCCAGAAGCGCCATGTAGGGAATAGAATCCCCAATCGTGCATGAGTCCGTTACGATGCTCATTTATAATGACAGGACCCATCATCTCGTCCCAATCCACACCGTACCGTTCACAGTACTGTTGAATTGTAATTGCACCTGTGAGCTGTAGGCCGTCCCCTGAACTCCAAGGAGCATTCCACTGCCTAGGTCCGGGGGCGAAGTCCGAAGCGTTGTCGCCTCCGTGGCGATATCGGCCTTCGAAATTGTTCATACCGTACACCAACAATGCTGTCTTACATTTCCCATCCGCAACGGCCTGAGAGACCATTCCCATCTGCTCACCTATGGCTGGTACGTTGTCAGGAGCGAACTTAACGTTGGTAAAACCTGGCATGTTGTCGATAATCCATTTGGCATTCAAACGGCTGAGTCCCCACTCAGAGTCATAGGGTGGTTCGAAATATGGCCGTGACGGTCCCCAGTCGGAAGAAGCACCGCCGGTGGCTCCTGCTCCAGTTTCAGGGCAAACAAACAATCCATCGACATCCTCAGCCTTCACACCAGCATCATCCAGAGCCTGCTGAATCGCCTTTATACCGTAAGCACCATATGTCTTATCCATTGAAACGCCATCCCAGCGTCGGTCAACATCTGACTGGCCCATTCCAACAATCGCTACTTTGCCCTGACCATCCCATAGCCCCAAACCTTCTTTATCTCGTCTCCATCCAGTGTATTCCGTAGTCATCGATAACTCCTTTTTTTGTAAACTGTAAGGATATTCCGATCCTGATGAACATTCAGGGTATTATACAACTCTCCAATCATGGATAAGCTGGCCGGGAGCAACCTCTTCAAATATTACCTCTACCGCTGCACCTACTGGGACTTGCTTTGGTGGCTGTCCACCCAGATTGGCATAGAAGTTGATCCCTGGGTCTTCGTCCAGAGTTACGATGGCCACGTTATATGGCTGATCTGGTATTCGCCTCTGATACCTACCGTCATACGTAACAAAGAACGACAGGATATGACCCTTCCCGCTTGTCTCTTTCCATTCCAATTTATCAACGCCACAGTGCTGACAGGCAGGCCTTGGGGGGTACTGTAGGGTGTTGCAACCGGTGCAGTTCTGCACCATCAGCCGCTTCTCGTTGATGGCGTCCCAGAAAGGCTTGCTGAAATCATCAGGTACCGGTATGAGCTTCGACATATTTCACCTCATTCTCTAAATATTGTCCGCCGAAATATCCCTATGATAAGCGTATTATAATGCATAATAGCAGTGCATGATAGCCTGCTCCACAAAGGGAACCAGGCTCTCAAGAACAAGATATATGCAAAGGACTTATATCTACATATCTACGGCCACAGCAGTGCAAGAATAGCCCAGGCACTGGCATAGCGAGGCACAGCTTTAAGACAATCGAAAAAACCATTAACCACTATGATAGATAGAGGCGTAATTTGTCGTTGGAGACTTTTCCAACTCAAATTACATGAAGCTCAGTTGTTAAGTGCGCCTTCCATTACCCATGTCTCGATCAACGTAATATCCTCTGTCGACATGGATTGCCTGTTCAGTGGCATCTGCGGCTGTATCTCACCATTGATACGCTGTACAAGAGTGCTCAATGCCATGTCACCAGGAATTACGACTTTGCCCCAAGAGCTGCCTGCCATCAAAGTATCGTAGGAGTCTAGATAAAGGCCTATCTCACCACCGTGGCATGATGTACAGTTCTTTCCAAGAATTGGAGCTATCTCCTCGCGGTAGCTAACGGTGGCCAACCCACCCAGAGCGACAGTAGGCGATGGAGTGATTTCAGGACGTGTCCCAACGCGACCCATGTGCCCTAGCATGCCACATGCCGATACTACAATCGCAGTTAGCAACAGGAGCAGTAGCAGATACCAGCGGTAATTTCCACGAATAGTCCACATCTATCCAATCATACGGCATACCTAAGAAATCGCCTATCTCTATAGTCTGACCAGACTGAGAACCATCACTGATGTTTGGCTGGCATTCCAGAACAATGTTCAAGGCCTCGAAATAAAGCTAATAAATGTGACTAGTGAAGTAGTAGTAAATTCCGCTGTGGAGGACAGGCCGAAGCATTACCCTGCTTTTCTCAGCTATGAGAACGTAGTAACCGCGCAATATATAGCAAAGTATGAGAGAGTAAGTATTTGCTTCATTGATGGATCCCCTAGCGATGGCTGTTACATCATTTTTCGTCAGAGATTCCAGAATAAACCTGTTCATCAAAGCTTGATTATCACAGGCCAAAACGGCAGTATTCCTCCTGCCATATGCCATATGCCATATGCCATATGTGGAATTATCCAGCCGGCATCGGAAAGAGGCGTTTTTAATTGCAGAGTCATTCTTCGATGTCTCTAACAAACATAAGATATAGCAGTATTGACGGATTCACTGTTAACTCGCTCTTATAGATAGAATACAAAACCACATCATTTTACGCTGATCATTAGCCCAATCTTTGGCGGTCAAAATTTTTATTTCGCTGGTTCGTCACTGGCTAATGCACAGGCGTTTGCCACAGATTCCGGCTACTATATTCAGTGTGAACACGTCACAGTACTTAAATAACTACCGAAACGACCAAGCATGTAATTGGCAAACTGAAATAATGACTGCAATGATTGCTTGCCATAGCCATTACATGCTTGGTCGTTATAGAATTGCACCCGAATAAGATTACAGCAACACGAAAGAGGGATTACAGATGGTAAGACCCACCTGGTACGCAAAACATCCTCCGGCATGTACCTGTGCCAGTTGTGAAGAGAAGCGGTTCATACTCCGGCAAAACGGGAAAATCGGGCGGAACGAAAAGTGCCCGTGCGGAAGCGGCAAGAAATACAAGCGATGCCATGGCGAGTGAGAAATTGAAAGCTTTCAATTTCTCCAGTTTTGCAATATACTGGTAAACAGTGACCTTACAGTGCTAGATGTTGAAAAGGGTGTGTAACTTCTTTACGTGCCAATTCCCCCATGTAATTCTCTGTCAGAGCCACGAATTTAAAAAGAAGGTACATGCTCATAGTTACGCCATCATTTAGACCAAATCGGGATTCCAATAACAACAACTTCAACAGATCAAGGTCAAACCGCTTCCGTGGATTACCTCCTCGTAATGAAACAGCAAGACCACCAGATTCTGCATCTGCTCCACTTCCCAGGGACCAAAAATTCGGGAATCTAGATCTTTCAATACCAATTGCCTCCGCTTTGAAAGAAATGGGATATGAGCAGCCGACTCCAATACAAAACGAGGTAATCCCTACTCTCCTTGAAGGCAAAGATGTTGTAGGCCAGGCCCAAACTGGAACAGGCAAGACAGCCGCCTTTGGCATTCCTCTTGCTGAATCCATCAATACACTGCAATCAGAAGTCCAAGGGATGGTGCTTACGCCCACCAGAGAGTTGGCAGTACAGGTTACAGCGGAACTTGCTCGTATCGGAATGAAGAGAGGTATCCGAGTTGTTGCAATCTACGGAGGCCAAAACATAGAACGCCAGATGCGAGATCTGAGACGCGGAGCCCACGTTGTGGTTGGGACACCCGGCAGAATGCTCGACCATCTTAGCCGACGCACACTTAATTTAAAATCCGCGAAATTCGCCGTCTTGGACGAAGCCGATGAAATGCTGGATATTGGCTTTGCCGAAGCCATAGAGGAAATACTACGTCAGACTCCAGACTCACGGCAGACGGCTCTGTTTTCAGCTACCATGCCAATGGCCATACGGAGAATGGTCAGCAAACATTTGAAATCTCCTGAATGGATCCGAGTTGGCACAGAATCCCAGACAGTATCTGGAGTGGAACAGATCTATTATGAAGTGGCAATGCGAGACCGCAACTCCGGACTAAAGGAAGTCCTGTCAAAAACGCAGGAAGGTCAAACAATAATATTCTGCCGGACTCAACGCGCCGTGGAGAGAGTGGCGGATTTTTTGGGACACGATGGCCATAGAGTGGCTGCAATTCATGGTGGTATGAGCCAGTCTCAACGAGATAGGTCCATGCAGGGCTTCCGATCAGGAGCCGCAAGCCTACTGGTAGCCACCAACCTTGCGGCTCGCGGCATAGACATTCCATCCATATCCAGAGTTATCAATTACGACCAGCCCCAAAACGTAGAAGAGTACGTACACCGCATCGGCAGAACAGGCAGAATGGGGCGCGGCGGTGAGGCGATTACTTTTGTGAGTGAATGGGACTACGATGCTTTTAGGCAGATCCAGCGCCACGTTGGCAATGCACTTCAGCGTAAGAACCTCTCTATTTACAATCGATACTAATACAAGCCTACCTCAACCAAATTCCCTCATAACACACATACTTGTCTAAGTTTCAAGGTTCAGAAACAATAGGCATTATACAATCATCACACTATGCCTCAAGGATGTTTTGGTTATTCGCTGAGCTACATTTCATTAAAGACCCCACCAAGGTATGGTCTCAACAAATTACAGGCTATTCAATCACCAATTCGTCTCTGCAAAAACAGCCGCAATTTTCATTGGATCATGTCTGGTTGGAAAGTTATCGTCCACCACATCAGCCAAAATTACCTTGCCTCTGAAACCGTCAATGCTAGAGATGGATTGGATCGCGACCTGACCCAACTCAGCCGGTAGGTCGATCACTTTGTTGTTCACCAGCACATGAGTTACTTCCAAACCCGTATGTGACTGAAATACCTTCAGATGTTCCTCCACTCCATAGTTATCAGTTTCATGAGGCTGTGTAGCCACGTTGCAGACAAAGATTTTTGGTGCTTTAGATTCGGTTACAGCCTCACTTATTAATGGAATCAGGAAATTAGGGATGATACTGGTATATAGACTCCCTGGGCCAATAACTATCAATTCTGCCTGGCGAATGGCTTCCAGAGCGGCGTTGTTTGCTTCAGCTTCCCGTGGTTCTATCCAGACGAACTTCAACGGCTCAGCAGCATAGCCAATGGCAGATTCGCCTCTAAGTATCTCTCCTGAGACAGTTTCACCAACTAGAACCATCTCAATGTTGTTGGACACAGGCACAACACTGCCCGACACAGCCAGAAGCTGAGCGGCGGCCTCAAGACCCTCCTGGAATCCACCTCGTTTTTCGTAAAGGGCTGCCAACAGTAAATTACCAAGGCTGTGTCCATTCAAATATGATCCTACATTGAACCGGTAGTCGAACAATTCTTCCATGAGTGGACTTGATTCCGAGAGAGCGATCAAACAGTTTCTGGCATCCCCCGGAGGAGGCATGTGCATATCTTCCCGCAACCGACCTGAGCTTCCGCCATCATCCGCAATAGTAACAATAGCGGTGAGGTTACCTGTTATATGTTTGAGTCCACGCAGCAGTGTGGAAACTCCCGTACCTCCCCCAATTGCTACAACACGACGCCCACGATTCTGGCGCTGCATCCGATTCACTGCCGTCAGAATATCCGTTCCTCCACGCTGGTAGGATGCTCCTGCAAGAACCCACAGGTAGATCTGATGAGAGGCCAAAATACCAAATACCAATCCAACCACTATAAATATAGTGCCCCGTGCCATAGGATCAAGCTCTCCCAGCGTGATAGCCTGCAATACAGGCAAGACCTTGGGGCTTACAGAGATTGCCATGGCAAATCCGACCCCAAAACTAAACAAGACTATGCCAAGTATGAGTAGCAATAACCATCGCTTCAACCCTAGCCCTGGCCTCAACAGCACTCTGATACGTGAATTCCACATAGTTAGACTCCGTCAGTTTAACAAAAAGACTATTGTTTCTTTATTATGGATTGAGATTCTTAATTCTGTCCATATTTAACAGTGGTGGTTCCAAACTTAGGCATTGAAGCTATCCTGACACATTCTTCCCCATCATCTCCCACAGCCTCTGCAACTTTAATCCATACGCCAGACGAAGAGTCCTCCCATACGGCCAATTCCAACTTTTATCTCGATACCGTTTCCAACAACCACTCCCATGACAGCGTCAGACGAACACTACACTGTCATCGTCTAGACCGAAAATCATATGGCACAGCAATGCTTCCTCGCCTGAGCCATCAGCATGGAAGTGATTCCGAACGTTCACGAGAAATTGATCTACATAAGCAGACTACCGGAGCCTTCAGCCCAGGCAATTCAGGACACTATTGACATGGCATCACTGGCAACAGGATTAGCCGACTCATTCGTGGTTGATTCCGGTTCCGCCACTTCTAATGACATTTATAAGACGACGCCACAGCTGGTTCAACAGACCAAGCTGTTCAACGGAGGCGTTCACCAATCCATAGCGATGTGCAGTGTATGCCGCTGTAATGGCTTGAATCGCAGGCTCTCCAGGTGGAAAGCCTGCTTGAAGTCTCTCCTGATACTCATACGGAGTCTCCGGCTGCCGACGTGGAAAGCCAGCCATGTTCCCTTCCTTCAACAGTCCCTGGTATATTTGTGAAACGGTAAGCATGTGATCCAGAGACTCTCCTACTACACCAACCGTTACCGAGTATGAAGGAATAGCCGGTATTATGTGCTTTTGTCTTTTGAACTTTTTGGTAAATCTCGACAAAAAAGACCGAAAATCCAATTGAAACCCATCCCATGACCAGAGAGATTCACTGACTTCCTCCGCACCGTCTTCCTCTTCTCTATCACTACGAGTACGATGAAGGGCACGACCAATGATGAATATGAACAGCAACAACACCATGATTCCGATAATCAGTTTCAGGATCAGTAGCGCTTCCGGCGTGATAGCGTAAGTACCCTGGCCTTCCACAGCCATGCGCAGTTCGCCAGAGTCTGGAATGTTGAAGTTCTCCGGACGTTCACCGCTTCCAACTAGGCCTGCAAGAAAGCGCAATATGTATATCAGTCCAGCGACAATCGCTCCGACTGGCACCGCGATGATGTAGATGAAAGCTGTAATTACCCAGTTTATCAGGACACCAAGAGGACGTATCAATGACGTTGCTAGATTGAAAGAAAAGGCGCTAACTGTAAGCAGAGAACCAGCGAGAATGATGACGACGACTCCAGTGAGCATAGAAAACCATCGTTGCCCAAGTATTCCGGATGAACCATCCCTGTGAAGCATCTCTTGCCGAATAGAATGCAAATTGATGAGACCGAGTGATAACAACCCAATTGAAAAAAACCCGAGGAGGTAGAGACCAGTCGAAGTCTCCAATCCGTCAGGCCCTGAGATATAACTACGCAGAACCACGAGCAGGATTAAAGCTAGTAGGCCCACCAAGAACCTGTGGTATAGGTCGTCGAATGAGAGATTGTCACGCCCGGCAGAAATACCACGCCAGAGAAGAATCGCTCCAAAGGCCAGCCCACCATAAACAAGCGACTGATGTTCCATCGCGTATTTCATCCAGGCAATATCCCAGATGACATATCCTCCATCAATATCTAGACGGATCACAATCGCCAATAAAACAACCAGTACTGGGAACACGCACATGTAGGTGCGGAACGGTGTCCAGTTTCTAATCAACGAGCGGTGTGATAGTGCCTCGGCGACCACAGACAGAGCTAGAGCGCCTCCAAGAGTCATTGGAGGCTCGGACCATTCCGTGCCCTCCCACTCGCCAATCCAGGCGAACCAAGGATAGAGCCACAGGACATCCATCAGCACGGCCAGAATGGGAATGAATCGCTCAGGCCCAAAACCACGTATAAGGGTCACTGCAGCACTCCCTGGCGTGTCGTATCCGCTTGCACCAATTCCAACTCGCGCCAATAAATCCGATCTGAGACATGATACACAGGAATACCGCCTAAACTAAGTCCATCTCCTCGCTCTCCCACAAGAATAAGCGCCACTCGCCTTCCAGCTCGTCGGAAGCGATTTAAAGTAGCCAAAAGCGATTCGTTAGGCTCGGCGGTGATCACCACAATGGTGGCTGCCACATGCACGTTCCGCGCTTCCCTGTTCAAAAGTTGTTCGATGGGAAGAGCCGGCCAGCCCTGTACCTGCGCTAGGGCTTCCAACACTTGTTGAAATTGATCCGGGTGATCCGAAGACGGGAGTTTAATCAAGCCATCCTTGAATAGATAAGGTTCGTTGACATACAGACCTGTACGATAACTTTTCCCGACCGCGTGATTGGCTATGGATGCTGCAACAATAACCCCTGTCTCCAAAAGCTGCTCCACCCGTCCCCATATGGGTGCCTCAACAGTACGTACATCCAGGAATATGGCGAGGTCAACGGTGGTCGTCGAATCAAAAACCCGACTCTGTAACTGTCTCAGGCGAGCGGTGGCCTTCCAATGAATATGCTTCAAGGGGTCTCCGGGAGCATATTCCCGTGTTGTGACAACCCGTACAGGATCATCAAAGATGTGACGTCTCACACGAATGTCTCCAAAGGCTGCCTTGGATGGTATGCCAAGATCCTCCAGCGGAACAACTCGTGGATATACAAGCATGTAGTCCAGTTTCTTATCAATGGTCTCTTTGTGGAAGAATCCAAAGAGGTCACCCGAGCGTATCGTGGCAGGCCCGAAGGTGAAGTATCCACGTTTTAGGCATTGAACCGAATACCGGCGGCTGAGGCTATTGTACCAGCTTAGAGACGAGAAACTGGATAGTATTGCCTTTCCATGTCTATTCCCTGGGGTGGTTTTGTGCTTCAGAAACGACATATCCTCCGGCACCTCGTACCGAACATGTATCCAGGGCAAGGGCAGTACCTTATTGTTCACCAGGCGTGTATTCAAAAGTATCGTATCGCCAAAGAAGACCCTTCTGTCGCTAAGCGTACGGTTGTACTCCACCCTCTCAAGGGCATAGTGTGCCCAGAGTCTGGCGATACCTGAGGCAAGAAATAAGAGTAGTGCCACTAGAAGCAGCAACGCTTGCTGCAAGGCCAATGCGGCCAGCACCAGCGCAAACGTAATAAAAAGCCAGGAACGGCCCAACATCGCTAGTCGCCCGCAGCGGGTTCCACTGTCGATTTCTGTTCCACGGGCACCGAAACGGAGTCGAGCACCTCACGCAGAATATCGGCAGCGGTATGCCCCCTCAGATGGCTCTGTGCATGGGGTATGATTCTGTGCTCCAGAACAAAAATCGCAAGGTGTTTAACATCGTCTGGTATGACATAGCTGCGGCCCCGAACAGCTGCCAAGGCCTGAGATGTACGCAACAGACCCAGCATAGCACGTGGGCTTGCACCAAGTTCCACCTGTGGATGCTCACGCGTGGCATGAACAATCTTAATAATATACTGGCGAATATCAGGCTCTACTGAGATGTTACGACATGCCTGTTGTAGCTCCAAGAGTTGATTAGCAGAGAGAGCCTCGCTCAATTCTTCTATGGGATTTGTCTGAGCAAAGCGCTCCATAATAAGCTCATCCTGAGCTTCGGTTGGATAGCCCATGCGTACCCGCATCAGAAATCGATCAAGCTGAGCTTCCGGGAGCGGGAAAGTGCCCTCCAGCTCCACAGGGTTCTGTGTAGCTAGCACTAAGAAAGGGCGAGGAAGCGGCCTTGTATCGCCCTCAGCAGTCACCTGCCGCTCTTCCATAGCCTCGAGAAAAGCAGATTGGGTTCTTGGAGTGGCTCGGTTTATCTCATCGGCCAGCAGCACTTGTGTAAAAATTGGACCGGCACGAAACTCAAAGTCACTGGTTTTCTGATTGTAGATATATGTGCCGGTTACGTCAGATGGAAGCAAGTCAGGTGTGCACTGGATACGGTGGAATGTGCAACCCAAAGAACTGGCAACGGCCCTTGCCATCAGTGTCTTACCCATTCCAGGCACATCTTCAATGAGCACATGTCCTTCACACAACACCGCCACCAGCACCAGCTCCACAACATCTGATTTACCAACTACTACCAACTCAATGTTGTCGCGTATTTTGCGAGCGGCGGCGGCTATGATCTGTGCAGTCATTTGAACCAATTGATGTCTCCTTTATGGTGTTTGATCGGATCTGAACCTTCAGCATACATAAACTGAGGAATTAGCTCGTGTATTGACCTTAGATAACACGATAGGGTTCCTATCATAAGACGTGAAGATTGAACATTATAACACGACAGACGCGATACAAACCCTACATTGTTACCAGAAATCATCAGACCAATTGCTACAATATTTCGCTAAGAGAGTTCAATAACGCGTCCTAACTGCACGAGGAGTGTGGATAGCACTGACAGCTTCTACATCTTGTAAAGATCAGTGCCGCAAAAACCAACCACGATAGCTCAGTTTTTCAAGGATAGCAAAGCGGTGCATGCATCCCCTAGCTGTATTAGCACCAAGTTTCGGCTGATACTGATTCTCCTTTTACGTTTTATACTATGCAATCCTTAGATATTTTATTTATTAAAAATATAGCATGCCCAAAGGTTAACAATGTTGCAGAAACCATAGAGCAGTAGATTTTCCAGGACCCAAAGCGTGAAATTATAAAAAGAAATCTAATATATACACACATATATATATATCGGTTTCATACTTTCTTGGCTTCAACAACTTAGTATCTCATTTGCGCCTAATATGCCTTTGGTTGATAAGAATAAATACACGCTGAAACAAAATTACGTCGCAGATATCTTAATATGTTAGTATGTGTTCATGGCTATAAAATTGAGGGAAGTACGGGAATCTAAAGGAATGTCTCAAAATGATCTAGCTAGACTTTCTGGGGTATCCGCACAGATTATTAATCGTTTAGAGCGGGGTAATGACCGTCCCGGCTTCAAGAATGCTAAGAAGCTCGCATATGCTCTTGGATTGAACCCCAATGAACTTATTGCTCAGCCGAAGGTAACTAGAAATGACGAGTTTGCCATTCATAGATTCCCTAGAGTGCAATCAACTATAGATGACATAATCGCCGAATCCATTGAAGAAACATCAGAGATAGACCACAATAAAGCAAAGGAAAGCCTGATTGCGATTATGAGTGCCTATCTTAGAGCGGCAGAATCCAGTGGCACAGCTGCAATTGAAAACTTTTCAGCTGGCTTTGAAAGGCACATGGAAGAACGCTACCCAGGGACTGAGAACCAGGCAAATTCCGAAGCCGTACACAAACTATATTCCAAACTTGTGACATCTTTGGGGTGGGAAGAGATTCCCTGGTACCCATAAATCTCCTCGGCTGGCAAACGTTATGCGCCAGCTCCGAACCGATACCCCCAGTCAGTTCCACACAGATAAGTGAATCTGATATCTGCCTCATCGCTTCTTGAGAGTTACAAATATGTTTGGCAACATGCTCGCTCTTCTATAGAAATGTAACTAACAACCACAAATCTCCCCTAGTGAGAGTATTGCTTCCATGCGTCCAAATATCATACGTTGTCATCAGGTTTAGTGTCAGTGAGGGACGGTATAGCTTATGACTGATAGCCAATCTACTCCGTTACAGGCTCGTCGAAGAGGAAGACTGTCGACGGTATTTTACGGCTGGTGGATTGTCATTGCAAGCTGCATTGTAATGGGTTTCTCCGCAGGAATCATGCAGTACAGTGCTACCCTCTTTTTCAAACCAGTAGCAGAGACATTGGCAGTAAGTCGTACGGTTTTATCCATCGCTGTAGCCCTAGGGAGAATTGGTGGAGCAATCGAAGCCCCAATTGTCGGGTATTTCATTGACCGGCTGGGGCCTAAATGGCCTATGCGATTTGGATTGGCCTTAGCTGGCCTTGGATTGATTCTCTTTGGGCTCTTTGCAAATTCATTAATTCTTTTTTTCCTTACTTGGACCGGTATGGTGACTCTGGGATTCGGGTCAATAGGAGGATTTGCACCGGCATGGGCAGCGATCAACAACTGGTTCGTGCGGAAGAAAGGTCGAGCCATGGGTATTGGCATGAGTTCACATGGCATCGGAGGCGCGTTGCTGGCCCCAGCCATAGCTTCCTTAATCCTTTTGTTCGGATGGCGCGTCGCAGCCATGTTCGCTGGCCTTGCAGTCATATTCCTTGTGCTCCCGGTTACCAGTCTTATCCGCACCCGTCCTGAGGACATGGGTCTGAGCCCAGATGGAGATATTCCTACATACACGTCGCATATCCAGAATGTTGTTGGAGATAGCAATGCATCTACGCAAGCAATTCCAAGCAACCTTAGAAACACAGTTGTTGACTTCACTGTGCGACAGGCTGTGAGAACGCCAACCCTGTGGATCCTTATCTTGGCAATGGGAATACGGCAATTTGGACAGGCAGGGATGCTTCTACACCTAGGCCCTCTTCTTCAAGACCGCGGATTCAGCATCATCCAAACAGGAGGTGCAATCGGCTTTATGGCACTGATGGCCGTCCCAGGAGCCTTGGCTTGTGGTTGGGTGAGCGACCACTTTCAACGGCGATATGTCATGACAGCGATTGTTATAGCAGAGGCTGCCGCTCTCGCCGTACTATTCCTAGCAAACACGACAGGTCAGATCTACATCTTTATCCTGATATACGGCTTCGGGCAAGGTGCACATGTACTGAATCGCGCAATTCTAGGGGAATATTTCGGCCAGAGAAGTTACGGCAAGATTTGGGGGGTCATAGCCATGTCGACTACCCTTTTGTCATGGGGCCAAGTGTACGCTGGTTGGATTTACGACACCACACACAGTTACAACATTGCAATTATGACCTTCATTGTACTGTACATTGCTGCTGCTATATTGTATTTGAACTGTCGCAGACCGGACTATGTGGTCCCTCTGTAAAGCCACTTGTCATATCTATCTAATTGCTCTTCTTACCCTTTTTGGGCATTAATCCACTCCACCACGGCAAATATCCGGCATGCTTCCTATCCATGGCAAGGAGACAAGGTGTGCCAGATGACAATTCAGATTCCACTCTAGTACATTCGCTAGTCATAGCCATCTCAAATACTGTCTTGACTGGCGTTACAGCAGATGAACTATCCCAGCATTGCCGTCCAGAGAGAGCATCTGGCCATCCTGAATTATGCGTGTTGCGACTTTGGTGCCCATAACCGCTGGTAACCTGTACTCGCGGGCAACGATAGCCCCGTGTGACAGTACGCCTCCAGCATCAGTGACGAGCCCCCCAATCACGGGGAAAATAGGCGTCCAGGGAGGTGACGTAGAGCGACAGACTAGGATGTCACCAGGCTGAATCCTCCAAAAGTCCTCCTGGCTTTCAACTATGCGGGCAATACCAATAACTTGACCAGGTGAGCCGGCTGCGCCTCGCAAGAGTGACGGTCGCTCCTCGGTAAGTGGAACAGAGACTGCACGTACGAACTTAGACGACTCAGAATTGTCTAAAAGAATTTCATCAGATGGAGCCTTGCCTAGGAATTGAGGTGGAGTAACACGCATGAATCGGGCCCGCTCGTCTCTGCGATTTTTGGTAATTTCCTTGAGATCAGCGTGCTGAGGCTTGGATAAGGCATCCTTCAGTTCCTCCAGGGTAAGATAGAAGACATCCTGTTTTGAGTCAATGACGTTTTCCTGAGCCAAGTGGAGACCACACTCTACCAAGACGCGGCGGATTTGAGATCCGCTAGCCTGCTCTATGTAGAAGGCATGGTCCTCTCGAATTGGCCAGACATTCTGGCAAATGCTCAGGATGTCTAAGAATTCGTCTTTAATTGGAACATTATCCAGAACGCGATCCAAAGCTTGCCGTACTAGTTGATCACGCTCCTGTGACAGGAGCTTGAATGTCTCATTCTCTGAATCCATATTGCGGCGTAGAAGACCTTTAATTGTGAGGAGCACAAAGTCCGGCTGTTCCAGCCACGTAGGCTCGGAGAAGTCGAGTACATTCGAGCGATGCCCATAAGTATCTAGGAAGGTTTGAAGGTGGGTCAAGAAGGTCCGGCCATCATCGGTTTCCTTGAGCGGCCGTAGAATATCTATTCCTAATGTAGCCGCATCGAAAGCAGGTGCCACATTTACCATTTCTCTGGCACGATTGGCGAGTTGACGAAGTTCTCTGTCTACCTCTAGGCTTTTGTTATCTAATCCCTGAAGTAGACGATATGGCTCAGCCTCCTCGGTGGATCCTGTAATGATTTTGTAGATGGGTACCAGAAAACCGGTACATGCAAACACTGGCCCGACGGCTTGGCCGTGGATACGCCAGTGGTTTTGGTAGTACTCCAGGAAAGAGTCCAGATGCGTCAGAAGTTGATTGTGAGTAGCGCCAGTGAATTCTGTAGCCTTCATGGCTTCGATCTCACGAATAAGTGTTGGCATTAACTCTTCGTCCCATAGTCGACGTGCGTCTCGCAGTGTGTCTAATCTCTTCCTTCGCTCATCTGCATCCATATGAACGGCTCGCTGAGGAGCGCGAACACTATATGCAAACCCGTTTATCACGCGTCGCATTGGTCTAGCGGGCGCCGAACCTGTAGAAGAGGCAGCAGGGCGAAAGCTTCTGAGAGCATTGACTGCAATGGTAAGCGGTGTGTTTGGAATAGCAGTATGTACGTCATCCCACACCCAAGTGAATTCCCTCTCTTCGGGACTCTCCCACTTGAAAGGGAAGTCGGATGGTTCTATGTAAGTCTCTTGTTGCATAAGAGTTATATATCGCGTCCTAACCGACTTGATTCTAGTCGATAAATGAAATTTAGTATAGAAAACAGCGAGATTCTATGCTATGTATTACCGAAGGAAATAAACCGCCCTGAGACAGATCTCGTAGTCGGCAACTATATTATATGCATCTTCGTTTGAGTCATTGAAAAGCCGTGTGGAGTCCATTCGCATATATGAAAATCAAGTGATTTATTGCACTGCCTAAGTAGCCAATGCCGTAGTTGATTGGCCCGATATGACTCGCCGTTACAGTAGAACGTCAGAGCGGAAAATGAGTCACTGAGTCACATTTAGAACCATTTTCGCTAAAAATACGGGAGCAATTCTATCTTATGTACAAGTGCTAGTAGAGTCGAGTTGTTTTTGGGTGCAATTTGCACGAACCTGATACAGTAGAAATTAACCGAAGTCCTTAGGTGATGCGTCTACAAAACATTCTGTATCTGTTCGAAGTGGTGAGCCAGCCTGGATTCGAACCAGGGACCTCAGTCTTATCAGGACTGCGCTCTAACCAACTGAGCTACTGGCCCCACTAAACAAACGACGCGCGTTTCGAGCATAAACTAATCCACTGTGACACGCATTAAGTAGTATGATACTTTTGGGGTAAGAAGGGTGTCAAGGAAATTCCGTAAACAAGCACACCCTGATTGACCGAAGGCCAAGGGCTTTGCATTGACCTCTTGGACTGAAATGGTTAAAATTGAAATAGAAATATTTGGGCATTATATGTCCTGAAAAGGGTGGAACCATATGCCACTGACAATCAGTATATCGGACAAAGCGGCCAAGAAAGCCAGAGAGTTCGCAAATAAGGACAACCTTAAAGACTTCGGGCTACGGGTGGGAGTAAAAGGCGGCGGTTGCTCTGGTCTTACATATACCCTTTCCATAGACCCTGAACCTCAGCCAAATGATAAGGTTATTGAGGAAAACGGTATCAAACTCTTCATAGACAAAAAGAGTTACGTTTTCCTAGCAGGCACGGTTTTGGAGTACGGCGACGACTTGAATGGCAGGGGCTTCGCTTTCAACAACCCAAATGCCAAAACCACCTGCGGCTGCGGTACATCCTTCTCAGTATAGAAAACCGCTCCTAGGTGCTACATTTACACGACTCGGATCGCCCGGGAAGATTATATTTTCTAACGATCTGTCTATTTCAGTAAAATTATGGAGGAAATTATTCTGAATAGAAGCACTCCCCTGAAAGAAGCCCAGAAGAGAGCTCGCGCCGTGTTCGCCGACAAAGATGGATGGGAGTTACCTCAAAGCTTCGGTAATACATTGAAAGAGTACCGTGCCATACGTGAGGAAGTAGCTCTAGCCGACCGTTCTTCCTATGGCCGTCTCAGGATAAGTGGAAATGACGCCCTCGACCTCCTCAACCGTCTCTCGAGCAACAAAGTCATAGACATGCCAAATGGAGAGGGAGCCTCAACAGTCCTAACCACAAACAAGGGCCGTATTATAGACCTATTGCTGGTAATAAACATGGGCGAAGACCTGCTTGTAATCACCAGCCCACAGACTCCTGCAAAGGTAATAGAGTGGCTTGATCTCTACACATTCACGGAGGATATAACCGTTGAGGACGTAACAGAAGAGACTGCGCTAATCTCTCTGATTGGTCCGAAGGCTGACAAAATCCTTGCGACAGCAGCCGCAAAAACATTACCACTCTATGGCGTAACAGAAGTGACCATCGGAGGCATGCAACTCCCTGTCATAAGGACAGATGTCTTTGGTATTGCCAGCTATGATGTGCTAACCACCGCTTCACAGTCGGAAAAAGTCTGGGATACTCTTGTGCAAGCAGGGGCAATCGCTGTGGGCGAAGAAGCTCTTGAAACTGTCCGTATTGAGCAAGGAGTGCCACGCTATGGACGTGAGATGGGAGAGGAGTTCAATCCTCTTGAAGCAGGCCTTAACTCCTCCATAAGCTACGTTAAAGGCTGCTACATAGGCCAAGAGGTGGTGCTTAGGCTGAAAACCTACAACAAGGTACAGAAGCATCTTGTGGCCATCGGCTTTGAAGAGGACAGCCCGTCAATCACAACGCATATGGAAATCGAAGGCAAGAACGCAGGAGTTCTCACTTCTGTGATTGACTCTCCACTGCTTGGACACTCCCTAGCCCTGGGATATCTGCGTGCCAGCTACGCGGAAGTAGGCCGAGAAGTTAACGTAAGAATCGGTGACAGGCTGATCAAGGGCAGGGTACTTGAGTTGCCGGTGAATAAGCCCTGAGTTGACACGTTAGGACTTATTCACAACAGGCCCTGCAGCGATATACCACCGTCTACCACAAGAACTTGTCCTCGTATCATCTCCGCCCCATCGCTACACAGGAAAGCCACCACCCGCGCAATATCCTCTGAAGTTACCAAACGTCCAGCTGGGGTTCGTTTGAGTGAATCACCGATCATCTCTTCACGATTATTGAAGTGTTTCAAAGCATCTGTATCCACCACTCCACCTGCGACAGCGTTGACAGAAATCCCAACTGACGCAAGCTCAACCGCAAGATAGCGAGTCAGAGCCTCAAGCCCCGCCTTGGATACCCCAACTGCCAGATAGTTGGGGAGAACAAGGTGCGAGCCAAGGCTGGTTATATTTATGATGTGGCCACCGCTTGGCATGATAGCTGCTGCCTCTTTGGCACATAACCACGGAGCCCTGGTGTTTATATCCATAGTCCAGTCCCAATGTTTTGGCTCAAGTGCAAGTGCTGTTCTCTGCACGCCGGAGGCAGCGTTATTTACCAGTATGTCAAGACGCCCGAACTCTTTTTCGATGCGCTGAAACATCTCCTGTATCTTCTCCGGCTCCCCAAGGTGCGCCCTCAATGGAAAAGCGGATACTCCAAATGCACGTATGTCAGCAGCGGTTGCATTGGCTTCCTTGGCATTGCGAACATAGTTGACTATGACACTGACGCCATGCTTCGCCAATTCCAATGCTATTGCACGGCCTATACCTCTGGACCCACCTGTGACGAGTGCTACTTTTCCGTTGAGTGACATAACAAACTCACAAATTTACGAAAAATCCTCAAAGCTCTATGCCGCCATCCACCCGTATAACTTCGCCAGTTATGTAGTTGGCTTCCTCGCTGGCAAGATAACCAACCATGTTGGCCACATCGTCCACGGTACCGAATCGATTCTGAGGAATGCGAGAGAATATCAACTCTTTGAATTCTGGGGATAGATCTGCCACTATCTCAGTGGCAATATAACCAGGAGCTACGGAATTAACGGTGATGTTGCGTGAGGCCACCTCTTTGGCAATGCTCCTTGAGAAGGCTACCACGCCAGCCTTGGAAGCGGCATAGTTGGATTGGCCAGGATTGCCCTCAAGACCCACCACAGATACCACATTTATCACACGTCCCCACCGTTTGCGCACCATGAATCTTAAGACTTCTTTGGTGCAATTGTACGTGCCCTTGAGATTAGTGTTGATAACCTCATCCCACACCTCCTCAGGCATACGCATCAGCAGGCCATCATGAATGATGCCTGCGTTGTTCACAAGGATGTCTACTCCACCCCAAGCATCCACAACCCGATTGACCATATTTTCCACCTCAGTACTCTGGGCCACGTCGGCGGCCACGGCCATAGCCTCTCCTCCCATCTCTGCAACCGCGTCCACCACCCATTTGGCAGCCTCTTCGTTGGACTTGTAGTTGACAGCTATTTTTGCACCATCTCTAGCCAGTCTAAGTGCAATAGCTCTGCCTATTCCCCTTGAACCGCCGGTTATTAGGGCTACTTTCCCATCTATGGTCAATCTATTTCTCCTGCTCATCTTTCACGTTGAGCACATTCAGATGTACCCGAGACAGCTCACGCCTCATCAAGTCAACCAGGTTGCCATCCAGAGCTATACAAGCGCTGTCGATAGCGGCTGTGACTGAGGCAGCTTTGGACCTGCCATGCCCAACTATGCCAACGCCATTCAATCCAAGAAGAGGGCCACCACCTCTGTGCTCCACGTAGTTGGTGAGGTTGGCCAACTCTCCAAGTAGTTCTTCCGCCATTTTCTCAGTACCCTTAGGCACTCTCGCCTTGAGGTACTCCATCACAGCCATTCCCATTCCCTCAGCGAATTTCATAAGTATATTACCAACAAAGCCATCACAGACCACAACATCTGCCTTACCAAGTGGGATATCGACCCCCTCCACGTTTCCTATGAAGTTTAAGCCGCTCTGTCGAAAAAGCTGTGATGCCTCTCTGACCTGGCGGTTACCCTTTCCTTCTTCTGAACCCACGCTCAGCAGGGCAACACTCGGATTATCAATATCCAGAAAGACCTTGGAAAACACCGAACCGAGAACACCATAGTTCACCAACTGTGAAGGACGACTATCTATGCTGGCTCCCAAGTCTACAAGTATGGTCCTAGGCGCCAGGCCTAAAAATGGGCCACCCAAAGCAGGCCGATCAATCCCTTCCAAGTTTCCAATTGCAACAACACCCGCGGCCATAGCTGCACCAGTTGAGCCCATTGTAACGTAGGCATCGGCTTTGCCAGCCTTAACCAGCCCAGCTGCCACGATGATAGAGGCCTTCGGTTTGGAACGGAGAGCCTCCAAAGGATGCTCGTCCTCCGTTATCACGCCATGTGACGGAATGATCTGAAGAGTATCAGGAACATGAGCGGGTAAATTCTTTCCTATTGCTTCAGGATCCCCAACCAGTAGCACTTCTACACCACCACTAATTGCTGCATCAATAGCTCCGCTAACTATCTCGGCAGGGGCGTGATCGCCGCCCATGGCGTCCACTGCTATGCGGTATCTGGTTTTTCCTTGCGCGTTGATCACTGTGTCACATCTTCATTGTTTTTATTTGGCACAGTAACCCATGCCTCTCCGTTTACAACCTCTTCACCACGCTCATTACGGCAACCTACTAAGCATGTCAAGTGAAGATTACCATCCTTTTCAATCAGCTTCGTGACTTCTCCGAATGTAACCACCCGGTCTCCAGGATATACCGGAGCGCGAAAACGCGTCTTAAGGCCTCCGGTCTCCAACCAGTAACGCCCGAAGGCTTGGTCCATCATCTCAGATACGTAAGCGAGTATCAGCATACCGTGTGCCACAACCCGTCCAAAGTGAGTGGAGGCAGCAAATGCAGGGTCTTGATGGAGTGGATTTTGGTCACCACTGGCATCTGCATACGTCTTGATATCTTCTTGAATCACTACCTTGCTTATAGATATGAGAGCATCGCCGAGTCTCATTGACCTGTATCCCCTATCGATTCTTCTGGTATTACCACTGTGCTCTTTCCTTGGAGTACTTGAATCTCATTTTCGTCGACGCCAGTGTAGTCCACAGTTACAAATCGCCAGCCATTCCAGACAGCGTTCTGTGCCAGTCTTGCATTGAAGACTATAATTTCATCGGACGTGATAGATCTGAAAACAGTTGTTGCTTGTGCAGAGTGAATGGCCCCAGGCGGAAGTTGTATCTCTATCAGGATTCCTCTCAGGCCGTAAGCTGCAAGAGCTGTGAGGGGAACAAGATTCTGCTTGCTAAAGAGATCGTTCGACTCTCCAGCAGACTGGAGGTAGAGAGCCACTTCCTCAGAACTAAGCTGGAACCGTACTGGAACAAACTCGTATCCAACCTTAAAGTCAGTGATATGTGAAGTATTCATTTAAATTAACAAACCAACCCTAACTGACTTGATTATACGAGGGCTGTAAGCCCAAATCAAGGAGTGCGAATTTCCTGCATGCTCACTTTCTTATTGAGCATCGATATTCGCTGCTTACAGTAAGCTATATATGAGTGAGCTTCATAAGTGTTCAAGGCCGCAAAAATCTCTGAACGAAGACTAGTCAGGTCATTCCAACCTTATCGTTTCCATGAAATACCTCGCCAATGTCACCAGAATTGGCTTTAATATAATTCTTCACATACGAATTTCCAGTGAAGGCAATTGACATCCACAAGGATATTACATAAAATTATGAACGGCAAAATAAGCCATCGGACCTAGAATATGCTAAGCATACTTTTATTTTTTTCTGGCATTTGCGCTCGAGCTATTAACGACTTCTTGGGGAAAAATGGACCCCAGCTTGCCGCTGCTATATCTTATTACGCCCTCTTTTCCCTGTTCCCGCTAGCTCTAGCCATCATCTTCGGGCTAAGTTTCTTCCTAGGACCGAGTTCCATAGACGACCTTGCTCAGCGCACCGCAGATCAAGCCCCAGTCTCCAAAAAGATTGTCAGCGATGTTCTTACGGGCACACTCACTAGCAGAAGCCTTGCCGGGGTCGCTGGTATTCTGGGTCTATTGTGGGCAGGAACAGCAGTCTTTGGTGCCATCCGTAAAGGTGTCAACGCCACCTGGGGAATAACAAGACCAAGGCCGTTTCTTCAGGAACGCCTTATAGACATCTCACTCATGCTGGGAGCAGCCATCCTCATGATAGTGTCAATTTCATCCACCGCAATCCTCGCCTACATGAGAGAAATACTGGAGTTCATAACCAGAGAAACCGCCGTCAACAGCGATCTCATTTGGGATAGATCGGCTTCTCTGATTCCTCCAACCTTGTCATTCATTGTCTTCACAAGTATATACTGGTTCCTTCCGAACACGAAGATAAAACTAATTGATGTCTTGCCTGGAGCTATTGCCGCTACGCTCATCTTTGAGCTTATCAAGAACGTATTTGTGTTGTATGTGGGAAGCTATTCGGTATACTCCAACGTATATGGCTCCGTTGGTAGCATAATGGCTTTGCTAACGTGGGTGTACATATCGGCAATCGTCCTTCTATTCGGCTCCCTCATAACCTATCGCTATACCGCCTTCAACGCTGCCCAAAAAAAGCAACTGGAAGACATTGTGGAAATAGCAAGAGCCAAATTGAAACCTGAGAACTGAGAATATAAACTATGAGCCACAGTCGCTTTCACAGCATGCAAAACAAGCCTTTAAAAGCCATTTCAACAATATTTGCTATCTTACTACTGATAAAAAAATCGCCACCAAACACTCAATCGCAGGGAGAACATATTTCGCGGCTTATTCTTGCGGTTGTCATCCTACCAATCGTGGCCTTGGCATGTTCCATTGGAATTGATCCCACATCCACCCCAAGCGCAACCACATCAGCAACTGCTACATCAACGATATCTCCACCAAACGTCGCAGAGCCCGTAGAATCCTTTTTACCGTCCGTATCCAATGTGGTGGCAGATGTGAAGCCATCAGTTGTGTCGATTGCCGTCAAGACGATGATTGAGCAATGCGACTTTTTCTATGGCTGCAGAACGATAGAGCAGGACGGCGCCGGAACCGGAGTGATCTTTGATAATGAAGGCTTTATAGTCACCAACAACCACGTGATAAATGGAGCTAGTAAAATAACCGTTTTTCTGATTGACGAACAAACCTTTGATGCAAAACTAATCGGCCGCGACCCGACCACAGACTTGGCTGTCATCAAAATTCCAAAAGGTAACTATGGTGCTGTGGATTTCGCAGACCCAGAGAAGCTGAGGGTTGGAGATTGGGTTATAGCCATAGGAAACGCTCTAGATTTGGACGGTGGGCCAACCGTGACCATTGGCATTATTGGAGCGCTTGATAGAATCATCGATACCGAGGGTTCACGGCTCTTTGACATGATTCAAACAGATGCCGCCATAAACCCTGGCAATAGCGGAGGACCGCTAATCAACCTAGACGGCAAAATCGTTGGGATAAACACGGCAAGGGATCAACAAGGGCAAGGAATCGGGTTCGCCGTGAACACCTCCACAATAGTACCTGTAGTGGAATCCATCCTAGAACACGGCCGTGTCATATTCGCTTGGCTTGGTGTTGGAGTTAGTGAAGTGACACCAATCATCGCCTCTCAAGAGGGTATCTCAGTCAGCCGCGGAATCCTGATAGACAACGTCGCCCTCGGAGGTCCTGCCATACTTTCTGGTATCCTATCAGGAGACGTAATCATCACCTTCGATGGAACTGATGTGGATACAGTAAAACAACTCCAGCGAGCGATACGTGGATATGACATTGGTCACCAGGCAGATGTGACAGTAGTGCGCGGCAATGATACCAAGATCTACCAGGTGACGCTGGAAGAGCAGCCCAGAGGGCTTTAGTGCCAGATTAGCAAACAGTCTATCCGTCAACCGTTCAGCCTAAACCAGAACCGCACCATTCCAATATCTTGATCTCCCACGAAATCCTCGTGGTTATTAACCACACCACCGCCATGACCTTGGTGAACATGGATTATGAATCGTCTATGGATACACCAGCCACATCTACCACTTCATGGTCTACATGAAGCTCTCATCTGCGCACAGAGTGGTGTGAACAACAGATTGAGTCATGGGCTCATCATCCCCAAAGACAGTATATACCTCAGAATATGGAGCGCTATTCCAGTTCAAAGCCATAGTCAGTCATGTGTGTTCTCCATATCTAGGTTCATATGCAGGTAAGGCTTTGAAGAATGTGAGACACATGTGACGCATAACTTACTCACTTGTTTGCGCATGCACCACAAACCAAACCCACTTCTGCGGGTTTAGCTCCGGACTTGGCCCGTGCCAAGGATAGTCCACTTATATGACGTCAGTTCCCTGAGACCCATTGGACCGCGAGCGTGAATCTTATTAGTGCTAATGGCAACCTCAGCGCCGAGGCCGAACTGGCTTCCATCGGTAAAACGAGTGCTGGCATTTACAAATACAGCGGCGGCGTCTACATCGTCCAAGAACCGCATAGCCTTAGAATAGTCCTCGGTGATAATCGCTTCAGAGTGTCCTGAGCCGTACTGCTCTATATGCTCCAGTGCCTCGTCCAGGGAATCTACTACCTTCACTGCGGCTGTGAGGGAGAGAAACTCCATACCCCAGTCTTTCTCTGTAGCTAGCTTCAAATTCAACACCTCGGAAGGGCTGAGAATGCTAAAGGCACGGAGATCGCAGTGAATCTCCACTCCGGCCTTTGCCCATTCTTTTGCTATAGCTGGTAAATAGCTTGGAGCCACCTCAGAGTGCACCAGAAGCGTGTCAAGCGCATTACAGACGGTGGGACGCTGTACCTTGGCATTATAGGCAATGGCCACGGCATTCTCCACGTTGGCGTCTTTATCAACGTAGGTATGACACACTCCGACCCCTCCGGTGATAACCGGCATCCTAGCATTTTCCCCAACGAAACGGATGAGGTCGGCACCACCACGAGGTATCATTAGGTCTATGTATTCTTTCATAGACAGCATATATTCCACCAATCCTCTGTCCGATGAGTCAATAAATTGCACCGCGTCCTGTGGCAGACCTGCCTCGGCTATGGAGTCCCGTACCACCTGAGCCAACACAGTGTTGGAGTTAATGGCTTCGCTGCCACCACGCATGATAACGGCATTCCCGGACTTGAGACACAGAACAGCAATATCCACGGTTATGTTTGGACGACTCTCATATATGGCACCAATGACTCCAAGTGGCACACGACGCCGGCCTATCTGAAGTCCATTTGGCATAATGCGCTGTTCAAATATCTCCCCTATTGGATCTGGCAGAACGGCCACCGCCAACACATCGGAAGCCATGCCTTCCAAACGCGATGTATTTAGCAAGAGACGGTCCAGCAATGCCTCGCTAAGTCCTTTTCCAATGCCCACATGAATGTCATTAGCATTGGCTACAAGTATCTCCGTTTCACGGCTTTTAAGGGCATCTGCGATGTTATACAGTGCCTGGTTCTTGACGCTGGTAGACATCCGCGCCAGTTTGCGGGCTGCATCATGAGCTAATTTACCCTTAGCTGCCAAATCATCTGTTGCTACAGTCATAACATCAACTTCTGTTCGGTAAGCACCAAATCATGGATGAGGTTAGTATTCATCATCGCATCTACAACAATACCATATTATTGCGGTGGAGCACTTCTTCACCGTATTGGTAGCCAAGAGCTTCGCGTATTCTATCGGAGTGCAGCCCCTTGATTACGGCAACGGCAACGGCGCCGTAGCTGGCAATGCCGCATGCCACCCGCTCCCCTTCTTGACCAACCACCAGGACAATGTCGCCCCGCTTAAAATCTCCGTCAACTTCCCTTATGCCTGCTGGTAGCAGGCTACCGTGATTTATGCGTAGTGCATTGGCGGCTCCTTCATCCACAACTATACGTCCACGCGTCGAAAGGCCACTTAGCATCCACCGCTTGCGACTCTCCACCTTGCTGCCTGTTGGAGCAAAAAATGTGCCCTCAGACTCTCCGTCTACCAAGCGTGACACGACCATCGGTTCTCTGCCATTTACCAATACAACCGCTACCCCAGAGGCCGCGGCCAATTTTATGGCCTCCAGTTTCGCCTGCATACCGCCGCGACTCCTTGAGCTGTGTTTAGCTCCGGCCAGAGACTCTATGGCCTCGTCCACACGCTCCACATTGGAAATTAGCTTTGCGGCCGTGTCCTCATGAGGATCAGCAGTATAAAGCCCGTCGATGTCGCTGAGAATGATAAGGAGATCAGCATCCAGCAAATTGGCAACCATAGCCGAAAGGTTGTCGTTGTCGCCAAAGACTTCAACTCCTATCTCCTCAACGGCCACAACATCATTCTCGTTAATTATTGGTATCACCCTCAAGTCCAGCAGTGCCGATAATGTGTTCCTAATGTTGAGGTATCCCTCACGATCAGTGATGTTCTCTCTGGACAGAAGTGCCTGTGCGACGGTTATTCTGTGCTTATCGAAAAGCTGCGCATATATGTGCATCAGGTGACTCTGCCCCACAGCTGCCAGCACCTGGCGAAATGGAATGTCATCACGCTGCCTGGCAGTGTCCAGCAGTTGTTCGCCAGCCGCAATGGCCCCAGAAGTCACCAGCAACACTTCCAGCCCACGACTATGCAAATCTGCTATTTGCCCTACCAGCAAAGTCATCAGATTGTAGTCAAGCTCATCGCTGCCGCTGGTGATGACGTTGGTTCCTACCTTGACAACTATGCGCCTATATCCGTTTGGTTCTTGTGTATTACTAGACATCTCTACCGTTTCAGCAATTTCTATAGCTCTTGGCTGATTATATCAGTAGCAGGCACACCATGCACCAGCAAAATTACAGAGAGTCAAACAACCATTCGCTCCATGGAAAAGGAATACTATCTCACCATTCAACTTAACAACGTTGCTGAGTTATATAAGTTTAGAAACCAGAACACCACCGCCACAATACCATATCGATAGCTGACCTACATGACGTTGTAATTTACGGCCTTAACCACAATTCCAGTGTGTTTCCTATCACAATGCCTCTTCAAGTGCATGTGACAGGCCAAAACAAAAGTCAGGTGGACTCTTATTACAGCCCCCGCGGCCCGGTTGATGCCATGTAGGAACGCCAATTTCGCTTGGTCTCTTCAATGTGGTCGCCGCCGAACTTCTCCAGCATGGCGTCTGCAAGGGTCAGTGCCACCATGGCCTCGCCAATGACGGCACAGGTAGGGACAAATGTAATGTCGCTACGCTCGAAGTGAGCACTCTCAACAAATCCGCCAGTGGTCAACTCCACAGTCTCTAACCCATTCATTATTGTTGCAATTGGCTTCACGATGGCCCGTACAACCAATGGCTCACCAGTGGTCATGCCGCCCTCAAGGCCACCTGAGTTGTTGCTCCGACGTGGCCATGGGCGCATCAATCTTTCGTCTGAACCACGTTCCCATTCTTCCAACGGTTTTATGACATCATGCAGTTGAGAACCTCGCATGTCAGACTGTGCAAACCCCGCACCAAACTCAACTCCTTTGACAGCGTTTATACTCATCACAGCTGCCGCAAGCTTGCTGGTCAGCTTGCGATCCCACTGAATATGACTGCCAAGACCTATAGGCGCTCCAGTGGCAACCACCTCTATAATACCCCCTACACTGTCTCCAGCCTCCCTTGCAGCGTCTATTTCAGTGATCATACGCTCTGCGGCATCAGGGTCAGCACAGCGAACCGCAGCCATCTTGGATCCATCGGTGTTCTCGCGATGGTATGGTGATGCCTCCAAGGCTTCCCAATCAACGCTATCAAAGGTCTTTGCGTGCACGCCTCCAATACACAACACGTGACCATGTACTTCTATTCCGAACTCCTCAAGGAATCGTTGTGCAAGCGCTCCAGCGGCCACACGCGCAGCACTCTCTCTCGCACTGGATCGCTCCAAAATATTACGGGCATCTGTCTGCATGTACTTCACAATACCAGGGGTGTCGGCATGACCCGGTCTCATGTTGATAATAGACTCAAAAGGTACATCGGAAGGTGCAACGCTCATCTCATCTATCCAGGGCACGCCGTCAGGGCCCTTACCTGTTGTGAAATCCCTGTTCACCACGAGCATAGATATAGGCGAGCCAATGGTGACTCCATGCCTGACGCCAGCGAGAATCTCAGCGCGGTCTTTCTCAATCAGCATACGACCGCCACGGCCGTAACCAACTTGTCGGCGAGCCATGTGCCGCTCTATAAACTCTTCCGTGATTGGGAGATTCGCTGGAATCCCTTCCACAATGACGGTGAGGTTTTTACCGTGGGACTCCCCAGCTGTAAGAAATCTTAGCATAGATTAACTCCTCGCAATCATTTTTTAAGTATGTCCCTGTTTACGTTCACCCAAGTCTTTTTGAGATACTGAGCAAAATTTTCCACTGCCCGTGGTGATCTTACAACTATCGCGTTCTTTTTTGCATTATGGTATCCATCATTTCCCAGCTGCATCAACTCCCAATCAACTGCCTAGCTGCAAGAGCTTTTTCAGCAGCCTCGAACATCACCTTGACTGGAGCTTCTTTATCTGTCCACAATCCAAAAGCAGCGGCTCCCTGATACACCAACATTGACAAGCCACCCAGCACCTGCGCTCCAGCCTTCGCTGTTTCATGCATAAGCGGAGTTTCTCTTGGATTGTATACAAGGTCGCATACCAAAGCACCAGAAGGTATCAAGTCAGACATCATCGGAGTCTCTCCCTGGCCTTCTCCTCCGCTCATACCCATTGATGTACAGTTAACAATGAGATGGCAATTGGCGGCCACCAAACCCAATGAATCGGATTTCAATTCAATTGCCTCTGCAGACGGTAGTGTGGATTGTATGCTATCTACCAACGCTGCTGCCCGTTCCAAGGTACGGTTGGCAACGACTAGGGAGCTTGCTCCAGCTCCGGCCAATGCTACAACAACGGCTCTAGCAGCCCCTCCTGCCCCAAGAACCAAAACATTATTATCTTTTGGATCAAAGCCTGATTCCTCTTTGAGGGCTTTTAAAAAGCCCTGAGCGTCAGTATTGTAGCCTACAAGCGTGCCTTCGCGGTTCTCAATAGTGTTGACGGCCCCAATGAGGAGTGCCTCATCGTCAAACTCGTCTATGAAAGCCATCACGGCCTGTTTGTACGGCACTGTGACGTTGGCGCCAATTACATCTGGGTCGCGCAAACCTGCCACTGTACGAGACAATGACGAGCCATCCACGTCCATCGCTTCATATCGCACATCCAAAGCATAATAGTCTAGGGCAGCCTGTTGAAAGGCTGGCGAGACGGAGTGACCGACTGGATGGCCTATTAGTAATATGCGCTTAGTCATTACAGTACGCCCTACAGGAAATCATAGGTATCAAGGCGAATCGAGTATAGCAGTCTGGGGACATTGCAGGCAAGGCAATTAGGCATGACTCACTCTGCGCACATTAGTATACCCTCTGGCGGTTATGCTCAGAGTCCAGATAGGACCGCAGTATCACAGCAGCCGATGCTGAGTCACGCAGACTCTTTTCTCTCGAAGGTTGATGTCCTCCTTCTCGAAGAAGACGCTCGGCCTCCGCGGTTGAAAACCGCTCGTCCTGAGAGTACACGGGGACTGGCGATTCTTTTGTGAGGTCCAGAATGAACCGTCGTATCAGACGACCCTGGCGCTCCAACCTTCCGTTGAGGGATATAGGCAATCCAACCACGACAGCTCTAACCTCGTGTACTCCAGTCAGCCGCACTACAGCCTTGAGGTCGTCTTCAAGAATGCTCCGTTTGATGGCTGGCAGAGGGCTGATTATAATACCGGTACCGTCAGCTACGGCAACACCGATACGGCTCTCACCTACGTCCAAACCCAAGACTCTTTTTAAGGTTAAGGTTTCTCCCTCCACAACCTCACCTCCTCCTCGGCCGCACTCAGCGCATCCTTGAGTTTTCCAGGCTCACGACCTCCGGCCTGGGCCATTTCAGGACGACCCCCACCACCACCACCCATTGCCTTGGCCGCCACCTTCGCTGCATTACCTGCGTGGAACCCATGATCAACGATGTCAGCGGTTACCATAATCATCATTGATGGCCGTTGCTCCAAGACTGTGCCAAGGACAACCACTCCACTCTTTATATCGTTCTTTAACCAGTCGCCTGCTTCACGTAAAAAGTCAGCATTGGAAACCTTCAATTCACCTGCAACGACGTTTATCCCTGCGATCTGCTTACGTGGCAGTTCCGCCACCTGACGTTTAAGCAGTTCTCGCTCTAAGGTCTCTGCGCTTCTCTGTGTCAGTTCAAGTTCAGTCAACAGGTTATCTACCCTGGACACCAATTCGTCCGTGGGAACCTGCAGTTTTTGTGCAATATCATCAAGAGAAGTTACGTACTGAGACAAAAGAGCTTCGGCAGCACGACCGCTCACTGCCTCGATACGACGGAGACCGGAGCCTATGCTGCTCTCTGACACGATGTGACAGTAGCCGATGTCACCGGTACGGTGGACATGAGTACCCCCGCAGACCTCAAGACTGAATGGAGAGCCGTTAGAGACCTCTACAACCCTCACCTGGTCGCCATATCTGTCTCCGAAAAAAGCCAGCGCACCCTGTGCGACGGCCTGACGATATGTAGTTTCCTGAGAAGTCACTGTCAGGTTATCACGTATTTTCTCGTTTGTGAGGCGCTGCACTTCACTCAGTTCATCACTGGTAGGAGGGCTGACATGAGTGAAGTCAAAACGCAGGCGGTCCGGCGTCACCAGCGAGCCGTGCTGACGGACATGTGTGCCGAGAACCTGTCGCAAAGCAGCGTGGAGCATGTGGGTGGCAGTGTGATTTCGGGCCGTGTCTTGCCGACGCTGCACATCCACCACGGCCTCGACAATTTCGCCAATGGATATACTGCCATTCACTATGGTACACAGGTGCACGGTGAGTCCTACAATTGGAGACTGTGTGTCTTCAACTCGTAGGGTACTCCCCTGCCCCACTATCTCTCCCGCGTCTCCCATCTGACCGCCCATTTCAGCATAGAATGGAGTTTCCTTTAAAATGACCTCTACTTTTACGCCAGCGGATGCCTGGTTCACGGGCTGACCTTCCATCAGCAAACCTACCACTACAGAGGATGCACTGAGCGCCTCATAGCCAAGGAAGTTGGTTGAGCCGATTCCCATCTCTTGATAGACACGCATCGCATCGAAATCTCCACCGAATTTCTTGCCCTCGCCTCGCGATGTTTCTGCATGCTTGAGCATCTCCTCCTGAAAAGCATCTCTGTCTATACCTTCTAAGCCTCTTTCTTTAGCTACTTCTTCCGTAAGGTCAGGAGGAAAACCATAAGTGGCATAGAGTACAAACGCTACAGAGCCAGGAATTTTCAATTTGGTTAAGGTCAACACCTCAAGTGCCGTGTCCAGTTTTTGTTTTATCTGTTCATAGCGCTCTGCGCCACTCAGATTATGGAATGATGATTCTTCTTCTTGCGTAAACGGTTCCAGAACAGCTCTTGGCGCCATAATTGCACCAGCTGCTTCATGATCAGAGAAATCTCCCAAACGCGTGTTGAAGCGTGTTCTGGCTTGACTGAACACGTGCGATATAGGCTGAGCCTTTAAGTAACTTTGTGGATTTTTAGACACTCTGCCAAGTTCTTCTTCTATGTAGCGGAGTTCTACAAAATATGCATCTAACAAGCTCATTCCATGACCCAGATCAACTGAAAACCGCTCTTCTTCCAATCCAATAACACGCAGAATAAACTCCTGCCGCTCTTCAAGATCTGGGTACTGTGCTTTCATGCAGTCTATGGCCACCTCTGCCACCTGTGGCAACAACGCTCGTGTTCCCACAAGCTCACCATGAGCATTGTGAGGATTGCCGTCTGTGACTTCCAGCCCCAGTTTTCTACCATAACGGATAGCACGCCGTATCACACGGCGCAGGACGTAATCACGGCCATCATTGCCAGGCACCACACCGTCACTTATGAGGAACACTGCACTCCGAGCGTGTTCCGCCACAACACATATCGCATAGTCTGTGTCCTCATCCTGACCGTACTGCATGCCGCAAAGTTCAGCGACTTTTTTTACAATAGGTTCAAAAGAATCAGTCTCGTAAATGTTGCGTTTACCCTGCAGGATTACAGCGCAACGTTCAAGTCCCATACCAGTATCTATGTTTGGCGCAGGCAATGGAGTACGAGTGCGATCCTGGGCTTGATAGAACTGCATAAACACAAGGTTCCACAATTCCACAAAACGATCGCACTTCTGACCAGTGTCCACAACGATGTTTACACAATTGGGTCCGCAGTCTGTTTGTCGGCAGCCGAGGCCCTCGCCGAAGTCGTAGTGTATCTCACTGCATGGGCCGCATGGGCCTTCGTTGCCAGCTGGACCCCAGAAGTTGTCGGCCTCACCAAAACGCCGTATGCGTTCTTGCGGAATCCCCGTTTCCGTCCAATAACCGAGTGCCTCGTCATCGTCCACAAACACCGTCGCCCACAGTCGTTCTCTTTCAAGCTCCAATTGATCTGTCACGAATTCCCACGCGTAAGCAATGGCCTCTTTTTTAAAATAATCTCCGACGCTGAAATTACCGAGCATCTCGAAAAAAGTAAGGTGTGTGGCATCGCCCACTTCGTCTATATCCGTTGTGCGGAAGCATTTCTGCACAGACGTCATACGTGGGCCGGGCGGAATCATCTCGCCAGTGAAGTACGGCTTAAACTGTACCATGCCTGCATTGGTCAAAAGCAGAGTTGGGTCGCCAGCTGGTATCAGAGATGAGCTTGGTATACGCAGGTGATCCTTGCTCTCGAAAAAGTTAAGAAAGGCCTCTCTTATCTCGTTGCCAGTCAGGTTTTTCATATTTTTTGTCTAGAAGCCTACTCAAAGAGCAAGTCTGAACGTAGCTAGGATTTTAAGTTAAGGCCTTGTGGGGTGTCAATGCGAGGGACAGGCACTTCTCAGTGATACAGGTGAGCGATCTCACCTACACTACGTGACAGAATAACCTTTTCAGTGATGGCACGACTCTGGCATTCACAGACAATGATAAAAAGTAACTAAAACAATCAACAGTATATAAAAAAAGAGTTTTACCTTGTCAAGGGAGAAGGCACATAGAATGACTGGAATATCAGTTGTTCTTATTCTATTGACTGGTCTGTTTATCGTAGGCATAGCGGCTGTGATATGGCTTCTTCTCATTCACATTGTTCTCTTTAGATTTGGTCTCTTCCTCCTTTAAAATTACCGAAATGAAGATTCCATCGCCATATGTAGCTTCTATATCGCCCGTATTCAGGTTGTTTGGAATTGTAAATGTGTGGTTAAACGCATCGTACATGCGCTCCAACACAAAATAGTTCTTCGCTCAACATCATCTGATTGCACGTTTAGATAGCCGCCTTTATCACCAAACTGCCTTAGGTATCATTAAGCATCCACGCTGTGACATTATTGCTACAGAGAGCTACCAACATCGTATCACTATTATCTTTACCCTCCTTTCAACAATCTTTCTTCAGGTGCTGTCATCAACCTCCATCACAAGTGTATAATTCTTAACAACTCTTTATTAAATTTATTTATATCTTTACCAAAAGATTTATTAGCAATTGTGGCTTATGATACTAAGTCTTACCCTCGGGAGACATGAAACGATGGCTAAAAATTACTATGACGTACTTGGAATAAAGCGGGACGCTTCTGATAAGGAAATTCGCCAGGCGTTTCGTCGCCTGGCGCGTAAATATCACCCTGACATTAACCCTGGTGATAAGACCGCAGAGACAACCTTTAAGAACGTAAATGAAGCCCACGGTGTACTGTCCAACCCGGAGGATCGCCAGAAATACGACCGATATGGAGAAAACTGGAAGCACACTGACCAATTCACACAGAGCCGTGGCAGACACAGAACCAGCAACTTCACTCGTGGCACCGGTGGAAACCAGTTTCCCGGAATGGGATCATCAAACATGGATGATGTTTTTGGGGATTTCTTCGGACAGCGCGGCTTCGGGCGCCCCGCCGCCACATCACCTCGACGGGTTAGAGTTGAGCGGACAGTTGAAGTGACATTAGAGGAGGCTTGCTCTGGCACCATAAGAGTGGTCCAGATTGGCAACGGCCTCCAGGGTGGAGGACGACGTATAGATGTCAAAATACCCGCAGGTGTGGATAACGGCTCTCGCATAATGGTGGAAGACGAAAGCACAGTCTCAGGAGATAACCTTGACCTTGTGGTATCAGTACGGCCTCATCCACATTTCGAAAGGAAGGGTATTGATCTGTACGCCAATGTGAATGTACCACTAGCAGATGCTGTGCTTGGCGGAGAGGTTGAGGTACCAACTCTCACGGACAAAATATTCTTGAAAGTACCGCCTGGAACCCAGAACGGACGCTCATTCCGTCTATCCGGGAAAGGGATGCCTCACCTTGATTCGCCGCAAACCAAAGGCAACATATACTTAACAGCTCAGATAAGCATACCCTCAGATTTATCTGAGAAGGAAAGAGAGCTGTTCCAAGAGCTTCGCTCCATTCGCTCAGATAAAGAATAATAATGATTGGAGTTAGAAGTCAGATCTGGAAGGTTAATGACTCCTGTTTCGTGACAAGCGTGGTTGTACGTCTACATTACCAAACCATGTCCTACTACGAGATAGAAGGATCCATCCCGTTCCAATTGCAACATTCGCCTGTACTCTCAGTGTAATATAGAGAAACTGCACCACATCAAATTCCTCACGGAAAACCTTGGTCGCAATCTGGCCGACGTACAAGTAGTCATGAAGATAATGGACCGTATGTTCAAGATGGAACAAAAAAATAAAACGGCTCACGCAAAAGCTGGCACAGATTCGATCGGAGCATTCACAGTCGAAAACGATAAGGGTGTAACAAGTAGCACTTAAGATTGGCTAAGAAGATGTTCGCTTGCACTGTGTCCAACGGAAATGGATAATGAAGGAAGATTTAAGACACATCCCAATCCCAATATTAATGACGTGAGGCTGATCACAGGATAATACCAGCCCAATATGCCTGCAACACTCACCACGAGTGAAGCTCCGCATTTTTGACTAATGCTACTATTGGACTCGGATAGAGAAAACTTGGAATTTAACCAGCTAGTTCTTGATTTTCCGGAGGAAAAGCAGATGATCCTTGAAAGTTGCTACGAACATCTTGAATGCAAAAACATATAAAGAAAAGCTACTGACCCTCAAGTTGTGGAGGAACGAGCGTCTGCTAAAGATGCTTGCCATCACTTTTGTAATCGCATTAATCGTTATTGCGATTGTTCTCAGCGACAAGCTCCCTGATTATCGATCTATTGGGTACATTGGTGTATTCGTGCTCAGCTTTGTGGGCAGCGCCTCAATCTTTGTCCCTGTGCCAGGTATAGCCGCTGTATGTGCGGGTCCAAGCCTTGGGTTATTCCCATTATGGGTGGCCCTTCTTGCGTCAATAGCCGAAGCCATTGGTGAGATGTCTGGATATTTAGTGGGATTCAGTGGAAGAAGCTTTGCTGAGAACAACCGATTCTATCCACGTGTAGAGCGCTGGATGCAACAACGCGGATGGATAGCCCTGCTCCTAGCATCATCAATCCCAAATCCACTGTTCGATTTTATAGGAATAGCCGCAGGTACGCTAAGGTATCCGGTGATCCTGTTCCTTGCGTCGGTGTGGGCAGGAAAAATGATAAAATCCACTTCCATTGTCTATGCCTGTTTCTATGGAATAGACTGGGCCCTAAAATTTATCGGGTTAGAGTAAATCACAAAACTGCCGCGGACGCATTAGTGCTAGGTCCGGCAGCAAGTGGTTCAATGGTCTGAACAAGCACGAAAGAAAAAAGCAACACACTTACAGGATTTGTGGCATTCGCCCAGACAACTCATATATGGCTCCCACGGCCATATCTTCATCGTCTCAACGTAAGTTAATGCGACGGAGTGTTTCCATGTCTGTACTGGAAATGACCTGGTAGGCCAAAGTACCACGCCGCGTTCTGGTGCCATTCAGGAAGGACAATACAGACAGGACTAATGCAACAAGCCTATTATTCATAATGGTGCAATTATACTGTGTCTGCCAACAAAACGCTTAAGAAAGGCTGACTAAAACATCGACCTACGCACAATGGATTCATCTCTACCGGGGCCGGTAGAAATAATATCAATAGGGCAACCCATAAGCTCCTCAAGCCGATTCACGTAATTTACTGCCTCCTGTGGAAGATCGGCAAACCTGCGGGCACTGGCCGTAGGCTGTTCCCATCCTGGTAAGTCTTCATACACAGGCTCACACGCCTCCAACACCGTTGTGTTTGTGGGAAAGCCATCTATGATTTCACCATTCACGCGATAGGCCACACACACCTTGACTGGTGAAATGCCATCCAGTACGTCCAACCGCGTGAGTACGCCAGACGTTACATCGTTGAGTACAACAGAGTACCTGGCAGCCACAGCATCAAACCAGCCGCATCGCCTGGGCCGTCCCGTGGTCGTGCCGTATTCCCAGGCCTTGTTCCTGATAAACTCCCCTACTTCATCATGCAATTCCGTTGGGAGCGGGCCAGATCCGACCCGAGTGGTGTAAGCCTTGTACACTCCGGCTATCTCTTTGATATGTCTGGGACTTATGCCAAGACCTGTACACGCCCCTCCAACAGTTGAGGAAGATGAAGTAACGTATGGATAAGTACCGTGATCCAAGTCCAACATGGCGCCCTGTGCCCCTTCCAGAATTACGCACTGGTCTCTGACCAGTGCGTCCTGCAATATTGGTTCCACAGATCTAATGAATGGCTTGAGTTCTCTTCCCCAGTTCATGCATTTTTCGTAGGTGTCTTCCAGAGAAATTGGTTCTCCTCCGTATATCTTTGTGATTAGGGCATTCTTCTGTTCCAACACAAAGCTGAGCTTAGATAAAAGCTCATTCTCATCCAAGAGATCTCCCATTCTTATACCTATTCTCGCTACTTTGTCCATGTAAGCAGGGCCAATTCCCATACCAGTGGTGCCTATGGCTCTTCCTCCATCTGCACGAATCTTCTCTTCAAGAGTATCGAGCAATGTATGGTACGGCATAATTACGTGGGTCTTATCGCTGATGAACAGATGCCCCATCTGCACTGACCTTGATTGAAGGCCGGATATTTCTGCAAGAAATGAGTCTGGATTTACCACAACGCCGTTGCCGATGATGCAGATGCTCTCCGGTCTCAGAATTCCCACAGGGATAAGGTGAAACTTAAATTCTCCAGCATCAGTAATAACAGTGTGGCCTGCATTGTTGCCGCCGTTGAAACGCGCGATTACGTGTGCTTTTTCAGAAAGAAAATCTACTATTTTCCCTTTCCCCTCATCTCCCCACTGACCTCCGATTATAGCGTAAGCAGGCATATCATACCTTCTCTAGAATATAAGCTTATAGCAAACCCTAAGAGTATAGCAAAGGATTAACTAGTTGGAAAGAGAGCCTGAATTCATGCGAATATTTAGACATAAGTCATGCGCTCAGAATTGCCAGCCGGCTTCAACTCTCCAGGCTATTCTCAATCCGTTGAATTTCCTGTTCCACTTCCTGCAAGCGACTGTAGTCTTCTTCAAAAAGCTTGTAGCACCGTTCAAGATAGAGCTGCGCAAGGATAACAGCAGATGCAGCGGGCATCTCTACCGTCTGTATTAGCCTTGGTATCCAATAGTGTTCCGGCAGATATCTGGCAAGAATCATTATTTCGTCATTGGTCTCTTTCATCAAGCGTTTGTCCGAACCCTCAGTAGCGAATCGCAGTTTACCAACCAGCTTGGAGAGCTCACTCAATTTATCCTGTTCTCCCATCAACTCATAAATAAGTTCATTCACCGTGAATGCTTCAGGCAGAGCCAGTGTCTCCAAGGACTGATCCCACAAACGTATGTACTCCAGTTGAAGATCGTTCACCAATTGAATCAGCTCCATGGGGTCGTTGGAATCACAGATGCCACCATCAATAAGATCGTCGCCTCTGATTTCTGCCAGATGTCTGAGATGGTCAAGGCTCTCGATTTTCTCAGGAAGAGGTGGAAATGCAAATCCAGCCATCCCCTGAGAAGTCATCTCAGGCATCTGGTTGGCAAACATAGGAGGAATGTATTTTGACACGTCCACTTTTATTGGTAAAGTGATTATGTATGTAGCCAACACCGATTCAGGGTCATATTTCTGGCGAAAGTACGCCAAAGCATGCCCTTTGGGAGTCTCTCTAGCTCCACGTTCAAAGTACAGATCCAAAATTAGCCTCTCAATACAAGTCTTGCACATCATTATACTACGAAAGCAGGATACAACTCTCGCATCTTAATTTCATGCCCTCCCGGAAACGCAAATGGCCTTTCACAGCACAAGTCCATTGATGCAATGTGCTAGAATGGTATAGTTGTAAAACTACGGTCTACATAGACTGTTGGCAGGCACCACGCCAGTCTACAACTACAGGAAGGACGGAGACAGATGCAACAATTCACGGAACCCAAAGAGCGCCTATTGCTAGGGCCTGGGCCCAGCAACGTCAGTCCCAGAGTCATAAGAGCTATGACTCTCCCCCTCATGGGCTACCTGGACCCAACGTTTCTTAAAGTGATGGATGAGGTGACAGAACTGCTCCGTCAAGCGTTCCGCACATCCAATGAGTTCACTCTGCCTGTCTCTGGAACTGGTACGTCAGGAATGGAAGCAGCACTGGTAAACATGCTAGAGCCAGGTGATACAGCAGTTATCGGCACACACGGTCTCTTTGGACAGCGACTGGCTGACATCGCTTACCGTTGTGGCGCAAATGTGGTCACAGTAACAGCGGAATGGGGCAAAACACTTGACCCAGCGGCTATAGAACAGGCACTGAAAGACGCTGGACAAGTCAAGCTCCTAGCCGTGGTACACGTCGAGACTTCCACTGGCGTTGTACAGCCTCTAGCGCCACTAGGAGAACTAGCGCACAACCACAATGCCCTCTTCCTGGTAGATGCCGTCACATCACTTGGGGGAGTGGACCTTAGAGTAGATGAGTGGGGGATAGACATCTGTTATAGCGCCACTCAGAAGTGTGTTGGTTCGCCTCCCGGTCTCTCTCCCATAACACTCAGTCCCAGAGCCGTTGAGGTCTTGAGACAACGCCAGACACCTGTCCAGAGCTTCTATCTTGACCTCCTACAACTTGAACGATACTGGCTCACCGCCCGAACATATCACCATACGGTATCCATGTCCAATATCTACGCCCTCAGGGAAGCCCTCATCATAGCTATGGAAGAAGGATTGGAGGCTAGGTACGAACGACACCAGCGAAACGCAGACGCCCTTAAAGCAGGGCTTGCGACCCTCGGCATGCAGCCATTAGCAGAGAAAGGCTCCCAAGCCAATCCGTTGACAGCTGCTCTTGTTCCAAACGGAATAGACGAAGCGAGGGTTCGACGCAGTCTACTCGAAGAATACGGCATAGAGATAGGTGGAGGATTCGGGCCTCTAGCTGGGAAGATATGGCGTATCGGCCTCATGGGGGAGTCATCCAAGGCTAGCCACGTCCTAACACTGCTGCACGCCCTGGAAGCTCTACTGTTAAGAGAAGGATGCGAAATTTCACCGGGTTCAAGTATGGCGGCTGCCCACCAGGTACTGTCTGCAAAATAGGAGTAAAAAAGCTCTGCGCTTCCGTTACTCCTAAGTATCATAGATTACAAATACACCATGGTGGACGACCTCTCTAACGTATATCACATCAATATCGTTAGAGACAGCTAAGTCGGGTATGATTCGATATAACTTCAGCTACTATGCAACGGCCCTGGCCGACAGGTATAGCTGGTTCATGTCAGCATTAAACTTAATAACTATGCCAGTGAACCTCTGTTGGTCTTTGGCTTTTACCACTCGCTGACTCACATGAGCAAAACTCTCTCCCAATTCTACACCAGATGGCTTGCTAAAGAAGAAGGCTTTCAAAGATCCTCTCTTCCAAAATATGCTCGCTGAATGAGAGAGCTAATAAGACGATAACAAACTAACCTGCAAACTTGTTAGCCGATTCGGCGGCAGGTCTGCAGGTTAGTTGAATCACCATTACAAGCAAACGCTTAGTCTGGAGTGGCACTCCAGACTAAAGAGTAATTATAATCCGGGAAAAAGGCACCGGATACACCAATTTCAGCTTTTTTCGTGATCTGTCGTGCACCAGCACGTCCCTGCAACTGTAGAACGCTGTCCATGTGCAGCCAGAAACGAGTGCGCCCGCCGCCAGCATTGCCGCCACTTGGTGAGACTGGATTCGGTCCCTCGATGCTGATATCAGTTTGGTAGAAATCCAAGGCTTCCCCTCTCTGCACACCCGCAAAGCGGAGGCCCTCCAAGTGGAACTGATGGAAGAGTGTGAATCCATCGTACATGTTCTCAAAAGACAGGTCACTTGGGCCAATACCAGCGCCTTCGTAGATCTTACGACCAGTGCTGTCACCAGCGTCTTGCCATTCCTCTAGGGTAGCCATGAGACTTCGAGAAGCAGGCAATGTCCTTGTATGATTGAGTATGTAAGCTGGTTTCTGCTTCATGTCCTTAGCCCGTTCGGCAGTTGTAATGAGGAAAGCTCCAGCAACCTGAATCGGCATGTCGTTGTCATAGAGATTCGCAGGTTTGGCTATCCACCGCGCTGACAGATATTCCTCCACTGTCAATGGTTCCGGCCTGTGCTGAGCCCAGAACCCCTCTGGATACAACAATCCATTTCTCTTCGAATTTACCACAAAAGGGGCCATCATATCATGGTTCTTGCCGTATTTGCGGCAGTACGCATCAAACATCAGGGCCGAGTGATAACACGCTACGGTGCCCCACAGAGATGACCATTTGGCAGGTCCAGATACTGTGTCCGTTGCGGCGGCTCCCTGGCCAACGTAGTATCGGCCTCCATAGTTATGCCAGCCCTTTAACACCAAGCAGACGTCAGTAAGGCCTTCTCCAACGGCCTGTGCCGCAACCACTAATGAGTTGGACATACATCCTGGGCCATATGCTGTGTACTTCACGTTCGTCAGTTCTGGCATGTTCTTGAGAATCCACTCCGAACTCAACTTGGCCACGCCGTCCAGGGGGTCATCAGTGGACTGATATGTTTTAAGGAAGTCCTCTGGAATAGGCTTGCCGGTCGGCCAGGGAGATCCTGTAGATGTGTCCGGGGCCATTACCAGCCCAGTAATCTGGTCCGGTGAAACTCCTGCATCCTCGATTGCCTTCCGAATCGCCAGGATGCTCAATGCCCCCACACTGGTATCGGCTTGCTCATCCCAGCGTCTGGCAGTAGGGGAAACCCCTATGCCGACGGCAGCAACTTTCCCTTTATGCTCCCATACCCCAAGTCCCTCTGTGCTTCGATACATCGATGCTGGTGCAATTTCAGTTGGCATAATTCACCTCTTTCTATGGGCTGCAAGTCAGATTTGCATCAAGGCTCGGCTAAACCACCACGCGCCATTCAGGGACCTTCTGGCCGGTAGCAGGGGTAATCTCGAACTCCACCTGTACACTGGCTCCCACAGGCACCTCATCCACCTTAGTTCCAGGAAGATGGGAAAGCATATTGATGCCAGGGTCTTCTTCCAACTGTATCACCGCAACGTTGA
>Ga0209402_10000628_pt1 | contig 41680 bp, 24 predicted proteins | sample ArcticOcean_MG_C_3_FD_187437 | JGI IMG/M metagenome (GOLD analysis project Ga0209402, IMG submission 187437) | Marine microbial communities from western Arctic Ocean - ArcticOcean_MG_CB8_126 (SPAdes) (version 2) | ecosystem: Environmental > Aquatic > Marine > Oceanic | place: Arctic Ocean... | reverse complement strand
CGTCTAAAACGTAATGCTTTTCACGGCGACTGGAATTATGAGATTCACCCACATAAAAACAGGCGAAGCGGGTAAGTTAATTCTGAACGACGCCTAACCAACGGTCAGTAATCCGCAATCGATCCGTCTTTCAGCTTCGCTCCCGGCCAGCGATAGCTTTGCGGTTTGAGCGATTCTGTCTGCAGCAGTTTCTCGTCGACTTCAACACCCAGTCCGGGTCCGGGTGGCAGGCCGATGTAGCCGTCCTTGTCGAGTTCGTACGCCATGCGCGTGAGGCCCGGCACATTGAAGCCGGCGTTCTTTGGGTAGAACTCATGAATCAGCAGGAACGGAATTGACGAGACGACATGCAGGCTCGCGGCGATCCCCAGGAACGTCGCCGTGCAGTGCGGAGCGATCGGCACGTGATACGCCTCGGCCAGCGTTGCGATCTTCTTCATCTGACTGATGCCGCCGGTGTGGTTGCAGTCCGGCTGCAGAATGTCCAGGCAGCCTTCCTGCAGATACGGCAGCATTCCCCAGATCGTCCGATCGCGCTCTCCGGCGGCGAGCGGAATGTTGATCTGCTCTTTGAGCCGCTTGAAGACCTCGATGTTGCCCGGCACTGCCGGCTCTTCGATGAACAACACGTCGTACGGCTTCAGTGCCGATGCGAGCTGAATCAGCGTCGCAGGCGGCACGGCCGAGTGAGCATCAAACATCACCGCGCCATCATGCCCGACCTTCTCCCGGGCACGGGCGATCGCCTGGACCATTCGATCGATATCCGGCGGCGTGCCTGAATGCTCATAGATCCCATGCGGCGGAACCTTCTGAGCTTTGTCCGTGTGGTACACCCGAATGCGATCACGAGTCGGTCCACCGAGCATCCGATACACGGGAACGTTCCATAGCTTGCCGACGAGATCCCATAACGCGATATCGATTGCCGCGATGCTGTGCACCATGAGTGCCCCACCGCGCATGTTGCGATGCGCCCGGAACAGCTTCTGCCACAGGTACTCGATGCGGGTCGGATTCTCACCATCCAGCAGTTCGAACAGAGAATTCACCAGCACCTTCGCCGGCCGAGGATCAACGCCCTTCAGATCGCCCCAGCCGCTGATTCCGTGATTTGTTTCGATCTTCACATAGACAACCGGCCCGACCCAATACGTCTTCATTCCGGTGATGCGAATGCTCGACGACCGATCCGCGACCTGAGTCGCTGGATTGGCTTCGTCCCCGACAGCTTCATTCAGAAACGCCGCGCCGGCGGCAGCCGCGCCGAATCCCGTCAGCAACTCCCGCCGGCCGAGAGTGTTTGGACTATTGTGTTGTGCCATGATTTCTCCAATCACGGTCGCCAGACCGCGGGTTTCGCCCGGAAATCTGCCGGAGGCTGTTTCATTTGCCGAACCGTTCCATGGCCCAGTTCTTGAACACGCCCTGCGCTTTCTCGCCTTCACCAGGGAAGCCGCCGTGCTGGACCATCCAAATCATAACGATGCCCTTCGACGGGCGGATTTCCATATTCGTGGCATGGGCTCCGCCGTGACCGAACCAGTCGGAACCAACAGCCAGGCCGAGTCCGTAGCTGTTTGGTATCGACTTCGGAGTCTGTCGCGTTGTCAATTCTTTGAATGCCGCTTCGCTGACGTAACGCTTGCCGTTCAGCTCGCCGCCGTTCAACAGCATCTGGCAGAACAGAGCCGTGTCCTGGGCGGTCGAGAACAGCCCGCCGGCCGGCATTGGGAACCGCTTGCTGCGATCGTTGAGCGGGTAGAGCAACTGGCCGAACGGAAACTCGACGAGATCGTCTTTCGTCGCGTTCGGTCGATACGACTTTGCCAGGCGCGAGATCTGTTCTTCGTTCGGCCAGAAAGTCGTGTCTTTCATTCCGAGCGGATTGAATAATCGCTCATCCATAAAGTCTTCGTACTTCTTTCCGGTGACGACTTCGATAATCCGAGCCGCCGTGTTGATACCGGCATTCGAGTACTGGTAATAAGTTCCCGGTTCTGTCTGCAGCGGCGTCTTCGCGTAGCTCTTCACCGCGTCCACCAGCGGCAATGCATCGAGCGTCGGCTGCTCAATGTCCGATCGAAACGGCAGGCCGCTGACATGGCTGAGCACTTCACGGATTGTGATGGGATGCGACGGTTTCTTCAGTGTGACTTTGTCGCCGTCTTTCCCTGCAATAACCATCTGCCCGCGAAACTCCGGCAGGTAGTTCTCAACCGGATCGTCCAGCGCGATCTCTCCTGCATCGACAACGATCATCACAGCCGCAGCCGTGATGCCTTTCGACTGAGAGGCAATCCAGAAGAGCGAATCTGCCTTCATCGGTTTGCCAGCTTCGATGTCCGCAAACCCAACGGTCTCGACGGACACGACTTTGCGCTTGTCGGCCACCAGCGCGACTGCACCTGCAAGTTCGTGCTTATCGACGAACGGCTTCAGGAGTACCGCCGAAGATGTCGGAGTGTCTGCAGCGAGTGGAGCCGCGAACAACAGGCTGGCGACAAGTGCAATGAAGAATAAGTTCGGCCGTTTCATGGGGTGTTTCATTTCTGGTTATGCTGGCAAGTGATTTGGTGCATCACTGAACTTATGAGATCGCCCGTCGAGCCGTAGCTGGATTCGCAAGAATTCAGACTGGTGGGAACCAGCTGAATTCTTGCGAATCCTGCTACCACCACTGATTCACAGCCACCGAGCGAAAGGCAACGATCACACATCCGCGAGCCGTTCCGTCGAGTCGCCGAACCGTTCAAGTCGAATTCCCAGCTTGTCCATCAGCGATAGATACAGACTGCACATCTTGCGATTCGGCTTGCCGATGTAGTCAAGAATTCTTCCCGTCTTAATCTGTCCACCGCCGCTGCCGAGCATCACGACCGGCAACTGATCGTTGTTGTGGTTCCCCGTCATCATGCTGGAGAGATAAAGAATCATCGAATTGTCCAGCAGCGTGCGATCGCCTTCCTGGACCTGGTCCAGTTTGCCGGCGATGTAGGCGAGCTGCTCGGTGAAGAACTGATTGACCTTCAGCCAGTCACCGTTGTTGCTGTGCGAGAGCAGGTGGTGAATCATGTAATCGATGCCCTGCGTCGGACCTCGATCGGACGTCAGATTCGGGAACCGCAACGATGAATGGTCGTTATTGAGTTTCAACGTGCACACGCGAGTCGTGTCGGTGCGAAACGCGAGGACAAGGATGTCGCACATCAGCCGCATGTGCTCGTCAATGTCCTGCGGAATGCCGTCGGCCGGACGTGCAATGTCGGGCTTGTCCAGCGTCGGGCGCCAGCCCTGAAGCCGTCGTGCTTTGCCAGCGTTCTCAATCCGCCGTTCCACTTCGCGAACAGATTCGAGGTACTCTTCGAGACGCTGCTTGTCAGAGAGACTGATCCGGTTTCGCAAACCAGCGGCTTCTGCCAGCACGGCATCCAGCACACTGGAATCGGACGGACGGACCTCGTCGCGGAACAATCGATCGAAGGCGAGCGCCGGGTACAGTTCGAGCGGAGTCGGCGTTGTGGCCGAGCTCCACGAAATATGCGAGCTGTAGATCATCGAATAATTCTTGTGGAGCGCAGCGATCGAGTGTTCGCAGCCCAGTACGAGACTGTCGACTTTAGTCTCATTGGCGAAACGCCGTGCCACCAACTGATCCATGCTGATGCCTGACCGGATCTCGCCACCGTTCGCAAGGTGGGCACCTGTCAGCAGGTTGCCGGTCTGGCAACTGTGGATTCCACCGATGCGAGCTTCCTCGTTGTAAAGCCCGCGCAGGAACAGCAGCTTTTCGCGATACGGCATTAAAGGCTGGAGCACTTTGCCCAGCTCCATGCTTTTGCCTTCGCCCTTGGCCCACCATTCCGTGCTGTGAAATCCGTTACCGGCGAACAGGCAAGCCATGCGAACCGGCGGCTGTGAGGAATCCGTCTGTGTGGTGTCGTCACCCCACACCGTCATCGATTCCAGCCACGGCAGCGCCATCGAAACGCCTACGCCGCGAAGGAACTGTCGCCGGTTTATTGAATTGCTGGTCATAGAAGTTTCTCCGCGTACGAACGCGTTGCCGGTCAGGTGGGAACACTAACTAACGCTAATCGTCGCTAATGTAAGGCGAGCGGCCGATGAGGATTTACCACGGTCGCATTCACACTCCGGTTGCAAGATTAGCGGTAATCAGCGTTTATTAGCGTTCCCTTGTTTGTTGGACATTGCGATTCCGCAGTGCACGTCAGTCTTCGACGTAATCACTGCCACGAATCATTTGAAACTGTTTGCTCTGGACGATCGTCAGGACTGCGTGCGACAGGTGTCCGTCGTTTGCTTTCAGTCGCTGAGTCATTTCTTCAAGCACTAATTGATCGGAAAGTGTCACCGACCGCGCCAGCGCATAACCGAGCAGTCGCTGACAGAAGAGTCGAACGATCTGTTCTCGTTTGTTGTTGACTAAGTAAGCCCGCAGCCCGTCGATCCCCTCGAACGTGGTCCCGTCCCGCAGAGTCGCCTTGGAATCCAGCGGGAGTCCGTTCGGGTCTTTTTCTCGCCGACGACCGATCGCGTCGAAGCGTTCGAAGGCGAAGCCAAACGGATCGATCCGTTCGTGGCAGACCGAACATTCGCGAGCGCTGACATGCTTCTCGACGATCTGTCGCATGGTCAGGCCGCCGTTGCCTGTTTCCTGTTCCGGCAGATCAGGTACGTTCGGCGGCGGCTTGGGCAGTTTTTCACCCAGCAGTGTTTCTACCACCCAGTTGCCACGCAGTACCGGGCTGGTGCGTGATGCTCCGGCCTGTCTTGACTGAACGCTACCGAGTCCCAGCACGCCACCGCGGCCGAACTGCCTGACGCCTTCAACATGGCGGAATGCGTCTCCGGTCACGTCGGGGATGCCGTAGTGTCTGGCCAGGGTTTCATTCAGAAACGTGTCGTCGGCATCGAGTATTCGCACGACCGATCGGTCCTGTTGAAACAGGTCCTGAAAGAAGAGAATCGACTCCTCGTACATTGCTGCGCGGAGAGGGGCGTCGAATGACGGGAAGAGCGTCTCGTTCTTCTCTTTGAATTCGTCGAAGCCGCGAACATGAAGCCACTGCGTACCGAATTCGATCGCCAGGGCACGGACGCGATTGTCTTTCAGCATGCGTCTGGTTTGCTGTTCCAGAATTTCTGGCTCGTGCAATCGCCCGGCGGCGACGAGTTGTCGCAGTTCCGCGTCCGGCATCGAGGACCACAGGAAGTAACTCAAGCGGCTGGCGAGTTCCCAGTCATTGATCGTCCGTGCAAGCTTCCCCGGCGGTGACTGCTCCAGATGTAACAGGAACGACGACGACATCAGCACACGAGCCAGCACACTGCGGAACGATTCCTCGTGAGAAACACCTTTCTCCCGCAGTGTTGAGTAGAGGCTTCCCAGGCTGGCCCTGTCCGTGTCCGCCAGCGGCCTCCGCCAGGCTCGAGCTGCGAAGTCGAATAGTTGCTCAAGCTGCTTCGGAGCAGCCGCGTCGAAGTCGCGCTGAAAATCGTCCGCCCATTTCTGAAATGTCGGGCGTCTGTCTTCAAAGAACTTCACGAGGCTCTGCGCCTGATCCTGTGTCACAAAGCCAATGAACAACGGCAGGTATTCGTTTTCCACAACGGGATATCTGCTGACGAAGCGGTGTTCGTCCCAGAGCCGTTCCAGTTCCTGCGTCTGCACGTCATCAAGGAACAATTCGAGCAACGGCTCGTCTTCGCGGTGAAACGTCTTTAAGCAGACAACTTCATCGAGCGGGATAACGTGTGGATAGCAGATGTTCGGCGGGAAGAGCCGACGAAACTCCGCGAGCCAGGCCAGGAAATGCTTGTGCCCCGGCCCGTCGGGCACGGCGACGACAGGCGACTTCGAGTCCCACGCAGTCGCCAGATCCGGTGGAGATGTATGGACCTGAAATTGCACGGCATGGCCGTCTGAGCCGGCTCCCGCGTCTAGTTTCCCGTCCACAACGAACTGGCGATCGCGAAACAGCCCAGCGGGCAAGCGAACTTCGGTCACCTGGTTGACCGGCAGGACGAGGCTGTCTTCTTCCGCAGGTTTTCCCTGCGGATGCTTGCCGAACGCGTCTCTTGCGAGTCCAAAGCGTTTCTCACTGGATGCCCTTGCGAGGCGCAGCAGGTCGACACCTTTCAGCAGGGCTCCTTCGGGAGACGTCAGACTGTCGTAGACAATGCGGTTCGGGTGTTTTTCATCAGCCGGCCTCACTCCCGTCAGCAGAGCCTGAATCTGCTTCGCGAGTTCCACAGCGTCGGCTTTCCCTTTGGGGTTCGACGCAGCTTTTCGCCAGCGGGTCAGCAGCGACTCGGCACCAACGGCAGCACCGGGATTCAGCGGCCGGGCTTTCGACGGTCCATTCACGAATGACCAGACGTCCTTGTTACCAAGACTGTCCGCGTGCGGATTCCCATCGAGAACACTGTCAGCGATATCTGTAGCGAGGTCCCAGACGCGCCCCTGCTCTTTGCCGACTTCGCTAACGGTCAATCTGATTTCCGTCAGATCGCAGGAGTGGTTTGCGTCTTTGGCATCAATGGCCAGGGCGATGACGTCACCCACCGCAACAGTCATTGACTGCGTCTCGATGCCGGCTGCTTTGCCCAGATCGACCGCCCCTTCCGCGATGATTGCTGACCTCGCGGGTGTCTGCTTCTCGACCCACCAGGCAACGCCGTTGCCACACGACGGATGAGCGTGATCGACTTTGCCGGTGACGCGAACCGTTCCCGCGAAGGGACTCTTCCAGACGACGGCGACGAACTCTGTGGGTGTCGGATGGACCGTCACCATGTGCGGCGAAACTCGTCCGGGCACGTTCTCGGTTTTGTCTGACGAGTTCGTTACCAGAACGGGCAGGTCGGTCCCTTTGGGAATCCAGCCGTTAATCGCGGATCGTTGAGGATTCGGCGGCGTCTTCGCGTCGAGCAGCGTCCACTCGACGCGCGGAACGACTCGACCACGCTCTTCGGTTGGCTGCGGTTTCGTCGAGAGCGGCTTGACGTCCAGTACGGTAGTCCAACGCTTCAGCAATTCCTCATCAAGTTGATACTTCGCGGACAGATCCTTCACGGACGCCGGTGGCGTGTTGGCTGCTTCGACGGCTGCCGAGAGATACCGCTCCGTTCCGGCGAACAGTTTCGAATAATCAATCTCGAAACGCGGTCCAAACTGATGGTAATCGCGGAGCGCCAGCGTGGGAAGATCCTTCCCCTCGAAACGTGGCTTGTGCCACACAACGTGGCCATTGCTTTCAGTGCCACTCACCTGCCTGGCGACCAGGTAGAGAATCACATTGCTTTGGCCCGGCTCAGGTTCGAGCTTGATCGTGATGGCGTGCCGATCGGAGACCGCAGGCTCCTTCGCGACCGCCCGAACCGTATTCACGTAACTGCCGATCCGCCCGAAGGTCCAGAGAGAATCACGCCACGCAGAGACCTCCGCGACGATCGCGTCCACGTCGTTCGGGGTTGCCGTCTGCCAGCGAGCGCGGACTCGATCGAGTGGCCACGACGCTTCTTTGCCATTAAAGGCATGCCAGAGAATGCTGAGGTACTTCGAACTCAGCTTCTCGTTCACGGCGATCGATTTCAGTGTGACGTCACCGGCGAGCAGTGCGTCGCGATTCCGCACGAGAGCCGCGACATAGGGTTTCAACGGCAATGCGCCATCGCGGGTGAACTGCCAGTAGAATTTCCGTAGCTCGACCAGACTTTCGTCGGTCCAGTCACGCCGAGTCTTCGACGGCGAAAACCGGAACCCATCCGGCAGCAGCTTCGCGTGAGCAGCGATATCCCGGGCCGAGTTGACATACTTACCCATCAACGCCGGAGACATGCTCAGCGCTTCGGCCGCATTGGTGAATCCCTCGCCCGCCGCTCCGTCCGCGGGAAAGTCTCTGGCCGGCCGCAGATCGACTCCCGTCAGATCATGGACCGTGTTGTTGTATTCGGTATTGCTGAGTCGCCGCAGAGCAACACGCCCGGGATCGCCCGCCCGAGCACGCGCCTCGCTATCAAGAAACCGCCGCGTCCAATCGATCAACTGCTTCCGCTGAGCGACTGTCGGCTGAGGCTTGTCTTTCGGCGGCATCTCTCCAGTCTCAAGCTGCAGAATCATCGCCTGCCACGGCTTCACATCTTTGCGAACGCTGGCCAGCGAAGTGAACCGTTGCAGATCCAATTCGCCTTCTTTCTCAGCCGTTGAATGGCAGCGCAGACAGTACTCCTTGAGTACTGGCCCGACTTCCTCGAAGCCCTTCTGGAGAGCCGCGTCATCCGCGACCGCACACTGAGTTGCGAAGACCAGCAGCATCAGACTCAGCACATTTCGCATGATTATCCGCCCGTAGCACACGTGGCTTACCTGTTTCCGTTTTAATCGAAATCATTCAGGCGAGTTGCCTGAACGATGAAGAAAAGCAAGTGCCTCGATGTGTTGGCCCAATGGCACGTGATCTGAAGAGCGTCGTCTTTCGCTGCGCGAAAGAACGCGTCTCTTCGCGGAGCGAAAGGCGACGATCCAGCCTCGGTTGATTCCCCAATCGTGAACGTGTTCTGCACGTGTCTCACAGTGCCCAGCCGTTCCGCGGAGTCCGCTCGATGAGACCCGCAGCGGACGGGAGATTGGTCACTTTCCCGATCGCGCCGTCGTAATCGATTGATTTGCCGGTCCTGACGGCAACGTTGCCCAGCAGCATGCCTTCGGTCAGTACGGATGCGTAATCAAAGTTGCTCAAGGGTGTCGAGCCGCCCTGAATCCCGCGAATCCACTCGCGCTTCTGATTCTCATCAGGTCCGACTTCATTCCCGAGACGTTCGATCGTTCGCTCTGGCGTCTTGACCTGACCAGCGACTTCAAGCTGCTGCTGGTCGCCCGAATCACCGGGGGAATAGAGCCGCCCTTTGTTACCAACCAGCAGACACCCGCTGTCGGTGGGAACCTGATTGCCAGGGATCTTCTGTTTCGGAAGATTCCGTTTGCCGTTCTCCGAACCTTCGTACCACACAAGTTTGACCGGCGGCTGATCGCCGCGTGCGGGGAACTCGTACGTGATCGTCGCCCAGGCCTGGTAGGTTTCCGAATTGACTTTGGAACTCACGGCGTGCACGCGAGTCGGAAGGCCAAGCTGCAACGCCATGAACGGCAGGTTCGCAGTGTGACAAGCCATGTCGCCGAGTGCTCCGGTACCGAAATCCAACCAGCCGCGCCAGTCATGCGGATGATAGGCCGGGTGGTATGGTCGTTCCGGAGCGGGGCCGAGCCACAGGTCCCACTTCATGTGGTCAGGTACTGGTGGAGTCTCTGTCGGTCGACTGGTGATCTGCGGAGCCTGCTTCCAGTACATTTTTCCTTTGGCCCAATCCGAGTAAGGCCGGTTGGTCCAGACGTGGACTTCGCGCACATCACCGATCGCACCGCTGCGGATCAGTTCCACGCCGGCGCGGAACCCATCGTGAGCCGTCCCCTGGTTGCCCATCTGCGTGACGACTTTGTGCTTCCTCGCGGTTTCACGCATCAGCCGCGCTTCGGAAGCGGAATGCGTCAACGGCTTCTGACAGTAGACATGCTTGCCGAGCCGCATCGCTCTGACACTGGCTGCGGCATGCGTGTGATCGGCGGTGCTGACGGTGACCGCATCGACCTTGTCACCCATCTCGCTCAACAACTCGCGATAGTCGTGAAACATCTTCGCGTCAGGATACTGCCGAGCCTTCTGTTTCAGTCGCTGATCGTCGATATCACAGATCGCGACGATCTGTCCGTACCGCGCGGCGCCGTCGGTATCACTGGAACCCTTGCCACCAACTCCGATCGAAGCAACTGACACTTTCTCGTTGGGAGACTGTCCCAGCGCACGTTCCGACTGAGACGAAATCCACCATCCAGCTCCTGCGGCCGAGACCACATTCGAAACGAATTTACGTCGACTGAGTTTACGTGTCATTGGCATCTCCAGTTGCTGTTGCATGCGTCTGGGCATGAGCGACATCGCTGGCCGCTGACGTTTCTTCCGTCAGCAATAAAAAGCGCGGCGGCCCTGTTGAAGTGATTACGAGCCGCCCCAATTCACTACTTGATCTCAAGGATGCGAATGTCTCGGAACCGGATGTTGTTCGGCTCTCCGTGATCCTGGAATCCGATGTAGCCCTCGAGCGGACGATCTTTCATTGCTCCTTCATCCAACTTCGTGTCGATGATCTGTTCGCCATTCAGTTCGACCTGCAGGTGGCTGCCGACGCATGTCACCACCATGCGATTCCACTCGCCCGGCGGACGAGACATGTTTTTCGATGCTCCGGCGGTACGAATGATTCCGCCGTGGTCGTGATGAGTGAGCGGACCTTCCTTCTTCGACGAATCGAGAATCTGAGCTTCGATGCCCTTCTCAACCGGATCGTCGCGATCACCCACGCGGAAGTAGACGCCGCTGTTGCCACCGGGAGGGTAGGAGTACTCGACGTCCAGCACGAAGTCCTTGTACTTCTTCTCAGTCCACAGATACGCGCCGTAACGCTGCCAGCCTTTTTCGCCTTCCCGAGGCTGAATCAACAGCGAACGATCCTTCTGCGGCAGCCAGTTGCCGGTTGTCTTCCAGCCGGTCAGATCCTCGCCGTTATAGAGGGTCTTGAAACCGGTCAGGTCGCGCAGCTTCAGATTCCGCCACCGAACTTCGAACGGTCCCTGGCCAGCTCCGATGCCGTGCACCTGAAGTCCAATGAAGCCCTTGGGATGCGTCTTGAATCGGTCTTCATGAGTCAGGTCGGAAAGTTGCTGACCGTTGATCCAGGTTTGAATGGTGTTTCCAGAAGCGACGACGTGATACGCATTCCACTCGCCGTCTTTGAAGTGCTGATGTCCCTTGCGATCCTTATTTGGGGTCATCCATCCACCGGCCGCTTCGCCGTATACGTAACCCGCCATCCCATCGAGCGAGATCTCTACCTGCGGTCCGTTCACGCGACCAGCTGGAGTGCCGTCCGTGGTTTGTGAGCGAATCTGCACTCCGGAATTCAACTCGCGATCGACCTTCACTTCGAACTTCAACTCGAAGTCGCCGTACAGCTTGTCGGTACAAAGGAACGAGTTCGGACTCCCTTCACTCGTTTTTCCGACGATCGCATTTTCTTCAACGCGATAAGTGGCCGTCCCGTTTTTCTGACTCCACCCGTCCAGGTTCCTGCCATTGAACAGGTCAACCAGACCGTGATCGGCAGCCGACGCGGGGGCCATCGAAGAAACCGCAATCAGGAGAAAAGTGACAGTCAATCGTTGCATGAATCGTTCCCTTGTTATGTAAGGCGGAACAGGCTGATCGCCCGCTGTATTCGTCGGTCGGCGGTCCAATTGAGTAAAACTATCTCACCCGGATGCATTCACGTCAGGTCGCGAGTCAGTCAGCCAGCGGCAGGACTTCAGCCTTGCGAACATGGACGATGCTACCCGGATCGTGATGCTGAAACGCGAAGTGACCTGCCGGATACGTCATCGCGAAATCCATGTACTCGTACAGTTCATTGCCATCGACCGTGATCTTGATGCGAGTCATCTTGCGACCACGCCATACGTCGTCACGGACCTCGACCTCGTATTTGAACCACGTGTCTGGCTTCACCAGCTGCTTGTAAACATGGCAGAAGCCGTACAGCGAACCGGTGCGAATAGGATCAGTGTGAGTGCTGTCGATCTGAGCTTCGTAGCCATCGGAGAAGCTGGGTTTGCGCGTCGTCCTGAAGTACAGCCCCGAGTTGCCGCCATCGCTGATCTTAACCTCGGCCCGGTACTTGAAGTTTTTGTACGGCCCTTCCGTCGACACGAGCATCGATGCCGGCCCAGAGCCCGTCAGCGAGCCGTCCTTCACAGCCCAGACACTCTCTTCGTTTCCAACTTTTTCCCAGCCCTTCATCGTCTTCCCATCGAAGAGCGAGATCCATTTGGCATCGTCGTCTTCCGCCAGGACGGCGGTCGCGGAAACAACTGCTGTCACGAGGGCAGTACATACGACGGAGCGAAGACAAGATACGTGTCGTCTCATGGAATACTTTCTGAACTATGGGGAGAGATTCTGAGTCGTGGACTCTGGCCGAATAACCAGCCGATACGGATGCGTTGGGCCGCCGCTGTCATGAGCGTCCTGGAGACCGATGAAATAGTTTCCTGTTCGAAGCGTCGTGCTGATGCGGGAATCGGGGGACCCTTTTTGATCGTCGTTCACCGCGAGAATGTTCCCTCGCTCGTCGAACAACGTAAGCAGACTGTCCAGCGCCGATCCGTGACGTCGCGCGTGTACTTCGATCAGCACGCGCTGCTCGTCGGCGACTTCGAACGCGAACACATCGACATTGCGTTTGTCGTGGATCACACCGTCAACGGCTTGTGGCACCTGAACCGGTTGAGCCTGCCGGAATCCGTCATTCGATTCTTTGTCTGAGGTCAACGGAAACTCACTGCCGATAAGAATCACGTGCGGCTTGCTGTCACCGTCTGGCCCGATTGCGGTCAGTTCGACGTTACCGGGCTTTGTGTCACTGGCGACAGTGGCCTCGACTTCGATCTGAGTGTCACCGACGCGCTTCACATCCAGACCGTTGGGAACCTCCGCTTTCGATGTGGACAGTACCTTGAGAGTGACGTTCGCATTTGAGGAACGCAGTTCTTTCACTCCCTCGAGGTGCCAGCCTCGGAAGATGACTTTCGTTGTCTCGCCGACGTCGATTGCCAGCGGCAGGCACATGGCGACGCGTGGAGGGTCTGCCTTCTTTTCGGTTGCATCGTCACCGAGCGCAAGGGCAACCGACGGCACGCAAAGGACGAACGCAACGACTGCCTTAGACATACAACTCCTCCAGGCGTCGGCCTTCGTCCAGGATTTCGACGGGACGACCATCCGGAGTGCGGAGTTGTTTGCGAGGATCGATGCCGAGTGAGTCGAGAACGGTGAACGCGACGTCTGCCGGAGCGATCGGGTTGTCTGTGACGTGCGATCCATCTTTGTCCGTCGCCCCGATGATCTTGCCTGGTTGCACGCCCGCTCCGGCAAACAGCAGCGACGCGGCGGGAGCCCAGTGGTCTCGGCCGACGTCTTTGTTGATCTTCGGCGTGCGACCGAATTCGCCCATCGCGACGACGAGTGTGTCGTCCAGCAATCCGCGTGCGTGCATGTCGTTGATGAGCGCCGAGAAGCCGCGATCGAAGTCGGGGAGCATGCGTTCCAGCCCGTCCCAAATCTTGGAGTGGTGATCCCAGCCGCCGCTGTTGATCGTCACGAAGCTGACGCCATGTTCGACCAGCCGTCTCGCAAGCAGGCAGCTTTGTCCAAAGGTCGTTCGGCCATAGCGGTCGCGGAGTGCGTTCTCTTCACTGTCCATCGCGAAGGCGCTGCGAGCTTCCCCCGAGAGCACCATCTGAGTTGCTCGCTGCTGAAACTGATCGAACGCCTTAATCTGGTCGTTGCCTTCGACTCGGCGAGCCAACCCGTCGACAGTCTGTAATAACGACTGGCGACGGTCCCGGCGCACGTCCGTAATTGGTTCCGACTGAGTCACATCGCGAACCTGGTAATCTTTCTGGTTCGGATCGCCTGCCTTGAACGATTCATAGCGGCCACCAAGGTAGGCGCTCTTGCCAAGCTCCCATGTGAATGACGGATTGCGAGGAATAGCGACGTACGGTGGCAGCGTTCCGGGGAATCCGCTTTCGTGAGCGGCTACGGCGCCCATTGCCGGCCAGTCACCAAACGCCGACCCGAACCGGCCGGACATTACCCAGTTGGTCGCGGTCTCATGGTGATCGTTCTTGTGGCTTCCGCTGCGAACGAGGCAGACCTTGTCCATGGCTTGAGCCATCATCGGCATCAGCTCGCCAACGATCAGGCCAGGGACGTTGGTCGAAATCGTGTCGTACTTGCCGCGCGCGTCCTCATTGCCTTCCGGCTTTGGATCCAGGCTGTCGTGATGCGATAAGCCTCCGCCCAGATAGACGAGGATCACGGACTTCGCACGGCGAGGCCGATTGCCAGCCGCCTGGGCCTGCTGCCTCAGGATGGCTGGCAGGCCAAGCCCCCACGCAGACAATCCTCCGACCCGGAGGAAGTCGCGGCGACCACGATTGAGATGCAGATCGAACATTGCGTTTCCCAAAGCGGCAGAGCCGCAACCAAACAAGGACTCACGCAAAGTCGCGAAGACGCAAAGTTCTTAATTCCGTTCTTTGCGTCTTCGCGCCTTTGCGTGAGATTCATGCGCCCGCATGCCTGAGAAAGTACCGCGACATTCCTCAACGATTGAAGGTGAACTCTTTGGAATTGAGTAAAGCCCAGAAGACGTCGAGTAACACTTCCTCGCGGTCGCCAGTTGTCAGCAGATCGAGAACAGCCTTGCGCTGCTCGTCGCCTGGCACCTTGCTCAACGTGCTGAGGAACAGTGCGTCGACGACGGCCGCGTTGTCACTTTCGGACGCGATCAACTTCGCGAATGCTCCGTCCGACGACTTCATCTTTCGATACAGGTCTTCGCTGTTCTGCAGGTGCAGCAGTTGGGGCAAAGTGACTTCGGCCTTGCGTTCGCAGGCGCAGGCTGTGGTTCGTTCCGACCTGCCGAACAGTGTCAGGAAGTAGGACTCGACTCCCGGATCGGGAACCTGGATCGCTCGCACACCAAACGGGTAGCCAGCAAATTGTTCCGGACTGCCGGTGGTCTGACAGATGGCATCGAGCAGCACTTCGGCCCGCAGCAGGCGGGCGTAGTAGTGCGAATAGAATCGAGTATCGCGAAAGTTCGATTCCCGTGTCGCAGCCGATAACTGGTACGTGCGCGAGTTCATGATCAACCGCATGACGTGCCTCAGGTCGTAGCCGTTTTTGACGAACTCGTCGTTGAGCGTTTTCCACAACGGTCGATTGGACGGCGGGTTCGTCGCGCGCAGGTCATCGACTGGTTCCACCAGTCCTACTCCCAGGAAGTGCTTCCACAGCCGGTTGACCATTGCTCCGGGGAAGTGCTGGTTGGCAGGATCTGTCACCCAGCCGACCAGCGACCGGCGAGGATCCTCACCAGCCGGGACATCGAGCGGTGAACGATCCAGCGGCCGCGGCGCGAGTCGTTCATGCGTCCTTGGTTGAGACACGGCCACGGGGCTCATGCGCGTCTCGTCGAACTGCCGTTCCAGGTCGGAAATGCGTTTTCCCGTGTCCTCTATCTTTTTCGCGTCGACCGGCTCGGAACGTTTCAACGTTTGCAGCTCGTCGCGTTTCTTCTGCAGCTCGCGTTTCAGGTTGAGCATGTGGCGGTTGCCGAGGATCAACTCCGTCCCACCGTCCTCCGGCTTTTTTCGATCAAGTGCCACCCGCGAGAAGAAGCCGACGAAATGGTAGTAATCGTCCTGAGTGAACTTCTCGAGTGGATGATTGTGGCATCGAGCACAACCGATCCGAGTTCCCAGAAACGCCTGCGCGACTGAGTCGGCGACTTCTGATTTCTCTGCCTCTTTCTCACCAACCGTCACGATATAGAAGCCGACCGCCGGATTCTGATCGCATGGCCCTTCGGCTGTCAGAACCGCTGTCGCGATGTCCCGCCAACTGGTTTGCGATGAAAGCTGCTCACGCAGCCACTGATGCATCGCCCGCACGCCCTTGGCTCCCCGGACGTCGTGGTCGCGTTCCTTTCGATTCTGCAGCAGATCGCCGAGCTGCAGCGCCCAGAAATCAATGAACTCGGGACGCTCGAACAACTGATCGATCAGCTGCGTGCGTTTGTCCGGACTGGAGTCGGCCAGAAAAGAACGGACTTCGTTGACGGTCGGCAATGTTCCGATCGCATCGAGAAAGGCACGGCGAATGAAGGTCGCGTCGTCACACAGCGGGGACGGTTCGATATGCAGCGCGGCAAGTTTTGTGAAGACGTGATCGTCAATTGCGTTGTTGCGAGCGACATACCATTCAGGCTTGGTCGGCTCAGCGAACGGGGTGACAAACGTCGCAATCTCGACCTGATCCTGAAACGCTGCACGAACGACCGTTTCGCCATGACGAAGGGCCTTTGCCACTCCCGTAAGCGACACTTCGAGCGTGCCGGGGTCACTCGTCGCAAATCGCGTCAGCCAGGTAACGTCCCGTCGATGACCGTCCGAGTACACCGCAGTCACGGATAGCGTCTGTGATTCCCCGATGCTCAGCGTGCGGGTCTCCGGTGAGACCTCGATCCGCTCCAGAGTCGTTTCATCCGGCTGCGGGCCAAGTGCTCCCTGGCCGATCCAGTCGATCAGAACTCGCGCCGCCGGGCTGTCTCGATCGAATCGCTTGCCGCCGCCATGCGGCTCCAGCCCGGCCGCCTTGCGAAGCAGCAGGCTGTGTTCGGGAGCGGCAGAATTGAGTCGACGGCCACGCGACTCGCGAGCGATGTACTCAAAGTCCAGCTCGGGGGCATACCCCCGCAACGACAGCCGAAACCCGTTCTGTCCCGACAGCTTGCCGTGGCAGCTGCCGGAGTTGCAGCCAAAGCGAGTCATCAGCGGAATGACATCATGCTGAAAGGACGGGCTATCGGCCCGAACAGGCACTCCCAGCCAGCCGAAGCGGGTAAGAACGAGCACAACGAGCAAGACCGACTTCAGCACTGGCGTGTTCCTGAGAGGGGATTTCTTTGGTGTGCAGTCTGCGTAGCCGCTGTGAAAGTATGAGATCGCTCGTCGCGACCTCAAAGCTTGAACTACTGAGGTGAGCTACGAAGTTGAGCCGCGGGAGGGATCGTGGGGAAGGAGAACGCAGTCTACGCTTGCAAACCCTCTAGCGGAATCTGATCGTGTTGCAATATGTCGCAAAGCTATTGCCACATGTCATGCTCTGACCTGAGGCCCCGCACCATGCCCCGACGTGACGTCGCTTTTATCCTGAACGTCAACAAACCATATGACCGCAAGGTTGTTGAGGGAATCGCCCGGTACGTCCGCACGAAAGCCAACTGGCGTGTCTACGTTGAAGACGAGCCGATGGCCAGGATTCCGGACCTGCGGCGCTGGCAGGGGCACGGAGTCATCGCCGACCTGGACGATCAACAGGTGGTCGATGCGGTCACGACCATGAACGTCCCTGTCGTCAACATTGGCGGTGCGATCTTCGATGAATCGTGGACTCTGGATACTCCGTATGTGACGACTGATAACGCAGTCGTCGCGCGACTTGCGGCTGAACATCTCATCGACCGGGGATTCCGCAACTTCGCTTACTGCGGAATTCGCAGAACGCCATTCAACCCGTGGGCACGGAATCGCGGCGAGCATTTTCGAAAGTTTCTCGCCGATCACCGGTTCGCCTGCGCGATGTACCGCGGTCGGCATCTCGATGCCCGGCAATGGAATGCGGTGCAGGAAGGGCTCTGCTGCTGGCTGTCCACACTGAAGAAGCCGCTCGGCCTGTTCGCCTGCAACGATGCCCGCGCGCGACACATCCAGGAAAGCTGCCGGCGGCTCAACCTGAGAATCCCTGAGGACGTGGCGATCCTCGGTGTCGACAACGATGAAATGATGTGTGAGCTGGCCAATCCCGCTCTGTCAAGCATTGAACTGGGCACGGACCGCATCGGGTTCGACGCCGCCTGGCTGCTGGATCAACTGATGTCAGGCAAGCGAGTTGCAAAAGCTCGTCGTCAGGTGCTGACCGAACCAGTCGGCGTCGTCTTGCGAGCGTCAACTGATGCCATGGCCGTTGATGACAAGGCCGTCGCGCTGGCCGTCGCGTTTATCCGAGATCGAATCGGCACGGGAGTCCACGTCGTAGAGGTCGCTGATCACGTGGACCTTTCAAGGTCGACGCTCGACAACCGCTTCAAGAGTCTGCTGGGCAGGACGGTGCATGATGAGATCGAGCGGGTCCGCATCGAACTCACGAAGAGTCTGCTGCTGAACACAACACGGACCCTCGCCGAGATCGCCCCGCAGGCCGGCTTCGGCACGGTGCAGTACATGGCCACCGTCTTCCGCCGCTCGACCGGACGAACTCCCGGTCAGTTCCGACAATCGCATCAGCGACAGCGCCGGTGACATGACTCACTACAAACAAAGATGAGAGCCCGAACGTCGTTCACAAGCCCCAATAAAAAGAGCGTACTTCACATGACATGGAATTCCGTATTCGTTGCACATTTTCTCGCGGCCGGAACTTGTTCGGTAAACGCGGCAGAGCCACTGGTGATTGACCTCTGGCCGGGAGCGATTCCCGGCCCCGCAGCAAAGATCGATGGCCCGGAACGTGATTTCACAAAATCGGAAGACAAGCTCATTGCTGGCAGGCGGATCATCAAGCTGGGAAATGTCAGCAAACCACACGTTTTTCGGCCAGAAGCCAGTAAGGCGAACGACGGTGCTGTTGTGATTTGCCCTGGTGGTGGGTTCAGCATTCTCGCCTGGGATCTGGAAGGGACCGAAGTTGCCGAGTGGTTCAACAAGCTTGGGTACACCGCCGTTGTGCTCAAGTATCGAGTTCCCACGCGGCAGCACGGCGAACCCGGCACGTGGGAAGGGCCCGTGATGGACACGCAACGAGCACTCTCGCTGATCCGAGCGCACGCTGCTGAGTGGAATCTTGATCCGGCCAGAGTGGGAGTTCTCGGATTCTCAGCCGGTGGTGTTACCGCGGCCCTGGCAGCCGTGAAAAAAGGCCAGCGGCTTTACGAACCATCGGATAAAGCGGATGAGGCATCGTGCGCCGCCGACTTCGCCATGCTGATTTATCCCGGCGGAACCATCGAGAAAGACGGTTCGCTCAAAGCCGAGTATTCCGTTGATAAGGACACGCCGCCGATGTTCTTCGTGCATGCTGTCGATGACCGTGTGACCTGCCTCAGCAGCGTGGCCTTGTTCACTGCATTGAACAAGTCCGGCGTCTCTGCCGAACTGCATATCTACTCTTCAGGCGGTCACGGCTACGGCCTGCGCCCCACCGAGTTCCCCGTGACACAATGGCCCAAGCGTGCCGAAGCCTGGCTGAGACAAATGAAGCTGCAGAAGTAGCTCAGACCCGAAGACTCTAATCTGCCGCGAAACTGCGGCTACGAGATTCACAGATAGCTTACCGCGGGATGAAACGGGTTATGAGAACAACTCGTGGATCACGCGGCCGTGCACGTCGGTGAGACGGAAGTCGCGGCCGCTGTAGCGGAATGTGAGTTTCTCATGGTCGAGACCCATCAGGTGCAGGATGGTGGCGTGCAGATCGTGGACGTGGACCTTGTTCTCGACCGCTGCGAAACCGAATTCGTCAGTGGCACCGTAGCTCATGCCACCCTTGACACCGCCGCCCGCGAGCCACATTGAAAAGCCGTGATGATTGTGGTCGCGACCGTTTCCGTTTTCGGCGACCGGGGTTCTGCCGAACTCGCCGCCCCAGACGATCAGAGTGTCCTTCAGCAGGTCTCGCGCTTTCAGATCGTTGATCAGTGCGGCGATCGGCTGGTCGACGTCTTTCGCTTTGTTGGCATGCTGCTTGATGTCACCGTGGTCATCCCAGGGCTGACCATTGCCGAAATAGACCTGCACCATTCTGACGCCGCTCTCCACCAGACGTCGTGCCGCCAGGCAGCCATTGGCGAACTGACCAGAGCCGTACGCTGCCCGCGTCTCCTTTGATTCCTTCGCAAGGTCAAAGACTGTCTGGGCCTCGGTCTGCATTCGGAACGCCATTTCGAACGACTCGATCCGTGCTTCCAGACGATTGTCCTGGCCGCCTCTTCGCTCAAGATGCAACTCGTTCATCTGCTTGAGGAGATCGAGTTGGCGCCGCTGGCCAGTGCTGGTTAGATAAGGGTTGCTGATATGCTGAATGACTTTCTTCGGGTCGACACTGCGGGCGTGGTTAATGTGCGTGCCCTGAAAGATGCCCGGCAGAAAACTGTTACTCCACAATTGAGGGCCGACGACCGGCTTTCCAGGACACAACACCACGTAACCCGGCAGGTTCTGATTTTCGGTGCCGAGCCCGTACAGCAGCCACGATCCCATCGCTGGTCTGGTGGGCTGCGTTTCGCCGCTGTTCATCATGAGCAGTGACGGCTCGTGGTTAGGAATGTTGGTGTGCATTGATCGGATGACGCAGATGTCATCGATGCACGAGCCGACATGCGGAAACAGGTCACTCACCTCGATCCCCGACTCGCCATACTTCTGAAACTTGAACGGTGACATGAGCAGTCCGCCGGTCTTGCGTTCCGTCTTGAGGTCGGCAGATGGCGGTCGTTGTCCGTTGTACTTCGTCAGCGCTGGCTTTGGATCGAACGTGTCGACCTGGGATGGTCCTCCGTTCATAAAGAGGTGGATGACGTGCTTTGCGCGAGGTGCAAAGTGAGCCGCTTTCGAAGCCAGCGGACTGGTCGATCCCAGGTCAGCACCGCTCGCGAGCGTGCCGTCGGAAGCCAGAAGTCCGGCCAGACCGAGCACTCCCATACCGGTGCCCAGGCGTTGAAGAGTCTCGCGTCTGCTGATGCCGAGTTGTTGCGATATTGAATTCATCGTTGATCTTTGTTTGACGATTGAACGGAGGACTGGACCAGGGAGATTCCGTGTTCACTCTGTTAATCGAGGTACATGAATTCGTTGCTGCCAAGCAGCACCTGGGCATAGCTTTGCCAAAGCGTCAGCTTGCTCTGCGAATCCGCTTCACTGCTGAGGTAAACCAGACCGATTTCTATTTCTTTGTCCACAGGCGGCCGGCCATAGGCGAACATGAAGCCTCGTCGGATTCGAGCCTCATCACTGTCCGCTTCTTCCTTGTGAAGCCGTGCCGAGAATGCCTTTGCCTGTTTCACCATGAACGGGCTGTTCAAAACGAAGAGCTGCTGCTGAGGCACCGTCGTTTCGCTGCGTTTCGAACTGGTGATATTCGCGTCTGGAAAGTCAAAAAGTCGAAGTAGATTGTCGAGTTCGTGTCGGCTGACTTTCGCGTAAACAGTCCGGCGAACGTTGTTGGCGTCTGCCAGATTTGTGGACGGGCCGCCGAAGGTTCGATCGAGGTTGCCGGAAACATCCAGCAAAGCGTCTCGCCATGCTTCGACGTCCAGACGTCGCCGATTCATTCTCCAGAGATACCTGTTGTCTGCGTCGATGTTGGAGTTGGAATCGTTGTTAGAAGTGCTCAATTGATACGTCGAGGACAGCATGACCTCGCGATGAATCGCTTTCATCGACCAGCCGGACTCGATGAACTTCGAGGCTAAATAGTCCAACAGGCCAGGATGCGTGGGAGCTTTACCCTGCTTTCCGAAGTTGCTTGGTGTGGCCACAATCCCCCGTCCGAAATGGTGCTGCCAGATTCGATTCACGATTACTCGGGCGGTGAGCGGGTTGTCACGATGAGTGATGGCTTCGGCCAGTTGCCGCCGACCGCTGCCTTCCGTGAACTGATCGCGATCCTCTCCCGCAAGAATCCTCAGGAAACGCCGCGGTGCTACTTCGCGTTGCTGAGCCGGGTTGCCGCGAACGAAGACCCGCATGTCGGCGGCGTTCGCTTCGGTGTAGGCATGAGCGATGGCGTACATCGGCGGAGCAGTCTTCTTCGCGTCTTCAAAGTCGGCTCGCAGTGTGATTAGCTGGTCGCGTTTCTCACCGGTCAGAAAGTTTTCAAGGTCATTATCACTGACGGCGAACGGTCCGTCTTTGCCAAACACGATCGACAGTACATCCTTCCCGGGGTTGATCGGGCCGTCCACAGGCTGTTCCGTGTAGACACTGAACTGGACGGCGGCCTGATCGCCGCATCCACCTTGGTCGGATCCACTGTTATCCAGACCGCCGGTCGCCTTAAAACGCTGATAACCTTCGGGGAGGTCGTAGACAATCACACAGGGAGCGTGCACGCCGATGCCGTTGTCGTAAGTCTTGCCGCCAACTTTGATCGGTTTGCCGCTGTAATTCCGGTTGATCTTTCCACCGCCGAACCCTTCCAGCGACTTCCATTTCAATTCGGTCAGCTTCAACTCGCCTTTGTCTCCGAGGAGTCGGGGAGCAATCCAGTCGGAATGGTCACAACTGTTGCCGTTGCCGCCGTCTGACACGACAAGGAACAACTGCTTCGCTCCGCTGATGTCGACATCGATCCCCGCCGTCGGTCGGACTTTCGTGACTTTCGGAGTGACAAATCGAGGCCTGCCAGGCTTGTGAGGTTTGTTACCGTCGGACTGGACCAGGTTTGTCGTGGCGACTCCGTTGCGAACATTCAGCAGGCTTTGGATGTACTCCTGAAAGCCGCTTGCGACCTTCGAAACCTCGTCGGGGACAGACTCAGTCGCTTCGCTGCTCGATGATTCAGTAGTCGTCAGAGCGAACCATGAGTCGAGAGCACTGACCTTCCCTTTCTGCTTGACATCAAGAAAGCTGATCCAGCGTTTAAGTAGAAACTCATTCAGTCCGGCCGCTTCGGCGAGCGTCTTAGTGTTTGCAGGCTGTCCATTCGCGGCGGCGGATCGATGCGTCCAAACTGCCGTGACATATTTTGTAATCTCGCCAACCTTCGTTTCCGCTGCTGTCGCTTTCTCGTCGGCCAGAAACATCTTCAGGTCGGCGTCCGCGCTCTTAACTCGCTGTTGACCGGTGTTGTACGCCTTAACTTCATCCGGCCTGCAAAGCGGAGCGTTGTGCAGTTTCGAGCTGCGGAAGATTCCGGCCAGCGAGTAATAGTCCTGAGTTGGAATCGGATCGAACTTGTGATCGTGACAGCGAGCACACGAAACGGTCAGACCCAGAAATCCGCGAGTGAGCGTGTCGATGCGGTCGTCGAGTTCATCGGCGGCTGCTTTGGCCGCATCGCTGTTCTTGTAGTACTGCGCACCCAGACCGAAGAACCCCAGCGCGACGAGGTGATCGTAGGATGCCTCCGACTCCGGACCGATCAGGTCGCCAGCGATCTGCATCCGGACAAACTTGTCATAGGGCATGTCCTCGTTAAACGCAGAGACAACCCAGTCACGGTATCGGAACCCGTTCGTATTCGCCCTCACCGAGAAAGTGTGAGCTTGATCTTCGGAGTACCGCGCAACATCGAGCCAGTACCGCCCCCAACGCTCACCGTAATGGTCCGACTGCAGCAGCCGGTTGATGACCTTCTCGAAGGCTTCCGCAGAGTCGTCATGAAGAAAGGCCGCAACATCGTCCGGAGTCGGCGGCAGGCCAGTCAGGTCGAACGTCGCGCGACGAATCAGTTCTTGCTTCCCAGCTTGATCGACAGGCCGCAGCTTGAGCTGCTCCATTTTCGCCAGCGTGAAATAGTCGATGGCGTTCTTCGGCCAGTCGGAGCGTTCAACCTTGGGAGCCGCGGGCTGAATGATTGGCTGGTAGGCCCAATGTTTACCGGCTAGCTCGTAGTTGATGGATTTCTCAACAAGCTGACGATCACGTGGGTCCGGAGCTCCCATCTCGACCCACTTGACGAAGTCGGCGATCACCGAGTCGGGGAGCTTTCCCTTCGGCGGCATCTCAAGCCCCTCATGTCGCAGCGCATCGATCAACAGGCTGTCGGCCACATTCTTCGGCACGACCGCAGCCCCGGAGTCGCCGCCCTTCTGCGCTGCTTCGCGAGAATCAAGCAGCAGCCCGCCTTTGACATTTTTCGCTTCCGCTGAGTGACACTCGTAACAATGTTGCAGAAGCACCGGCCGAATCTTCTTTTCGAAGAATTCAACGCCGGCTGCATCGACTGGCTTCTTAACCGCGTCCTCCGCAGGAAGAGGACGTTGAGTCAGCGCGAAGAGTACAACGGCAGACACAGTTGCTAATCGGAACTTCATCGGCGGGGTCTTCGTAAGCAAGGCGGGAACAGCGGGGGCTCAAGGCGGGGCAGCGATTGTACCAGGAATGATCAAGCTGGAGCCAGATCGCGAAGGAACCTGTTGGACGGCCGCAGTCGCTGACTTCACTTGTTCCGATGGCTGATGAATACGACCAGCCAGGCGGTGGGCTGCCTACACGCTTCCGCGCTCTGGTGAGCGTGGCTACGAATGCACGGTCTAATTCACAACCGCTTTCAGACGCCGCTGTGGCGTGAAATACTGAGGTCCCGTCGACACCGTCCTGCAATCATTTGAACGGCAACATCGAATGAGCAGAAACTCTGGACCGTTCATCATGCCGGTTGTCAGTTTCCTCGCAATCGTTCTCGCTGACGCCGTGGCGGAAAGATTCTCACTGGTCGGTGTTTCAGTGTCAGCCGGGCGGGTCTGTGATGGGTGATTCTGGATCGACCCGTTCATTGCGTACCAGTCCGGAACAACGACTCGCCGATGCAGTACAAATACCGCTCGCCGCGGAGGTACAGGCAATCGGCGTCGGCGATGGGCGGTGCGTAGGCCAGCGTCTCCTGAGCCGGGATTGGCCAGACTCGGTCCAGGCGTGTCTCAATGCGGTTTCGGCCCACGACTTGGAACTCGCGGCCTGGGGCGAGCACGACCGTTGTGCCCTGATTGTCCAGCACCACGATGTGGTTGCCAATGAGTGTTGGGCTCGCGGCAACCGGGACTGCGTTGTAGTGCATCAGGCCGTCCAGCTTGAGGTCTCTGTAGTAGACCGTCGCTTTCGTCTCGAGATCTCGGACGTAGAGCCAGCCATAGATGTCGACCGAGTAGGCCAGACCGTCATGAACCAGTGGCGAGCCAGCTGTTGAGCGGTCGAGCCAGCTTCCAACGGGCCGCAGGCTGTCGTTCCCGCGGCAGATTCAGATCGATGGTCGCGAGCAATTCGGGAGTCCATCGCTCGGCGTCACCGGATGGGTCGGCTTTCGCGAAGTCGAAGACGCTGAGCTGTTTCACGCCGTACTTACCGACGTACATCCGCGAGCCCAACAGGACCGGCGGCCCCCAACAGCCACCGTCGATCGGATTGCGCGGCCGGAACAGAACGGCTCCATCCCTTGGTCGAATCACCTCGCCCAACTGCGACACGAATACCTGCTGACCGGCGAACGTGGTGGCCTGAATGGCGGCGATGTTTTTATGAATTCTGGGCTGCGTCCACAGCAGTTCGCCCGTCTTCGCGTTCAGGCCGTGCAGCTTCCCGAGAAACACGGCCAGCACACCATCCGCCAGTGCGGGCGACGAGCCATACTCCAGCGGCCCCGTTGGCACGCGCGTCATCCACTGTCGCCGACCGTCGAGGTCGTAACACGCGGCCACACCCAGCCCGCTCCAGACGTAGACGTGCCTGCCATCGCTCACTGGTGTCGGCATGGAAAAACCGACGATGCCAAAGTGTGCCGCGAAGTGCCCGTCTGTCTGCAACGTGAATCGCGTCGGGTCGATGCTCGCCAGAGTCTCCTGGATTTCTCGCCTCAGGTTCATCCGCGCCGTGCGATCTGGTTCCGTCCGCCGTTTGGCAACCAACGGTTCGACTCGTGCCGCGTAGGCCGGATTGGCCATTCGTTCTTTGGTGGTCAGAGCCTCGTAGTAATTGTTGGCGGCCGACCACAGGACTCGTCCCGAAGTCTTGTCCACGCAGACCAGCAGGTCCGGCTCGGCAGCGAGATAGATGCGATCGCCGACCAGGATTGGCGTCGAGGTACTGCGGCCCGGCAGTTCAGTCATCCAGCGAATGTTCTTTGTCTCGTACTCGACGTCGGGCGGGTCCATCAGTCGCAGACAGAAATTCATCTCTTTCCAGTTGTCGCCATTCGAGCTGCTCAGCTTCAGCAGCAGTCGGTTCCAGCCCGGCTTGAGATCAAACTCGAAGCGCCCGGCCGGGGGTTCGATATTTGCCAGTTCGTGCCTGCTGAGCGGCTGGTAACCGCCCAGCGCTCCCTGCCGCTTCGGCGAGCGATACACCTCACGGCCGTTGGCCCACGCCTTAAGTCCGAAGCAATGTTCGACGACCGCACGCGTCCGTCCACCGCGCGGAGAATAGACGTGCGCGTGTGCATAGCCGATGTGATTGCGTTCGAAGTCGCCGGGCTTTTCCAGTTCGACCCACGGCAGGACGGCCGTTCCGAATACAAGCGGATCATCAAGCGTCGCCGCGATTCGCCGCCATTTAAGTTTCGCGGTGGTCTCGCCAGCGCTGGGAGAAACCGCCGCTTCTCCCCCGAGCAGATCGTCGTCGATGTTCCGCACTGAATCAGCGACGGAAAACGGACCAAGCACAAGCCACTCGGTGATCAGTCCCTTTCGTACGGCGGGAGCATTACTCACGCCGGACTGCGTCAGGCCGATCGGCCTGAGCTCGCATCCCTTCCAGCGCCCCATGAGCCAGTCGTTTCCATTCGAGCGGAGCTTGCGTGTCCGGCCAGAGTCCCGTCGCGTTACCCCGCCATCCGGAGGCAGGTTCCTGCGCCCACAGATTCGACGAACAGACGGCGACACAGAACAGGGCAGAAGCGATCCACATCGAGTACTTCATGCGTCGCGTGCTCCGATCGAAAGTGTGAAAACCTCGACATCAGTCAGCGGTCTCTTGCGACCGTCCGACCGGTTACGATAGCCCGGACCGGTTCCGTTAGTCTCGGCTCCGAAGAAATAGCTTCGACCGGCATCCGTCACGTTCACTGCCTTCCGACACACGACAAGGAGAGTTCCATGAAGAACCTCGTTTCAGGAAGCATTGCAGCGCTGATGCTGCTGGCGGCAAGCATCGGTTTATGTGCCGACAGGACTGCACCGCTACAATTGTCCGCCGAGCACGCAAAGTGCCGCGAAATTGTCCTTCCCAATCTGGGCGAGCAGTCGTATCGCAACATCCCGTGGCGGGCATCGGTTCTGCATGGCATCGTCGACGCTCAGAAGAATGACAAGCCCATCATGTTCGTGTTGATGAACGGGCATCCGCTTGGCTGCACCTGAGGCAATGGTGTCACTTCCAGGCAGTTAGTCTGGACCGATCCCACTTTGCAGAAACTGTCCGCGATGTTTGTCCCCGCTGCCGACCAGATCGAGCGGCCCGGAAAAAGTCTGGAAGTTGGAACCAGCTTCGAAAGTCGACTCGTCCAGAAGATCAAGAAGCAGTGCAACGATCTGGCAAGTTTCCAGGGCGTCTTTGTGGCGACCCCCAACGGGTTGCTGCTGGCCGGGTCGCATGAGGCAGTCCACGATCCGCGAAAAGTCGAACAGCACATGCGTGAGGGGCTTGAGAAATGGGCGACACTTTCAGCAGACGAACGTCTTTTGAGCAAGGCGGAGTTCGCTCGGGCAGTTTCCGACTTGGAGGTTGTTGAAGCGCAAAGCCAGTATCCGAAGGACGGGCTCGTGCTGAGTGCGATCTGTCGCGACCTGCCTCGCAGTTCCAGGCCAGATACGTCGCCCAGCCGGAACGCGTACAACCAGGATTATGCGTGGTTTCGAAAAAACGAGTCGCGTGAGTTTCTGCCGGCGCAGCCAGTCAAAGGCGCCAAACACAAAGTTCCGCGCGAACTTGTGGAACGACTGGCCCGTTTCCACTTCGTCGATCTTGTCCGAGGTCATACGACGTCCTTTCCACAAAAGGCCGTCGAACGCGCGGAGTTGTCGGCCGAGGTCATCGATGTGCAGGGCGATCTCGTCTCGTTGCGTTTCAGGGGCCGGACGCGAACGTCAGAAGTCCACGACGGTGTACACGTCGAAGGAAAATGGAATCGGCCAGGCACAGGAATTCCAGAACTCCAGAAACGGGGCGTCGATGCCACGCTCGAAGGGCAGGCGGTTTACGATCTGCAGGCCGACAGGTTTGTCTCATTCGACCTGGTCGCGCTGTCGTCACGCTGGGGCGGGAATGCCTACAACGGCCGATTGAACGATCGAGACTTCGGTCCCGCGCCGATGGGAATCGTTCTCAGCCTGGCCGGCAAAACGGCAGCCGAGCAGGTTCCCCCGCTGTACTTCCGGTACTACGGCTGGAAATAGGAGGGCGAAGACAAGACGGCAGCAACTCAGAGATGGTCAACGCAAACAAAGCCCGGTCCTTTCACAGAAGGGCCGGGCTTTTGTCTTTCGTTTACGAAGTGGGACCTTAATTCGCCGACACGTCGTAGCCGCAGCGTGATTCCTGATCGCTGATGTAGAGCGTTCCACCGTTGACGAGCGGGTGTGCACAGGCAGGTCGGCCGTCGCGTTCGATCCTGAATTGGTCGGCTTTGTTGTCGCCCTCGGGTGATTGACCGGCCCAGTAATGTTCAGAATGTGCTCTACCCTCGTTCCCGGGCTCTGTCCGGGTACGTACTGTTTTCAGGGGCTCGCCTCGCGCTGCTATCCGTGTGCATCATTCGTCTGTCCGAAACGTAATCGCCGGCAAGCCCGCCTTATTGTAAAGATTCCCAATTGGGTTCCAGGCCCAACCGTAGCGGACGTGCTTCGGCGTCGGCACGTCTGGCGACGATACGACAATCGTGTCGCCTTCGATCACCGCATCGCCCCACACGAATTGTTTATCGGGGCCAGCGATCGCGAAGCCGGCGAGTTTGCTGTCACCCGGTTTGATCATCAGGCCTCCGCCGAGCTGCTTGAAGTAGAGCCGGATGCGATCATGCTTCGGTGCTTCCGTCTGCATCTCGGTAAACTCGGGGCCGGAGTGAATCAGGTCCTTCTCACCGTAGACCTTGTTACGAGCGACCAACGCCAGACGCCGACCGACTTCCTGCTTGTTGCGAGGATGAATGTTGCTCCCGTCGCTGGTGTCGATCGTCATCGCCAGTCCCGTGTTCGGTATCGTGCGAGCGGTCCGCCATTGCGACTCGCGAATCTCCGCCCAGCCAGGCTCGATGGGTTTCGTCTGCCGCGCGTTGTTGTTGGCCAGAGAAACGATCAGGAACGGAAAATCGCCGACTTCAAAACGGGTCCGCCAATCGGCGATGAGCGTCGGCAGAAGACGGCGATATTGCAGCCAGCGCGGACCGTTGGATTCGCCCTGATACCACAGCGTCCCTTTGATCGCGAAAGGAATCAGCGGAGCGATCATGCCGTTGTACATGCCGGTGATCGTCTTGTAGTCGCGAACCTTCGGCACCGGAAACGGAGCCGCGATGTCCTTGATCGTTACCGCCGGCCTGGCCTTCCAGGTGCCGTGAATGCGAATGAGTTTGCTACCGTCGGCGACTTGGCGCAGAGCCATGTTGCTCGGCGCGGAACAAAATCCGCCCGGTCCTTCCCGGTTGAGAACGGCGACGGCGAGCAGATTCTTCCCGGGTTTCACCAGCCGCCCGTCGAGCGTGTAGTTGCGAGTGCCTTTGACTTGTTTGCAGCCGACCAGGGTACCGTTGAACCAGGTAACGTCGACGTCGTTGATCAGCGACAGTTGCAGGAGCAAATCTTCTCCGGCCCAATCGGCTGGAACGTCGATCCAATGCCGGAACCACACCAGCCCGTCGAAGTCCGGCAGCCCCGCTTCTTCCCACGGCTTCGGCACGGTCATGTCGAGCCAACCCGCCGTGTCAAGTTGCGGGTCGCTGGCGTACTTCTTCGCTGCGCTCGCCGGATCAACGGTGGCCGCCCACTTCTCGATGTCGGCGAAGTAGTCGTAGTTCTTCGGGACGATGCCGGCCTCTTGCTGGACGTCGGCCAGCCGGTCAACAAAATCGTGCGGCATCCGCGTTCGCAAAGCCTCGCGACTGACCCAGGCTTCGGCATACGTGGCACCGACCGAGCTGTGAATGATCCCGATCGGAATTTTCCGAGTCCGATGAATCTCGCGGGCGAAGAAGTAACCGACGCCCGTAAAGTTCTTCGCGAATTCGCGCGAGCATACTTCCCACCGCGCCGGCTGCGGCAGTTTCATCGGCACGAGCGACGGATAGAAGCCGACCGTGAAGGATCGAATGTTTGGATAGTTCGCGGCCTTCACTTCTTCCTCGGCGTTGTCGCACAGCCTCACCGGCCAGTTCATGTTGGATTGGCCCGAGCACAGCCAGACGTCGCCACACAACACGTTCGACAGCACGACTCGCTGTTTCTCGCCGGTAATCGTCAGCGTGTGTGGACCGCCGGCATTGAACGGCCCGATCCTGGTCATCCATTTTCCGTCGCTGCCGGCCACAACCGACTTTCCTGCAGGCCGTTCATCAAAGGCAATTGAAATCCTGTCACCCGGCGCAGTCCAGCCCCAGATCGGAGCTTCCACTTCTCGCTGCAGCACCATGCCGTTGGTAAACAGCGAGTGAACGAACGGCAGCGGTCTGGGCTGCGTCGGCCACCACGGCTGCGGACCTTTCGGTTGTGCGAACGCCGCGCCTGCGTGCGACAGCGTCACAAGCAGCCACAGGCAGATCAGCCGTACACATCGTTGACTCGTAACAGATCCCCGTATTTCAGCTCGCATCGACAGTCCCATCTTGAATCTCGGTTGCGACCATTGGAGCTTCGGGCGCTACGCGAGGATTTCGTGGACGACGCTTCCGGAAACGTCGGTCAGGCGGAAGTCTCGGCCGGCGTAGCGGTACGTCAGTTCTTCGTGGTTTAAGCCGAGCAGGTGCAGAATGGTGGCGTGCAGATCGTGGACGTGGACCTTGTCCTGAATCGCTGCAAAGCCGGCATCGTCGGTCGCGCCGTGGACGTGTCCGCCTTTGATGCCGCCGCCAGCCAGCCAGACTGTGAAGCCGTGGCGGTTGTGATCACGGCCGGGCGTCGTTGTCGGGTGCGGCAACTCGGATGTGGGCGTGCGACCGAACTCGCCGCCCCACAGGACTAACGTGTCGTCCAGCAGGCCCCGCTGTTTGAGGTCTCGCAGGAACGCGGCGATCGGGCGGTCCACTTCACCACAAATCTTTGGCAGGCGTTCTTCGATCTCGCCGTGATGATCCCAGGGGAAACCGGCGCCGTACCACGACTGGACAACTCGCACACCGCGCTCAAGCAAACGCCGAGTCAGGATCAACTGCCGAGCCTGCTGCCCGGGTCCGTACATATCGAGGGTACTCTTCGACTCCTGCGAGATGTCGAACGCGTCGGTGGCTTCCATCTGCATGCGGAAGGCCTGCTCGAAACTCTGGATGCGTGATTCGAGTCGTCCTTCGTCGGCACGCGGCTTCTGATGAATGCGGTTCAACCGAGCCAGCAGGTCCAACTGGGCTCGCTGTTGCGTCGAGTCGACTCGGCGGTTGCGGATGTTTTCGATCAGCCGCTCAACGTCTTCGTGTTTGCTGTTGATGAACGTGCCCTGATAGATGCCTGGCAGGAACGCCGACTGCCAGTTCTGCGTTTCGTTCAGCGGGTATCCGTCGGGACACATCGAAATGAAACCTGGCAGGTTTCGGTTCTCGGAACCCAGGCCGTACGTGGCCCACGACCCGAGACTCGGGCGACTTAACCTCGCCGCGCCGGTGTTCATAAACATGATGCCGCCATCGTGCGAGATGTCGTCGGCATGCATCGATCGCACGACGCAGATGTCATCGATCATCGAGCCAATTTCCGGCAACAGTTCGCTCACGTCGATGCCGCTCTGGCCGCGTTTCCGGAACCTGTACTTGGACGCAAACGCCGGGCTGCCGCTGGCCTGAGCGTCGCCTACGGTCGAAATCACGTCTCGCGGAATCGGCTTGCCGTGCAGTCTGGCGAGCAGCGGCTTTGGATCGAACGTGTCCACCTGCGATGGACCTCCGTTCGCAAACAGATGCACGAAACGCTGAGCCCTGGGAGCAAAGTGCGGACGACGCGGCGCCAGACTGGGTCCGTCGCTGGCTTCGGCCTGATTGGTTTCGCTCAGTAACTGCGCGAGTGCCAGTGTGCCGATTCCAGCACCGCTGTGACGCAACATCTGTCGCCGGTCCATCGGCGTCTGGTTTGATTCAAGCATCGAAGACAACATGTTTATCTTTCTGTTTCGACCAGGCGCGCGAAACGGGATTTGGCACCTAATCGAGAAACGTGAATTCATTGGATTCCAATAAGACCTGCGCGTAGCGCTGCCAGACATCGAACGGACGTGCAGTCGGCGGTGCAGTTTTGAAATCTTTCGCTGAGTCCCATACCAGCGCCTCGTTCGTCACGGAATCCGCACTGGCGTCCATTCGCAGGATGGGAGCCCAGGCAAACGAGCCGTGCGTTTCCCGACCTCGGGCGTCGACGACGAAATCGATCGTGTCGCCGGGCTCAACGGTTAGGTCCGGGATGTCGGTCGATTCCTCTGTGCCGCACACCAGCCACACGCCGAGTTGCCCGCGTCGGCTGGACACGATGCGCGCCCGCACGCCATCACCGAGCGGTTCTGTGGAATTCAACTGAGACGACACTGCGCCACTGATCGACAACTTTCCGCCGCGCGGTGCGATCCAGCGACGAATGACGGACAGCTCACTGTTCGGCCCGGCATGACCAATTCGCGAGTGCAGATAGATTCGCCCCAGTTCCGGATCGTTCTCGTTCTCACCGCCTCGCCAACGATCGCCAGTGGAAAACCGGAACGGATTGAAGTCAGTCACTCGCTGTCTGGTCTCGTCATAGCTTCCCCATCCGTATCGCCATGCATTGGCTGGGTCGGGAGCGGCGGCGGTCGGTGTTGCTGCCTCGTCATCGCCCTTCGCGCCGACCGCATCGGATTCCACGACCGGATCTGCAGGCTGCTGAGAATTGATGAATTCCTGAATCACTGAGCGTTCTTCGTCGCTCGGGCTGCGTCCAAGAACCAGTCGATACATGGCGCCGATCCTCGCCGCCGGATCTTCAGTCGTGGCTGTTCGATGCGCGACGTGGCCTGCCTGATCCAGCACAAAGCCGTTGTTCATTAAATACAGAGCCTGCTGGGCAACGATCGTTTCGTGTCGCTTGGGCACGTGCGTGTTGGCTCCCGGGAAGTCGAAGTAGCGATAGAAACCAGGCAACGCCATGCGATCCACTTTGCCAAACACGGTCCGTCGGCGAATGATGTTCTTCACGAGGTCACTCGGGCGACCGCCGATCTTTCGATCCAATCGACCGGACACTGCCAGCAACGAATCCCGCAGTTCTTCAAAGCTCAGCCGGCGCCGATCCATCCGCCAGAGCAGCCGGTTTTCGGGATCGGTCGAGCGGTAGGTGGGATTGTCCTGGCTGGACTGCTGCCAGGTGGATGAGAGCAAGATTCGCCGGTGCAGTTTTTTCAGCGACCAGCCGTCCGCCATGAATTGAGCAGCCAGCCAATCCAGCAAAAGCGGATGAGTCGGCGCCGCGCCGCGTGTGCCGAAGTCGCTGGGCGTGCGAACAAGGCCCGACCCGAAGTGCCATTGCCAGACTCGGTTCACGATGACGCGCGCGGTCAGCGGATTGCGCTCGTCGACGATCGATTGTGCCAGCTCCCAACGTCCACGGCCGCGAGTGAACTGCTGCGGCTGGTCGGTCAACACTAACGGTATTCCACCGTGCGACATCTCGCCCGCGTGATGCGGGTTGCCTCGCACGAAGACTCGCTGTGCGTAACTGCCAGACGATTCGCGCAGCACCATCGCCAAAGCCGGCGTGCCGGGTGACTCCAGATACAGCCGAGCCAGGTTCCGCTCATGATTGCGGAGCTGGTCCGTTTCCCGGCGAGTCAGGTGATCAACAACACCGTTCGGTGAGTAACGCAGCGGAGAATTGGCGGCCGACACAACCTGCCGAATCGCTTCGAAATCAGCGTTGGTGAACGATTCGTTCTGGTGACACCGCGCGAGTAATTCGCCGTACTGGTTTGCCGCATCTAACAAGGTCGCGGGCGGTGTTTGGAACGCTGCCACAACGGCGAGATTGCTCGACGCCTGCCTGGCACGTTCAGCAATTTCCTGCGACTGCGTGGCGAAGTCGTTGTCATCCGCGGTGAAGATGCGCCACGCGGCGAAGACGGAGTCGTGTTGTTCAAGCCGTTGGAGAAAGTCGATCCAGCGACGCAGCAGCACCGGGCTCAATTGTCGCGACTTCGCGAGATTTCGGAATTGTCGCGGCTCGACGTCCTTGGCCTCATGCGCTGTCAGCAAGTATGTGGCGATCCTATCCGGCGAACGAACCGCGGCGGCAGCGGCTTCACGTCGCTCCTCAAGGAACGAGTTGAGTTTCGACAACAGCGGCTTCGCTTCGTGCTGATACGTGAGGAACTGGTCGGCTTGTTCGGGTAGCCCTGCCAGCTTTGTATGTAGCTTGCGGCGGAGTCCCGTCAGGGTTTCGAACTCGGCAGGTGACAGGAACTGGCCCAGCTCGTTCATGCGAACATGGACGGGGCTGTCGTTGCCCCGCAGCACCTGTCGCAACCGTTCCTTGTCGTAGTCCTTGTTGTCCTCAAACCTGTCTTCCAAATCGTGCTTCAGAAAGAGGTCGACGTATCGCGTCGCCAGTTCGTCGAGCGACACCGGCGCCGGGCTGAGCATCGCGGCCACTTGCGGATTCAGCTTGTCGGCCTTCTGTCTGTCGAGCAGAGCTTTGATTGTGGTCGGGATGTCAGCGACCGGGACCGCAGCCAGCACATGCCACGGAGCGAAGATCTGATGCGGGTCCCGCTTCGGTTGTGGCAGCGTTCGCTTGAGGTAGCGAACCCAACGCAACAACAGTCGCTCGTCCCGTTCGTTCGATGTCGCGAAAGCTCGGACTTCGTTGTCGTCCTTATCCAACAACGTTGTGGCGAGCCGAAAATATTCCAACAGCTTCGGCCGCGCGCGGAAGTCGTTTCGCAACGCGGTCACGCGTATGTCGAGAAACTCGTCGATTCGACTTCGTAGCTGAGTGATGTCCTGCTCGGTGGCCGCGTCGACGGGTCGAGGTGTGACTTCCGGCAAGTCGCCCAGAATGCCATTGCCGTCCACGGGCATGCGCGAAGCGGCAAATAGTCCATACAGCGAGTAGTAATCCTGCGTGCTGATAGGGTCGAACTTGTGATCGTGGCACCTTGCACACTGCGCCGACATGCCCAGCAGCCCGCGCGTGACCACGTCGATCTGGTCATCAATCACGTCCGGCAGTTGCCCGGTGAACCAGCGACCAACCGTCAGGAAACCCAACGCCGCGTGATCCGCTGGCCGCGCGTCGGGCACTTGATCCGCCGCAATCTGCAGCGTGACGAAGCGGTCGTACGGCATGTCTGCGTTCAGAGCCTGAATGACCCAATCGCGATACGTGTACGCAAACGGCCAGCGACGATCTTCTCCCGCGCCGACCCAGCGTGTGTCTCCGTAGCGAGCAACATCGAACCAGTGCCGCGCCCAGTGCGCACCGTACTGTGGTGATTCGAGCAGCCGGTCAACGACCGTGGCGAACGCGTCGGCCGAGCCATCCGCGAGAAACGCATCGATCTCGGCCGACGTCGGTGGCAGGCCGATCAAGTCGTAGGTCACGCGTCGGACGAGTGCCTGCTCGCCGGCGCGTACGGACGGCTGCATGCGATTGGCCGTGAGTCTGTCCAGCACGAACCTGTCGATGTCGTTGCGCGGCCAGTCATGCGGCTCGGCGTCGGGCGGCTGCGGTCTGGTGATCGGTTGCAGGCTCCAGAACCTCCGAGCTTCGCGCAGATCGGCGACGGGCGAAGCGACCGCGTGACCGGGAGCATCCGGGTACGGAGCGCCCATCTTCACCCACGCCACAAAGTCGCGGACTTCTTCGGCACTGAGTCTGTCCGCGTCGTCGGGCGGCATGCGGAAATCACGGTCCGCTCGGCGAATCGCTCGAATCAGCAGGCTTCCGTTCGAATCGCGTGGCAGCACGACTTTGCCGGACTGGCCCCCTTTCAGTAGAGCCACGCGCTGGTCGAGCCGCAGTTGGCCCTCGCGCTTGTCGCCCGAGTGGCACTTGAAGCAGCGTTTGACCAGGACTGGCCGAATCCTGCTCTCGAAAAAGTCTTCACCAGTACGTGCGATTTCGTCGGCTGAAGCGGCGAGATTGAACAGACCACTCGGTCCCACGCACAGCAGAGCCATGCCAGTAAGCAGACGATTCATAAAGGTGCGACTTGAATCACAGACCGGTGGCAAAGGTTCCCGCCAACGCCGAGCCGACCCGGTGCCGAACTCGACTTTGATGCATTTGTGGAATCAATAGGATAAATAAGCAAGCGTTGATGTGTGAGACTGACCGTAGCCACTGTCATCAGACGGTGGGCGTCCCGGGAATGCCCTCGCGAGCGTGGCCACGGCGCAGGCTTAGAAGTCAGGGCCAGTGGCCGACCTCAATGGTATCCGTGGGTCCGCACTGCCATCCGTGGGCCTGTCAGATTTCCCACGGACGGCAGCGCGGACCCACGGATGAATTACGATGACCGGTTAAACAAGCGACTGCAACATCTTACAGCGATCCTGAGTTCCATAGTGGCGCTGTCCATCTAACGAGGCCGGAGATTCAGCATGCGATCGTTGATCCACTTCACGTGCGTGTCTGTGTTGCTGCCTGGCTTTATCGGCATTGTTTCAGCCGCCGAACGGCGTGTGCCTCTGTTGAACGTCAGCAAAGACAAACTGCCGAACGACACGGCGCTAGAGAAAAAGTCGAAGCTGACAATCGAGAACGCACCGAAGGAACTCGGTGGCAAGGCGTTGAAGGTTGTCTTTGCCCAGGGCGATTCGTTCGGCATGAGCCGCGGTGCCAGCGAGCGGAACTGGACGCCGTTCACGGCCGTCGAGTTCTCAGCGTTCAATCCGTCACAGCGGACTGTGAAGCTGTCGTTTGCCGTGCGGCATGGAGGCACAACCGGCTTTCAGACGCGCGTCGACGTACCGGTCACACTCAAACCCGGCAAGAACGAAGTGCGGTTGAGCATTGGCGAAATGCGGAACGTCAACGGTTCGAAACCGGACCTGTCTGATGTCGTGCACTGGTACCTGGCCTGCCATCCGGGCCAGACGCCGACTCTGTACTTCAGTGACGTCTGGCTCGTCGGTGGTGACGCGGAACCGGCGAGTCAGCCGACTCGCGTCAAAACGGATCCGGCGAGGCTGGCCCGCATCCGTGCGGCAAAGATGCCGAAGATCACGCAGCCGGTGATGTTCGACACTCCTGAGGCTGACGCCATTCTGTCTGCTCTGGAAGTGTTTCCGGCGGACAACGCCTTCAATCAACTTGTTGACGACTGGCCGCTGCATTCCGACTCGAAGGCCATCATCGCGTCGATCGGGGCCGACAAACCGTTTCGTTACAACCCGGACATGGGGTTTGTCATTGTCCCCCCGAAACAGCCGCGTGTGGCCGTGAAGCTGGTCGAGTATCCCGGTGAGTCCGACGCTGGACCGTATCCCGTGCCGGATAACATCCCGATCGAAGGCTGGCCGGCGTTCTATCGACGCGACAGTTCTCAATCGCTCACTCTGGCCGAGGTGCAGCAGCGGCCCGCGAAGTACGAAGGCGACCGGCACGCCATCGTGGTCGATCCAGTCAACCGCAGGCTCTATGAGTTCTTCACGTTCGGGAAAACGGCCGACGGCTGGGCGGCCGGTCAGGCGTCGATCTTCGACCTGAAGACAAACACGTTGCGGCCCGATGGCTGGACGTCAGCCGATGCGGCCGGCCTGCCGATCTTTCCGGCCGTTGTCCGCTACGACGAAATTCAACGTGGAGTGGTCGAGCATGCCATGCGCGTCACCGTCCGACGCTCGCGCCGCGCGTACGTCCATCCGGCGACTCACTACGCCAGCCGGTTGACGGACAAGAACCTCCCGCGCATGGGCGAGCGACTGCGGCTCCGAGCAAACTTCGACATCAGCAGGTTCACACCGCCGGTCCAGGCAATCCTGAAGGGTCTGAAGAGATACGGCATGTTGGTCGCCGACAACGGCATCGACTGGGCCATCTCCGTTGCTCCTGACCCGCGCATTCCTGTGCTGCATGAAGAACTCCGAAAGATCAGAGGCTCGGACTTTGAAGTCGTCGTCGCGCCTGACTGAATCTCATCAAACACACTTGATCGCGCATCGGCCCGCGTCGAGTAGTCTTCCTGATGAATCCGTTCTTTCTTCAGCGTCGCAAAGAAACTTTCCATCATCGCGTTGTCCCAGCAGTTGCCTTTGCGGCTCATGCTGCACGAGATGTTCTCTTCGCGAAGCAGGTCCTGGTAAGCCGTACTCGCATACTGACTGCCGCGATCCGAGTGGTGTAATAAACCCACATCCCGTTCCAGGCGTCGTCGGCCCAGAGCATCACGCAGCGTATCCAGCACAAGGTCCTGCTTCATCCGGTCGCTCATCGACCAGCCCACAATCTTCCGACTGCACGCATCCAGCACGCACGCCAGATACAGCCAGCCCTCGCGAGTCCAGATGTAAGTGATATCCGCCAGCCACACTCGATCCGGGGTTTCCTGCTGAAACTCGCGATTCAGCACGTTTTTCGCCACAGGAAGCGAATGCCGTGAATCCGTTGTCACGCGGAACTTCCGACTCGATGCCGCACGAATTCCATTCGCTCGCATCAGCTTCGCCACCGTGTTCTCACTCACCTCATGACCCCGAGCCACAAGCTCCTGATGAACACGAGGGCTGCCATAGCCCTTCATATCCCGGTCGGTGTGAATCGCTTCAATCTCGCACGTCAGATCCGAATGACGTTTCGACCGGACGCTCTCAGAACGATTCCGCCACGCATAGAAGCCACTGCGCGACAGTTCCAGAACTTCACACATCACTTTCACTGGCCATTCCCCGTGATGCTGTTCGATGAACTCGACACCATCAACTCTGCGTGTGAGGATGATCCTTCGCGATGTGTCGGCCCAGGGAAGTCATGGCACTCAACGGATGCTACTCCCACTGCGGATCAGCACACTTCGAATCGGCAGGCCACTTCGGTTGGCCACTTCGGTTGGAAGGCCCCAACTTCAGCCCGACAGCCACGAAGCCCCTCGTGGTCACATCTCCCCGGTGTCGACGAAGCGTTGCAGGACTGGCAGCACGCGTTCGACTTCTGACTTGAATCGTTCGAACAGTTCCGGGGCAGATGTCAGGTCACCACTCGCAGCCAGTTCTTCGAGTTGCAATCCACACTGCTGTGCGGTTTCGGCATGGAAAAACCGCATCGCCCCTTTGATTGTGTGAGCCATGCGACACGCTTCTCTGGCATTGCCATTTGCAATGAACGCCGGCAGCCGGGACAGATTCTCGCGTGTCTCCTCGATGTAGGACTTGGTGATGTCCTTAAGAATTGCGTGGTCGCCACGCAGTTGGCTCAACGGGCCTGTCCAGTCCACCAGCATTGGCGCTGGTCCTGATGGCAGGATGCCTGAAGAAGACACAGACCCGGAAGACGAGACTTCGCCGGGCTCGAAGCGGATGGCGACGGCTATTGCCTGGAACAGCGGTTCAAGGTGGACCGGTTTCGAAACGTATTCGTCCATGCCGGCGGCCAGGCAGCGTTCGCGGTCGCCGGACATGGCGTGGGCGGTCATCGCGACGATGGGCTGGTGCCTGTCAGTTCCCTCTTCCGCGGCACGGATCGCGGACGTTGCCTCCATGCCGTCCATGACGGGCATCTGGACGTCCATCAGAATGACGTCGAACTCCTGTTCCGCGAGGAGGGCGAGGGCCTCCTGGCCATGATTGGCCACGACGGTCGTGTGGCCCGATCCGGAGAGCATGGCCAGTGCGACCTTCTGGTTGGGGAGGCTGTCTTCGACCAGCAGAATCCGGAGCGGAGGCAGTTCGCTGGGATGCGCTGCCTGCGTCGAGAGCCAGCCGCTCTCGTCAATCTGGTCGAGCCCCATCACGCGCAGGATGATGTTGTACAGTTCGGATTGTTTGGCGGGTTTCGTCAGTTGTGCGGCGATGCGCAGGTCTTTGCAGCGTTGCTGGTCGCCCTGCTTGCCGGTCGACGTGAGCATGACGATGTCGAGGGCCGCCAGGCTGGCATCGGCCCGGATCATTTCGACGAACCCGAATCCGTCCATCTTCGGCATGTGGACGTCGGAGATCAGCAGGCGGAACGGCCGGCCAGTGCGATGAGCCTCCTGCAACAGGGAGAACCCTTCGAGTGCCGACTCAGCAGTGACAGGTGCCATTTCCTTCGCCAGCAGAACCTGTTCCAGGATCGTGCGGTTAGTCGCGTTGTCATCGACGACCAGGACGCGTGCGCCTTTGAGTTGAGTGGGGATCGGCGCGGGCTGCCGCGCCTTGTCCGAAACGGCGAATCCGGCTGTGAATCGGAAGGTACTGCCCCGACCGTGTTCGCTGTCGATCTCGATTTGGCCGCCCATCATTGAGACCAGCTTGTGGCAGATGGCCAGTCCCAGACCTGTGCCGCCGTACTCCCGTGTGGTGGACATGTCCGCCTGTTCGAACGGCTCGAAAAGCGTTTCGAGTTTGTCCTGTGCGATTCCGATGCCGGTGTCGCGCACCGAGAAGTTCAGCAGCAGGTGGCCGTTCTCCTCCGATTCCGGTTCAACACGGATGACGACCTCGCCGGTTGCCGTGAACTTGATGGCGTTGCTGAGCAGGTTGGTCAGCACCTGCCGCAGTCGACCGGGGTCACCCTCCAGCACGTCGGGAATCGCCGGATCAATAAAGCAGGCCAGTTCCAGATCTTTCCGCTCCGCCCGCAGTGCCTGAGTCCGCACGGTGTCGCCCACCGTGTCGTGCAGCCGGAAGTCGACCTGCTCAAACTTCAGCATGCCGGCTTCGATTTTGGAGAAGTCCAGAATGTCGTTGATTACCGACAACAGCGATTCGGTCGAATCGATGACCGTGCTGAGATAGTCACGCTGAACGTCGTCGAGATCGGATTTGAGCACGAGTTCCGTCAGCCCCATGATGGCATTCATGGGCGTGCGAATTTCGTGGCTCATGTTGGCGAGGAACTCGTTCTTGGCCTGGTCGGCTTTCTTCAGTTCCTCGGCCAGCGTGACGGCGGTCCGACGCTGTTCTTCAAGCTGTACGGCCTGTTCGTCGAGTTCCGCGGTCCGGCTTTCCAGGTCGGCCGCTCGCTGTTCCAGCTTCTGATTGACGTACTGCAGCTCGAACGTGGGAGCGATCATGTTGGCGACGTGCGTGAACTCGTCGAGATCGGCCTCCGTGAAGTCGCCTGCATACTTATCGCTCGCCTGCAACACGCCCAGGAACCCACCGTTCCCGCGCAGGATCGGAACGGCCAGCCAGCCTCGCATCACCGGATGTTCCAGGCCGCGGTCATCTTTCAGGTCGCTGAAATTCTTCCACTGTGGATGCGACTGCAGTTCCTCGTCCGTCATCAGGACGGCCCGGCGGCTTTGAACAACCACACCCCAGATGCCCTTGCCTGTGGGCATGACGTCGTACGTGTTGTACTTGTCGTACTTTTCGGAAAACGAATGCGTGTGCATGGCCTTCTGGAAGTCACCGTCGGGCACATAGCTGATGGCCACCTGGTGGGCCTGCACGGCAAGCCTGGCCTGCTGCGACAGCTCGTAGAGCGCTTCCTGGAACGCGCCCGATCCATACGACTCCACCCACGCGCGATCCAGATGGACCACCGCGGCCCGTGCCGGTGGGTTGTCGATGTTGCGGTTCTGGTCCATGCTCGGCGGATTCCTTCGGGTTCATTCATCGTATCACCGAACATGCTCAGCCGGTAGCAGCGACTGCAGCTAACTTCCGCCTCGATGGGTGGTTACGCCATTCAACGTAATCCCTGCAACCGGGTCCGGAATCAACACAGCCGTCAACATCGGTCGTATCGCATTCATCACGGCATACGGTGCAACCCGATTGAGGGCGTGATCCCAAAACGTGGGTGTTGGGGAATCGGGAAAATATCGAGACTCCCTTCCGGTTGATGGTTGAAGTCGGACCGGGAAAGGAGTCTCGATGGAAATTCGCATGGAAGCGGATGGACCGGT
>Ga0209402_10000624_pt1 | contig 41851 bp, 45 predicted proteins | sample ArcticOcean_MG_C_3_FD_187437 | JGI IMG/M metagenome (GOLD analysis project Ga0209402, IMG submission 187437) | Marine microbial communities from western Arctic Ocean - ArcticOcean_MG_CB8_126 (SPAdes) (version 2) | ecosystem: Environmental > Aquatic > Marine > Oceanic | place: Arctic Ocean... | reverse complement strand
ACTGAATCGAATCCAAAAGCAGGGTCGGATTGTGAGCCGGTCGTGCCGGTACGGGTACAGGGAAATCGAAAGCAAAGGAGCCGACAATAGGAGGAGGTTCGAGCGGTGCGAAGAGGAGCAATTCTACGCCGACTACATTGAGGAAATGAGAGGCGAAAAGATCGGCGCTACTTGGACTGAGGCTTCGGACAGAATGAACCGGGAAGGACTCCTCTTGCGAGGCGCGAGATGGAATCGTCATAAGACGACGAGGTTTTACAAGTCCGTTCGCAGGTTCAAACTCGAAGGCGATGAACTTGTGGAGACGATCAAGCATGTAAACGAAACGGAGCCGATCGCATGAATCGACGTGAATTTATCGGAACGACTGCGGTGGGATTGGTCGCCGGCAAGATGCCTGTGGATGTGGTCCCACTGCCGGTCAAGGACATGACATACATGGGGTCCGCAGTCTGCGTCTTCCCGTCCGACGACGGACCATACGCCGAATGGATCTCGGTCAATTTCCAACCAACAGCAAACGAAATGAAACCGATCATCGCGTCCCTGAATAAAGTGAAACTGAGACCATGAAATCACCAGCCGAATTTAGAGTCATCGACGGACCATACGCAGGTAGGAATCTTGAGTCTCACCCGCAGACACTCGGCCTGATGGTGCCGCCAGTCGAATTACCATTCCTTGACCCCAACATGGGGTCCGCAGTCTGCGTCTTCCCGTCCGACGACGGAGAAAATTGCCTCACTTCAAATTACTCCCTCGACCTCGAAATGGGGACTGCGAAGTGGAGAGGGTTTGGTGTCGTGGGATTGGAAGTTGATTTGTTTGAAGATGGGGAGGATTTCGGATGAAAACAGATGAGAGGTTTCCGTGGTGGATGTTCGTCGCACTCGCGGTGTGGCTTGCAGCGCCTACAATCTTCCGCCAGTACCACCACGAGAAAAAGGATACGACCGATGGCGAGTGAAAAGAAGCACTACGAAATACCCAAATGTGACCTGCTAACCTGCCCTAAGTGCAATTACACCGGCTCCGTCTTTGACGACTTCGACAACCTTGGAGCGTCAGGCGAGACCAACGTATTCTGCAATCGGTGCAACTCTGAGTTTAACCCAGATACTGGTGATGTGGGAGCAGATTGAATCATGAACCCAGGCGACCGAGTCCAACTACGCAATGCCCTCGTAACAGTCACAGGTGGCTCACACGGCGCTGGGACCGAATACACAGTCTGGCGGCGGTTCGAGACAAGTCGGGGCGACAGGCTGGCTCTGATGGACGGTGACCGGATTGTGCTGCCTTGTGTTCCGGTGGAGCAGGTTGAGTCGGTGTTGGGAGTGGGTTCATAGCTTATCTTTCAGCAAGGCGTTCCAGTACAAAACCGTCGCCCGAACGTGTGGATTGAATCGACGCCAATTCCCAAGATGCCCGAACAACTGGTGACAACTCTTGATGCCGTACTTCCCGCCCTCGCACAGTGCCATCAGATTATCCGGCTCCAACTCAAACTCCGGTGCGATCGAAAACGGGACGATGTGGTGGGCTACGAGGTAGTTCCTTCGCTCACAGATCGCACACACCCGCCCCTGTAGGAAATTGTCGCGAACGCCCCGCCATTTGGAACTGCGGGCGTGGTGGCCGTCCTTGAGCCTGTCAGTGACATCACGCCAGCGGCTCATGCGATCGCCCTCTGATTCACTTTACCACCGCAGATGAGGAAGCAGCCCAGGCGGGGACCAAGGGAATGGGAACCTCGATACCCGCCCAGACATACCCCTCAAGTCACGCTGTATTTTAGCCGACCGCAGGTCCAGGTCTCGTCATTCCCCGCAGACGCAGTTGAATGAAGACTGCGTCTGCGGGTCGAGCGGATAGGCCGGAGTTGCGGTACAGCCAATCCGCCGTGACGATAAGGCCGGCACCGCGACAATAGGCACCCCACCTTCTTCCACGGATCAGGAAAGGAATGAAAACCTGATCCGCTGAGAACGTGCGGTTTGCCCGCCGCAGGCGTCAGCGCCCCCCAAAACCCCGCGACACGGCCTAATGGGTAAGGCAATATGCGAGGTTTCAGGCACTTCGCCACGCCTCATTTCCGCCGTATGGGAGCAGCGGGGAGTGCGTCAGCGAGAGTGTGACAATTGTGGTGCGTGCGATCTACTTCATCGGTTTGCTCCATGTGGAAAGGACTGCGAGACGAAGATGCGGATCACCCCCTCTCATGCTCACCGCAGGTGCGTGGCCTAAGAAGGTCTGATTCTAACTGCTCGCCGCAGGCGGATCAACATCACGCAGCTTCTCGATTTCCTCATTCCTACGCCTGTGCATCACTTCGAGGTTATAGCCGAGAATGTCCGTGTCAGGATTCTCCCTTATCTCCTGGTCGCTGATTAAACTCTCCTGCGTGAACTTCTCGTCCTGCACTTTCGTCACCCACAGGATGCGGAGAGTGCCGCTATTCACTGCGAACGACAACTCTTCGCCAGGCCACAGGTCCGCGACGGCTTCATTAACTGTCATGATTCAACTCCCCATTCCTGAAATCCCCGGCAGGACTCGAACCTGCATGTCTGTCATCAGCAACTACATCTAGATTCGTTGCAGGGTAAGACTTTTTCCTCGCGTCGATCAATCGCAAGAGCGTCTAGCCAATTCCGCCACGGGGACATGACCGCGGCTTTAGCCCACCGCAGGTGTGTGTTGTACCAAGAGACCTGAGCATACTCAAGCACATTTGAGTGCATTTGAGTGGACTCAGGGAATCCTGCGGAGCAAAGCGACGGAAAGCGACGAACAAAGCGACGGAAACCGACGGAAAGGGGCGGAAAGGGGCGGAAAGGAGTGAAAGCTGACCGCAGGTCCCAAACTACCTAAGCTACCTAAGTCCACATGCTATTTTTCCATTTTACCCAGAGTCACATTGGTATTTTTGTATTGAGTGGGGGGGGTAACTAGACCCCCCACGGCCGCGAGGACGGGGGGGTTCGGTTCAGTTTTCGTGGCATCGTTCGATCGCGCGATCCTTTTTCTTTCCCGATCGATCGGCCACCTTCCTCGTTCGTTTCGCTCATGCGCTCAAAATCGTGCTGTATCCGCAGTAAAACGGCACATGCGAGAGCCCTAGTGGCCACTTGCGCACAAAATTGGGTGCATCATATTGATTTGATAGCGGCGGAGTGCGATGTAGATATGATCGGTCGTTTGTGGACCCAGGTTTCGCGCCGGAATTTTTTTTGGGAGTTGCCTCTCACTTCACATCATGCTCGTGCTCGTCGTGCTCTCGCTTCTTGTCGTGGCCATGCTTGTCGTCGGCCATCGTGTCGAGCACCGGCATGCAGGTCGTGATTGCTGGCGTCGTGCTCGACTCGTGCTGGCTGGCGTTGGCCTGTCCTTTTACTACGTCTCGATATCGCAGGCCAATCGCGTTGGCGTCGCCTTTGGCCAATGGAGCGTGAATCGGCTGAATCGTGCTGATTCGGTGTTTTGGTGGCGCGCGCGGAGAAAACGTGGCTCTGGTTGCGATCCTAACGGCCTGCGATTAGTGCGCGCGAGGGATTGATCGCGTGTTCGTGGCCTAAATTACTTTGAATAAATTATGGATTAGCGTCCGGTTTGGGGTGGTATTGATATGGATTGGATTTGCGAAGGGCGATACAGTGTGTATCGGCTGTCCTGAAACCCTGAAACCGGAGCCACGGTATGAAATGCCACGACCGAATAGTGCGTCTTGCCGAAACTGTCGGAGCAAGCTTAGACCATGAACGCGACTACAATCTGATCGTGGATGCCCCAGCCGGGTACGTGTGGGATGACAACTTCTGTAGCACGCTGTGTGAAGCAGCTGAATGTTACGGGCAGACGTGGCACACTGATGCCTGCAACGAACTGGCTAGCCGAATGCGAATGGGTCTTACCAAATGTGACCCCCAACAATCAGCCGAAATTGCTTACGACCGGGACGAGTTGTGGACCGCTCCCGCCGACGCACCTGAAACCCTGAAACCCTGAAACCCTGAAACCCTTCTGAAGGAGACGAGACCAATGGCAGAGAACACGAGTACCGTTGAGATGAAAGACTTGCGAGTCGTTGCGATCCGCCAACATCCGCGAGTCGGGCGTGGATCCTGCACTGTGATTGACGAGTGTTACAGTGACGGCGAACTGATTGAGGCATTAGATGCGCAGTGTATCGAGACGGTTGAATTAGCGGTGCTGTGGAGCATGCATCGCGAAGAGACTGTCTTGTACGATTCGGCTGAGAAGCGATGGGGTGAGGATAACGACTCGCAATTGCTCCGACTGGAATCTTGGCTTGCGGCGAATGAGCGCGACGACGAGATGTTGGTTCATACGGTTGCAGCGGCAGACAAGGCTGAGCGATATCGGACTAAGGCAGACAAGGCCGATACGCGAGTCGTCCGACTCAATGCGAGAGAATTGCAGTGGCGCGACCGAATGATTGTGGCCGCGAACAAACACGTTGAGTGCGCGGCATGCTCGGCTTGGGAGGATGGCATCGCAATCAATTGGTGTTGGGGAACGGATACCGACTCGGTGGACTACGCTGCATGTTTCATTGCCGGTATGCGTGAAGTGCTGCCTCTCGTGACTGAATCTGAGTAGAACGCGCAATCCAACGGCCACAATCCGTGGCCGTTGGTTTGTTTGTTTTCCAGTCCGTGCTGACCAAGTGGAGAGACCAATGACCAAGCCGTGTAAGGCCGCGCGCAAGCGCGTCGTAATGTCAAGGATTAAATTGCTACACGCGATGCGACGAGTCGCAGCTGCAGAACCAAGGGAGTGTCGACGGGCCGGGTATGAGGCAATTGAACGGGCCGTGAGAAACAATGTTAAACGTCATTACCTTGCCGACTCTGAGGATTCGCCGGGACGCAAGGTATCGTATACGCGAAGCGATGCGGGGACGTATGACATAGACAAGCGAATGCGGACGACGTTGGGTCGCTACATCGGGCGACAACTGGATGTGCGGATCTGTTTGGGTGATGCTGAGATTGCGCGGTACTGCCAAGCGGTTGGCGCGTTGTTGTGCGATGTGGTTGAGGGATTCGCGGTCGTGAGTGGCGCGGCAATCCGAAATTTCTACCGGGACATTCCAATCCCCGGTAGTTGCATGTGCGGCGGTGCATCTCGCTACACGCAAGTCTATGCCGACAATCCGTCTGTTGTCGAGATGTTGACGTATGACGACGGCAAAGATCTCAAGGCGCGAGCGTTGCTGTGGACGGCGCGGTGTGGAACCAAGCTAATGGATAGGATCTACCCCAACAGCGGTTACCATGTCGACCTGATGCATCGTTGGGCGAGCGCGAACGGGTATCTGATCCGCGAGCACAACAGCCTACCAAGCGGGCCTGTCAATTTCGGCGGGACCAGCACGGAGTTCAACGTTGAACTCCGACACAATGGCGAAGTGCCTTATTTTGACTCATTTCACCGAGGCGATCATGACGCGAGATGCCTGTGGTTGTCGACACGGACGGGGGAGTACGAATTTGAATCGACGAGTGGCAGATTGCCTAACGGGGGTGAACCCTGCGGCGATTGTGGCGACGTTCGGGACGAAGACGATTTGTACGCGATCAACGACGACGGGCATCGCGTTTGTCATGCGTGCTGGACCGATTACAGGTCGTGCGCAAGGTGCGAATCGATGCATTTTTGCGATGATATGGTCGCGGTGGATGGATGCGACAATGACTGGTGCGAATGGTGTGCAGAAAACTACGCTGATCGTTGCCATGTGTGCGCGGATCACGTCACAGAGACTGTAACGCCAGCCGACTCGTGTGACGAATACTGCGAGCATTGCGCGGACCGGCATCTGACCGATTGCGATCAATGCGGTGAACGTCTTGCGGACGACGATAGCATCGCCACGACGGATGGCGACGGGACGATTTGCGTTGATTGCAATCGCGAGAATTTGATTGAAGCCGACAACGAAACCGAAACCGAAAACGAAAGCGAAGTGACATTATGAATCTCAAAAAATGCTTGTTGGCGGATAGCGATACGTTGTCCGCGATGGGAACAACCATCGAGACAGAGCACGGCCCATTGACGCACATCGACAACGATGGGAGCGTGCTGGCGGTTTGCCATCGTGACTGGGTCTACTGGGAGCGCAAGCCTAAGATCAGTTCCGGCGCGGTTGCCAAGTGTCCGCAACTGGATGATCGCTTAGGATTACATGCGGTGTTGAATGTGTTGCCCAAGCGATTGCGAAAGATGGGGTCTAAGGTGCGGTTTGATATCCTCATTACCGACTCTGAAGAGATTGGCCAATCGACTGCGCAGTATTTCCAGCCGGAAGATTTTGGCGTCGAGTCGGACCGGTACAATTGGCTGTTTCAATTTGATCGGGCTGGTAGCGATGCGGTGATGTACGACTACCACACCAAGGCTAATGTCAACCGCCTTGAGGACGTTGGCTACAAGGTCGGCCACGGTAGCTTCACTGACATTTGTTACTTGGAGCAATTGGGTGTTGCGGGCTGGAATCTGGGGACGGGATACCATCGGCAACATACCAAAGACTGCTATGCCGACTTGGGGGAGTTGTCGAATTCGGTGGGCAAGTTCGCGAAGTTCATTGACCGGCATGCAGGCGAAAGAATCGAGCACGTTGAGACCGCGAAAGGGCAGGCCGGATCGACCGATCCTTGGGGTTACAATTATTGCGAGAACGAAGCAATCAGTACGATCTACTGTGACGTTCGTGAGATATCGTTCCCGATCTGCGCGGCGTGTAATCATGAGGTAGTTTATTCAGACTACCAATGCCCCAACTGTGGCTCTGACTTGTGCTACGGGTAAGACTCGGCCCACGACCAACCCCGCCTAGCAAGCGGGGCGCATCGTGTGGCCGATGTAGGCCGTCTGTTCCCTTGATTGGAGATTGAAGCCGATGCAGTATTCAGATTGCGGTGGGGATGCCGTGTTGCCTCAACCAGAGGCCGTCAATGGGGTCGTGTGTTGTTCAGCGTGCGGACACGACGATCTAGTCGTTGGTATGTCGGTTTGCTGTTACGGCGGTGTGAGGCCGGACGGGAATGGTGGCCTTGAGGGGCATGGCTGCGATCCAGACTGGTCGACTTGCGACGAATTCCGATTGTTCTGCCCTTCGTGTGGCGTCGACTTTGAATGGGGGGGGATGGATATCGTTTGAATGGGGCCGGTTCGCGAGGCGAGTCGAGAAACTGCTGATGAGAAACTGCTGACAAAAAAGGAGACCATGAGATGGCCACAGAAAACAGGGGATGTTACACGAGTCGAGAAACCGCTGATGAGAAACTGCTGATGAGACTGAGAAGAAACCGCCGTCGAGAAACCGCTGACAAAAAAGGAATCGAGACAATGAAAAAAGCGACCACATTTGAAGAGTTCGTGAGTTCGGGAAAGTACGTCCAGCGGCTGGCCAATATTCCGGCACTGTCGGATATTGGCGAGGAGGCTTTCAGGAGCGGGCGAGTCTACGATTATGATATGTTCGCGGCTGACGGGCGGGACAAGGATGGAAACCTTATCCTATCGGCGGTTGTCGGAAACGAAGAGTACGAAGGGTTGCGGGATTGTGAGTATGCACTTTGGCAATTCGCGGTTGAGGAGGGATATGTCCCGATCACTGCCGAAAACCGATACCGGCTCTACCGGATGAACGCCGGAGGGTACTGGCGGCTGGATGTGCGGGGGAGCGGTTGCCCAACCGTGGAAGACGTTCTCTCTGAGTTCTGGCACGACTTCCACGTAAACAACGACGGCGAACTGATCGATTACGGCGTGGTTGACATGACGAGCAACGGGCTTGATCCAGTTCACCACATCACCAAGGGCGTGCAATTCAATCGGGACTTCGCAAACCGTACCGCCTTTACTCTCGAAATTGCCACAATCGAAAACGGCAAGTACGAGAAGGGAAAAGAATATTCCTCAGAGATCGTTGGTGGCATAGGCGACACTGAAGTTGAGGACATTCTGAAATCACTTCGTGATGCCATTGATCGATCATGTCCCGACTGCCCCGTTCTTCACGTTGATTGATTTACCACCGATGACGGTTGTGCCGATGTGTCAACCGGGGGTAATGCAACATCAAGAACGGTTGCGCAAAACCAAATAAATAAAGAAAAGGTTCACCGGCATCCATGTCGTGATGCCGCGCATTTTGTAAAGGAGAAGAATGATGGCAGCAAAGAAACGTGACAAGAAAAAATGGATTTACGATCCGTACACCGAATTGATGGAGTTGTTGAAGCCGGGGGAAAAGGTGTTCGTTGCAAAGAAAGGTAAGAAATACATCGGCATCCGATCCAACGAATTGTACAAGACAACGATATTAAGCAAAGCCATTGGTGCGCGTTCGGCCAAGGATTTGGAAGAATGGATCGATTGGGCGATTATCGACACGCGAAACGCCGAAGTTATCGGCGCGTCGTTTGACATCGTTTGGGCGACCAAGAAGTGACACCCGGCAACGGCCACACATCCCCGCATGCGTTCGCGTGTGTGTGGTGTGTGGTGTGTGTCGGATCCCACAAACAAGGACCGAAAAGATGAACGACACAACAGTTTATTGCAACGGATGCGGCTCCAAGATAGTTGGAGATGATGACTACTCAACCTTAACGCCGGGATTGTGCAATCACTGTGATGCGGCAGATGATCCGCAAGACATCGAGATTGCCAACGAATTTTCACGGCGACTGCGGGGTTGCTTGGGGGCTGGCGAGATGGAAACCATCAACCAGCGCAACGCAACCGACGAGTATATGATGGCGTGTGCTACCCATGATTTTTGTGATGCCAATCAGTCGATGATCGACACGCTGGATCATTTCGGGCTGTCGATGGCTCATCCCGTTTCGGTGGCTTGGGATATTGCCCGTGGCAACAAGTTTCAAGAGGTGAAGCCGTGAAAGTTCTTTCACTCTGCGACCTAACCGGGGCTATGGTGGCCCCGTGGGTCGCTGCTGGTCATGACGCATGGATCGTGGACACGCAACACGCCAGCGGCTTCACGACTGAACCGTTTGCGTCTGGCGGGACACTGACGAGAGTCGGCTGCAATGTGCTGGACCTTGTTTCAAAAAGTGGCCACGGAATGTGCGGCTGGCATACGTGGGACATGGTGTTCTCGTTTCCGCCGTGTACTTCGTTGTCTGTGAGCGGCGCGCGTTGGTTCAAATCAAAGGGAATCGGCGCGTTGATTGAAGCGTTGGAAGTAGTTGAGGCTTGCCGGTTGATTTGCGAGGAATCTGGATCGCCTTGGATGTTAGAGAATCCGGTCTCAACCATATCCACATATTGGAGAGAGCCGGATCACAAATTTAACCCGTGGGAGTACAACGAATATCGAATGAGTGACACGTACTGGAAGAAAACCTGCCTTTGGGTTGGTGGCGGATTTCAGATGCCAAGCGTTCGACCTGACCGGAGAACTGTTGAGGCAATGCGGCAGGCCGCCGAGAAGTATCCCCACATCAAGAACCGTGGAAAGCTGATCGCTGCTGTCCGCGCTGACTTTGATATTGATAGTGACTGGTTCCCTGACGACCGGATCCATAAAGCGGGGCCAAGTGCGGAGCGGGCGAACTTTCGGAGTGCAACACCCGCTGGATTTGCGCGGGCAGTATGGGAGGACGCCATGATCTGAATGTGCCGACGATTTACTTGGATTGAGAAACCGCTGACAAAAACAAAAAAGGAATTACAAAATGAAACTGTTATCAAACGGCGACAAAAACGCAAAACTCGCGAAGAGTAACCGTCTGTCGAATTACACGACGTACGGGTTGAGCCTTGCCCCTGCGATGGAGTCGGGCTATCAGACTTGTTCGAGTTCGAGCGTGCAATGTCGGCTGGCGTGCATTTACAAGAGCGGCAATGGAAGTTTCCCGAATGTCGTCAAAGGCCGAACACGCAAGACGGTTTTGCTTTTTGAAGATCGCGAAGAGTTCAACCGGCAATTGCGGGTCGACCTACAGGCGGCGGAACGCAAGGCAAAGCGAGAGAAGAAACGGGTCGCCGTTCGCCCGAATATGTATTCTGATTTGTTTTGGGAGTCGGTCGCGCCGTGGATTTTCAAAGAGTTTCCCGATATCCAGTGGTACGACTACACGAAACACTTCAACCGCATGCTGAAGTTTTGCCGTGGTGGGTTGCCTGAAAACTACCATCTGACATTCTCGCGATCAGAAACAAACGAGCGTGAAGTGGTCAAGGTGTTGATGGCTGGCGGCAACGTATCAGTTGTGTTCGAGCGAGTGTCAAAGAAGATCAAGACAGTCCCGCGAACGTGGCATGGCTTCAAGGTGGTGAATGGTGACAAGACGGATTTGCGATTCCTGGAAGGGAGGAAGGGCGTTGATTTTGGATCAGTGATCGGGCTGCATGCAAAGGGATCGGCCCAACAGATGCATGATGGGTTTGTTGTGAATTCGCAACAAGCGATGCAACCATTACTGTCGTCAATGTAGACGACGCGAGTTGACTGGAATGTTTGACCTGAAGGAGATCGAGGCTATGACCGAACACGAAGAACTAGGCGAGATTAAATCGAGTTTCACGTTTGAGACTGAAGAGGCTGCGCGGGCGTTTCTCTGCGGTTGGCGCACGGGGCGAACGGATGGAATCTATGCGAGCGTCGATCCTGAAGAGCCGCAATCCCTGAGTGTCGATTTTGTGGAGACTGACGCATGGACTCCTGAAGAGTCGGAGAAGATTTTGAATGAGGCCAAGGCTGAATTCGGATTCAGTGAAAAGAAGAATCAGTGCATTTAGAATGTAAAACCATCACCGACGAGTAAACTGTCAGATTGGCAGACCTCACATCGACTGTAACGAGCGCGGAGCGGTGGGCCTGATGGATGGCCCGCGTGTTTTTGACCATTTTTTGGAGATGAGACCAATGGCAGATTATGCGAAGAGTACGGCCGCCGATATGCGGACGCGAGTGATGGGACGGCTGGAGCGTGGATCATTGAGTGGCCACGACCAAGGTGGAATGGTGATCGCGGCTGGGCCGATCACGAAGCAACCCATTACCGTTCCGTTTCGGGTAGTCATTATTCAGTTAGATGATGGGTTCGCGGTTGGCCGTCAGAACTGGGCGAACTGGGACATCATCAATTGGGATAAGTGCGGCTGGTCGTCGGTCGACTGGAACCTGACGGATCCATACGTCAATGGCTGTTCCTACTTTGGGCTGGATCAGTTGCCCGCCGTGATGGAAGAATTCGGCAAGCAGGTGGCAGGTGATGCCGCCTGCGCCGCGAGCGTCTACCGGGACGACAACGAGGCGTAAGCCCTCAATCCAGTCCCGCCACCGGGAACGTGCGCGGGGCTGGCCATGACGGTTTATTCGTTTTACTGGAACGACCAAGGAGAAGAGACAATGTTAGAAACTGTGACCAACTGGCTGTATGACGCCACGACAATCTGCGCCGGCCTGGTGCTGGCTTGGGTGGCCATCGCGGGGATCACTTCCGGGATGCCGGACGAGTAGATCGCGGCGCGTTTATGATTATGAGTGGCAAACCGGAATTTTTTTGTTCTGACCAAGGAGATCGAGACAATGACGCCAAGCCGAGCCGAAAAGAAACTCGCCCGCGATGATTACGGCCGGCTGATTACCGGCGAGCGATTGAAGATGAGCATATCCCGCTACCTGATCCTGATCGACGTATGCGGGAGTCGCGACCGAATGGATGAATTGGCATCATGCCTGAATCGGGACCGATGCGGATTTGAGGATTCGTATGTCGCATGGGTCGGGAAAGAGCATCGGCCAGACGATCTAGTGTGGGGTGGGGGCGGTTCGTTCTACGCCGAGGGTTCCGTCACCGGGAAAGTGCGTGAAGGGAGTGATTCTGATGAGTGAGCAGTATTACCGCCAAGCTGTCTGCCAATTGTTAGCCATGCGAAAGGATATTAGGTATCGCAAAGGATTGTTACACGGGTTTCGTACATCCAATCGGATAAGTCAAGATGAGTGGCGACACCTATCTGACCAAGTGTCGCGCCGTGTTGCGAACCCAACCATGAAAGTGCGTGAAGGAGATGAATCCAATGAGTAGACTTGACCAACTGAAACCGGGCCAGAAATTCCGGCTCATCGGCTGCGACCAAGTGGGGACCGTGGCATCTGTTGCGGAAGGGTGGGTGACTGTTGTGGTCGACATGCCGATGCGATCGGTGCAGTTCAACGCGATGACCGGCGATGCGGATTTTGATGCGACAAGAAAGCGCCGGCCTACGTGGGCCGGGAGTGCGGAAGTGGAAGCGATGAAGTAGAATATCACTTGTCGCCCACTGCCGTCTTTGGTCGGACGGTCAAGGCTCATCGGGGTCGTGTTTGGTCACGGTCTCCCCTGGTGAGTTCAGGTGGGCTTCTTTACGCTTGGTGAGAAACCGCTAGTGAGAAACCGCTGATGAGATATCAGGGTTCTTCGTTCGCCACATTGGAGAGATCGCGGCGCAACTCTTTAATGTCCGTTCCTACTGCTTTCAGGTCGCCCCTCAAGCGGTCGATATCTGATGTGAGATGTTTTATCTCGACTTCGAGAGTCTCGTGCTTGGCCGTTTCCCGAATCATCTGTTTCAGTTGAGCATCGTGAGATCCGAGCCGCTTTTCGATTTTGGGTATGTCCGACATGACAACCGTCTGGAATGCCGCGAACGCAATCGCCCCTACGCCGAATAGACTGATGACTGGTGAACTCAGAAGCCACGCCGGAAGCCGAAATGAGTCGGATGTTTTCGGGGCCATCGTTGCGGCCGATCTGTTGTAGAGTGTGAGAATTTGATGGGTATCGCGGCCTCATTATGGTGGATTCTGATGGGTTGCGTCAATGTGCGGGATGCAAGTCTTGAATCGGGCAGGACTTGGGCGTCTTCGCCGCATGGAATCCCAGCCATTCGGGTGAGATGTGGACGAGGTGGTCGCAGTAATACGAGTCGGTGACTGGGTAGATGTCGGTGCGTGGGACGGCAATGCAGTCGGGGCAGGTGGAGCAGGTGGGGGCAGGATCGGTCATGTGCTTACCCACTGATTAACCAGTGATCCGTCTAAGTCGCATTCCCGCAGTGCATCGACGTTGTTTTGTCCGTCATTCCCGTTGATTCAGTCATGGCGTGATCCCCTGCCTGGCAAGATGGACGAAGTGGGCCTTGCATTTCTTGTCCCCGCACACCTCAGTCGGAATCCCCAACTTTTCCGCACTATCCTCGTCGAGCGGAAGGAGTTCCAACACCCCATCCACCCGTATCTGTGCAATGACCTGGCACAATTCGGTGTATTCATTCACGGCAACGATACACACACTGTCTGCGCCATCCTTCAGTTTGATGACGGTCGGAGGATGAGGGGGCCGACCAGAATGCCGACTCCAAACCCTCGCAGAGAGCGGTCTCTCTGGCGATTGGCTTGTAAAACTCATTGTCTCATTCTCCCTCTGGTTTTTGAAATCGAACAGGTTTCCCGATGCACCTCTTCAGCCCGTAAATCTCCCACAACGTACTCGGCCCCAGTGGATCGAACGGGACTGGCTTCTGGTAATGATCCCACACGCCCTCTACCGGCTCCTCTGCCGCCCGGCACTCCGCAGCGTCCCGAACGTCATAAAAGAAGATGATCGCCTCTGAGAGCGTCTCTCGTGTGATCTGAGGGTTATCCAGTGCCTTTTTGACACTCCATGCGATCCATCCGAGGAATTCAGGCTCAACACGACGGTAAACGCCCGGTGGAATGCAATCGCCCATCCCCTCGCCAATCATCAAATCTCGCGAATACAGGTGGGCACGGCTGACCCTTGCGATCGATGTGCTTGCAGGAGCAGCGTAAATTGCCGTCTCTCCAAGGTAGGGAACCTCATCAGATGGGGAGTGGCCCGGGCCAGGCCCGACCGCTTTGGGCCACCTTTTTTCGTCGTAAGTCGTTTTCCTGACAGGCATTGCAACTCCTTGGTTTGGGTGGCCCGGTTTTTCGCGGGATAAAGAGGCGTATAGAGAGGTAGAGTAGTGGTAGTAACGATAGAAATCAACTACTACTGCTTCCTCTATTACTCTCTATTAAAACAACGGCCACAACGGCCACCTCTCTCTCTATCTCTATCTAAACTGTTCTACTACTACTACTGTAGTAGTTTAAGCGCTTTTCGCTGGTGGAATCGGTGGCCCAACTTAGTCGGCCGCTGGTAGGCCACCACGGCCACTTTTTGCTGTTTTTTGGCATAATGGGTAACTTGGCTAAAATGCAGAAGTTGGTGGTGGTACAATTACAGTGAATCCATCCCCGATACCACTGCTCCCGGCACCGCCGCTTGATTCATCCTGAACAACGAACTCGTCCAACCCAGTAAGTAGTGCTACCTCTTTCATAGGTATTCTTACCCCCCTTGGCTTCTTTCCGGCGATTCGAGTCCTGGTTGAAATCGCCCCGTCGATCCGCAAAAGGATCTGATCGATCTCCAGTCTCGCCATGTCGGTTCCCTTTAGGAGCGCCCTCTTGGCTGATTTTGGATCAATAAACAGGGTGAATTCACCCTTGTCCTTGTAAATCTTCAGGCCGACCCGAGCCAGTGCGGAACCATGCTTACCGCTCTGATCTGTCAGTAATTGGCCGGCTGTCATCTTTTCCCCATGATCCAAGGAAACCTCGGCAGACAATATCTCATTCAGTAGGTTTCCCTCATCTGCCTCCTGCTGACTGGCGAAGTCGCGTTTCTTCAGCATGGCGTCCATGTTCCCGATCGCGGTGGCGTCGTCCCAGCCCATTACGGCTCCCAGAATGGCGCAGGGGACGCTGTACGACTCGATTATGCGTCGATCGACGTTCCCAAAGGCTTCTTTCGACAGGGTGGCTGCCAGAGCCTTAGATTTGACCCAGTGGGTGAGTGCGACCGCCAGCAGCCTCTTGCCGAGATCCCACAACTCATCCCTGGACGGAAGAACGAGTGTGTTCTTCTTCGATTTCGGCTTCACGAGGTCGAGAAAGATGTAGCGGTTCCGATCTGCCTGTCGCTTCATGCCGGTCTCGATCGCCGCAAACCACGGGACGTGCCTCACCGTGAAGGTCATACCCTTCTGCCCGACCGTTCCGCGAAGCACCTGGCTGCCACGGCTCGAACCACGGAAGAAGGCCATAATCGCATCCCGGTGCCGATCGTCCTCAAATTCATCGAGGATCATCACCCGGCCGGTATGTCCGATCGCCTGCCGCACGCCCGCCTCGGTCGATTGACCGCCAGAGACGGACAGCGGGCCGAACAGGTGCTTGAGCGTGGATTCCATGAACATGGATTTGCCGCTGTTCGTGGGGCCGGTCACCGCGACCAACGGCCGCCAAGTCCAAGTCGTTTGGAGCCACGTCGCGCAAATCAGGCCGGTGACCAGTTCCGGCGTATCGAGATACTTCCAATTGTCCCACCTGGCGAACAGGTTTGATGCATCCTCGAAGACGTCCCGGCACCACTTGGGATCCGTAGCCAGCTTTAGCATGCCCTCCAATTCTTCGTAGTCGTACCACGGCGCTGATGCGGAAATGTCCAGCAGTTTACCGTTCATCTCCGGCACGACTGTGCGTTCGAGTTTGCCATTCAGGGTGACAACTTCGCCGGCACCGACCATCACGATCCGTCCGCCGAGTTCCCAGACGCCAATGCCGATCTGGTCATTCGCCGTGATCGTCCGCTTGCCGCACTCGCTCGCCAGCGCTTCGCGAACATCCTCGACCTTGAGTTTTCCCGGATCGGGGTCGGTCGTTGTGTCGATGTGGGATTCAACTTCCGCACCGAAGTCGAGGATTATGTCCTCAAGCATGTAGCGGCTGGCGGCCTGCTTGACGTCGAAGTTGCGTTTCCGGCTCACTGAGAACGCCAAGAGTGTGCGGGAATCCTCGTAATACCCAAGCGGAATGCAGCCGATCCGCTTCAGATTGAGTTGGTGCCGATCCAGTGTATCGCTCGGCCTCGTATTGCTACCCTCGGCTGCGGCCTTCTGATCTTCTGTTACGGCGTCGATCGGTCGCGTTTCCGTGAGTATCTTCGTCAGGTCAGAGTAGGTGTGGCCATCCGCGAACCAATCACGGAGATCCTTGCCCTTGGTTTTCTCGATATCGTAGGGAAGCTGGACGTTCCGCAATGTCGCAGTCTCACGCATCAGTTTGCCGGCCCAGAACTTCGCACCATCCTGCCCCGGCTCATCGGCATCGTGGATAATGGCAACGTGGCGGCCAGCGAACACTGGCATGATGCGGTCGAGCAGCCCTGTCTCGCCGGCACCACCCAGGTTCGTCACGACCAAGTCGCTGTCACGATGCTCCTTGGGAATCGCGTTCTGCATCGCAACGAGATCAGAAAGCCCCTCGACTTTCCAAACGATTCGGATGGTCCCCGGCTTCTCTTTGGTTTCGGCCAGTCGCGAGCAGCCGTGCTGACCAACCAAGCCGCTCTTGCTCCCGCCAACCGAAAACCGCTTCATGTTTTCGGGCGGCGAGTCCGGCCCTTGGTATTTCTGGATCATCACGCCGCTGGCGGATTCGATCACATACCCGGTGGGTCCACCATCCAAGAGGTGTGGGCCGAATGCCGGGAATGCCAAGACATATTGCGGCTCGGGCGAAGATGCCGGGTACTTCGCAACTTTCCCGCCACACAAGAAGACCACATCTGGTTCGATGCCGTACTTCTCGGTGTAGCCCCTAAAGGTGAGTGGTGAGGATTTTTCGACAAACTTCAGCTTGTCCTCCGGCCGAGTCATGTCACTCTTCGGGACGTTGCGGCCCATGCCGGCCTTGCTGGCGTAGTGCTGCTGGGCTTCCTTCCAATCCTTGTAAGGTCCGTACTTGGCCGCGAAGTCGAAGAAGCTGAGTGATTGGTCGCCACCGTGCTTGCCGCCGAGATCGCTGTATCGGCCATGACCGGCCCCGCCATCGGCTTTCACGCCCGCGTTGGGTGAGTTTCCGTGCGGGCGATTCTTGGCCCAGCACGTCATGTATCCTTGGGACGACATCTTGTCTGTGGTGAACTCGACGCCGAGCGATTCGTACTCCTCGATGATGTTGAGTTTTGTCAGTAGTTCATGCTGGAATTCCCGCCAGTCTTTTTTTGCTTTCGCCACTTAGAAGAACAACTCCTTTTGCGACTGTGGATGATTTGTGGTGATGGATTTCTTGGGGTCGTCCGTGATGGTTTCTTTGTGTGTTGGGCATGAGCGGTGGCGGCAGCGGTCTTCGATGAAGTCCCAATGCTTGTGGTGGCAGACCGGGCAGATCCAGAGTTTTCGGTTATTGACCATGATCCCTGACAGCTTCAGCAAGGTTTTCAAGGGAACTGGCTATGCGGCTCAAGCTGGTCGACACAGAAATAATCGACTCGGTAACATCACCTACGACACCACCTTTTGGGTCAGTCCACGGCACACCGGGCCGACAGAAGGCATCCCGTAAGGCATACAAACCATCTGTGATATTTCGCAGTTCTTCATTATCCATCTGTTTCATCCTTTTTCTGAATTTTTGAAAATTGGGAGATTGAATCTAAAATGTCAAAACCAGTGGATATCAATTGTGCGATTTCTGGAAGATTGGAGTGATGTGGAAGATCACCATGTAGTGCAGATGAAAACTCAGACTGATTAAGGAACAGATATAAGTTTGAGGGCGAGTTATTCCACAGGTCGCGATCGATATGCCACACCCTAGTGCTGGATGGAATCGTGCAACCGAGAATGGTTTCCACAATGTGACGATGCTCTCTGACATACGACACCTGGCCGCACGCCGCTTTGCGCCCGTCTCCATACAAAAAGCGACCAGCATTAGTCGCGTCAAATACACCACCATTCCACCCGTGAGCGTTTTCTTTGACAGAAAAAACCCGATAGCATTCCATACTGCAAAACGCATGGCGAGAATGAAGCCGCTTGAATTCCGCTCCACATTTTCTGCAAAAGGAAAACCCTGAAGTTGGATTTTTCTTTTGGTGGATTCTCCAGCATTTCATGTTACAGAACAGTTTCACCCTGGAAAGTTTCGTTGATCTAACATTACTCCCGCACTGCTTGCACGGATTGGTAATGGCATCTTTTTGGTAGCACGAATGCTGACTGCCTCTCTCGTATTTTTCGTAGCAAGCACTTCCACAGAACGACACCTTAGCGCCTTTCACGGCAGATTTTTTACGCTTAAAGCTTACCCTGCATGTCCCGCAAACTAAGGCAACCATCGAGGACTGCACGTAACAGTTCTTGTTGCAAAACTTTTTTCGACTGCGAGATAGGGGGTCGCCACAATACTCACACTTTCCCAAAGTGCGGGTGCGACCATTTGCATAACACTGCCTGTTGCAAAACTTTTTCCGATTAGGGGGCAGTGGGCCGCTACACCACTCGCATGATTTTTTATTACTTTCCATCTCGATCTAAGTCCTTCCAAAACCGCTCCAGAATCCTGAACGTCGCGACTTCCGCTAACGATCTGGTCGAACACATCATCCAGTGAATTCCCGGCAACCGCTGCTGCCACGCAAGGACCGACCGGAATACCGTCTTTGGATTCAGTCTCGAATGCTCATGTCCCGCGAGGATGCTCGGCCACCCGGCCTCGACAACGACATACGCCACTTTGATTTCGTTCAGCCGCTCAAGTTGTTTTTGGAATCGCTTCCGATCGTTACCGCAACAGCCCAAGAAATCAGACAGACTCTTCCGCTCGATCGCTATCTGATCTTCGTAGCCGGCGATCGAATAGTCGCCGGTCTTCAGTCCTTGTTTTTCCGTCGACACAACCAGTGGCCGTTTCCCATCTCCCACATCGGAAGTCAGGTTTCTGAACCCAAACGGCGCTTGCTCGCGAGAATCAACAACAACCGTGAATGGATTGACTTGGAACTCTACAGGCTCATCATTTCGTCGTATTGGCATGCCGCTTGAATCCGTTCGGTGAGGAATGTTTTTCGTTTCTCCAAATCGACATTGCAGCAGTGCCGGTCAAGCGTTGATCGCATTCCGATTGTGATGCAGACTTCCGCCGCGCGGCTAAGTGCGGTGTAATGCCACGCTCGCGAACAGACGTAATTCGCACCGTTGAAGTCGTCGATCATCGATATGACGACCGGCCATTGGCTTCCTTGTGATTTGTGGGCCGTGATCGCCCAGCCGAGGTTGATGTTTTTCCATTCACCGCGATTGAACCGGACAGTCACGCGGCCAATTTTGACTGCGATGAACTTCGCCGTAACCTCTGACGCAACGCCCATCTCCCCGTTGGCAATGTACGATTCGGCAATCACAGATGGCTTGCGGGTTGACGTCCAGTGATTGCTTCGCATCCCATTTTTTAAGCAAATTACCTTGTCGCCAACTCGAATATCGCAACCATCAACGCCTTGCCCATCTGGATTCAGCCACGCCTGGAGTGCCTGGTTCAACTTTTTCCGAGACAGTGGTGATTTTTCGTTGACGGCACAGATGACTTGCTGACCTTCGATCGGATCGTAACCGCGATCGGTCATTCGAGAGACGATATCAATGAGCGAAGACGATTGAAGGTACGCACTTGAACATTCGATATGCCGAAAGTTCTCGGGCGACTCGGCATCCAAGTCCAGCTTAGGTGATGGCTCCCAACGCTCTCCGTTGCGAAGTTGCTGGCATACTCGACCAATCCGGCCCGCGAACCGATGAGGCTCAGTCAGGTGGCCATGCGGAACGCAACTCGACTCAATCATGTCGTGATATGGCTTTCCCTTGCCGACAGGTGAAAGTTGGCCAGGGTCACCAAGGAGAAGTACGCGAGTACCGCCACCGACAGCAGCAAGCAGGCTCGCCATGAGTGAGGTGTCTACCATCGAAACTTCGTCAACAACAACCAGCTTCGTGTCGAGTGGTTTGGAACTTGAGTGCATGAAATGCCAGTTGTCGCCACTTTTTCTCGCCTTGAGTGCCGTGTGAATCGTGGTGGCGTAGACATGCAGTCCATTTTTGCGAAACGATTCTGACAGCCGTTGGGCGGCCTTTCCGGTCGGGCAAACCGCTTGCACTGCATGCTCGCCAAACAGCCGCACGAACTCGGCCGCACAATAGGTCTTTCCGGTGCCGGCGCTTCCGCTAAGGATTCCGATCCTTCGTGACGATGCAATCCCCAACTGCTCCACCTGATGATCGGTCAGCATAGTATTTCCTTCACCCTTTTTGCGACGTAGTCTTCGTTTTCTGCGTCCGCTCGAATTGCGATCCACTCCCGTCCGCTGGGGTCTTCGTGGACCGACAAAACCTTCGCCCGAACCCCCAATTCGATCGCCCTTTCGGCACGCACATTCCCCGAAACTCGCTCGCCAATAGCCTTCTCAATTTGCGCACGCGAAAACCAAGTGCTACCATTCATTCCACTTTGCATTGCATGCCACGCACACATCAGTTGCCGCTTCAAGCGATCTTGAGGTAGGCCGAGGTCGCAATAGAGTTGGTCGACTCGCATGAAGCCGGCCGATAGCATTCGTCGCACCATGAGGGTGAACGGGTCTTTCTTGATACGCTCAACTGCCAATGGCCCAAATGCGGTGAGGCACTGGTCGATCATCGGTCCCAGTTGGAACCCACGTTTTGCGAGTAGCCCAAGCAGGTCGATCTTCGTGTTTTGGCACTGTTGATCGGCAATCAGCTTCTCTGACGCCTTGCCGGCTGCCTCGGGTGACAGCCGGATGATCTTGTCGGCAACGGCATCTGGGTTTGACTTCAGGACGTCGATTGCACTTCTGGATCCGAACTCGTCGACAATCTGATGCGCCAGTGCCGTTCCGATACCTGTCCCTTCGCAGGTCTTCAGGATGTACTCAATGACGCCGGTTCGTGAATGCGGAACATCTTGCGAGAAAATGTCAAACTTGAATTGCTGACCGTAGTTTCCGCCATCCTGCCACTTGCCAAAAAAACGGTATCCAACACCCTGAATCAGTGAGCCGGGGTCACAGTTCCCAAGAATAGAATCGCCCGTGTCCAGCACCCCGATGAGAAATGTCCCCTCGGGGTTGCTGTAGATGATCTTCTTGAACTTCCCGATCAACTCCTCTGTTTTTACGGCCAGCATCACTTCACCTCTTCGGCCGTGACGGTCGCGGCCCCCTCAGTGCCCTGCGCCTCAGCCGCCAACACCATCGAAGCGAACGACTCGAAAGCCTTGTCGTCGGTCACGAGATCGACCAGCTTCTTGGTCTCACGTTTCTGCATGCTGATGCTGGAGATTTTCAGGAACCCGTCACGAAACTGAGGGTATGCCTGCCATGCTTCTTTGAGGATCGCGTTGACCGGCCGCACGGTGCCCATCACGATCTTGGCTTGGAGTTTCTTGCCGCGGATTCGCCGGGTCTGCTTGTCGCCCGTGGTGAACTCAACAGCCCGCTCGCGGAGCATGGCGTCAAAGTCTTTCGCGTCGGCGATTATCTCCTTAATGTCGACGCACCCTTGGATGACGGAATCGATATCATTGAGATCAACCAACTCGCTAGTCAGGGGGTTCATGACCATATTGGGGCCGTCCGATTTCGGCTCGGCCAGTGCTTCGACTTCCGCCAAGACAGTCTCGGGCGGAATAGTTGTGAGTTCAACCTTCTCATCGAGACCAAACAGTTTTCGCGCTTCGGCGTCTGTCATTTCTGCCATCTGACTGCTCCTTGGTTGAGAAAAAGAAAAAATCCGCATCCGTGGTTACGGCACCGCCAGCGGCGAAGACGGCTAACAGGGAGAATTACAACCCCGCCAGGCACTCACGGCTTACCTACCAGACGATCGACTACAGATCGCTTACGTCAACGGCCGGCGTGGACGGTGTAATGCCACCGATAAGAGCAAGGGCATCGGGGTCTTTCGGTACGCTGGAAACATCGGGGTGTTCCAGAGGCCATGCCGTGTTCCAAGGGATCTTGAATCCGCCATCATGAGCGACCCCGTTATTATCTTTCCACGGCTTGTCCTGCTTGACTTCCACAATCGCCTGCCGTCCAACAATGTCGTGGAACGGCGTGGCGACACCGGGTTTCCCGAGATCATCCGCAGAGATCAGCCCGAAAGCAAACGCAAACATTGCGATGCCCTCTTGGGATTTTTTACTCAACGGAGTCTTACCGGCCGACCGATTCTTGTTGTCGACCCAGCTTTCCAAATACACGCGGTGGTAGACGATCTTGTCTCGTTGGCCGGGAGCGTTGCCATCCAGGACGTGCATGTCGATCTTGAGTTGCGACAGCTTGTCGTCGTCACCGGGAATATGCTCGATGTCAGTCACGTCGACATGAAACCTCCCCTCTACAGATATCCCACCGCCAGCGTGCAGGGAATCTTCCGACTGCCCTGTGGTGTCGAGATTGACGTTGAGAGCGCCATCGTTGTTGTCTTCAAAAACTTCGGACATTTAAGCCTGCTCCTTGAGTGCCCTGCGGATCGCCATCGCTGATTTCAGCGAGATTGTGACGGTCCAGTCGGGCGGGTAACCGAAAAATTGTAAACCACATTCCCACACATTTTTGTTGCCGAACTCTCGTGATAGCGTGGCTGCGAATTCGAGCCACGCAGCACCTACTTTTTTGTTTTTCCCTCCTGATCCATCTTAGACGCAGTGATTTTATCCCACATTCTCTCCCGCAACTCTTCCGCCTCCTCGGCCGTCAGTTCACTGATATCTTCGAGTTTAGGATTACGCTTCCTCATAATCGCCAGCCACATTTTGGCCCCGATCTTCAGCATGTCTCGCTGCCCTTCGAGGGTTGCGATCTTCTCTGGTGTGACCAGACCATTTGCTTCAGGGGTAGGCTCGGGGGCAGGGGTAGGCTTCGCTTCAGGCTTCACCTGCTCCTTGAGTGTGACGGCGGCCGTGGCAGTGGCCTGCTTCTGGCGTGTCGCTGCCTGTGCTTTGGCCCCGTCCTGCATGCGTTCCAATCGACTCAGTTGGATTTCCGCCGTCTCTTTTTCAGACTCGGCGATCTCGTGCTGGAGAAGCAGTTTTTCGTCTTCACTCAACACCTCTTCCGGCGCGAGCAATTCGCCCTTCTTCAGTTTCTTGTAGTTCGGTGGCGATTTGATGTACGCCCTGATCGCGGCCGGTGTGGCGACGGGCAAGTTCGGCGGAAGGATCGGGTGATGCGAGACCTCGCCGTCTTTGTCGATTTCCGTAACAGCCAATCGAGATTTCAAGACGATCGCGGTTGGCTTCTCGGGAACCTTTCCGTTGGCGTCCGGCTTCCGTTCGAGCAAGAGATACAGACTCGCCAACTCCATCAAGGTGTCTTTCCCTTTCGGCTTCCGCTTACCGGGAACCGGAGCCGATCCCTTCCAGACCGCACCCATGTGTGTGCTGAAGGAGAACGTCTGGAACTTTGCGGAAACCATCCCTAGCAGGATCTTCCAATACGACTTCACATCGCCCCAGAGTATGCCGGCTGCCTTTTCGTATTGGTTCGCTGTGTGGCCGAATTCTGCCGGATTCTCTTTGACCCAGTCGACTAAGCCGCTTTCGATATCCGATAGAGGATCAGCAGACAGGTTGTCGTACAGGCCAGGTTCTACGTTGGTGATGATGTCGCGGAACCAGATGAACATCTCAAGCGGCTTCGGAATGACCGTGATGTTTTTCTCGGCCATTTCGTCGTACAGGCTGATTCGCTTGGCGAACGGAATGTTGTACGAGGCCGATGAGTCTTCGAGGTCGATCATCAGGGTCGACTGCGGCCGAATCGATGAGAGGAACAGTGTCTTCCCACTCCCCTTCTCCCCACTCACGCCAATGATCGGGATCTTCGTCCCACCCCACAACGGCAGATGCTCTGCCGGCTCCACCGACTTTGTTTCAATCACCTGCGTTCCTGTTTCGGCCATCTTATCTTTCCCCTTTTTTTTCTTCGCGTCCAGTGCGGCCCGGAAACGATCCGGGTCGCGAATTTTATCGCCACGCCATGTGGCTGGAAATAGGCAACTGTTTACTCGCAGGTCGGTATTATTGTGCGTGAGATACGCTCGCTTTTTGCACGGGCATTTCTTGGCATCGGTGGCATTCAGCGAGAGCGGGCATGAATACAGGACCAAGTCCCAAAGAACCCGGCTCTTGCTGTATTTGCAGAGCGAGAGATCATCCAACTTCCGCTGCCCCCTTCACGAATCTCGGATCAGCAGGCTGTCTGTTGATGTCAAACTCAACCGGCGCGTCGATGCCAACTCGAACATTAGTCCCAGTACCGCGAAGGCTGACGATCGTGATCGTGATCGTTCCATGAGGTGACTCGATGACGATTTTTTCGTGCTTTTTACGTGACAAAACTAAGATAGCTGATTCCTTTCAGTGCGATCAAAAAAACCAGCCCGCTCCGCGTCCGTATTGCGAAGTAAAGGGGATCCATCCCTACGGGCTGGCAAATATCTCAGTGTGCGTACCTTCTACGCAGAAGATTCGCATGTTCATGAGAGGTCATTCCTATTCGCTACTCAGTGATTCCGACCAAGCATCGAATTGTGGGTTCGGTGTTCGGCCGGGCTTCTTTGTGGGAAGGCACCGGCCACTTTCTTCGATTTCCTGCCAAGTATCCTGTTTTTTTATTACGCGATTACGGGCAGATCGATAGCATTGCGCGCACAACCCGCGAGTGGTTGCGGAGTGACCACAAATGGGATTGAGGCAGGGAATTGGTGGTAGCTTATTTGCCATTTATGAACCCGAAGGGTACTGTTTTTGATTTGTGTTGACCAACTTAACCAGAAATATCGCGAGGGTCAACTAAAAGGCAGTTCATTACCGAAGTAATTACAAAATATATCGCTACACCGCTTCTTTCAGGAGAGGGATTCCCATTTTTTGGCACAACTCGACCATCATTTCGTCGAGGTTTTCGAGTGAACGTCGGTTGTCGATGAATTCCATTGTTTTAGAGTTGAAGTCAATCCCCATTGACGGATCACTCGGAACACCACGATTGACCCAGATCACCTCGTTGATGATCCCAGATCGCCGGCAGGCTTCGAGTTCGTCGGGGCATCGGACGCCGTTAAAGATGTCGTTCGACTCGGCCATCTCTTTGTAGAGTCGGAATTTGTCGCCGCCGTTGTATTCCAAAATCGCCTCGCGCCAGAGTGGCCGGTGGTTACGGCGATCGGCGTGGCATTCGGCGATCGAGCGGTACTTGATTCCCACTGCCCAGAATACATCAAACATGAGGATGGCAGCGGCCTCGGACGTGCTTTCCGTGTACTGTAAGTCGGTCCATTTAGCGAGCCACTTACTCACCGTGTCCTTGCCTGCCCCGCCATGTCCAATCACCGCAATCTGCATATTCTCTGGCATGGTCATTCCTGTGTTTCGTAGCCGGGATCTGGATGGGATTTATACGATCGCGGTTCCGACTCGGATCTCGGCATCTTATCGGGCCGCATACGTTGTGCAGTTGCATCAATACGCGACATATCATTCTCCGCACGAATGATCCGCTTCATCTCCTCGATGTACTCTGGCGTGGGATTCAGTCGAGGCGCGAAGTCTTTTTTCTTCATGCTGGCTGGTTCCAGTGGTCGTTGAAATTCTCCGCATCAGCCTGATCGCCGGTTAGCGGCTCGAACGCCACGCTCGTCCGAAACCACTCCCATGCGGTCGCGCCAACTGCCGGAAGAACGAATTCGACGAGTATGCTCATCACGAGGGCGCTCATGCTGCGACCTCGGGCGTTTTCTTCTTACGTCGCCGGTTTACGGCAGCTATACCCTGAGAGAGTACCCACCACGTAACGCCGGCTCGCGGAACATCGGCTTTAAGTTGATCCACGCCATACTCGTCTTTCTTCTTCTTCAAGGCAACTGCTGCCTTTGCTAATTTCGCGGCGGCGGCCACCTTTTCGACGATCGACGCATCGGACGACTTCAGGGTCGCGGCCGTTTCCCTCACGTTGGCCAGTGATTTGCGAAACACTCCGATGTCGGTCTCGGTCGAGGCTTTCACGCTGCCGATGTGTTCATGAATCTCTGTTAGTCGAGTTTTGAGGTCGGCCGCGTTCTCTTTCAGCTTGGTGGCGTCGGCCTTCAAGGCGAGGCCCGCGCGGATTTTGCTGATCGGGCCGCTCGCACTCCGCAGATCAGCCAGATCAGCCCGTATCCGCTTCATGTCGTCCAGTAACCCCCTGCCGTCGTCGACAATCGTCTTGATTGGAGACTTGGGGACGGGCGGCCGATCTTGCAGTGGCGGCGGAATATCGTTGAGGTCGTCGTAAACGGCAGTCCGCTCCGGTGGCCCGCGGCCGATGATTGCCTTCCAGATGACAACGGGAAGCGACAGGATTCTCCCCATTGCCCTCAGTAAGCCCGTTGGGTCGCTGTAGCCGACAACCGCTCGGTTCCGCGATTTCACGTAGATCATCGGGACGAACCTGTAATCCTCGGGATCTCCACCTGTGGCTTTGACGACTTTGGCTCTCGCGGCCTTCCATTCGGCCATGCCGGCTGGGTTGTTGACAGAAACAAATCGCATATTCAGGTTTGGGAACTTGCCCGCGGCGTAGTGCGCCTTGAGTGTGCTGCATCCGCCGCAGTTTTTAGCCGTAAACACGTCAACCGATTCGCGATTAGGCTTCGCCTGGGCCATGACCAGCTTGATGTCTGAGACGTGAGTGAAGGTCGCACCAGAATCCGGGCCACCACCAGACACATTCGCTTTTCTCGATGATCCGGGAATCATTTGGCGTGGGATTTTCCCCGTCGAAGAAAGAACCCCAACAACCTCACCTTTAGAGTTGATGGCTGGCCCGCCGCTTCCCCCAAAGAAGATCGGACGATCCATCGAAAACAGGCGGGCCTCGTTAGCATCCCACATCCTATTGCTGTTGTCGTCATACCAAGAGAAATGACCGGGCGTGACGTTACTCTTCACAATCGTCCATCGCTGCTCGCCATATTTCGTCCATTTGCCGTTTCGCTCACCCGCGGCTGGGTAGCCCATAAACCAGACGTCGTCACCGGCCGACAGTGCGGAATCAGCAATACGGAGACTGGGGACCGATTCGCCGCGAGTGTCGAGACGTAGGGCAACCGGGTAGTCCGTCTGAGTCGGATGAGTGATCGGAGTCGCGGCGAAACGCCGTCCATCAGAGAATATGACCACGCAGGGCTTGTCGTCGACCACATGCTTGATTGACAGGACGATGCCCGTCGGGTCGACACAGACGCCGCTTCCGCCACTGCCATCGGGCTTCTCGACCCGCACGACGGAATCCCGCACTTCCGCCGCCGAACATTGCGCGACGTTTACCAGTGGGATAATCGCAAAAATCGCCACTGCAATTGCGTTTCTCATCGTATCGTTCCCCTTAGTGTGTGAATGGCCGCAGAATGGATGAGCCAAGCGCGAGTGGCCGGTATGCCCATCTCGCCCGCCGCACCACGAATCGAATGGCCTTGGAGATATACGAGTTCGCAAACCTGAAACTCTACACCTTCAAGTCCGTCAGTGAGTTCTTGCCAGGCAATCAGGTGATTTTCGGCCACCAGATGGCCTGTTATTCGTTCATTAAGGGTGTTTTGGCTTCGATCGTCAAGACCCAACAGCCAAGTCAGGACGAGCCACCGCACTTTGAATCTCACCCAGTTGTCCAACGTACCGAGCGATGAGTCGTAGGAATCGACAGCCACCACGAGGGCCACGCGACCCTCCGATCGCGCATCATTGAGGTCAACCGATCCGCATCGAGAAAATCGCGGATCACGCCTCGCAGTGCTGAGCGCAACGCTATTCGCTAATGGCATGAACGCCAGAATCAACTCATCTCTCGTTAGTTGGCCGATTTTCTTTGGCATGTCACGACATCGTATGTCGTATATTTTAACCGTCAATGCCAACCAAAATATGAGATATATGGTATACGGCATGAGTGCCGTCGAGTTAGGATTCTGCTGCGTGGATGTGGCGCAAGTATTCGTTCGTGTTATGGTCCTTGAGTCCGTCGATCCGCATGTCGCCCCAGCCGGCCCATAGTCCGCGAATGTAGTCGCACGTTCGGTAGAACCGCCCAGGGGCGTCGTAGACGCGACCAGTGGTGCTGATGTAAGTCGCAGGCCCAACGTGTCGGTATGAGAACGAGGGCAGGATGCGGCTGCGTAGCGGCATGTGTGGGACAATGTCGGTGTTGTTCACCCATCTGTGGATGTTTTTTGGTATCCCATCAATGGAGCCGGCGAACTCGGCATCACCCGGTCGCGGGCAGCCGAATGTCGCCAGTGTCTCGACTTCGATGCCCATGTCAGTGACGATCGGTACGGCGAGGTGTGCAATCGCCCCGCCCATTGAATGCCCGACTAGATGCAGCCGTTTATGGTCGTGAATGACATGATGCGATCCAAGGAGTCTGTCTATGTCCTCGACCACATTCATCGTCGACCACATGAATCCGCGATGCACCCGCCCGTAGCCGGGGTAGCTGGTGAAGCGGAATCGCACGTTCGTTAGCCAATCTCGAAGACTGGCAACTGTTGTGCCGCGGAACGCCACCACGCAATCGTTGGTCGAGTTCGAGGCAACCAGCATCTCGGTGCCATCGACCGACACGAAATCAGTCAGCGGGAACCCGAGATCGTTCGCGCCGGCTCGGGCGGATTCGGCCGGCTGGTATGCCAAGATGGCCATGCGGCAGAGATCGGCGTCTGTCATCGGCGGTGTCCGTACCTGATGGTTTCGGCGGCCTACTGAGCAGCGTCAGTCCAAGCCTTCCCTCTCGATCTCGTTTTCATCCAATTTTCCACCAACTCGTCGTGGTACATTTTCCAGCTAATTCCCCGCTCATCAGCGACAGCCTTCTGTGCGTCAGACAAGAATCGCTTCGGGGGAGGCTTGCTGAGATTTTCTCTTTGCAATTTATTGTACTTCGACAACCCTTTGTGGACTGACGCGTCTTCCGTTAGTAATTTTCTGGCAAACTCCCGGCCCTTCGTGATGGCCCTCGTGATGATCTCGATGTCGGCCGGCTTAGGGTTCCGCCAGTCGAGCCTTGCGCCCTCGACAATTTCACGAGCGACCCGTCCAGACTCCCTCAGAAATCTGGAGTATTGCCGCTCAGTCAGGCCAACCTTCTTCGTGCCGATCGTCAGCTTCATGGATGGTGCTGGGACTGACGGGCGGTATGTCTTATCGGGGTGCATCATGTTCCAGCGAGTCAGAACCTTGTCGCCAATGAATACGTCCCGATCTAATTTTGTGCTGGTTGGGACGAGCATCCTGAAGAAGAAATCAGTATCGGGAGCGGGTGATGTTGCCCGCCGAATCGTCCTACCCCACATATCAATCTTTAGCTGGTCTGGGAACTTGCCGAACAGTTGCGGAATCTCCGTCTTCTGCAAGGCCCGCTTTCCGGCGCGTTCTGCAAACTCTTCGAGGTTTTCGCCCCAAATTCTCCTCTCGGGAAATTTGTCATTTATGTTCTTTGCACCGTGACGAGCAAGATTGGGAACCCATGACGCGGCAAAGCTAGACGCCCATCGCAGGCTGCCCTCTTCGATCCCATATTCGAACATCTTCTGGATGTCACCAAGGACTTGCACGTATGACTTGTTGGCAAGCGAATTAAAAACACTATTCAATGGGTCGGCAATCATCCGAAGGGGATCGCTACTCTTTATGGCATCCGTAATGTCAATTGCCGCAGCGATCGAGGTTGAGAATGGCTCGATACGAGCGTAGCTGACCCATCCGTATCCCGGAACCCTAAAGGACTGCGACGGGAAGGTTGATTGTTTTGGTGAGTCGTAATCATCAGACCCCTTCGATCCAGTGATCCACGGCTCATCTTCGTCGTTCAGGCTCCACAGCATATACACTGCGGCCCACGCGATGATCTGTTGGGCCTTTTTCTTTGTGAGGCCACGTCGATCGCCAGTTTTCATGGCGTGCCTGACTGCGAGGGCCGTGCCAAAGATGCCCATTGGGCTTTCCGTAAGTCCTGCTTCAAGTATATTGACCGGGGTTGTTGCGAAAGGAACCAGAAAATGCCCACTAACGAGCGGCGCGCCCGGCAGTGACGATCGCTGAATAGCTGACGCACCTTTCTTGAATGCCTGTGCGGCTTTCGTGCCTTTTTGTTGGAACGTCACTCGCCTTGCGACATCAAGTGCCCTGCCCCATGCCAATGAGTTTGTGTCTGCGACCATCCCCTGCATTGCTTCTATTAGTTCAGCCGATCCAGGCTTCATGCCTTGCCCCAGTCCGATCCGCCTCGCTTGGGCCGACACTTCCATGTTGGCAACCAGTGTCTGGGTGAACTCATCCATCATCAATAGGCGGGTGTATCCAAGGAATCGCCAGCCGCGACCCTTCCATCCACTGATGGCTTTCTTTAGGTTTCCAAACCGGCCAGACATGACGTCGCCACCGAGTTGCTGTTGCAGTTGTGGCGTCTCGGCTCGCATGGCGTTCCACGAGTTACGAATTCCCTTTATGAGTCCTGGCCACATACCCTTCCAGAGATCGCTGAACTCAACAAATGTTGCGGCATCTGTGTCCTTGTTTCCTCCTGTTAAGTTTACAGCAGCCTCCACGCCACGTTCCAAGAAGAGAACATAACTTCCGTACCCAACCGACGACGCAACGTCCGCACCCGTAGTCGTAATCGCCGACAGCAGTGAGTTTTTCCAAAACTCAATAACAGCCTCGGATGTCGTACCCTTAAATATCTGTGCGTCTCGAAGCAGCCTAGACAGCTTGATGGGGTCTTGGAGGATCTCATTGAGTGTGTCTAGATTCTCAATGTCGTACCCTCGTCTCTTCAGTTCGGCACGAAGATCCTTCATGAACGATAGCCACTGCTGACGCTGCCGATTCATTAGGGCCAATGCCTTATCCACCGCATCTTGGTTGCCCGTGGCGACCGCGTCCTTGAGTTGCATGGCGGCGTCACCGGCCGCCTCTTCCATCTCCTGTGTTCCCTCCATCAGAAACGACCATATTCTCTGCCGCCGGCGTTCGGGACTTTCCACGTCTTGGACCGCGGTTAATGCGCGAGCCACATCTGCCCGTGTGTCACGATGTGCGTTGAACAGGTCTTTGGCTAACGACTTGTTCTCGTCGGTGCGTTCGCTCGGGGTACCCTCGAAGGCTCGCTGGATCGCATCGTCAACGATCATTTGACTGAGGATTTCAGTGGCGGCAGCCTCGTTGCGGACTGCACCAGCCGCTCTGGCTAGAAGTTTTTCTGCCTCACCTTCAGGGTCTTGGTCGAATCGCCTCTGGGCCTCGTCGATCCATTCTTGGCGATCCTCTTTGGATGGTGCCCCTCTCTCATTCCGCTCATCGTCGTACTGGTCAACCATTACTCGGCTAAAGCTGGACCTTCCGGGGTTTTGGTGCAGCGGGCTACCTGTACCAACAGCCTGTAGTCTCGTTAAGTCATCGATGTATCCCTCGGTTGGCTTGTCTGACTTAGCCCTAGTGGTTCCGACCGTCTTTCGCTTGGATGCACCGATACTCTTGTCGTCGTCTACTCCTCCCATTGACGATTCGTCGCCAATCTTCTCGCCAGTCTTAGTGATGCCCAAGACGTCCCTTGCCTGTGGGCGATCAACAGTGGCTTGGAGAACTGTTTCTGACATGACGGATTTCAACACGGCATCCTGTGGCCCACCTCGGGGGATGGTCATCTTCATCCAAGACCCGCTGGAGTTGAATTGAATTCCGCCCGCAGCTTTTAACGTCTTTTCGTTACCCCAGTGTCGCCTGCCTCGCAACTTGGATATGTCGGCTTTCAAAATGAGTGCCCCGCCCCCTTCAAGCGATAAAATCGACATGGCATTGTCTGGAGTCCAGAGTATCCCTTTCTTATCCTTGATGAACTTCATTGCAGTTTCGGGAGTTTGAAATGTGACCGGCCGTTCTTCCGCCCATTTCAAGGCACTGAACGATCGCGGCATAATGACGCCATGTCGCGTCTGGCCTTGGTCGTCCGTGAAGAATGTGATCCGCCCTTTGTGTTCGATTAGTTGGCTATACGCTGCGAGGAGGTTTCCGGTGGCAATCCATCGCTTCTCGTGCGACACCTTGGCTGAATTATCAAGCGACATCAATGTGTCCGAGAGTGAAGATGCCCCGATTGCACTCAGCCTCGTCTCGGCCTGTGACACCGGGACCATCGCTCGTTGGGATGCGTCATCTATTGCGACTTCAATTGACCATGACGACGGCGCTACTGGGTTCTTCCCTTTTCCTCTTCGCTTGAATCCGATCACGACGCCCTTGTATGAGTCACCTTCCGACATCAAGGTGACGGGCGTGCCTGGCGGGTAAATCTGAATAGCGTCAGTGACAATCTGGCTCTGGGTGTCAGACAGTGCGGTGCGACGGTCGATCGCATTCTCATCTGTCATTTTGGACGTGACTTCATGGAGGTACTCTTCTTTTTCAGTAAAGAGCGTGTCCCGAGTTGATCGCCTCCACTGAGATTGCGCTGACCAGATATTCTCTACGTTGTCAATCTCGTACAACTCTTGAAGTTCACGTTTAATTTCATCAGGCGACAGTGGCTTGCCGAGTTTTTTGGCCGTCACTTGCTCAAGTGACGCAGGCTCCGCAAACGGACCATCGTCTTCTTTCCCCTCGAATATCGTAAACTTTTCGATACGCTTGGCTTCGAGCGGAAGAGATTTTGCTGACAACGGGTTCTCGTTAAGGCTGTCGAGTTCCTTGATTGTCTGGGAGAACATCTCCGTTACGCTGTCCCAAAACTCCTCTTGCTTCTTGAGTGGTAATAGGCTGGTTCTTCCCGTCACCGTCTGAGCTAATCCTTCGGACGGCTTCACAGCGCCACTTTTTCTGTCGTACTCTGGCTGGCCGAGTTCAAACCACATGTCGGCATCCTCAGACAGGTAGTTAGCGACCACCTGGTCGCCTACGACATTCATGATGTCAGGAACATCAAAGTCCAGAATCCCCTTGCTCTTTCCGGTTACGCTGGCATTCAGCTTGGCCAACTTCTTAACCAGCACTGACGCTGGCCGCTTCTCCGCTGGCGCGTCCGTCATTAGTAGAGTGAATTTGGGTGCGACGACTTGCCCGGTGCGGTGGATCCGCCCCATTATCTGTATGAACTCGTCAATATTCTTTGCCGCCTGCAAGATAATCATGTGGCGACGGTTTTGGTTTCCGAAATCCTTGCTGGCATGTGCCGACAGTCCGGTCGCCCCTGATCGGTTGATAATCATGACCTCGATGCGGCCTTCATTAAACCCCTCGACCGTATTCACTTTGCCGGCAGTGCCTGCTTCTTTTTCTGATTTTCGGCCAAGAACCCCCTTGCCTTCGCCTGAGTATTCGATGGTGTGGTCTCGGCCTGTGATTTCCGCGACAGAAATGCCAGCCTTTCCGAGTCGGTAACGAACCCAATCAATCGGAGACGCCGGGCCATTAAAGTTTAGTTCGTCGATTATCTTTTCTGTTTCCTTGAAACGCTTAACCGCCTCTTCGCCAATCTGGTTGTCACTCAGGTATCTCCGCTCCACTGGGCTTTTGGGGTCGGTTGGGTCTTTGATCGTAACTTCTCGACTTCGACGAAGGTATGTCTTCAGCATGTCCTTGAAAGATAGTGTTACTGGGTCACCTTCGCTCAAGTTGTTTTGCTTAATGTGATCTTTGAGGAATGCGCCAAGCGTGTTATCCACAACAATCACGGGAGACTCAGCGGATTTTCCATTCCTCTTCCTTTCGACCGCTTCGATCGCCGCATCTGCCGCTGAGTCTGCCTTCAGTACCAGTAACATCTGATCCACAAGATTGTGCATGATGCTACTGAATGACGTGCTGTTGATTCCCGCATCCCCTGTGGACGAGTCTCTGGCCATTACTTCCCCGCCACCAGTCAGCCCCTCTATGATGCCGTCCATTTCACCTTGGACCGCATCGTCAAAGTGACGAATCGATCTGAATATCGTGGAGATCCCATCCACCTCGACCCTGTCTATTTTTGACACTGCCGTAACAATTTCTACACCGTCCCATGTTCGCTCCCGGCGAATCATCTGACCCGCCTCACCAAGCATCGCAGACGTGACCTGCAACATTGGAACGCCACCGCTATTAATGGCAGACGCCAACTTAGTTACGTCGCCCCCCACTGCTTTCGGCATATCCGTTCGACTGTAGAGGTCCATGACGTCGTGACGTTTTGCGAACGTGGCCGACAGATAAGTGACGCCCTTTGCGCTTTGCACAAGTTCGCGAATGAACTCTGACCGAGGAGTCTTTCGTATCTCTCCTTCTTTTAGCTTTTTCTCTCGTCCTGTTTTTTGCGTACCGCCCGCCTTATGGCTCTCGTCTAGAATGAGGAATGAGTTGGGCATCAGGTTTCGCATCGCAACGTGTCGCCACGTATCACCCTTTCCCTGTTCCTGCAACTGTGAGTACGTCGTGAATATCGCTTGGACTTCTTCTTCCTTTTTGTTTTTGCCTCGCCCCATTTCCACGATGGTCGGCTTACCCTTACTGACAAGGGCGGATGCCGCCTCAATCATTTCCTGATTCTCTTTGTCTGTACTCTTTAATGTTCGTCCGTCAGGGAGAGGAATGTTTGCTTTTTTGACGTTCGTGTTATTCGTGGCGACAAAATGAAACGGTGACTCCGGGGAGTTCATTTCAATCCCGGTCAAATCCCGAATCATATCACCAAACAGATTAGGGCTTTCCGTGACAAACACGGGCATCAGACCTTGCCTTCGAGCGTACCGAATCATTGCAGCAGCCGACCGACCTTTGCCGATCCCAGTCTGGTCGCCAACAATCATTGCCGACCCGTTCTGGTGGTTGTAAATGGCGAGCGCCACGGCATCTACCTGCTCGGCATACAGGTTGCCTAATTGGTCCCTATTCCAGCCAAGTTCCTTCATGACGAACTTGTCGATGTTTCCGTGCGCCGCCTCAACTCGACTCAGTGCATCGGAAATTGGACCTTTCAGGTTGGGTGGCACCAGCGTCCCGACAGCTTCGCGATCCGATGACGGTTCATACGAGACTTGATGTTCGGTCTCGACTTCCTTGTTTACAGGCCGTCGTTTCCGGGGAGCAGGTGCATCAGCCACGTCTCCAGATCGTTCATCAGCATCACCTCGACTGCCATCGGTTCGTTCCGAACTTTCATCGGGAACTGACTTTCTTGGAGTAGGTACGTGTTCGACATCATCTCCTCGAACTGTTCTGTCCGAACGTGGTTTTCGATCGGGCCGTCCCCCGGTATCATCCCCACTTCCCACCACGCCGCTTTGTATATCCTCTGCGGGTCGTCGTACCCTTCCGCCATCCACTTTACTCTTTCCTGGAGTCGGTCTAGGTACTGGTCCCACGTCAGGATTTTTTCCCCGCGATACAGGGCGATCGCTGTCGCGTCCGGCTGGCCCGGTGACCACGCCCTTGGCGGCTTTTGGTTGATCGGCCAGTTTCTCATTTTTAATCTCTCTCCATGTCTTGAATATCTTAGGCTCATCAGTCCACGGCGGTTTTCTCGTTGATTCGCCCTTGCCGTCAATTACGATGACATCAATGGGAAACGAAGCCCCCTGCTTACTGTAGAGGCCACCGTCGACTGTGAAGTGGTCAGTTACGTTGTATGTGTCGTAAAGTTTTTTGTAGAATGGTGGACTAATATTACCCTTCAGATACGCCTGCGCCTTTGTTTCCTTTTTCCCTTTTTTATCTCTGCCTGGAATTTTCGACCCAAGAATGAGAACGGCCTTGCCATCATCTTTCATTGACGCGAGAGCGTTTAAGGCAATTGCATGATCTATTTGGTTCGTTTCAAGTCCGTCGACATTGAAGTCAATTCCGTTTCCGTCATTATCTCTAACTGTGCCGAATGGCGGATTAACAATGACTGCGTCGAACTGCTGGCCGGGACTCGTGTGCGGAGACGATGCATCATCCCGCGTGACGGTACCCACACCCAACCTCTCCAGCGAATCAGCGCGTTCGGGATCTATCTCATTAGCTTGAGCGCGTCTTAGATCGCCTCCAATCAGTAACGCCCCATTTCCGGCTGAAGAGTCGTAGACGGACGAGTTCTCGTCCACTTCAGCCAGTTGAGACGCAAGGTAAGCCAACGGGACTGGCGTGGAATACGCTTGCCTCTTTATGCTATCTGTCGTCCTGCTCGCCAAGTTGGGCTGTCGCTTGTACAAGTCCACCAAGCGATCGAATGCTTCGTTTGAGCTTTTGGATGAGTCGACGATTTCTTTGGCCGCTCTAACGAGTCCTTGCTCCACTGCCTCGTCGGCTTTCTTTACGCCGGCCATTCCGGCATGGGTCTTCACTCCCGTCAGTTCTGTGTATTTTTCTCTCGCTTCAATGATGGTTCTGTAGCTGCCGTTTTTATTGAAGTGGTCCGCAAAGAACTCGACAGCCTCTTCGTGTTTATCTTCGGGAGTGAAAGCTGGCGGCTTCTCACCAGTGATCTCCACTAGAAGTCCGACGTTATTATCCGCGTGTATTTCAACCTCATTCCCAATAACATTCTTGCTGGGACCGTCGAGGATTCTCCATCTCTGCTGCTTTCCTTTCTTCCCAACAAGAAGCAGCTTAGCGGGTGTTCCCGATAGTGTCGGAATAAACGCAAGGGTTCCGGGTTTTGCGTTATTTGTTACGGCCACTCCCTCTAGCGGCTCAACCCGCCCAAGGATATCCAGAATTCCGCTTGGCTCTCTGCTGAGTTTCCCCCAGCCTTCAGGGTCCACTTCCATCTGGATATGGTTCAGTCCCTCTAATGCCTCACGTCGCTCTTCGCCACGCCATTGCCATGCTTTGGCTGGGCCGTCCGCTTTTTCGCCCTGCAGTAAGGAGTGAATTAGCCCGGCACCACTCTTCGTCAACCCCCTATCCATGAATTGGCGAGTGAGGCTTCCGTATGTCTCTCCCGCATTGATGATTAATTCCTTGGCCAACCCTTTGTTGCGATGCTCCTTGTGGACGACAATCTCGGCTTCCAATGCTCCTTGGGATCCGGGTCCAGACCATACTGTCAGTATGGCACGGGGTTTCCCGTGGGGACCGCGATTGACATGGAACCACTTCCCTTCTTCGTCGCCCTGCTCTTTGTAGAATCCCTTTTTTTTGAATTTCCCCGGTAGACTGGCTACCGTGTTTTTCCACAGGTCCGGGTCGTCCGGTTGGTCGCCGTACTCCGCAATGAAATCCTCACGAGGCATATCAGCGTAGTCAACCTCTTCGTCTCCAGCCTCTTCCTTAACGGGAGCAGGATCGGACAGTTTGGTTGAGGGGCTGTCCCCGACAGGCGTGGCGTCATCGCCCTCTTTATCGACATTAGCTGGCCCACCACGCAGGACGCGATGTACCTGGTCAAGAATTTCCTCGTCGGTTAAGTCCCCGACAGGCGTGGCGTCAGGCGGCGTGTCTGGATCGGGATTAACCTGTGGTCGATTGTCTTCCAGTCCCATTGAGCGAAGGGCATCAGAGATGGCGGCGTCGTCTTCTGCCGAGATGTCAGTGTCCACATCCTCGTCAGTAACGTCGTCAATGCCTGTGTCGACTGGCGGTGCTGGCGGCACGATAACGTCATCAACGACTGGCGGCGGCGTGGACTCCGGCACGACTTGGGGTGCCTGCTCCATTTGGGGTGTCGGCTGGCCACGCACCCTACCGAACCGCCCAAGTGGCGTGTCGAGATATTCAGCGGATGGATGATCCGACACGCTCGCTTCGCCTAGTGGCTCCCAGCCGCCCTCGCCACGGGCTACTTCCTGAACTCTGGGATCCAGCGCCTTGGATGCCCAATCTAGCCACTGCGACTGTAGCCCAGGCCCAACGTCAGGAAGCCCAGCCTTCTTCCACTGTGCTGACCTTGCGGCAGGATCAGTTGCTTTCAAAAGCCGATTAACAGCGCCAGGTTTTCTGCCCGCAAAATCCACGGCGCTTTCGGGAGACGTAGCCCAGTCACGATATTCGTCCTGTTCCTTTTTGAGTTGTTCGTTGAGTTGGGCTTCCGAGTGCCCACGGGTCGCCACCCCCATAACTGAGGGGGGCTGCAGTCCGGGCGGAAGATTGTTTAATTCTGCGGGAGATTCGCCGCTAACTCCAGTTGACTCAACGGCGTACCTCTCCCGTAACTCCCTCACACGGGTCGCCACCCCCATAACTGAGGGGGGCTGCAGTCCGGGCGGAAGATTGTTTAATTCTGCGGGAGATTCGCCGCTAACTCCAGTTGACTCAACAACGGCGTACCTCTCCCGTAACTCCCTCGCTAATTCCTGCCGCTGTTTCGTGCTGGCAGCTTCCCCGCCAGGCTTGGTGTTCATCCCTGCCGCTTTCGCGTTCCCTCGCGACGGGGCATTCATGAACTTCTTGACGGCATCAGGCACGGCAGCAACAGCACTCGGCGTGTGCTGCATTCCGCCCATCATTACTGCCGTTCCGATCGTGTCGAAAAGTCGCGACATCCCTGGTGCCCAGTTTCCCTCTGCGTCTCTCCACGACCCGTCCTCGTGCCACATATTGGTCGCGCCATTGTCGAAGGTGCTGTCTTCGATTACCGCGTGGCCGGCTTCTGTGATTACCTCCTCGACGCTTTCAGCCGCACCTGTCTTGAGGACTGATTTTCCAACCTGCGGTAGCGTCTGTTTCGCGATCGACTTGGTGATAGCTTTTGTTGCCGCACCTGCTTCAACGGTTGAGAACCCAAACTTACCAAGCAGCTTTCCGAGGCCAAGCGTTGCAATCCCTTCCCATGCCCCCTTCTTAGCTGCAAAAGTTTGCCGGGGACTCCCCTCAAGTCCCATGTCCGAAGCTGTTTTCAATGACTGATTGTGTTCGTCCGACGCAAAGGCTGCCGCAGTTGCAGGGAGACCAAAGCGGCCAAACGTGAATGCCTGTATTAAGGAGTCCGTTCCAGATTCCATCCAGCCCGCGATTCGACTTGGATCTGTACGGGCACGAGCCTCACTCATCTCCTCTTTTTCTTCCAATGTCTCGTCTGCGTTTTCGCCAAATCCTGTGTATCGTTGGATTCGCGACTTCTCACCGGCCCCCCGTGACAGGACGCCAGCCGCAATTGATCGCAACGGTGCAGTCGGGATGTACTCTAAGATGTCCTGCTTTTGCCGAATCCTCAGTTCGCGTTCCGGGTCTTCATCCGGTGGGGGCATGGCGCTGATCGTGAGCATCCGGTTGGCCGGAGTGTCCCTTATGCCGCGCATCGCCTTTTCGATGTCTTCTTCTTCCCGGTGCCGAAGTAACGTCCGCGCCGTCGACTTAACAAGATCACGTCCAGTTGGAATCTTGCCGACGCCGGGAATGTACCTAGCAGGCGGGGGCGGGGGGGTGGCTGCCATTTCGAGTAAGTTTGACATTATCGGAACAGCCCCCCCTCCGTAATGCCCTCGTACCAGGGTCTCGAGGTTTCAGGGTATACCGGAGCGTTAGGGTAAGGGTCAGTTTTCTCGGGACTCATATCGATCCCTGCGTGTTTTAGTACTAAATATGCACTATGAAGTCGTCTGTGATCTATGGATCCATGCTTTACATCTTTGCCTTTGTACTTTTCGCTTATCTCAAGAAAAATATCGGAGTGCTTCGCGATGGTCTTGTTGCCGGATTGAATTGCACCCTTACGGACATCGGAAATCATGGCAAGACTCGGCTCACCTGATGACGCCACGAAGCTGTCAAATTTATTGATCTCATTGGCCACTGAAGGCGCTTCCTCAAACTCCTGAACGTCGGCCTGTTGCTCCGGGATCGGCTGATTTCCGGACTGAAAGTCACTGCCATTGCCACCCTGTTGCATCTGTTGTTGGCCACCCTGTTGCATCATCGGATCCTGCGGCAGCGGCGGCGGCGGAGCGCCCTGCTGCCACTGCGGCGGATTAAATATATCTAGACCCGGACCACTGGTGTAATCTTGCATTGGTGGCCCACCCTGCGGACCACCAATTGGATTCTCGGCACCAAGCGACGGAGGCTGATACATCCCCGGATCCTGTGGCATCTGCGGCTGGCCACCCATCGCTGGGTTCTGATTCACGGCTTGGGGCTGCCGTCCTACATGGCTCTCTCGGATAGTTCTGTGGGCTTCGTCGTAGCCAAGTACCCTAATCTTGGGACGTGGTTCCGGCGTGAGGCTTGGCATTGGAGGAAGTTCGATCTGGTCATCCTTGTCTAGTGTCCTGTTTTTTTGGACGGCCGCTTTATACTTTTCGATCGCCTTGTTGCGGTATTCGTCTCTGTTCGCCCATGCGTCCAATATCTCCTTGTTTCGCTTATCCTGCGCAGCGACCGCTGCGTCTGCCGCCTTGGCATCCAGTTCATTCCCCTTGTCTGTTTCCCAAAACGGAAGTTTGACTTCTTCGGATTTTACTTGAACAGGCACCCCTCCCTGTCCGTCGTGGTATAGTCCGGGCATCCCATCGATTGTATACATCCGTTTTTTGGCAGCAGCACCAGCCGACTCCGGCGTCCGCATCGACGGCATCAGTCGCTTTTTTCTTTCCCACTTTTGGATCTGAAGCTGTGCCTGCTGTTGCGTCATCGTGTCATCAACCACCGCCTCATGGATCTTCGCGATCTGTGAGTCGGCGTGCTTGAGAATCTTATTTTGTGCATCAGAATAATCGTACCCCTGCTGCCTCTTCGCTTCGACTTCCTGATCGAACTTCTGCCCTGATTCTTGGAACTCGAAGTCCTCTCTCCGTCCGTACAATTCCCCCTGAATACTTCCACGCAGGGCGATGTCCCGCTGACTCATCGCCGATCGCTGGCGATTCCCCTGTAGCTGTATCTCCGCTCGCTGCTGATTGTCCTGCTGATTGGCTTGCATTCGGTTTATGGCGTCTCGCTGCCGCTGCCCTGCACCAAACAGTTGATCCTGCCTGTGCTGTACGCGATCGCGAACATCGAGTTGGTTGCGCTGATTCCTGTTCTCGATGTTGTTTGCTCGGTCGAACAACTGACCGCGAAGGTTCTGGTCGTTCGCCTGCTTCATTTTGAGCAAGCTGAGTCGCAGGTCGTCTTGGGTTTTACGGAATTTACCAAGACCACCGATATACCCGCCAGCCGCGATGGCCTCGACGGGTTGGTGCGATACTGTGATTGGCATGTTGTCCCTTTATCGGGTCTATCGCTTTGGATCACCGAACGGTTGTTCTCGTCGTGGGCGATACGGTTGGCCGGCGACTGCTGGTGCGGGGTTCATATATTCTGACGTGGAAACCGTGCCGGTAGAATCGAGTTGATCTGAGCGTTGGCCTGTTCCAGCTTCTGGCGTTTCCTACTCGCAGCAAGATTCTTCTGGTTTGAATTGTTAAACGCAGGCTGCATCGGCCTCCGCTGCGGATTCTGTGCTTGCAGGTAGTCGTTCGTCGTCTGGCCGGGGTTGTCTCGTCCCCATTGGGCCGACGGGTACATCAAACGGTCCCCGTTGCCAGCCAATCCATTCATTGGTTGGGAAGATTGGGAATTCCCCGCTGAAGGCGTCGACGTCGTGGAACGGCGTGGCGACACCGGATCATTTTGGAGTGCTGCCCGGCGAGCCATGACGGCATCGTAACCACCTGTCCTTTCATTGAGTGAATGCCACGCTTCTCTCGGGTCGCCGCCCCTCGCACCACTCCCCGCACCGTCCTGGCCGTTCTTGAGGCGAAGCAGTTCGGCTGCATTTACAGAGTCCTCTCTCCGACCGGGTGCGATGCCGAATCCGTTTGGGTTGCCGGTGGGACCGCTTGGCCCTTGATTAGACGGCTGAGAAAACGGCACTATCGGGTCATTTGCCGGAGGCTGTGCCGGAAGCTGTGCCGGAAGAGTCGTCACCGGGTCATTTGCCGGTTGCTGTGCCGGAAGATG
>Ga0209402_10000622_pt1 | contig 41909 bp, 29 predicted proteins | sample ArcticOcean_MG_C_3_FD_187437 | JGI IMG/M metagenome (GOLD analysis project Ga0209402, IMG submission 187437) | Marine microbial communities from western Arctic Ocean - ArcticOcean_MG_CB8_126 (SPAdes) (version 2) | ecosystem: Environmental > Aquatic > Marine > Oceanic | place: Arctic Ocean... | reverse complement strand
CCGACAACGCCAAGGGCGTACGGCGCCGAGCACAGCGGCGAATTCGGCGACATCAGTTCACCACCGACGGTGAGCTCGAGCTCATAGGCGGTATCGAACGGTACCGCCGACATGTCTTCGACACCACCGATCTTGAGGCTGAACAGGCCACCGACGACAGACACGCCGACGTGCGACTCGCTGAACACCGCGGCACCGCCGCCTAGCGGCAACAGGCTCAGGTCGATGTCCACTGTACCGTCGACCTTGACACCGGCAGCGTCTTTCAACACGCCCTGGTAATTGATCTTGGCGGGGATTGTCGCGGCCTGGGCGATGCCGGCCAGGACGATGCCCATGCAGATGAGTGCGGCGTTGATGTGCATTTTAATCTTCATTGTTTGAGGCTCCTCAAGTTTCGAGTTTACGGTTGTCATTGGAAGTTTTGCAGAATAAACCCACCATAGGCTCGCGGATTTCCGGCGCCGTCACTGTAGTCAACACGGACCAAGCCACCGCCGAAAAACCACGATTCAAGAGAGGTAAGTACTTCTGCCAGGTCCAATTAACCCTTTTTTAAGTGTTTCACAGGCAGTCCTGCGTCTTTCCACAGTAAGGGGTATATAACTAAACTCTCCAAATTCCAAGTAAAAAATCAGCGACTATGTTTTCTGGTGGCATTACCCATGAGGTAACCGTTGCGGTTCTGCGCACTGCCTCGGGGACGAACCTGGCATCGCAAAAACAACAACTTTATATTTTCGCTGGAGCAGGTTGAGCCCGTTGTAAATATTCACAAAGTCGCTGACCAAGGCACTGAAACAATGTGGAAGAAAAATCAGCATTCATTTTGCAACGTAGGACCATTTTGTTCCGCGGGGCTATACTGAAGACCAAACAAAATCCAAGAGGCGGGACATCTCGTCCAACAGCAACGTACCGTTTGAGTACTGCGCTGCACCCACTCATTGCGGTGGTTGAAATCGGGTCGCCGTTCTAACGCTTCGCAGTAGCGTAAACACGCCCGCCAACTCTTCCCGGCGCTGACTGTCAGTTCCAGGAATCGCAAAACACACAAGAGAGGAGCCATTCCGCCGATGCGAATAAAACAGCCACTGCTGACAGCGTGGTTCGTCATCATTACCCTGTCCGCCGTTCCTGTTGATGCGGATTCCAGTTCGGCCGCGCCGATCGGGAAGTCATCCGCGTCCGCGGTACCGCTTACTCTCGACACGTTCCTGACACTGGTGCGCCGGGAGAACCCGGTGCTGACCGCGGCACGGAGCGGCATCGACGTAGCCCGCGACTGGCGTAGCCAGGCACGGTTACTGCCCAACCCTGTGCTGGAAGTGGAAGTTGGGGACATGGCGACGGGCAGATTTGGCGACTTGGGCGAGTCGGTCAACACATTCCTGCTCTCCCAGGAGTTCGTGACGGCTGACAAACGCAGGGCAATGACGGCAATCGCCGATACCGAGGTCGCGATTTCGTCTCTCGAATACGAGGTGCTCGAACGCGAGATGCTGACTCACGGCAGACAGGCATTCTTCACATTGTTGGCGGCGCAGGAACGCGTCGCCGGTTGACACCGTCCGTGCCGGGGTCGCCCTGAGCCAGGCCGTCATCGGCCACCGTCATGCCGGCGCCGCGGCGGCGAACGCCAACGTCGCACTGCAACAGCTGACAGGCTCTTCCGATGGCGCACTGCCACAGATCGGCCCCGCCACAACGCTCTACGAGTTACCGTCCGAAGCCGATTCGGAAGCGTCGCTGCTGGCGGCGCTCGAACAGCATCCCGCTGCCAGGGCCCTGCAGGCCGCCGTGTCTCTGGCCGCGGGTGAGCTGACCCTGGCGCGCAAGGAACGGTGGCCGAACATCGAGGCCGGGTTCGGCATCGAGTCCGTACCGGACGAGAACAACGGACGCGACGAATCGTTCGTCATCGAACTCAGCCTGCCACTGCCTGTTTTCGACCGCAATCAGGGCGCGATCGCAGCAGCCAAGTCGGCTTATCGCCAGGCAGAACTGCAGTACCGCGCGGGCCGCGTCCAGCTGACCACACAACTGCGACAAGCACTGCGCGACTTCGTCGTGGCACGGCAATCGACAGAGACTTACCGAAGTGAGGTTGTGCCCGGCGCACAACGCGCCTTCGATCTGGTGAAACGTTCGTACGAAGCAGGAGAAATCGACCAACTCGAACTGCTCGATGCACAGCAGAGTTTGATCGAAGCGGAACTGGCATATATCGATAACCTATCGGATCTGCGGCAAGCGCAGGCAGACCTCCAGGGCCTTACTTTCACGACCGCTGGAAACGGCACTACGCAAAGGAGCGAATGAACATGTCTGTTCGACACATACTTGGTAATCGCCGGAACGGCCTGCGCAAGACAGGAAGCGGTACAATGCTGATCGGCTGTTGCCTGTTGTTCTTTATCTGGCCAGGGTTTCCTCTACTCGAATCCGTGCTGGCGCCCCAGGCTCAGGCCGCTGACGAACAGCATGACGACCACGCGGGCCACGATCATGGCGAGCATGGTGGGCACGACGAATACAAAGACGACCACGCCGGGCACAACCACGACAAAGACGAAGGCAGTGACGATCACGACGGGCACGACGAACACGCAGGCCACGACCACGAGCAAGACAACGGCATCCGTTTGACGCCCGAAATCATTGAGGCCACCGGTATCCAGGTGCGCGTCGCCGGACCGGGGACACTGGGAAAACGAATCAAACTGATCGGTGAGATATCGGTCAACGAAAACACTTTTGCCCACATCGTGCCTGCCGCCGCCGGGGTCGTGCGCGAGGTCGCGGCCGACATTGGCGAGCACGTGCAGGCCGGCGATGTGCTGGCTATCCTCGACAGTCGCGAAGTCGGTGAAGCCGCATTGGAACACAGCCATGCTCTGACCGCTTATGAACTTTCTGTCGCCGACTTCGAGCGCCAGGAAATGATCACTACCAACACGCACAAGATGTTGGAGATATTGAGTCGCGAGGACGATCCACAGACAGTAGCCGAGCTCGTGAGCGGCCTAAAAATCGGTGCCGCCAAAGCCGACGTGCTCGACGCACTGGCGACCCGGTATTTAGCCCAGGTCTCCGTCGCCATGGCCGAGAAATTGTTCAATTACCAGCAACCGATCTACGATAATACAGTCAAGATGCTGGGGCTTCTTGAGAGCAACTCGACCGCGGCTGAGGCACAGAAGAAACTCGCACACCTCGATATCGGCGAAGCCAAGAAGGAGATCATCGAAGCACTTGCAGATGTAGAACTGGCCCGCGCCAATTTCAAGCGCCAGGAACAACTCCTGCAACAAGAAGTGGGTTCGGCGAAGGCCATGCAAGAGGCGCGGCATGATCTCGATGCCGCTCTTTCCACGCACGATGCCCTGTTCGAACAGGTACGACTGAACGCGGAGCAGGTACAACTGAAAGCACAGCGAGAGTATCTGACCGCGAAACAGGAGGAGATAGCGGCGACCACCTCCTATCCTGCGCTGCTCGAGCAGGTGGTTTTCGATGCCGATGTGGCGCTCCTCAATGCACGGCAGACACACCGGCTGGCCGAACAACAACTGAAGATCGCGGTGGACAAACTCCGGGTCCTCGGCCTTTCCCACGATGCCGTGCAGAAACTGGCGGGCTCGGATCAGCCCATCACCTATCTGCCGGTCACAGCGCCCTTCGACGGGACAATCACCGCAAAGCACATCAGTCGGGGTGAATGGCTGGGCGAAGACGCCGACGCCTTCACGATTGCCGATTTGCGCACGGTGTGGGTGAACTTGCGTCTGACGCAGAAGGACTTGAGGTATGTGCACCTCGATCAGCCGGTGCGGGTTGCCGCTCGCCACGTCGATGCGACTGCAGCCGGCAAGGTGACTTACCTGTCACCGACCATCGACAAGTCCACCCGTACGATTTTGGCACGCCTCGAGATTGATAACGCCAGTGGCGATTGGCGACCAGGGTTGTTCGTCGTGGCAGAGGTCGACACGGGGAATGCCCCGGCCGCCGTGCTGGTACCGAAGAATGCGGTACAGATACTCGAGGAGCAGTCAGTCGTGTTCATCGCAAATGGTCAAAGTTTCACGCCGCGTCCCGTGACCACGGGCCGGTCGGACAAGAACTATGTCGAGCTGCTGAGTGGACTGTCGCCCGGCCAGCGTTACGTCGCCGAGGGCGCCTTCCAGCTCAAAGCCAAGATTACCATCAGCGGCCTCGGCGCACACGCCGGGCACGGTCATTAGGGCAGGGAGAACGGCCGCATGATTGATAAAATTATCGCTTCATCTCTCCGCCAGCCCACGCTCGTGGTCATCGCCGTTGTGGCGGTTATAGGGCTGGGGGCCTACAAGTATTGGAATATGCCCGTGGACGCGTTTCCGGACATCTCGCCCATCATGGTGCCGGTGTTCGCAGAGGCGCACGGCATGGCACCGGAGGAGGTGGAACGCCTCATCACGTATCCCATCGAAGCAGTGATGAACGGCCTTCCTGGAGTTACGCAAATCAAATCCACTTCAGCCTTCGGCATGGCCGTGATCTACGTTTATTTCCGGGAGAATGTCGATATCTACTTCGCCCGGCAACTGGTATCCGAGCGCCTGGCCGGCGCCATGAATGACCTCCCGGAAATGCATGACCCACCCACGCTCGGTCCCATCTCAACCGGGCTCGGCCAGGTGTTTCTCTATTATCTGACACTGGCACCCGGCACGGACACCGGCGACAAAGATACCGGACACCTACCTGCGCGAGGTCAACGACTGGATCGTGAAATTCCAGCTGCGCACGGTGCCCGGTGTCACCGACATCCTCTCCATCGGCGGGCACGTATTGCAGTATCAGATCCAGATCGATCCCAATGCCCTGCGAAAGTACGCGGTGGACCTCGAATCCGTTGTCGAGTCGGTACAGGCGAATAACCGGAATGTCGGTGGCCAGTTCTTGGTGCTTGGCGCAGAGGAGTATTTGGTGCGCGGCCTGGGGTTGCTGGGGTCCTTGGATCAGATACGAAGCATCAAGGTCAAGACGGTCGACGGAGTCCCCGTCACCGTCGCTGATGTCGCTCGCGTGGTCTACGGCAAGGAGGTGCGGCGTGGCGTAGTCACCCATAACGGCAAAGGCGAAGTGGTCTCCGGCATTGTCCTCAAGTTATTCGGCGAAAATACGTCGGGAGTCATTGAGAAGCTCTACGAAAAGGTGGATGAAGTCCAGGCCAATCTGCCGCCAGGCGTAAAGCTCGAACCCTACTACGAGCAGGCGGAACTTGTGGCGAAGGCCACCCATACCGTGAAAGAAGCGCTGTTGATAGGAATCGTGTTGGTGATCCTCACGTTGGCAGTCTTCCTCGGCAACGTCCGAAGCTCCTTCATCATAATCCTCGGCTTGCCGTTTTCGGCCTTTACGGCGGTGATTTTTATGGGGCTCGAGGGGATCAGCGCCAACCTCATGTCTCTTGGGGGCATTGCCATTGCTATCGGCCTGCTGACCGACGGTCCCATCGTGATGGTTGAAAACATCTACCGCCACCTCGGCGAGAAGCGGGATCACGACGAACCGCGGGACACGATTATCTGGGAGGCGTGCCGCGAGGTGGCTCGGCCTATCCTCTTTTCGCTTGGGATCATCATCATGGTATTCCTGCCGATCTTCACCCTCGAGGGTGTGGAGGGCAAGATGTTCTCGCCGATGGCGTTTACCATCACCTTTGCCTTGCTCGGGTCGATGATCGTCACCTTGGTAGTGACCCCGGTCCTGGCCCATTACCTGATGCGGCACGAAACGGAAGAGGAGTTCATCGTGTTACGCTGGCTCAAGGCCATTTACCGCCCGGCCCTGGAGTTCGCGCTGCGCTTCAAGACGGCGATGCTCGGTGGCGCTGTGGCAGCCTTTCTTGCTGCCCTAGCCGCGGTCCCCTTTCTCGGCACTGAGTTCATACCGACACTCGAGGAGGGCAGTATTCTGATCGGCGTGACCATGGCGCCTTCCACCTCGCTCCAGCAGGGAACAAAAACCGTTCTCAAACTGGAGCGCGAAATCATGGAATACCACGAGGTGCGCGAAGTCATTTCGCGCGTTGGCCGACCGGAAGCCGGGAGCCATCCGCATCCGGCAAACTATGCCGAAGTTCACATCGAGTTAAAACCGCAAGCGGAATGGAAGCGATATAAGACCAAGGCCGAACTGGTGGAGGCACTCGCCGCGGATTTAGGACGCTTCCCTGGTGTGCAGCTTAATTTCACCCAACCGATCCAGAACGCCTTCGACGAACTGCTCTCCGGCATCCGCGCGCAGCTGGCAATAAAGATCTACGGCGAGGAACTTGACGAGTTGCGGGCGAAAGCGGACGAGATCAGCGCCGCGATCGAAGACGTCCCCGGCCTGGTGGACCTGTCGGCGGAGCAGAGCTACGGCCAGCCACAGGTTCAGGTTTCCGTGGATCGCCAGGCCTGCGCCCGTTACGGCATCAACGCCGAACAAGTGCTCGAATTGGTTGAGCTCGCAGTCGGCGGAGAGGTCATCGACACCATCTATCTCGGCACGCGGCGCTTCGGCATTCACCTGCGCTACCAGGAACCCTATCGCGATGACACGGATGCCATCGAAAGACTCTTGGTTCAGACCACTGACGGCCCGGTCATCCCATTGGCGGAGGTAGCCACGGTCAGGAAAACATTCGGCGCGATCCAGATCAACCGTGAAAAGAACCAGCGCCGCTGGATCGTGCAGGGGAATGTGCGCGGACGAGACCTGGGAAGTGTTGTGGCCGAAATCCGGAACCGAATCGAGGAACGGATAACGTTGGCACCGGGATACTTCATCGAGTACGGCGGCCAGTTCGAGAACCAGCAACGCGCCATGGGGCGCCTGGCGATTATTGTGCCGCTCGTCTTGTTAGCGATATTCCTCCTGCTCTACATGGCTTTCGGCACTCTCCGTCACGCCCTTATTATCATCCTCAACGTGCCACTGGCACTTATCGGCGGCGTGGCAGGGCTGTTTATCATGGGAGAATATCTGTCGGTCCCGGCCTCGATCGGTTTCATCGCGCTCTTCGGCATTGCGGTGCTGAACGGCAACGTGCTGGTGAGCTATTTCAACGACCTGATTGCGGACGGGAAACCGCTGGAAGATGCCATCGTGGAAGGGACGCTGTTGCGTCTCCGGCCGGTACTTATGACGGCCGTGACGACCATCCTCGGCTTGCTGCCGCTGCTTCTGTCCAACGGCATCGGTGCTGAGGTGCAGCGCCCCTTGGCAACGGTCGTAATATTTGGCCTGACGACCTCGACACTGCTGACGCTGTTCGTGATTCCAGCCGTCTACGGACTCGTCGAAGGCTGGTGGTCACGGCGTTCCAATCAAACGTACTGACAGAAAAAAACCTTATCATGAATCGGGCAGGGTCCAAATATTCATAGGAGCCTCAAACAGAGCGATTTACAGAAACATCGATGTGGGCAGGTTTTTCCAAGATTTCTCGATTCTCGACGCATAATCCGGTTGTGAGCGGCGTCTTCCTACGTACAGACGGTTCGCCTCGGACGCATGAGAAGGATGAAACGATCTGGCGACTCGGAAGTGTCGCCTGTTGGGATCGACTGATTTCACGCGCCTGAGTCAGTTGAAAAGTGGAATTTCATCCGCACAGATGAGTTTTTGGACCCTACGCGTTGGGTAGCCCCCCCCTCCTACTCGACACCCCAACAGCCCATTGCATAGCGTCACAGTCAGGGTATGATAGCGAATGACACCGACTATCAGCGTTCTCATGCCGGTCAAGAACACGGCACCCTTTCTTGAGGAATGCCTGGACTCGATTCTCGCTCAAACCGAGACGGATTGGGAACTACTGGCGATCGATGACCATTCGGGCGACGATAGCTCCGGGATCCTGGAGGCCTACGCTGCCGCTGACACCCGGATCAGGACGTACCCGAGTGATGGGACGGGCATCATTGAGGCTCTTCGAACCGCTCACAACCGGAGTACCGGGCATCTGATCACACGGATGGATTCGGATGATGTCATGGGCGCGGATAAACTGGCAGTCCTTAAGGGCAAGCTGTGTGGGGCCGGGCCAGGTCACGTTGCCGTCGGCCAAGTCGACTATTTTTCAGACTCAGAGTTGGGTGAAGGCTACAGTAACTACGCAGCATGGTTGAACGCACTCACTGTCGAGGGTCGCAATTTCGACGATTTGTATCGGGAGTGTGTTATCCCCTCGCCCTGTTGGATGCTCTATCGCGACGATCTCGAACGCTGTGGCGGGTTTCGCCCGGATCGCTACCCTGAGGATTACGACCTCTGTTTTCGGCTTTACGCCAACGGCCTCATCTGTATTCCCTGCAACGACGTCATCCATCGTTGGCGTGACTACCCGACGCGGACTTCACGAACGGACGCCCACTACGCGGACAACTCCTTCCTCGATATTAAGCTTCATTATTTTCTCGATGTCGACTACGAGGGTGCACGACCGTTGGTACTGTGGGGCGCGGGACGCAAGGGTAAACACATCGCCAAGCAGTTGAGTGCCGCATCGGTACGATTCGCCTGGCTCTGCAATAACCCCAGGAAAATAGGGCAGAAGATCCACGGGCAACTATTACAGAATGACGACGTGGCATTCACTTTCGCCCACCCCCAATTCATCGTCGCGGTGGCTGGTGACGAACAACAGGCACCGATCGTCGAACGCCTTGTCAACGCGCAGTGTTCACCCGGACAGGATTATTTCTTGTTCTGCTGATACCGCAAGCGGTAGACCTTTTTTCGGATCCTTCTGGGCCGGGAGTGGATTTTAACATGACATTTGCAAGCCTTCCCAATTGGACTGGGCGCTGCTATTGGTGGATTGTGAAAGTTGAGTCGTGACAGCCGATTTCCGATCAGATTGGTGGCCCTGATCGGAATAGTGATAAATGCAGTAATCATAATATGAGCGATCTATTTCGTGCTTCGAACTCTGGCAGGCACGCTTTCGCCTCCTGGCGCGCGGCGGCTTTCTGGTTACCGCAGCCGTGCGGGATGGTGAGGTAGAGTTTGTCGAACTCGAGTCACGCCTTGGTGAAACGTGCCGAATTCGTAATCCCTGGCAGCAGCCCTGTTTTCTCACCGAAGCGGACGGCGCAACGTGCGAGCTGGAGGGCAACGTCCTTCGCTTCGCTACCTGTCCGGGACAATCGTACCGGTTGCAGCCACAGCGCGATCATGAACCGGTCGATCGTCATATCGCACCCGTGCCGGTCGCGGGGCCGGTATTAATGTCGTTCACCCTGTCCAGTGGGGTCACCGTGGGCGGCAGTATCGGCCGGCGCCGGGATGAGCCGGACAAGGGGCTGCAGGCAGGCGAAGAGCAGAAAGCCGCCCACGAGTATGGCCGCTGGGGATAAGACCGCCCCCCCTACCCCAACGCCTGATCAGCGAATCCATCACGCCGGCGCGCCGCGAAAATACGGATTGAGTGTATCCTCGAAGAGGTCTACTACCTTGGCTACTGTTGTGCCGCCTGCACCGGATTGTATGTTCTCATGTTCGCATCCCAGTCCTTCTCGTGCTATCGTTCAAGGGTTCCGAAAGCAATCCCCTATCAGTCCGGTTGCGGACAAAAAAGGCTTTGATCCGGCACGAGAAGTCGAGGGGCCAGGGTGAAGTGCTTTGCCGTGGCGGGACAGGATAACATCTCGGTTTTGCAGCGCCTCAAAATGCTGCGTCAGAGTGGGCTGGTGGAGGCGCGCCAGGAGGGGAAGGTCCTGATTTGCTCTCTGGCTCGCAGTGACCTATCGGAGGAACTGGTGCAGCAATCCAAAGTTATCGCGGGAGCGTAGACAGACGTGATGTTTCGCTTGATTGCAATAATCTCAACGCTTTTGATGTGTCTCGGCTGTGCCAGCAACAGACGTGCGCCGATGACGGTTCTCGGCAATTACGGGGCGGTTGCGCCAGTGCCTGCGGATGCAGCATCGTCGCGCCTGGCCAAGGCGGAATTGGGACTGGTCGACCTACTTGTCGTTGCTGCCGAGCATCCGCGTGTGCAGGCTGCTCACTATCAGCTGCGGGCTACCGCCAGCGACGCCCGCCAGCGCCTGCTGTATCCAAACCCGGCGATTGGCCTGGAAGCAGAGGACGTTCCAGCTTCCGGTCTGGAGTTAGATGAAGGTGGCGATCGCCTGTTCCTAACCCAACCGCTGGTAATCGGGGACCGCTTGCGGACGGCCAGGCAGCTGGGCCAGGCCGAGACCGCGGCCAGTGCTCAATCGGTCCAGGCGCTGCTGCATGATCTTCAGTCCCGCATCCGCAAGGTGTATGTTGAACTGGCATACCTGGCGTTGCGGGAGAAGCAGTTGGCAGCAGTGATGGAGGAAGTCGGGGCGGCACGCCGACTTTCTGAAGAGCGCGCTGAGGCGGGTGCGGTATCGCCTGCAGAAGCACAGCGAATCCAGGTTGAGCACGAGCTCTCGAGTCAGGAGCGGGAAAGTGTACTGCGGCGCCAAGCCTCGGTGCAAGGGCGCCTGGAAGCGCTCCTTGCACTGGACCGGTTTGCACTGGACCGGTTTCCACATGACCGCCTGAAACTGGTGCTGACTGAGCCGGAGCCTCCACCGACTTGGAGTAGTCTACGTACCGCACTTCTTGAGCATCACCCGCAACTGCAGCGACAACTGCAGGCGGTCTCGGTGGCCGAGGCACGGGAGGAACACGAGAAGGCCAAGCGTGTACCCGATTTGGATGTCGACGTTGCCTACGGTCGCAACCATGCAAATGACGAAAACTTTGCGGAGTTCGGAATTTCGTTACCGCTACCTGTGTTCGATCGGCGACAGGGGCATATCGAGGCGGCTCGCAATCGAGCCGCAGCGAGTCGCTCGTTGGTATCGGCGCTTGAGCGGGAGTTGCTTGCCGAGTTACAGTCTTCGTTGGCTCAGCTGGAGAACCGGCGTCAGGCGTTGCGACGCTACAACGAATACATTATCCCCGAAGGCAATGCCTCCTATGCCCAGGCAACACGCCGTTATCGCGCGGGCAAAGCCTCGTTACTCGATCTTCTTGACGCCCAACGCACACAGGCGCGGATCGAGCAGAACCGGTTGCTTGTTCTCTATGAATTGAATCTGGCATGGGCAAATATCGAGAATCTCACTGGTTCCCCCGTTATTCACCTGCAAATACAGTCCAATGGAGAAGAAACACCGTGAAGAACAACCTCATGCTTGCCATCATCATTGTCGTGGTCGGAGCCGGAGCGGGCTTCGCCTACCTCAAGTTCGGCAAAAGTACTCCGTCATCACCTGCGCCGGCAACTTCTGGTCCCGGTGCGGCCAATATTCACGTGCCTGGACACGAAACTACCGGAGAATGGTGTGCCGGGCACCAGATCGCGGAGGCGGATTGCCCGTGGTGCAAGCCGTCGCTGATCGAATCAAAGGGCTTCTGCAAGGGACACGACGTGGCCGAAGCTCTGTGCACGGTTTGCAGTCCGGCTTTGATTGCCGGCTTCAAAGCCGAAAGGGACTGGTGCGCCGGGCACAACATACCGGAATCACAATGCGCCGAATGCAAAGCGGGCAACCTCCCGCCGGACGAACGGGGTCCTAAATGATCCCCCAGCCCGTCAAAATCGGTCTTGCAGTCGTGTTGCTGGGTGTTGGCTTCGGCGCCATCGTTGCGGTGGATCGTCTGGGTTGGATCAACGGATCGACGTCGGGCAACGACACGCAGTCGGCCGCTGCGATACTCTGTCCTCATGGCATGCCTGACGCGAAGTGCCCCTTCTGCGACGAATCTCTGATCGACAGTATGGGTTTCTGTCATGGGCACAGTGTCCCTGAAGCACTGTGTACGTCGTGCTGGCCGGCGGTCAGGGTGGCCTTTAAGGCTGTCGGCGACTGGTGCATCGGGCATTCTCGCCCGGAATCCCAGTGCGAGTTGTGCAATCCCGGTACACTGTCCAAATTCGCTCCGGTGGACGCCATGGCTACGGAGACGCCGCAAGCGGCCACCGGATCGGTTCAGCCGCCGACGGAACCGTTATTGTCGGGTGACGAGACGCCACGGCATCTGCGCAACCCGAGTGTCACCTGCACCACACAGAAGCTTCGCGTAGAGTTCACCACGCCTGAGATCGCCAAGGCTGCCGGGATCGAGGTGGAAAAGGTGACGGAACAGCCGGTCAGCCAGAGTGTTTCAGCGCCGGCCGAGTTGCACTACGACTCGAATCGCCATGCCCGGTTGAAGCCGCGCACCGGTGGAATCGTTCACGAGGTTAAGGCGGCGCTGGGCGACACGGTGGCAGCGGGACAGGTTCTGGCCGTTCTCGAATCGGCGGAATTGAGTCAGCGCAAGGCCGAATACCTACGGCTCTATCGCGAAGCGCAGGCTACCGAAAAACTCGTGCGACAGCTCGAAGCATGGCATCGGCGAATGAATGATATGGAGGTCCGTCTGACTGGCAACAGTTACCTCGAAAGCCTGTCATTGGTGAAGCTCGCGGAAGAAAATTTCAATCGTGAAGAATCACTGATAGCGCGTGGGGCAACCTCGAAACGGGAGCTGATGGACGCTCAAAACGCAATGGTTCGGGCCAGGAATACGGTCTCTGAAAACGAGCGCAAGCTGAAGCTCTTCGGCATCGATTCTGAAACCTTGAAAACCCTTACGCCGGAGCAGATCGCCACGCTGGACGGCCAGGGCAGTACTTCCGAACAACCCGTACTTGAAGCGCAGCGGTCGGTGTCTGTTCTGGCTGCACAGCGTCGCGCTGCCCACGACCAGCTGCGCGTACTTGGCCTCGACCCGGCCGCTATCCAAAAGGTCGTCGACGAGGAGGACACGTCGGGGCTGTTGGCGGTTACGGCCCCCTTCGCCGGTGTCATCATTGATCGCCAGTGTACGCTGGGGGAAATGAAGACAGGTGACAACGTGCTGTTCGCCATCGCCGACATTTCTCTGATGTGGGCTATCCTTGATGTCAAGGAAGCGGACCTGCCCCGGATTCGCATGGGCCAGTCGGCGATCCTGGACTTGGCCGGACTGCGTGGCCAGCGCTTCGCCGGAATGGTCACCTGGCTGAGTACGCAGATCGACCGCCGGACAAGAACACTGAAAGTCCGAGTCACCGTGGACAACCCCGATGGCTTGTTGCGCGCCGGCATGTACGGCAGTGCCGAGGTCACTATTCGGGACCGTGCCAACTCCCTGATCCTGCCGCGGGAGGCGTTGCAGTGGGACGGGTGCTGCAACCTGGTCTTTGTTCGTCACTCCGATCTTCTGTATGAGCCGCGCAAGGTAAAACTCGGCTACGAGACCGATCGTTTCTACCTGGTCGACAGCGGCTTGCGCGCCGGTGAGGAAGTCGTCACCACAGGCAGTTTCCTGATGAAGACGGAGATCATGAAAGGCAACATCGGCGCCGGCTGTTGTGAAGTGGAGCCCGGCGTTGACTGAGGCTTTTGTCGCGCTGGAGGAGGGATAAATGATCAACAAAGTTATTACCTGGTCGCTGGAACACCGATTGGCGGTCATTGTGCTGGCGCTGATCCTGATGTCGAGCGGCATCTTCGCCGTTCGGAATCTGCCAATTGATGCGTTCCCGGATACTACGCCAGTACAGGTGCAGATCAACACCACTGCCCCGGCTCTGTCGCCGTTAGAGATTGAGCAGCAGATCACGTTTCCAGTTGAACAGGCCATCAGCGGCCTGCCAGGACTGGAGGTCGTTCGCTCGATTTCGAAGTTCGGGTTCTCCCAAGTGACGGTCGTCTTCGAAGATGGGACGGGCATCTACTTTGCCCGCCAGTTGATCATGGAACGCTTACAGACGGTGGAGCTGCCGCCTGGCATCGCCGCACCGAAAATGGGACCGATGGCGACCGGTCTCGGCGAGGTCTTCCATTACGTGCTCAGTAGCCAGACTATGAGCCTCGAGGAACTGACCACCTTACATGATTGGGTAATCAAGCCGCGGCTGAGTGCTGTGCCAGGCGTGGCAGAGGTCAACACCTGGGGCGGCGAGTTGCGTCAGTATCATGTGCTGATGGATGTCGCGGCACTGCTCAAGTACGACTTGACCATGGACGATCTCGTCTTTGCCCTGGAGAGCAACAATCTGACAGTGGGCGGTGGCAACATCGTACAGGCCGGTGAGCTGCACCTCGTCCGTGGCGTCAGCCTGACCACCACGAAGGCGGAAATCGGCAACATCGTCATTACAGCCCACGACGGCGTCCCTGTGCTGGTGCGAGATGTGGCGGAGATCACCATCGGTCACGAGATTCGCCGGGGTTCGGCCACCGCCAATGGCCAGGGAGAGGTCGTCCTCGGTCTGGGCTTCATGCTCATGGGAGAGAACAGCCATGAGGTCACACGGCGCCTGCAATCGCGCCTTGAGGCAATCCGGCCCACGCTGCCGGAAGCGGTCGAGATTAACATCGTCTACCAGCGCACGACGTTGGTGAATCAGGTCATCGACACCGTCAAGGAGAATCTATTCGAAGGTGCGATCCTGGTGGTCGCTGTACTCTTCATGTTCCTGGGCAACCTGAGGGCCGGCCTGATCGTTGCCTTGGCTATCCCGCTTTCGATGCTCTGTGCCTTCAACGGCATGCTGCGCTTCGGTGTCGTCGGCAGCCTGATGAGCCTGGGCGCCATCGACTTCGGACTAATTGTCGACAGCTCCGTCATTATGGTCGAGAACAGTGTGCGCCGGCTCGGCGACCGGGAAGACCAACGTTCCGTGCTGGACATCGTTCGTGACGCCTCGATCGAAGTGCGCCGCGCAACGATGTACGGTGAACTGATCATCATGATCGTCTATCTGCCTATCCTGACCCTGGAGGGCATCGAAGGTAAACTGTTCCGGCCCATGGCGCTGACGGTCATTTTCGCCTTGCTCGGTTCACTGGTTCTGTCATTGACGCTGATGCCGGTGCTGACCAGCATTTTCTTGCGCAAGAGTGTGAAAAAACGCCAGAACTGGCTGGTGCGCGGTGCGCAGTGGTGTTACCGGCCGCTCCTGCGCCTGGCGCTTCGCTGGCGGCTGGCGTTCGTTGGCGGGGCGATCATCCTGCTGACCGGCAGCATCGTATTAAGCCAACGGCTTGGCTCGGAGTTCGTGCCGAGGCTCTCGGAAATGGGCATTGTCATCAACACCGTCCGGCTGGCTGGCGTCTCCTTGGAGGAATCCACCCGCTACGGCTCCCATCTGGAGCGCTTCATCCTTGACAAGTTTCCCGATGAAGTCGAGGATGTCTGGGTGCGAACCGGCACCGCAGCGGTCGCAACCGATCCCATGGGCATTGAGCTGTCCGACGTTTTCATTACGCTCACCCCACGCGACCAATGGACACGCGCGCACAATCAAACTGAACTCACCGCGATAATGCGCCAGGATCTCGACGGTCTGCCGGGGATGCGCATGATCTTCACCCAGCCGATCGAAATGCGCGTCAACGAAATGGTTGCGGGCATTCGCTCTGATCTCGGCATCAAGCTCTTTGGCGATGATCTGGACGTCTTGCGGGAGAAAGCCGCAGAAGTTGAGGCCGTGCTGAACACTATCCCCGGTGCTGCCGATATTTATACGGAACAAGTCACCGGTCAACCGTCCCTGGAGATAACCGTCGATCAGCAGGCGATTGCGCGGCACGGGGTACCGGCTCGCCACGTGCTCGAAATTATCGAAGCGATCGGCGGCCGTAAAGTTGGGGAAGTGCGGGAGGATCAGCGGCGATTCGACCTCGTCGTGCGCTTGGCCGAACCCTACCAGCGGGACGCTGTTGCCATCGGCCGTATCCTGGTGCCGACCGAGAGCGGGGAACGCATTCCACTCGACCAACTGGCCGACATTCGGCATGTCGAAGGGCCCTCCACCATCACCCGCGAATGGCAGCGCCGACGCATCGTCATCCAATGCAACGTCAGCGAGCGCGACATCGGCGGCTTCGTGAAGGAGGTGCAACGACGTCTCGCCGTCGACGTGGCCTTGCCGAACGGCTATTACCTGGCGTATGGCGGCCAATTCGAAAACATCGAGCGTGCCCAGCAACGTCTGCTGATCGTCGTCCCCTTGGCCTTGTCGCTTATTCTCTTCTTGCTCTACACCTCTATGGGGACGGTGCGCGACTCCCTGATTGTTTTCACGGGGGCACCCTTTGCCGCCATGGGCGGTGTTCTGGCCCTATGGCTGCGGGACATGCCATTCACCATCTCCGCGGGCGTCGGGTTCGTGGCGGTTTCCGGCGTTGCCATGCTCAATGGCCTGGTCATGATGTCCACGATCAACCAGCTCCAGGAAAAGGGCATACCGCTGAACGACGCCATCGAGGAGAGCGCGCTCATGCGTTTGCGTCCCGTCCTTATGACTGCTCTTGTCGCCGGGCTCGGCTTTGTGCCGATGGCGCTCAACACGGGCGTCGGCGCGGAGGTGCAGCGGCCGCTCGCGACCGTCGTTATCGGCGGCGTCATTACCGACAACCTGTTGACGCTGCTGGTGCTCCCCGCCCTCTGCTCGCTCTTCGGGCGCAAGACTTCCCAAGTCGTCGACGCGAAGCGGGCCAGTGAGCTGAAGCTCGCAGGTGTTAGCGACGCGGCGCAGCATTGAACGTTCGGAAGTGTCAAACCTCTGTGACTTGGAGGTGTTGACATTTTATCTGGCGCCAACGATTATGACAGGAAGTGGCGACCCGTTCAAGCCTCGGCGATCAGCGACTCCATCACGCCGGCGCACCGCGCAAATACGGATTGAGTGTATCATCGAATTTGCGGAAGGTGCCGTCGGCTGTTGGTACGATAGCCACCATGTTGGCAACGCGACGGGGGCGATCGGTCGTGTTGGGGTCGCTGCCGTGAACGAGAAGTCCATCGAAGACGATCAGTGTGCCGGCGGCCGCGGGCACGTCGATCAATTGCGATTCATCGACGTCGGCGCGGATGATGATGGACCCCGGAATCGGGTCGTGGCGAACCTCCTGCCGATGACTGCCGGGCAGTATCTTGAGACACCCGTTCTCCGGTGTGGCGTCATCGAGTGCGATCCAGCAGGTCACGATTTTCGGCTCGTCATAGCCGTAGTAGCCATTGTCCTGATGAAGCGCCAGTGCGCCGCCGTGCCGGGGAGGTTTGTAAAACAGCTGATCCTCCACCAGTCGAAATACCGGTCCCAGGACAGACTCGACAATATCGAGAATGACTGCATGCTGCAGCACGAGCTCTTTGTAACGCGCGTTCCGCGTGAACACCGGCGTGAACAACGTGTACGACTGATCCGGCTCGGTGCTGAGCCCGATGCTGCCGGCCTGTGCCTCCGCCGCGAACCGGTCTGCAATGTCGCGCAGCTCCGTCACGGCTGCGTCCGACATGACCCGACCGCAGTCGAGGTAGCCCAAGGAATGGTATCGGGCCAGCTGTTTCGAGTTCAGATGATGGTTCATGGCATTTCTCGCTCAAATGCGGCTATTCGCATCGATCGATAACGAGTTCTTGGTAAGTTACACGACTAAGGCCGATGCAACACCTGTCCCCCAATCCGCTGACATGAACGACACGACCGACAATTCCTGATCGAGCTGGCGCAGACAGCGATCGGGACAAGGGGTGGGAACGCCAGGGGTTTCCCGGCTAAGTTGGTATCGGGGACCTTCGATGTGGCCGCCGAGCTCCAGCATCGAGAGTTTCTCTACCTGCACTTCGGCGCAGTTGACGAAGACGCCTATGTCTATTTGAACGGAAAGCTGGTGCACGAACACAGCTGTGACTCGACCGGCCTGCATCCCAGCGATATCTGGACGATGCCCTTCGTTCTCGATGTCAGGCCGCACTTGAAATTCGGATAGAAGAATACGGTTTCGGTGCGCGTTTACAGTCGCGACGGGATGGGCGGAATCTACAAACCGGTTCATCTCATCGCCGCTGACCGGAAGCTGGATCTCTACGACACGACGGGACTGACTCTGTACACGCAACCGTAATGTTTTCGTGTCACGAGTATTGTGCGCGTTCGCAAGAGCAATCGAAACCCCGGTGCTCTCTCCAGGTTCCAAGCAAAAAAACACACCATATTTTAGTCCACAACAAGGCCTTTAATCAAGAGCTGTATTCAGTACATTAGAAGAGACCCTTGTGATCCTGGCCGCGAGGCGGGGGCTACAAAATGGAGCCAATCTGTATGGCCTTGGCGCAAGCGGTTACAGCTACGGACCAAACCAATCGCCAGATCATGTTTAAGTAACCTCGGGAAAACCATGCTGAATGCCAAACAAATACGCACGTTCCATCACGACGGCTTCCTCAACGCCGGACCGGTACTCTCCGATGCGGTGGTAGAGGAGCTCTCCGACCAGTTGAACCAGGTCCTAGCAAAAGGCCCCCTCGGGTTCGACGATGACGAACCGAAACCATTGTTGTTCCGCGACCTGGCCAAACTCGGTGGCGATACGCGTACGGACGATGCCAGCGCCGCGCCAGTCTGGCAGATTACCAATATCTGGGAGGCCGCGCCCGCCTTCAGACAATTGCTGAACCATCCGTTCATCGTCCAGGCGATCCGGCAGCTGACTGATTGCGACGACCTCCAGATCTGGCACGACCAGGTGCAGTACAAACCCGCCGGCACAGGCGGCGCGACCACCTGGCACCAGGACGCCCCGCTGTGGCCAAGTATCGAACCGATGACCGAGGTCTCCGCCTGGATCCCGTTCGATGATGCCGATGTCGACAACGGCTGCATGTGGATGGTGCCGGGCAGCCATCGCTGGGGCGATCAGATCGATTTTCTGGGGACCCAGTCCCACCTCCTGGAGCAGGAGAAATTTGATCAACTCGAAGGCTTCACCCCGCCGCCCGACGCGACGGTTCAAGACGTGCAACCGCGGCCATGCCCGGTTCAACGTGGGCAAGTCCACTTTCACCATGCCCTCACCTGGCACGGCTCCCCGAACAATCCCTCCACCCGGCCGCGCCGTGCCGTCGCCATTCATTACATGAGCAGCAACGCCACATTCACCGGCCGCGATCACCTGATGAAACAGTTTATCGAGGTTGGCATCGGAGAACCGATGCGCAATGCCGGCGACCGTTTCCCGGTGGTTTGTCGCGATGGTCAATCAACATGAAAGAGCCTGATTCAAGACGTCTACATGGGTGTTTCCAATTTCTGAAACGGACGGCACAACCGCCACCCGATCATTGATTCCGCAGGAAATAAATTAATTTTCCACGGCAAGCGCGACAACTGCATCTCCCCTATTCCCAGGCCGAAAAATGAATACCGAATATATGCCGCTGAGTGAGGTCCGCGATACACTGCGTGTCGAGTGGTATCGTTGTCCGGTTTCAATTCAACGACTGCGCGAACTGAATCAGCGCAGCGACCTGCAAGGTTGGCTACAGGCCGGCGGGCACCTCGTCCTGGTCGCCGCCGCCGGCGTCCTGGCCTATAACTTCTGGGCGCAGGGCATGTGGGTCGGGTTCGCCATAGCGCTGTATGTCCAGGGCATGATGGGCAGCTTCTTCAACGGAGTGGCGCCGCATGAACTGGGACATGGCACAGTGTTTCGCACGAAGTGGCTCAATAAATTCTTCCTGTATGTATTCAGCCTGTTCGGCTGGTGGGACCCTTTCGATTATGCCATGAGCCATACCTATCACCATCGCTACACACTGCACCCTGAAGGAGATCGCGAGGTGCTGCTGCCGATCGGGCCGGCTTCGGGCGTCAGTTTCATCCTGCAGATTCTTACGCTGAGACTCTTTTTGCCATCGACCCGCACGTACAGCCGGGGTGGGTTTATCTCCTCAATCATAGTCGCCGCCAAGTCTTCCTTCGGCAAGGCTGGCGGCACTGCACCACCAAGCCGCCAATGGCTGACTGCGCTGCACACCGACCAGCCCGCGGAGCATCGAAAATCGATGTGGTGGTCTCGCATTCAGTTGCTCTTTCATGGGGCAGTACTCGTCATAGCGATTGTATCCGGCCTATGGGTACTGCCGCTCATTATCACTGTGTTCCCATTCATCGGGAGCTTTTTGATTTATCTGGTCGGTCACCCCCAGCATTGTGGCTTGCGCAACAACGTGCCGGACTTCCGAAAGTGTACGCGCTCGATGAAACTGAACCCTGTCCTGGAATTCCTTTACTGGCAGATGAGCTGGCACACGGAGCACCATATGTACGCGGGGGTGCCCTGCTACAACCTCAAGAAGCTTGCCCGCGAGATCGCCGAAGACATGCCGGAACCCCGCACCCTGACCGGCGCCTGGCGCGAGATGTACGAGATCGCCAAACGCCAGAAAACAGACCCCTCCTACCAATTCGACACGCCGCTGCCGGCTGCCGCAGGAAACGAAGCAGTGCAGTCCTCGGATGAACTGGAGAACTCGATCGGCGAGCTGGCGCCAACCGGCTTGAAGTAGTTTAGGACAGGCGCTCAACGTGCGCGGAACAACCGTGCAAGACAACCAAGAGAAAAAATAATGAAGACCATAACCTTCGGAAGTACCGGCGAGCAGGTCTCCGAGATCTGTTTGGGTACAATGATGTTCGGCAACAGCTGCGATCAGGCAGAATCGGACCGCATCCTCAGCTCCGCCCTCGATGCGGGTCTGACATTTGTCGACACTGCAGCGATGTACGGCGACGGCAGCACAGAGGATTTGCTAGGCAATATCATCGGCGCCCGGCGTGATAAAATCTTTCTGGCAACAAAGGTGCACAAGGGGACCGACAGCGAAAGCATCACCACGAGCATTGACGAGAGCCTGCTGCGATTGCAGACTGACCGCGTCGATTTGTACCTGATTCACTGGCCCACGGTCGGCATGGATCCGGAAGAAATCATGCAGGCGCTGCACACGGTCGTAACCGCGGGAAAAGCGCGCTACGTAGGTTGTAGCAACTATCCGGCATGGCTGTTCGCGCATTCCAATGCGATCGCCACGAAGAATGGCTGGACGCCGCTGGTCAACAACCAGATCCCGTACAACCTGGTCGAGCGCGGCGTCGAGGTCGAAATTTTACCGCAGGCCGCCGCCGAAAACATTGCCATCACCGTTTACCGGCCACTCTTGATGGGGGTGCTCTCAGGCAAGTATCGTCCTGGCGCCGCGATGCCGGATGGTTCGCGCGGTGTAGACGACACGCGCATTGGCGCCTGGCTCAGCCGCTTCGGTGACGGGGTCGACGGATTCTTGTCGATGGCAGAGGAATTGGACACGCACCCCGCCGCGTTGGCGACCGCCTGGGTCAAACAATCGCCCGGGATCACCTGCCCGATAGTCGGTGTCAGCTCGTTGAAGCAGCTGGAAACATCGCTGGCGGCAGCCACGCTGGAGCTGAGCACGGAACAGCACGACCGTTTGACCGGTTTGTTCGAGGCCGCCGCCGTGCAGGAAGAATGCGGCGGCGCCTTCGGACCGCTGCGACGCGAGCGAGCCCTGCTGGGATAGCTCTTTGTCAGCTCAACTGTGGGACGGTCGGCGCGGCCGCTGAAGCGAAACTTTCAGGACGAGTCCGTCAGCGCCCGGCGGCTCGAGCAGATAGACGCCCATTGCCGGCGGGCGCCGTGAAGATCGACAAGTTTGCAGAGCTGCTGGAGCATCTGCCAGGCTGATTTTTTTTCCAACGGCCGAATCAGCGATTACTACAGTTGCACCCGTGCGGTTTTCGCCGTGGCCTTTTGAGGAGGCGATCAATGACAATTTACCGAAGAACGACGCTGGTCGCGTTTGTGTTAATCGGCCTGTCGCTCCCGGGTCGTCCGGCGACGCTCGAGTCGGCCCCGGCGGGCACCGAACGATTGATCGAAGGCGTTCGCTACACATACGACATCGAACCGAACTCGATAACCGATCCGGATCACACCAAGCTGACCGACGGCAAAGACACGGTCGCCGTATGGTTTCCGAAACCCTTTAATTCGGTCACCGTCGATTTCGATCTGGGCAGCAACTACAAAGTCACACGCGTCGAAGTCGATGCCCACCGCGCCGGCACCCGGTCCCGCCTTCGCAATATGCAACTGTTCACCAACTCGGGAACGGGTTATACACTGGTGGGCATCATGCAGAACCTTGCCGGTGCCGATTATAATCTGAAACTACGTAGCCAGCCGGCTGCAGGGGTTGCGCCCCTGGCACTGATCTCCAAGACGCCCCTAACCTTCACCTTTGACAACATCGACAGGGAATGCTATCAGCTTCGCCTATGGCACCAGGACGCGTACGACCCCGGACCACATTGGGGCTTGGCGGAAGTGAGGATCTACGGTGCCCCCATCACCGAACAACTCCCGTCGACAGCGAGTTCGCCTGAGGCACAGGCCGCGGCGCTCGAGGCATATTCCGTACCGGATACCGGGGGGCAACTGGTCTTCCGTGAAGGAAATTTCGACCGCGATCCGGAGAAGGAGCTTCTCCTTGCCAACCCGTATGTCACCCTGGTCATCGAACCGTCACTGGGTGGGGTCATCGGCAGCTTCTCCTATCAAGGCGTTGAGTTCACCCAGCCGAAGAATCCGCAAGCACCCGGCGGCGGCGGCGGGTTCCTCAGTGATCATGTCAGCAGTCAGTCGATCGACGGCGACTGGTTCAATGCAGCCTATGGTTACACGGTCACTGAGGAGACCAGGGACAGGATCAGCGTCCGGCTCTCCGCAACGGGCAAGACCGACTCCCTGAAGTACCTCACTTTCAACAAGACGATCACCATCCGGCGCGACCGCAGTGACGTGCAGGTAGACTACGACATCGCCCTGGATGAGAAGGCGACCGTACCGCTGCCGTTCGCCTTCTGGTTTCACAACTATGTGGGCACGCGGGCAGCCACGCCCGGACAAGCAAAGAGCCGCCGATCGACCTTCTACGTACCGGAAGACTACGGCATTCGGAAACTCCACTGGCCGACCGAGAAGCGGTCCGATGCCTGGTTCAACAATACGGTGCGAGGCTGGGCCGGCCTGGCCGACAGCGGACAGAACATCGGCCTGGTCTTCGGATTCGACTACCGACACTTGATGAACGTTTACAGTTGGGGCGCCAAAAGCAACAACGCTCTGCCAACTCTGGAATGGCGTTTCAACGAAATCTCCGTGCCGGACGGGAGCTCGTTCAAAACAACTTTCACGATCACCCCGTTCCACAGCCTTGACAGAATTTCCGGCGCCGCACCTTCCATGGTAGGTACGATCAATTACGAGGCGGCCGACAAGCCCATTCCCTCGAGAGTTACCGCCACCGTAATCTCCGCTGCCGCCCGGGGAGCCACGGCGATCCTCCGGCACCGGCTCCTGCCGGTTGGCAACTGGCAGACCCTGTTGACAAAAGATGTGACGTTGGAAGTCGACAAGCCGCTCAGCGTCACCGCTGATTTCACGGCGAAGAGTGTTGGTACGCACGTTTTTTCACTGATCATCGAAAAGGCGGGCGAAGAACTGCTTGACCTGGAGGAGCCGATCTCGATCGGCGAGCCAAAGGACGACTATGTCCTGCGGCCCAAGGTCCAACAGCCCCGCACCGCAAATACCCGCGTCAACGTGCAGTACACATCGATGGATTACGAGACCCCGCATGTGAAGTGGGCCAGACCGTATCACCGCGGCAAGATCAAGGCGCTCGTTTTGATCGACGGACGCTACCAGCGCGAAGTCATCGAACTGGCCCAGCGCATAGACCTGGACTTTGACAGTACGTTCCTCTATCGGACAGAAGTGGGTGAGTCCCTTTCCGACTACTACGGAAAGACGACCGTCGATGACCTCGAACTCGGACTCGCAAGATTGCTGAGCGAAAATCCCGACTGGCAGGTGCTGGTTATGGCCGGCCACATGTTTCGCTATTTCAACGAAGACCAGCGGCGGCACGTCGAACAGAAAATAAAGGATGGCGCCGGCCTCGTCGTCGTGCAGCCGGACATGACGGACCCCATGCCCTCACTCTCGCCACTGCTGAGGCGGGGAGACCTGCACCCCAGGGGCGGTCAATGGACCAGGACGAAGGAGCATTTCATTACCAACGGCATCCCGTGGCGCGCGCTTCCCGATGTCGCGGAGTGGTATCCATACGAACTCGCCGAAGCGGCCGAACTGCTCGCCTCCGTGAAAGACGACCCGCTGCTGGCCATCCGCGAATACGGCAAGGGGCGTGTCGCCGCACTTTCCTACCGGTCAGGCGACGAGAGAATATCCGAGGATTCCGTCGGTATCTTCTGCGGCCTGACCCCCTTCATGACCAGTCGTCGTGCCGACGATTTCATTCCATATCCGACGTTTAATTACTACGAATACCATTTTTCTCTGCTCGCCCGGGCGATCCTGTGGGCGGCGAAGAAGGAGCCGGCGCTGCGGGTCGACAAGATCGAAGCGACGGCCGAACGTGTCACAATCAATCTGGACAACCAGGGCGGCGATCTCAGTGCCACCCTCGAAATGGCTATCACGGATAAATACGGCAACGTCCTGGCGAAACCATCGCCCGTAGCCATGCGGATTACGGCCGGCAAGAAGGCCGTCGAACTGCCGGTGCCTGTCAGCCTGGGCAGCGGTGTCAACCTCTTCGATGTGTTCCTGCGCAATGAGCAGGGGAAGATCATCAACTGGGCCTCGACATCGCTCACGGTCGTCCAGCCAACCACGATAAAACGCATCACCGAAGAGATGGCCCTGGCGCGGGCGGCGCGGCGCCCCGGGCCCGTATACCGATCTGGAAGCACAATCGATCTCGAGATCTCGCTGGGCGGAGCAATCGATCCGGGCCTCTCACTTGCGGTGAGCACGATTGACGGCTTCGGACGAATAACCGTCGCCAGGGAAATACCGGTGACGTCCGATCTTGTTCGGACATCGGTCGTGGTCGAAAATCCCCGGAGCATGATGCTGACGGTACACGCCGAGCTGGTACGGGACGAAAAGACCCTGGACATCCACGAAATCCGCGTCCCTGTCGAGTTGCCGTTGCCGCTTAAACCGCACGAAGGCGAGCCGATCCTTTTGGGCTGGAGCCTCCCTTCCTACTACGGTCTAAACAACTATCTCATTCCATCGTACTTCAAGCTGCTCTCGGAAATAGGTTTCAACGGCATCCTGGTAAGCGGGCACAGTGGTACGACGACCGCCTTCGAAAGCGCCTGGCGCAACAACATGCGGCTGCAGACGCGCGGCCCGAGCATCTACGTGGAAAGCAGCTCGAAAAGTACCAAGCTGGAGCTCCCGGTGCGTTACCCGACGCTGGTCAATCCGCAAGAACTGAAGGCCTGGGCAGACGGTGTGGCCCACATCCGCACGGCACCGAACACGTTCGCCATTCAGGCCGGCGACGAAGCTTCATACGGGCGGGGGGTTGACTACGACTTCTCCGATGAAAGTCTGACCGGCATGCGCGAATGGCTGCAGACCGAGTACGCCGACCTCGACGCACTGAACCGGCAGTGGGGGACCGCGTTCGAGGCGTGGGGCGACGTCGCACCGCTGACGCTGAAGCAGTCCAGGGCCCGCGGCGACCACAACTACTCGGCCTGGTCTGATCATCGGAGTTGGGGCGAAATGGTCGTGAGCGGATTCTACCGCATCCTGGGTGATGCGGTGACCAACGCGAAGCCCGGCAGTTTCTTCGGCCCCAGCGGCAACCCCGGCGTAGGCACCTACGGCGGCTATGACTTCTGGCAGTTGAGCAAAGTTCTCACCGGCCTCTGGGCCTATGGCGGGTCCGATGAATTGTCTATCTGGTCTCGTGGCAGAACCAAGATTCTGAAGTACTCGACTTTCGGCGGTGTCAACAATCAGCGCGTGCGAAATTACGGCACGCTCTTCACCGGCACCTCGGGGACGGTTGTCTGCGGCACCCAGCGCGTACCTGCCTTCGACTGGACCGACTCACGGGCCGGAGCCGGGTACCGGGCCGCGTGGATTCCCTTGAAGGCCGGCATCGGCCGCGCCATACACGAGGCGACACGGACACCGGATCCCATCGCCATTCACTATTCGAGAAACGCTTCCCGCATCGCGTACGCACTCGACCTCTCGAGTGTCTGGAAGGACACACACTGGCAAATCCGAAAGCTCTTCCAAAGTTCCGGCTTCGACCACGACTGGATTTCGTATGAGCAGCTGGAAAACGGCGAAACGGAAAACCTGAAGCTTATTTTCCTGCCGATTTCCTTCACCCTCAGCGACAGGGAGGTTGCCGCCCTCGAGAAATTTGTCCAGCAAGGTGGCGTCCTCGTCGGCGAACTCGGCATCGGTATCGCCGACGAGCACGGCAAAATCTTGTCACTACAGGAGCCAGGACGCCTGGACCATGTTTTCGGCATCACGCGGCAGGACAGCAGGATCGCACTGCGGAAGGACAAAACAGTGCCAGAACCGACTGCAACAGGTCTCGAATTCCCCGAGCTGTCTTTCAACTACCTGGAATTCGGCGTCGAGGCAGCGTCTGCGGAGATTCTTTCGAAGGCCAATGAGAACAAGGTGCCAATCGCCTTCGTCAATTCCTACGGCAAAGGCCTCGCAGTCTACCTCGCCTGCGACTTGACGACGAGTTATTTCCTCGCCAACGGCGCGCGCGGTATCGGCAACAATGCGAAATACAGCGCCGCGACAGAAGCGTTTATCACCAGCCTCTGCGCCACAGCCGGAGCAACGCCGCAGCTCGGCATCGAGACCGACAGCGGCGAACCCGTGCCGTTCACCCGGACGGTCATGTTCACGCAGGGCGAAATCAAGTATTTCGGCATTTTACGCGAGCACCGGCTGGCCAAGGATTTCGCAACCGACCCGGTACAGGTGACGCTAACCTTTCCGGGCAAGGGCCATGTCCGCGAGCTTTTCTCAGACACCGACTACGGCTTCACCGACAAAGCGGAGACGATCTTGAAACCCACCACGGTCCTGCTCTACTGCTGGGTACCCTATCGGGTAGAGGGAATCGACTTGAAGCTCTCCAAGCGGAACGCGGCCCCCGGTGAAGTCATCTCCTATACTATCGCCCTCAACGCCGCTGTCCCGTTGAGCACGCACACCCTTCACCTGAAGTTGATCGATCCGGATGGGGAATTGTCGAAACCCTATAGCCGCAACATCACCGCCGGGACAGGCAAGGCGGAGGGCCTCATTCCCCTGGCTCTCAACGACAAGAAGGGCATCTGGAAAATCGAACTCAAGGACGTAACCAGCGGCAGGAAGACGGAGACTCGCTTCGAGGTGAAATAGCGTCAAGGCCGCGCCGCGGCAAATGCCCGATATCGAACTGCAGAATATCGCAGTAAATCCCTACGCCTACGCGCGTACGAGCTGACCACTGTCGGCGCTTTCCCGGATCATCCCCATCAAGCGCGCAAAACGCAGACCGACTTCCGGCGGGCAGGGATTCGCGAGCTCGCCGGCGCGCACTTCCAGGAACTGTTCCCACACGCCGCTGCTGGCGGGATAGTCGACCGGCTGGAACGCCGCGTCGTCGGCCATCCGCAGCTTCAGGCACTCGCCCCAGATGCCTGTCTGCAGCACCCCGTCTTCGCCGTGGACAAAGACCTCGGAGGAACAATGGGTGGCATCCCCCATGCCGGCGAGAGAAAACAGGATGCCGCTGCGGAACCGGCCACCGACCGAACTGTTGATTTCGACCGGTGTCCCGCAGTTGTCCATTATGGCGGTCACCTCGAGTATGTCCTCGCCGATGAGGTCGACCACGGTGTTGACCATGTGCGAGCCGGTATCGAAGAGAAAACCGCCGCCGGAAATCTCCGGGTCCTGCCGCCAGGTGCCGATGGTGAAGTTTTTCCAGTTCTGATAGACATGTGCCGCAATCCCGGTCACTCGCCCGATGCGGCCCTCGGCGATCATCGCCTTGGCTGTCTTGACTGCCGGGGACAGGCTGCCGGGGAAACCGACCACCAGCAGCCTGGCGGTCCGGTCGCGGACGGCGATCAAGGCCTCCGCCTCTTCGGCATTCATCACCATCGGTTTCTCGACCAGCACGTCGATGCCGTTCTCCAGGCACTCCCGGGTATTGTCGAAATGGAACTTGTGCGGCGTGACAATAAACGCAGTGTCGACTTCAATGCCGGCCTCGAGCAGCTCGCCGATGCTGTCGAAAAATGGCGGGCACGCCTGCCCGGTCTCGCTGAACAGTTTGGACGTTTCGGTCCTGGAGCCCTCGTCCACTTCCACCAGCCCGGCAATCCGGGTGGTCTCCGGCTGGGTTAGCATGGATTTCTCGATATGTTCGCGGGCCATGCTTCCGGTGCCGACAACGATTACTGTGGTTTCCATGTGCATGCCTTTTGGGGTTCGACTGTCTCTGCCGCAGAAGTTTCAGCGATTCGGTGCAAGGCCACAGTCCATGCACTATACTGGGAGAAACTGCCCCTCCAACCACAAAGACCAAAGCGATGTTGAACACGTTAGTTGTCGGCCTCGGTGCACGAGGTCGTAATATCCTGCAAGAAAATGTTCTCTGTGCCCCCGACTGGAATATCGTCGCCGCGGCCGAGCCATCAGCCGAGTGCCGCAAAGCAACTACCGAACTGATGCCTGAGCTGCCGCTGTTCGCCGATTACGGCGAAGCACTGCGGGAAACCGAGTGTGACGTGGTCGCGGTGTACACGCCGGGCCAGATGCACGGCGAGCACATTGCCGTAGCGCTCGAAGCGGGCCGCCACGTATTCGTGGAAAAACCGTTTACACTGTCGCATCGCGAGGCTGTCGACCTGACTCGCCTGGCGGAAGCCAACAAACTCAAGATCGCGGTCGGCCAGAACCTGAGGTACCTGCCGCTGTTCCGCGAACTGCGCCGGAAAGTGGCGGCCGGTGACTGGGGTAAGATCGGATATCTGGCCACGACGCAAAACCGATATCGGCCCGCGGCCCGCAATCTGAAGGGCATGGCGCACGCCTGGCTGCTGGAGAACGCGATTCACGAATGGGATCGCTTGCTCGCTGTCGTGCAACAGCGGCCGACGCGCATTTACGCCAGGGAATTCGACACCCCCTGGAGCGACTACCTGCAGGGGGCAACGGACGCCGTGATTGAGTTCGAAGGCGGCGTCAACGCAGTCACCCAGGGCTCGTTCATCTCGCAATCGAACGACTTCCGCTGGCGCATGGATACAGAGGCCGGCACCGTGCTGGCCGAGTCGGAACAAGCCTATCGGCTGATCACGCCCGACAATGATACAACGGTCGAAGTAGGCGGCAGCCACATGGACGGCACCAGGGCAGTGGTCGCCGAAATTTGCGCCTACTTCAGCGGCGGCGAGGAACCCGAGTGCAGCGCCCGCAACAACCTGCGCACCGTCCAGCTTGTCTGTGCCGGTGTCCGGTCTGCGGTCGAAGGGTGCCCGGTCGACATCCCGGAAGCCGCTGACGAAGCGGTCGATTGATTACCCCAATTCTGCTGTCATGAATGGCAAAGTCGCAATTTTTCTGCCCGTACTCATGCCCGACGAGTTGAATTGGGCACGGGCACGAAAAGAAGGTATCCACCATGGTCAAAGATCTGCAACTTCTTAGCCGTCAGGCTCCAAAATCGTAATCATGGAGAACAAAATGTTCAGAAGCCTGTTATGCTTGATCGTGCTTGCCTTCGTCCCGAGCGCCAGGAGCGCGTTCATCGACAAAACCGATGAATTGGAACTGGCACTAAGCACCAGAGGCGCGGTTGCCTGGGTCGACTTTAACAATGACGGATGGGTGGATCTGTTCGGCGCGTTGTTGGCGCAAAACAACCAGGGTAAAGGCTTCACAAATATCCGGCATAGCGGCCATGCCGCGGTCTTTGGCGACTACGACAACGACGGGTTCCTCGACGGCTTCGGAGTGAGCGGCGAAGCGAGAAGCGGGCAGTTGCTGCGCAACACGTCCGGCTCTTCGACAGAGCTCGAGCCAGGCTCCTGGACGTTCGAAAGGCAGCCGTTTCCGGAGTTGCCGCTTGATTCGTTCATGTCCCAAGTCTGGGCGGATTTCAACGGTGACAGCTACTTGGATTTGTATCTCGGCGGTGCCAGGAACGATCGGGATGCTGTCTGTATGAGCAATGCGGGTAAATCGTTCACCGTGCAACCGATCAGCGACAGACTTTACACGCGCGGAGTGGCGGCCTGCGATTACGACGAAGACCACGACATGGATGTCTATACTGCGCGCTACTGGTTTCAGGCAAATCATTTGTATCAGAACGACGGTGCCGGGAATCTCGCCGACGTCTGCGGCACCGCGGGCGTCTGTGGTTCCGGGCACACGATCAGTTGCGCCTGGGGCGATCTCGACAATGACGGGCATTTCGATATTTTCGCCTGCAATTTCAACCACCATGACAACCGGCGTTCTGAAGATGCCATGCTTTACAAGAACCTGGGTGCCGCCGGCGACTGGAAGTTCAAGACCATGGGCTCGTTCGGCGGTGACATGTGGCAGGAGTCGTATGGCAGTTGTGCCCTCTCAGACTACGACAACGACGGTGATATGGACATTTTCATTACGACTGTCTACAAGGGCGACCACGCCCGCCTGTTTCGCAACGACGGAGATTGGAATTTCGTCAACGTCACCGATGCCGAGGGTCTCGGTGGTATCGGAACAAGCAGCAACTATCAGGCGGCATGGGGCGATTACGACAACGACGGCGACGTCGACCTGGTGACCAATGCCCGCCTGTTCGTGAATCAAGGCAACGACAACCATTGGCTCAGGGTACGCCTGACGGGCAACGGACACTCGACAAATCGCGCCGCAATCGGCGCCCAGGCAAGAATCACGGTACCTGGGTTGGGCACCCTGGCCAGACAAGTGGAAGGCGGTACCGGCCAGTGCAATCAAAACGATCTGACCATCCACTTCGGCCTCGGCAGCCACGATGCGGACGTCGAACTGAATGTCGTCTGGCCGGACGGCTCGAAGCAAACCGTCAGCACCGCTCTGGATCGGCTGGTGACGATACGACAGGAGTAGGCGGGTTTGCGGGGAGCGCAGCACAGCGCTGCGAATACGGCTTCGCGATGATTTGGCCGCGCGTATTTAAGGCACTCATCGACACGATAGCCATGGTTTGTCCGGGCTATCAGGTGATTGCCGCGATAATCTCCTGCAGCTCATCGTTGGTCTCGTCGCCATCGTGCGCCGCCATCGTGACATCCAGTGTATACGTCTGGCCCGTTTCCAGGGCCAGTTCCGGGCTGCTCCGGAACTCGTTGATCCCGATCAGGCCGTAGTCCCGGGTGAACCAGGGGATGGGATCGCGGCCTACTGGTTGATGGACCGCGAGTCCGGCTGTCTTTTCACCGACGAAGCCCTGGGCGTCCACCCAGGCACTCGTCTTGTCAAACGTACCCGCTTCATTCTCGCCGCCGTCGGCGTCGACCATTCGGCCGCCGTTATGGACACAGAATGTATCGGCGATGCGCGTTGCCAGAAAAGCTTCCTTGGTTTGCTTGAAAACCAACGGCATCTGTGCAGTAAACGTCGTTCTAATCCGCACGCTGTTGACCGTCTCGCCGCATCTGAAGCCGTAGACCGTTTTCTGCTCGATGATCGGGACGGCCAATGCGTCCTGCCATTCCGAGTGCTCGCGAAATCCGATGGTGTTCTCACCGCTTTCTTCCCAGGTGCGTTCGCGGCAGATGACGCGACCGGAGCTCGCAACGGCTGACGGACTGTATGTCGGGACCCAGAAGTCGATGACGTCCCACTCGCGGACGGCGACACAGCGATGCGCAAAGAAGATGCCGTTGTGAAACGGGTGATCCACGGATGCTTCATGGATCACACAAACGCCCTGCGGTGTACAGAACGGATAGATGTACGGGTGCCACATGCAGTCGTTGAAAGCGGCCACGTACTTGCCGCCGAAGAACAGTTTCGTGCGTTTCATCTGCTCGCGAATCTCGAAGTTGCTCATGGGAAGTCTCTCACAATAAGTGTAAAATCGAAACGCTATTCTATCGGTTCGCCCCACACGTTACAATGCAGAGCATCACGGGGACGGAATTATGTCTGCGTCTGACTGGCGGCGCCTGCTTCAGAAATCTTCCTTCAGCATGTCGACCCGATCACTCCGCATGTGTGCGGTGTCGTTGAGGCAGTGTATCAGCCACCCGTTGTCAGTGCGTTCGAACTCGTTGATGCAACAGTTGCCCTGCATCATGAACGGGAATCGTTCGAGGTCCAACCCCAGGACGCCGAGGGCCAGGAGTTTGTTGACGACCCGGTGGGCAAAGACGGCAACGGTCTGGCCATGGCACGATGCCGCCAGGCCTTCAAGCGTGTTGAAGGCGCGGTTGTAGACGTCCTGCAAAGTGTCGCCGCCCGGCGGCTGGGCGCCTTGGGGAGTGGTCTGCCACTGCTCAAGTTCCTCCGGCCATTTCACTGCGACATCGCTTTCAGCGTGGCCGGTCCATTCGCCGTAGTCGAAGTCTGTGAACGCCGGTTCTGCGACCGCCTCCAACCGATGCGGATCCAGCGTGATACTGGCTGTCTCGGTCGCTCGCGAAAGCGGACTGGTGTATGCTGCATCGATCTCTCGGCAGCGCAGTGCTTCTGCAACCAGCCCGGCCTGAGCCCGGCCGTTGTCGTTCAACGGCACATCATGACGACCACGGAAAACCTTCGCCCGGTTCCAATCCGTTTCGCCGTGCCTGATCAGGAGAATAGTCGTTGACATATGACACTCACTGGTTGTGTTCTGATTCGCATGGACTCGCACACCATGTGCATCGGCATCCAGATGGACGAACATGACCCCACGCGGCAGGCGGGACCACATGAATGCGGAACTGCGAGCAGGCGCTGCATGAATGTGCGGCAAGACCAGGCCAGTACAAGATCGCGGAGGATGCAAAATACACATTCCAACCAGGTGATCAAGTTACTGACGATCGCTTGAGACGGTACGTCGCTCCGGAAAACGAGTTCGCCAAATGCGCGTACACCCTATTCCGTCACAGGGAAAAACCTTTGTCGATCGTCTCGGCGCCAAACACTGGTGACCGACACCCGGAATTCGTTCCGGAAAGACGCGCGATGGTTACTATCCGCTTTCAGGATCATGGGCGTGGGGGATTGACAACGAGGTGTGGCATCCACAGCAAAGTATCGGCACTGCTGCGGGAGTTTATTCCGCCGGCATGTCTACGCCGAGTTCTGCTGCAGTATCGGAGATGGTTTGCCAAGTGCCATCGGGAAAGGGAATGCCGTCGCGCTCCCGTTCCACTCGGGCCCGGCTTTCGAGCTCGCCGGGGATGAGAATCTCGTTGGTCCCTTCGCTGCAGGGGACAGACTTTACGGCCTGGAAATACGCGTCGACCTGGGCGCGAAAAATATCGACATCAACGAAGCGGGCAATGTCGATGGCGATGACAAAGGTGCCGTTGCCTTCGATGTAGTCGTCCCGATGCGCCGCACCGTAGCCGGTAAGCATAGCGCCGAGGACCTCGGCGAAGAGGGCGATGGCGTATCCCTTGTGACCGCCGAAGGCGCGCATGGCACCGATGGTTTCAAGTTCGAGCGTCATGTATTCACCGGGGTCTGTGGTCGGTTTCCCGTCGGCGTTGAGCGCCCAGTCGTCCGGTATCGGGTCGCCGTTCTGCAGGGCAATCAGCACTTTGCCGCCGGCTGCAGCGGCAGTGGAAATGTCACAGATCAGCGGTGACATGGTTTTGCTCGGGGCGCCGAAGGCGATCGGGTTGCCGCCCAGGGCAGGCTTGATGCCGCCGAACGGCGCCACCATGCCGCCTCTTGGTCCAGCGCTGCAAATAATTAGCGCGACCATGTCCGCGTTGACAATCCGCTCGACGTATCCCCATAGTGCGCCAACGTGATTGCAGTTTTGAATGCCGACCGTACCGACACCGAGCTCCTGAGCAACTGTGATGGCCAGGTCGGTGGCTTTGCTGGCACTGTAATGGCCGAAACTTCTGTGGCCGTTGATCAACGCAGTCGGCCCGTCCCGGCGCAGGATCTCCGGCTCGGCATCGGGAACGAGTTTGCCGCTGCGGATGTCGTTAACAAAGCGCGGCACGGCTATGCAACCGTGTGAGTCGTGGCCGATCAGGTTGGTCTCGACCTGGTAATCGCTTACCAGGCGTGCCTGGGCATCTGGCGCACCCATCGCACGGTACACGTCGTACGCCAGCTTTCGCAGGAGGTTGTGGTCAATCGTTGGCATGTATTATCCAGGTTTGCACATTGGGGTAACTATACGCCCTGTTGCGCCGAGTTGCCGAATGGCCGGAGCGATCAAGGAAACGCCAAACCTCACCCGATCATCTCGACGACCAGTTCCAGTGACTGCACATACAAGCCGCCGTCCGCTTCTTTCACCAGCGGCTGCTCCTGATCCCGGCGTACGACAATAACCTGTTCAATCCCGGCAGCGAGTGCGGCAGCCAGGTCATGCTGCGGATCGTCGCCGACCATCAGGGTAGTCTCCGGATTCAGCGACGCCGCTTCCAGGATGGATGGGAAAAAGGTCGACGAGAATTTTCCCATCGGATCCCCGAACGCATCGCCCCCGAAGTAACCGGTGAAAAATGGCGACCCATCGATCGTCGCCAGACCGCTCGTTGCCAGTTTTGCCAAAGCCCCCATCCGCGCGTTGGTGGTCGCGGTGTAAAGCGGTATCTCCATCGCCGAGAGCGCACGGATCAATGCTTCCGCATCCGGGTATACGCCGACAGACTCGCACAGCCATTCCTGCAACGCTTGCCAGTACGTCTCACGCGAGACATTCAACTCGGGAAGGAAAGTGAATAGACAAGTCGTCTCCGGATTGCCGATCTCATGGATTCGCGCCAACGCGCTTTCACTCGGGATGGATTCCTGTTCGGCAACGATGTCCGCCAAGGTGAGCAAAAAACCTATGCCACCAGCCGCTTTCGACTTCGCGAAAGTGATTGTGTCATCGATGTCGATCAGCACGTCTGTAACTGTGAGTCGGGGTAGTTCCATGGGGCATTGGGTGATTGGGTGAATTTGTCCCACTCTACGGCGACAAAGTCGCCGTAGTTTCGCAGCAGGTTCCAGTTCAGGTTGCCGGCAACGACACGCTTAATCATCATGATGTTGCTGGTCGCCAGATCCAGCTTACGATAGAGCTTCTGAGCCTGCCACGCGACCGGTCCGAAACACAGGTAGTGCCCTGGCACGCCAGCGCCTGCCCGACTTCCTATTCGATCAAACCCACAGTCTCGCGAAGCCGTTCCTCACGGCGTGAACAGCAGACCACCTTCGCTCCCTGCCTGGCAAACTCGATCGTGATCGCACGCCCGCCCCCGCAACTCGATTCGGTAATGACGGCTGTCTTCCCTTGCAATTCCATGCCCACATCACAACCCGGTTAAACATCATCAGTGCGTCGGTGCAAAAGACAGTGAATATAACAGCCGATCCACGGGTCCGCCATCCCGAAGCATGGGGGTGTCGCGATCATTGACGTCTACTAAAGTGCAATGCCTGTGAATGGCTAAAAATCGCACTACCTTCACACCGGCCACAAGAGATGCCCGATCCCGAAGCACTCCCTTGTCGACCGTCCGCAAAAGACAAAGAACAAGAACAAGGGAAGCGAACAACTGAGGATGATACATGCCCACCGAAAATGACCCAATTGTCTGCCCGCTGCGAGAGACCGGTCCCGACAATCTCCGCAACAGCGAGGGCGCTGTGATCGAGCTGCGCGACGGCCGTTTGCTGCTGGCGTACACCCATTTCTATGCGGACGCCGATGACTTCGGCGCCGGCGACATTCGTGGCAAAACGTCGGCAGACGGTGGCAAAACCTGGTCGGCACCGTTCATAGTGCAACCCAACACCGGGACCTACAACACCGGCAGGCTGGCCTTGATTCGGTTACCGGCGACCTCGGACGGGCATGCAATACGCCCGGATATTCTGGGCTTAGTCTACGTCGACCTCGGCGATTTCTATCACCACCGGATGTATCTGAAAACCTCGGTCGACGAAGCTCAGAATTGGTCGCCCCCGATTCCGATCAATGAGACCGGCATGCTCGGGCACATCTGCCAGCGCGGCGATACGGCAATAGTCCTGAAGTCGGGACGGATCCTCGTGCCGGCATATGCAATGTTCGGCGGGCTTTGCGCCAGTTTCATGTTCTACAGCGACAACCGTGGGCAATCGTGGCAACGCAGTCTTGGGGAAATATCCATCAGGCTGACCGCCGACGGCCACCAGTTCGGTTTCACTGACTTCGAGGAACCTGCGGTGGTGCAGTTACGCGATGGGCGCCTGATGTGTTTCGGCCGTACTCATCTCGGCCAATTATACAAAAGCTACTCGGTCGACGACGGACTGCGCTGGTCAACACCGGAACCGACCGGGCTGGCGTCGAGCTACTCGCCGGCGGCGCTCAAGACCATTCCGGAAAGCGGCGACATCGTCTGCGTCTGGAACCAGGTGTCCGGGCAGGAAATTTCCGACGGCCTCGGTCGTATGCGGATGTCATGTGCGGTGAGCCGCGACGACGGCGAGACCTGGGCACATTTCCAGAATCTCGAATCCCTCGACGACACGACACGGATCGAACCGGACGGTGGCTTAGACACAGTCAGCGAGATGCATGCGATCCAGCGGCGTCAGGCATTGAAAGCGCCCGACACCTGCACCCATTATCCGGAGTCGGTCACCTCCCGTTATCCCCGCTGGCCGGGCAACATCCACAACGACTATCCGTCGATCACTTTCACCAGCACCGGCAACACAGTGATCATCTACGGCGCCAGCGATTACGAAACAGCTGGCATGGAGATTGGCCTGAAGCTTGTCGTGCGGCCGATCAACTGGTTGTATGAACCAGCGTAAACGCTACCGGGTCACCGACGGGGCCGTCGACTAATCTCAGGGCGAATAACCACCACCAACGCTGTAACCACGAACGACTATTCGACTGTCGCAATAGTACTGTTGCCAACTGTACAGGGAGCCAAACAACCAGAATGAAACGAATCTACCCGCTTTTCAAACATGCCCCGCTCCTGGCCCTGACCGGCTGCCTGATCGCGGCAACTCCGCAAGTGATGGCTTGGGGCTCTCCCCACGAGTCGATCACGCGCGCCGCCCTGGCGGTACAGCCGGAAGCGCTGCAGGCGCTCTGGTCCCAGCCGTACCGGCATCCGTTGGATAATGTCGAGCGCCCGATCAGTGAGTACCTCTGCTCGTACTGGTGGTGGTGCGGAAATCCAGATCACGTCGAAGGACCCACGGCCTCGGCGGCGCACAAGAATCATGTCAAGCAATTCATGTACGGTGAGCAGGACAGCAGGTTCGCGGTGCCGACGCCCTACGGGCTGCCGATGCCAGAGACCGGGTCGGTCTGGGGCTACCACTATTTCCATTTTTCGCCCGCAGCCAGCAGGGGGCGGTATATACGGGGCGCGCAATGGTACTTCGAGCATATGATCGAGGCCTTTCGTGACAATCGACCGGCAGACGCGGCGCAGTACGCCGGCACGTTCGCCCACGCCGTCGAAGATCGATCGTCCACAGTCCACGCCTGGGACGGCTACGGCGACGAGCGTCATGCTATCGAGAAGAAACATGGCCTGACCACGGCAATGAAGCACGGTATGTCGGTCTTCTGGTTCATCGACGACAACGCGGTGGAGGCAGCGATTCCCGATTACACACCACAACTGCTGGGACCTTCCGTCGAGGCCGCGGCAGCGGCGGTAGGCCAGCGGATGGAGGCAATCAGCGACGAGTCCCGGGCACTGCTCGCCGACCCCGAGAACGGCTACCTGGCAGCGCACCGCGAGGACGACTGGCAAAACGCCGGCACCAGCGACGCCACCAATGCCGCGATGGACGCGATGGCCCGCACCAGTTCCCGCCTGACCGCCGACATTTTCTACACCGCCTGGCATCTCGCTTACCTGCCGCCGCCACTGGCAACCGACACCGCACACGCAACTGTCGACGCGCCGCTGTCGGCCGATACCTGGGTGCGCAGCAGCGAGCCCGATACGGTGCAGGACCACACCATGAATCTGAGCTGCGGCTACCAGGACTACACCTTTCTCAAGTTTGACCTGAGCGGCATCGATGCCGGTGCGTATATCCGCCGGGCGACGTTGACGATCCGCATCCGCAACGACTTCAAGTCGGATAACGTCGTCAACCTCCATGCCGTCCCCGACTCCGGTTGGGACGAAGAGAACATGACCCCCAGTTCAGCGCCGGAGGCAGGCGAATTGTTGGCCAAGTTCACGGCCGAGGCATCGGAACCAGGGATTTCGCAGCTGGACGAGATTGACGTCACCGCCTATATCAAAAAAGCACAGGCCGCGGATCAGGAACTGACAGCGATGCGAATGACGATGGCCGACAAAGGGCCGGGCGTTTTCATCCGAGCCCGCGAGCACCGGGACCAGTCGGAACAGCCGTGGGCCCGGCTCAGCCTGCAGCTCGAACAGCCGGGCGAATCCGTGCTCGAACTGGCTGACGACGGCAAGACAGAGTATCGGATCATTGTCGATGACGAGGCCGATGTCAGTACGCACGCCGTGGCAAACGACCTGGCAGCGCTGCTCACTGAAATCACCGGTGCAACCTTCCCCGTGGCAACCGACAAGACCGCACCGTCGTCGCACGAGATTGTGCTCGGAAACAGCAATCGTCGACTCGAGTCACTGCAGTTGACCGGGCTTACCGAGAATTTTATTGAGGACGAATACGAGATCCGCACCGTCGGGACAACGCTGGTCATTGCCGGTGCACCGCCCCGCGGCACGATCAACGGGATCTACGGATTTCTACAGGATCATCTTGGCTGCCGATGGTTCACCGCCGGCGTCAGCCACATTCCAAAAATTGCCGCCCTGTCGGTAAAAATCGCTGACCGGCAGCGGCCGGCGTTCGAACAGCGCTCGGTGCTGGCCCCGTCACACTGGGACGCGGCGTGGACCGCCCGCAACCGCCTGAATGTGTGCAAGACTTATGGCGGCGCGCAGTCCCGCGCCCATCTCATGAACGACAAACGGGTGCAGACGATCTGGGACTACTATGAATCCCACGGCCTGGCCAACATACCGGAGTCGCTGTTCAGGGAGCACCCGGAGTTCTACGCGAAAATCGGCGGCGAACGTAGCATGCATGAGGAAGGGAATCGACGCGCCTATTGCATCACCAATCCGGAATTCGTAACCTACGTCGCCGAGTGGCTCGGACGCCGGGTACGCAACGTCAAAGGTCCCATCGTTGTCGGGCTTGGTCACACGGATAGCGACAATCGCTGCCTGTGCGACGTGTGCAAGGCCAGTTACGATCATATCGGCCTGGCCGGCACCTACATGGCCTTCGACAACGCTGTGGCGAAACAGCTGGACGCAGTGAATCCCGATGCCATCGTCGACACGCTCTCCTACGGCATGACCTTCGCGCCGACCCCGGTGAAGATGGCGCCGAACGTGCGCGTCACCTGGTGCCCGATCTCCGGCTGCTACGCCCATGCATTCGGCCAATGTGCAGTCAACCGCGACCGCGGTCATCTCGAGAAGCTGACCCGGTGGCAGGCGAATACGGATCAGCTGCAGATCTGGTATTACCATTATCAAGCCGACAACCTCATGCCGCATCTGCGCCTCAACGCCACGCGAGAAAATTTTCAGGAATTCCACCGGCGCGGCATTCAGGCGATTTTTGTCGAATCCTATGGCGGCACGGCCTGCCTGCGCACCCATCCGGTGCCAGACGGCGACAAACTGATCCCGGCCTTCGGTGCCGCCGATCGCGGCGAATACTTCACCGTGCCAATGGAGCTCGATCATCTGCGCTCATACATTCTCTGCCGCCTGCTGTGGAATCCGGATTACGACATCGAAACCGGTATCCGCGAATTCTGTCACGGCTACTACGGCGCGGCCGGGCCGGACATGGTCGAGTACGTCCTGGCAGTCGAGTCGCTCGATTCGTACGCCCGTACCACGGGCTCCTACGAACAGTACGACGGTGTGCATCAGAGTTGCGGCGCTGCACCTGAGTTGAAATGGGATGTAACCGGGCGTCTCAGTGCACTGTTCGATCGTGCCGAAGCCCGCGTCGCCACGGACTCGGTGCTGCTTCGTCGCATACAGATGGCACGGCTGCCGCTGCAACTGTCGATCCTCTGTTATGCCGCAGCTGACGATCCGCTGCGCCAACCGGCCTTCAACGGGTTCTTCCAACTCACCGAGGAACTCGGGCTGAAAGTAATCAATCGCTCCGGCATCAGTTACAAGCGCATGGCGTTGGCTGAGTTCAAGAAGCTGGTGAGCGACCCGACGAAGATCATCCGGCGCGGCGAGGAACCGCTCGGCGCCAACCTGCTCCGCAACTCGAATTTCGAGCTTGACCAGGATGCAGACGGCATCCCCGACGGCTGGACCGCCACCGGCAAGTATAATCCCGAGGGCTACGACCTCGATCCGGCCGGCGTCAGCCTCGATGCCGAGCGGGCCTACAGCGGCAAGCACAGCGTCAAGCTGATCAAGCAGCCGGCGGCCAGGCAAACCGTAGCCCTGCGCCAGCGCTTCCAGACCACGCCCGGCACCTCGTATCGCATGTCGATCCGCTACCAGGCCGACGTCAGCAATGGCTCAGTAGTCATCATCTTCACGCAGTTCGATGCCGACGGCACCGAGCTCGGGCACAACGGCAGCGCCGGTGGCATCAAATCAACTGGAGAGCAGTGGGCCGAGATGCACGCCGACACGACAGCGGATGAAAACACCGCCGAGCTGATGGTCGAGTTTCTGTTCTACGACGACCAGGCCGAGGGCGTCGCCTGGATCGATGACTTTTTCTGTGCACCGATCAAGTAGCCGGGTATTGAATCGCGCTCCTCAACAGAAAGGGTGATGCCGGATACGGACGGCTGGTGGCGCCGGCAAGCGGTATTCTGCAAGCGCCACCCGGAACTTGCCGGCGACGAACTCGATCAAGGTAAAGACACGTGAGCCTTGATTCGGTCGCAGCACCGCAGGATTCCGGTGGTAATCAGTAATACGCATCGCCGACGTAGAATGGCATTGCGCCCTCGTAATAATAGGTCTCCAGTGGCGCTTGCAGAATACCGCTTGCCGGCGCCACCCCGCCGCCGCCGCCGGCATAATAATCGAGGCCATCGTAGACGAAATCAGGTGCCCGATACCATCTTGCCGAGCCGTCGAAATAAAGCGCATTGAAGCCGCCCTCGTGAGAATTGGCAGAATCATTCCGATATACGTCGGTAACGGCTGTCGCCGAAAAGTTTCGAGAAATATTGGCCGCCGGGTTTTCCGGATGGGAGTTCACCGCCCGCAGCGCTGTCGACCGGTAGTTGTAGCTCGACAGGGCAGCGCCGGAGACAGTCAGGGAAACGTCCTGAAGCCGATCAACACAAGCGGATTTCAGGTAAGTCGAGCCATATTGCTCCTCCGACTGCGCCGGACAGAAATAGACCTCGGCAGCCTTCAGATGCCCTTCATCGTAAAGGATACCCAAACCGCCGTAGAACGCCCCGGACTGGCCCCACAAGTTTGAGAACCAAAAGTTGTAATCGGCCGGCGGCCCGTCCCATCGCAGGTTCGGCGGGCAGAAATCACGGTTGTCACCGGCGTACATCGTCAGGGCAATGCCCATTTGTTTTTGATTGCTGAGGCAGGCACCCTGCTTGGCCCTGCCCTTCGCATTGGACAATGCCGGCAGCAACATACTCGCCAGAATCGCAATAATGGCAATGACAACGAGGAGCTCGATGAGGGTAAAAAGATACAGGTTTCGAGCAGGCAATTTCGGCACCGGATTGTCGATTGGAATAGAGTGCTATAGTAGCCGTACTCTATAACAACCAAGGATGTTCCGCAATCGAACGGACGCCCGCCCATCCGCCATGCCACGACTGTATATAGTTCTCCTCATCGGTGTTTTGACTTCCGTGCCCGCCTGGGCACAGCCCAC
>Ga0209402_10000620_pt1 | contig 41942 bp, 52 predicted proteins | sample ArcticOcean_MG_C_3_FD_187437 | JGI IMG/M metagenome (GOLD analysis project Ga0209402, IMG submission 187437) | Marine microbial communities from western Arctic Ocean - ArcticOcean_MG_CB8_126 (SPAdes) (version 2) | ecosystem: Environmental > Aquatic > Marine > Oceanic | place: Arctic Ocean... | reverse complement strand
AAGTCGATGGTGGGATTTCCATCACGAACTATCAAAAGTTGGACCGATTCTGCGTAGAAGACTTCGATGGGATTGTGCTCGATGAAAGTTCAATCCTAAAGTCAATCGGCGGAAAGACAAAAGAGAAGCTGATTGAATCGTTTCAGCAGACTCCTTATCGGCTGGCGTGTACGGCAACCCCGGCACCGAACGATTTCATGGAACTTGGAAACCATTGCGACTTCCTCGGCGTGATGACTCGCGGCGAGATGTTGAGCATGTACTTTGTGCATGATGGCGGAGACACAGCAAAGTGGAGACTCAAGGGGCACGCTGAATCAAAGTTCTGGGAATTCATGGCGTCGTGGTCTGTGATGATTCGCAAGCCGTCTGACATCGGATTCACGGACGAAGGTTACAATCTACCGCCATTGAACTTTCACACTCACGAAGTTCAGACATCCGAAAAGCCAGCCGACTATGGGCTATTGTTCCATGAGGAAGCGAAGACTCTTGGAGATCAGAGGCACGTTAGACGAACGACGATTAACGACCGGTGCAAACTTGCCGCATCGCTACATGATGGAACAAAACAGACACTCGTTTGGTGTGAGCTAAATAAAGAGTCGGATACGGTTAAATCGATGATCGACGGATCAATCAACGTCGAAGGCTCAATGAAAGATGACAAAAAGGAATCGGCATTGCTTGGCTTCTCGGCTGGTGAAATTGAATGCCTTGTGACAAAGCCGAAAATTGCCGGGCATGGGATGAATTGGCAAAACTGCAATCGGATGATCTTTTTGGGTTTGTCCCATTCCTTCGAGCAGTTCTATCAATCGGTTCGTCGGTGTTATCGGTTCGGCCAGACGCAACCAGTCGATGTTCACATCGTCACGACCGACCGAGACGCCGGAATACTTGAGAACATCAAACGCAAGCAAGCCGACGCCGACAAAATGGCCGAAGGAATGATTGCGGCCATGAGTGATATTACATCGCGTGTGATTCGTTCGACCGCGAACATTAAAACGGACTACGTTCCGAAAGCGGAAATGATAGTCCCTAGATTTTTGGGAGTTGAAAATGAGCCAAGTATTGTCTGACCCGATGATCGATGAAGAATCCGGGTTCTCGGCCTATCACGGTGACTGTGTCGAAGTATCCAGCTTTCTGCCTGATGAATCTGTTGGATTTACGGTTTTCAGTCCTCCTTTCGCTTCGCTGTACACATACAGTAATTCTGATCGTGACATGGGGAACTGCCGATCTTACGATGAGTTTTGGGAACAGTTTTCGTATTTGATCGAGAACCTTTACCGAGTCACAAAGCCGGGCCGATTGTGCAGCGTTCATTGCATGAATATCCCGACCACAAAGCAGCATGAAGGGTATATTGGGCTGAGGGATTTTAGGGGCGACATTATCCGAGGGTTTGTCGATGGGGGATTTGTTTATCACTCCGAGGTGTGTATATGGAAAGACCCGGTTGTCCAGATGCAGAGGACTAAATCAATTGGGCTGTTGCACAAGCAGGTAACAAAGGATTCGTGCCGGTCAAGGATGGGACTTCCAGACTATGTATGCACGTTCCGGAAGCCGGGAGACAACCCAGAACCGGTCGCTGGTGAGTTCGATCACTTCTGTGGGGATCAATCGACATTCCGCAATGAGGGACGGTTGAGCATCGATATTTGGCAAAGGTACGCATCGCCGGTTTGGATGGACATCAACCCGTCGAACACGCTCCAATTCACGACGGCCCGAGACGAAAAAGATGAGCGACATATCTGCCCTCTCCAGTTGGATGTAATCCATAGGTGCCTTCAGCTTTGGTCAAACCCTGGCGATGTTGTGTTGAGTCCGTTTATGGGGATCGGTTCGGAAGGTTACGAATCGATTTTGTTGGATCGTAAGTTTGTAGGGGTTGAACTGAAGGAATCGTATTTCAACGTTGCGTGCAAGAACCTTCGGGCTGCGTCCGAGAAGTCTCGTGAATCACGTTTATTTTAGAGGGGATGGCGATGGGTGAGCCTATCGCAAAAATCACAATGCTCGCTGGGCACTGGAAAGTTATCGGCGGGGCTGCGCGTTACAAAATCGACGAAACAACAATCCTGCCCGGTCGGACGAAGCCCGAAAAGGAAGTTGCAAGGGATGCCCGAAACACGATTGAAAAAATCGAGAAAATCCTCGACATGATGCGTCCCTTGGTCATGCAAACAGACTCCGGGGAACTGGTAGCGGTCGGGGCTCACCCTGAAGATTTTGAGGCTTTGGTCGGGTACGTCTCGTACATGTACAACGGGAATACGAACGCAAGGTCATCATACACAACGCTGAGAATCAACTACGACGAGATGATGGTCGAGTGGCGGAACCACAAGAAGTCCTTAAAGGCCGAGATTATTGACCCGGAAATTGCCTCAAGGGCGGCTGAGCTTCGTGAGGAACTCAAGGACGGCAAGCACGAATACAACCCGACGTATCTTGGCCCGACTGACCCAAACGTCAGAGGGATCGATTGCGGGCGACTAGGTGGCCAGAACCGAGAGATTCTAAAAATGCTCATCGACGGACCGAAAATGAATCACGAATTAGCTGGACGCGGGTTTTTGAAATACACGTCGCGGATAAGCGACATCAGGAAACACATTAGGCCGCAAGGCTGGGATGTCGTCGAGCACGATCAAGAGTATCGGTTGGGACCGTATGTTTCTGACGAACAACCGACGGCGATGGTTCAAGGGGGGCTTTTTTAATGGGTAGCGTCAAACACTTTTTAATGGGTCGCGTTCAACAGGGTTTCGATTTCGAGGTCGCCCGAAAACCGTTCGACGCCCCGTATCAATCGAAATCCCCGACAAGCCGGGCGGCGGCCGAAGCGATCGCCCCGAGGGCCGGCACGCTGCGACGGGCCGTTCTCGACTTCCTGGTCGGCCTTGGCGATCACGGGGCGACTGATGAGGAAATGCAAACGGCCCTGAAAATGGGGGCAAACACACAACGCCCGCGGCGGGTTGAATTGGTCGCCGGGGGATTCGTCGTGGATTCTGATCAAACGCGGCCGACGATGTCGGGCAAAGCGGCGACCGTTTGGATCGCCACCGAATATAAAATAGAATCGAGGGAATAATGGCGGGCGACTGGAAATTTGGAGGCTGTTTTAATGAAACCAGTTAAAAAAAAACAATCGGAAAACTATGCACTTGTGGGATGGCACCGCACCCGCGTTGATGATATCGGTGGCCTGACCGACGCCGAAATTCGGAATCTAGCACGCTGGATATCCTGTCACTTTATACCTGAAAACACGGCCGTTGTTCGGCACGAAAGGGAATCATAATGGCGGGCGACTGGATCAAGATTAGAGAAGATTTGAACGAGGACCCGGCCGTCCTGCGAATGGCGATCGCGATGAACGAACGCCCCGAACACATCGTCGGGTATTGTACGAAATTTTGGGCGTGGATATCCCGAAACGTGTCCCCCGAAAGTCGGGACAATTGTCCCGCCGCGTCGGTGACGGGCGTCCCGCTTTTGTCCCTCGAGGTTGCGTTGAACCTGCCCGGTTTCCTCACGGCGTTGCTGGCGGTCGATTGGCTCGAGTACGACGACGGTGCCGGGACGGCCGACGGGCAACCGATTATCCACGTGCCGAAATTTGAACGGCACCTGTCGGAAAGTGCTAAAAAACGGGCACTCGAGGCCGAAAAGAAGCGAAAACAACGGGCGGGAAAGTCCCCCAAAGCCGGGGACAATTGTCCCAAAGAAACGGGGACTAGAGAAGAGAAGAGAAGAGAAGAGAAGAGTAAAGAAAAAAGTAAACCAAAAAAGACTTTCCAAAAGCCGACCGTTGAACAGATTCGGGAATACTGCGAATCGAAAGGCTTCTCGTTCGATCCTGAGCTATTTTTCGATCACTATGAATCGAACGGGTGGAAAGTCGGCAAGGCTTCCATGAAGGATTGGATGGCAACGGCACGCAATTGGGCGAAGCGTGAATCGAACCGACCCAAGACCGCCGAGCCACTTAGCGGCCTGGAAGCCAACGCCAGAAAGCACGGGGTGATCCAATGAACCGCCCCGAGTTTTACAAAGCGATGGCCGTTCTCGCGGTCGGCACCGGCAAGGGCTTGGACGAAAAGCAAGTCGATGTCTGGTTCGACTGCCTCTCGGACCTGACCGTCGAACAACTCCAAGCCGGCGTAGTCGGTTTCCTCAAGGCCGGCGACGACTGGCCGTCGATCGCCAAGATACGCCGACACGCCGGATTAGTCGCGATCGACAACGGTTCGCGGGCATCGACGGCATGGGCGGCCGTCCTGGCGGCCATATCAAGCGTTGGCGGGTATCGCGACGTTGTGTTCGACGATCCGGTCACGACGGCCGTCGTGCGTCGTCTCGGGGGCTGGAAGATGCTTTGCGACTATCCGGCCGCCGAAATCAAATGGGTCAAAAAGGATTTTCTGATCGAATATCAAGCGGTTATCGATGTCGGCGTCGTCACGGCCGAGATGTCGGCCCCGTTGACGGGCATCGGGTCGGCGACGGGCCGCGTCGATGTCGAACCGAAGCGGATCGCGTGCGGGCTACCTGATCACCCGCCGATGCTACGGATCGAAGCCCCGGTCGTGAAAGCGTTACCGGCCCCGTCGGCCGAAACGAAGCGGATCGCGGAAAACATCGGGCGGCCGTTACCGGTCGAACGCGAACCGGTGCCCGAGGCGGTGCCGGCTGTCTCGAAGGATAACCAGATCGCCGCGTTGCGATCGATGATCGAAGGGGAAAGCGAATGATCGAATTCACCGTGCCGGCCGCCCCGGTGCCGCAACCACGGGCAAGGGCGACGGCGGTCAACGGCCGTGCCCGAATGTACGGGGCGAAGAAATCGCACCCGATCCACGTGTTCAAGGCGGCCGTTCAACTCGCGTTCGCCAAGGCGTACACCGGGCCGCCGATCGAGGGGCCGATCGAGATCGAGATCGTTTTCGTTCTTCCGCGACCGAAGTCGATGAGATGGAAAACGAAACCGATGCCTCGGGTATTACACCCGAAGCGGCCGGACATCGACAACCTAACGAAAGGCGTTCTCGACGCCCTGAACGGCCTGGCGTGGGGCGACGACGGGCAAATCTATCGGGCCGCCGTGTCGAAGTGGTACGCCAGCGGCGACGAACAACCACACACGACAATTGAGTTTCGCCGCGTCGCAATGTAGCGGGCGGCGGCTGATCAGAGTTTTGAAAAAAGGAACTGTAAACGATGAGTGAAGAAAAACAAAAACGACTGTCGCACGAACAATTCGCCGATTGCCTCGATCACGTGAGGGATAATCTCGGCACGTTCCGGCCGTTGGTTAATAAACCGACCGATGCGTCGCGGTTGCTCGCCGAGGTCGTCGGGACACCCGTTGCGATTTGCTCGGTTAAGTCGGTTATGGAAAAGGCTGGGCTGATCGACAAATCGCCGGGCAAGGTGGGTAGCATCGACCTGGCGGAGTTGAGGGGCTTGATTGACGACCTGGAAGACGGTCGAATCGTGCTGGTTCGCCGTGTGCGTCAACTCGAAGCCGAGGTTCAAAAAATAAACGCGGCCGCACGCACAAACGGCCGCCAATTGGCACTAAGCGAAGGGGTTCGCCCATGAGCCTGGTCACCCTCGAACAACTGGCCGGCGATCTCGCGAAACACGGCGGGGCGATCGTTTCGTCGAAAGAATGCCGGGCCGATGAGATCGCTCTCGCTCGATCTCTTGGCCGGTTGGCCGTGCGGTTTGACGGGGCTGGTTTCGTCCGACGGCCGGCTCTATGGCTTGAAATGGCGAACCAGAAAAACGGGACTTGAATCAATATCGCAATCTTTTAAGGATGTTTAGAAATGGGAAAATCTACAAGGCCGGTGATGGATGAAGGCGTCGTCCATCTGTTTCTACATAACGGAGAAACGGCGGTGCGAACCGATGCGACAACGCCCGACGGGTTTGTCTCCGGTTTGGCGACAAGTCTTTCTCAAAAATTAAACGCTGACCCGAAAGGCGATCAGGATTTGTTTAATTGGCTGATTCAATCCTTTGAAATTCTGGCAAAAATCAAAGGGTATAAAGCGGTGGGCGTAAATGAAAAACGGGTGATGTGGTCCGGTGACGTGTCTCCCTGGCATGATGGGATTCTATTTGAAAACGTGCTGGATGAACTTGCAAAATACTCTAAGGCTAGGGATGTGCCGAAAACTCTTGATTTACTGGATAGGTGCCCCGAATTAGAGGAAATGGTCAATAGTGCCACTTGGGGTGCCCAATGGTTAAGTGGCTGTATTAGCGGAATAGACCCACAAAGCGGCGAACCATTTATCGAACAAGACGAAAAGGGATCGACTTGAAAACGAAGATCAGAACGTCGAAATGGCCGCCCGGTTCTAAGCTGATCGGCGTTTCGTATATCGGCGACGGCCGTCTCGAACTGGTCATCGAATTGCCGGTCAGTATTGACGACGCGGAAAAAAGCTGCAATGATCTTGAACAGTCGCCCCCTATGGTAACCAGCCCACGGGGTGATTCTGACAATTGATTCAACCTTCCTACGGTAACCAGCCCGCGAAGTGTGAGACCTGAAAAGGTTCTTTCACGCTTCGCGGGTTTTTTTATTTAGATCGCAAAGCATGGCTGATTCTGATCCTCCTAAAGAATGGCATCGATGGCGTGGGGAAGTATCGGCGACCCTAAAATCGATCGACGAAAAAACGACATCAACAAATCAAACCGTCGGCACGTTGTTCAGCAAATTTAATGAACATTCCGATTCAGATGACGAACGATTTTTCTCGATTGAAAAGAAATTGGCTTGGTGGTCCGGTGCGATCGCGGTCGTTAGCGGTGTTGCTGGGGCGTCGATCACTTGGTTGTTCAGTGGCGGAAAATGAACGAATTACAAATTGAATCAGGCGACATATTCGCGTGCTACGGTTCTGATCGCGTATCAAAAACGATCAGCATCGGCACCGGCTCGATTTTCGCCCCGAAGCGATTGAAGCTCGGCCCGTCGCACGTCGCGATCGCGTGCCAGTGGATGGGTTCAATGTATTGGGTCGAATCGACAACGATGTCGGCAACGCCGTGTGCGATCGGTGGCGAACGTGTGAGGGGTTGCCAAGCACATTACCCCGGCCAACGGATCGCGGAATATACAAGCGAAGGCGGGCACGTCGATCATTATCGACTGACGAAGATTTTCGAGTTATCGGGCGACGAATCCGAGTTGATGTCGCACGTTTTGATCAGACATTTCGTTTTGAAATCGACTGGATACGACATGGGGCACGTGCTGCTTGCCGGCACTCGGCTTTTTAAGGCGTCGCGGCTGTTTCCCGGTGCCGATCTCGATCGTGTTTTTTGTTCGGAGTTAATCGCGGCCGTGCTGCAACGTATCGGCCGAATCAATCATAGAAATCCGACGAAGTTTTCGCCGGGCACGTTAATGCGGGAGTTGGTTCGCCAAGGCACATATCGTTTTGAAAAATCTTATTCTTGATTTGACAATGGTAAGCCTATGAGACGCGACGAAGAAAACGCGGAGCAAATCACGTGGGCGGCTGTGATCGTCGCGTGCTGGGCGATTCTGGCGATCGTGGCGGTTGGTTGTTTGTTGGGGTGAAGCGATGAAAAATCGAGTTATATTTTTTGCGTTCATCGGTGCGTTGTGGGCGTCGTTATTCGGGCACGCGGCATTCGGGCAATCTGCGGTCGTTCCGATCGAGGTTGTGACGAAATCGAATTGTGCGAACGGGTTTTGCCAAATCCTGACCGGGCACGCGGCCGCGACAACTATCGGAACGCTCGGCGGAAAAACCTATTTTCTGACGAACCGGCACGTTGTCGATGGGGCGACGAAACCGCCGGTCGTCACGTTCGCCGGAAAACGTTATTCGGTCGAAGTCGTCGCGGTTCACGACTCGGCCGACCTGGCGTTGTTGTCGGTGAAGTTTCCCGGCTCGACCGGGTTCTATTATCTGAAAATATCAGACGAAATGCCGGTCGATGGGGCCGATATTATCGCCGAATCGATTGGATATGAAAAGCGGTCGCGGTTGACGTATCGAAACCGACGCGGCGGGATGTTTTACAATTCGTATTTTTTCACGGGTCGAGTAAAGCGAGGGCATTCGGGCGGGGCATTGTGGGCACGCGGTGGCGATCTTGTCGGTTTGATTTATGGATATTCGGACGCATCGCCGGGGATGTCTCTCGCGGTTGACTGGTCGGTGATCCGATCTTTCGTCGTTGACACGCTCGGGGCGGTGCCCGGTGCGGCCGTTAAGGCGAATCGACCCGTGACGGTGGTCGAAACTCCAAAACCAGCCCCCGAGGATGACCCCAAATCGACGCCAGTCGTCAAACCCGACGAACCGGTCGCGGAAAAACCCGAGGCCGTCAATGGCGAATCAGGATCGCCGTTTTTGGTCCGTGCTGCACGATGGGCGATCGACTCGCCGATTATCGCAACGGCCGCCGGGGCTGGTCTCGCGGCCGCAACCGGTGGCGGGTCGATCTGGTTGTCGCGGGGCTTGCCGGTGGCATTGGCGTTGATCAGGCGGCGGCGTAATCGGAAAAAGGAAATGGTTTACGTTCCGAGTGGGATTGAACCGGAAACCGAGAAAATTATCGATCGACTGAACGCGGCCGCCGGGAAAATCGAACAGTCGATCGGGCCGGTTGTTCAGCCGGATGGGACAACAAAAACGGCACCCGAGGAAACCGACGCCGAAATCGTTTCGCGTTTGTTTCGCGAGGGAGTCGAACTGGCGGCGGCCGGTGATAACAGAATCGGGAAAGTTGGAAACCGGGCCGTCGGCCTGGCTATCAAAAATTACGTCGCGACGCGATTCGCGGCACTCAAAAACGTTTTATAAGGAATCGAAAGAATGAACCACAACAGTTTCACCGGCCTACGTCAAAACGTTGGCAATTATTCGTGTCGGGCTTTGATCGCCGAGATACAGGCGTTTCGGGCACAACTCATTTTGAAGGGCGAATTTGATCAGGCGTCGGGATGGGACGACCCGCTTAATCAATGGATGGTCGAAGAACTCGGCCGCATTCGCGAAACGGCGGCCGTCACGGCTACGTCACCGATGGGGGCGGTTGATCAAGCGGCCCGCAACGCACAACGGAAAACAGACGCGGCCGACGAAACGCAAACGCTAAAGGATCGCTACATCGCGGGCGACCCGATCACGGCCGACGATCAAATGATGCCGTCGGCACCAATGCGACCGTTGCCCTATGATTTTAGCGGGGCCGATCCGAAGATTCCGCAAATGCACGGCAAGAAAAATTATGCCCTCGTCTCTGTCGTGAACGAACTCGATTACGCTTGCGTGTTAATCTCGAAATTGGATTGTCAAGGAAGCGGATATACAATCCCGCCGCATCAATCGTCAATGATTGTGTCGAAGCTCGATTCAATTTACACGATCTGCGAAATCAAGGGCGGCACGTCACACCGACGCGATATTGCCGACGGAACGAACGCGGTGCAAGATGCCGCCGCCGACGTGTTGCCGTCAACGGTCACAGAACCAACTAAACCGTAAACCAACCCGGCGGAGTTTTGTTCCTTTTCTTCGCCGATTTGACACCCGAGGGGGCGACTTTCACCGTCCCCTCGGGTGGTTTTTTGTAAGGGGTTTTTATTATGCGGAACGCTTTTTCTTATGTCCTGTTGGTTGCGGCGTTGGCTGTCGGTGATGATGCGACGAAACCCGAGGACCGCACGACCTGGCGGGAAACGCAATGGTCGGCACTGATCGCCGAACAACGATCGGGCGTCGCCGAGTATCGCACGCCCGACGGGTCGCGGGTCGATGTGCTTGTCGATGATTACGCGATCGAAGTCGATTGGTGCGAGAAGTGGCCCGAGGCGATCGGGCAGGCGTTGTTCTATGGGTTGGCGACTAATCGAAAGCCGGGCGTTGTTTTATTGATGCGTGGTCGTGATAGCGACCAGCGGTATTACCTGCGGTGCCTGGCGGTTTGTTCGCGGGTTGGCATTCGGTTGGAAACGATGGAGGCGAAATAGATGGAAGATTTTGTGATGGCTCCTGAATCGATATGTGAACGCCGCACGGAGATTGAAAAGCGTCTTCGGGAAAATCACTCACAGCGAATAGTAATTGAAGCCGAGTTGATTGGGTTACAACATGAATGTGAACACGACGGCAACGCGACGCGGTGTTGGGAATGCGGGAAGCCAGTGAACGTTGTAATGCGTGGCGGCGAAGGAAAATAAAAAAGGTGCGTGCGTTTGGATGCGTAGGTACTTTTTGGCCTTTTTTGTTTCCTCTGCTCGAGGGAAGAAGCTATAAAACATGACAGAGTTGGTTGCACGATAGGTGGTTGATTGATCGCGGAAAATCCCGACAACAAATATGAAGCACGCAAGGAACGCGAACGGGCACGCAATGCCGCCGTGTCGCATTCCGGTCGCGACATCGGCACGCCCCCGAAACCCCTCGATCCGAAACGCCGAAAGAAAGCCGTCGCCGGCTTATTGTTTTTTCTCGATACATATTTTCCCGAACTGTTCACGCTCGATTGGTCCGACGATCATCTCCGCGTGATCGCCAAGATGGAACAGGCGATCGTTCACGGCGGGTTGTTCGCGGTCGCGATGCCTCGGGGGTCGGGGAAAACAACGATCGCGGAATGCTCGGCGATCTGGGCTGTTATCACTGGCCGACACCCGATGGCCGTTTTGATCGGCTCGGACGAAGGGCACGCGGCCGACATGCTCGCGTCGATAAAACTTGAAATGGAAGTCAACGAAGCCCTGTCCGACGACTTCCCCGAGGTTTGTTACCCGATAGGCCGGCTCGAAGGAATCGCGAACCGGGCGTCGGGGCAACTAAGCGACGGCGAACGAACTCGAATCGAGTGGACGCAAAAGGTTTTGGTACTACCGACGATCGCCGGGTCGCAAGCCTCGGGTGCGATCATCAAGGTACGCGGCATCACTGGCGGCATTCGCGGGATGAAACACAAGCGGGCCGACGGCCGTGTCGTGCGGCCGACGCTGGTTATTCCCGACGACCCGCAGACCGACGAATCGGCACGATCACCGGGGCAGAACAATTATCGGCTCGGCATTCTCGCGGGGGCCGTCCTCGGGCTGGCGGGGCCGGGAAAAAAAATCTCGGGTCTAATGCCTTGCACGGTGATCCATCCCGGCGACATGGTTGACCAAATACTCGACCGAAATCGGTTTCCCGAATGGGATTCTGAACGGACGAAAATGATTTATCAATTCCCGACAAACGAAAAACTTTGGGCGGAATACTCCGAAGTGCGGGCCGACGGAATGCGGGCCGGCGATCGAGGAAAAGCCGGGACCGCGTTCTATAAAAAACATCGGAAGAAAATGGATAAGGGGTCGGTCGTCGGTTGGCCCGAGCGATACAACCCCGACGAATTGTCGGCGATACAAAACGCAATGAACTTACGGATGTATGACGAAGCGGCGTTTTTCGCCGAGTACCAAAACGATCCGATCGTCGAAAACGAAAGCGACCTCGATCTAATCACGGCCGACGACCTGGCCGCGAAAACCAACGGCATCAAACGCGGCGTCGTGCCCGACGCATCGACCAAGTTGACGATGTTCGTCGATGTCTCGAAAAAAGTTTTATGGTGGTCCGTGGTCGCGTGGGATAATGCTTTCACCGGGCACGTCGTCGACTACGGAATCTGGCCGGAACAGCCGACGAACTACTCGACGTTGGCCTCGATCAAAAAAACGTTGATGATGAAAAAGCGGGGTGCGGGTTTCGAGGCGGCATTGATCGCCGGGCTGGGTTCACTGGCCGACCATACTCTCGGAAGGGAATGGAAAACCGAATCGGGCGACGTGGCTCGGATTGACCATTGTCTGATCGATGAGGGTTACGCGACCGACCAGGTTCGCGACTTCTGCAAGCGGTCGAAGTTCTCGGCGATCCTCTCGACATCGAAGGGCGTCGCGTGGAAGGCGTCGTCGCGATGGTACGGGCCGACGCTCTCGAAGGCGAAGCCGGGCGAAGGTCGCGGCGATCATCTCACACAATATCGATCGAAAACCGGCCGGCGTGTTCTGGTCGATGTCTTTCATTGGAAGACATTTATCTTTCGACGCCTGGCCGTTCCGATTGGCGACGCGGGGGCGTTGTCACTTTTCGAGGCGAAGCCGTCGCGGCATCGAATGGTTGCCGAGCAAGTGACCGCCGAACACCCGGTCAAGACCGAGGGACAAGGGCAGATCGTCTACGAATGGAAAACATTACCGGGCCGACCGGACAATCACTTCCTTGATTGTTTCGTCGGTGCGGCGGCGTGTGCGTCAATGTTGGGGCTTTCGCTGGGCGGCAAACGCCTGGCACCGAAGCCAGTTAAAAAGCTGAAACGAAAACGAGTTTATGCAATGGGGTAATCTGATGGCGAAGAAAGCGGCTAAACCAAAAACAAAAACGAAACCAAACGAACGCGAACGGGTGCAATCTCAAAACGTGCCGGCGTCGCGTTGTATGAAATGCGGAAGCACGGAACGCGATCCGTACAATTCAACGCGGTACGTCAACCACGGCGGAATCGAGAATGGCGTCGAATATAACCGCGTGGCGTTTCGTTACACGAAGTGCAAGGAATGCGGTCAAAGGCGGTGCGATCGCACGCAAGAAATGGCGTAATCCCGTGACGCGGGAAAACACTCGGGTTTCTTAATCTCGATCCCGTGATGCGGGCAAACGCACTATTTGATTTTGAAACCCTCCCCGAAGATTGCTTGCGTACTGTCGCAAGTTCAATCTCTTTTCGACGTGCGGCCGGCGGTTTGTCTTTCGCCGCCGGCCGCTACTTTTCTTCGGGGTGACGATGGCTGACAATTCCGCACGCATTGCCGAGATCGAAGCAATCCTACAGGCGGGAGCCGTCAGCGTGACGATCGACGGCGTGTCGGTGACTTACGATTTCGACACCCTACGGAGCGAACTAAGAAAACTGCGACAGGCCGACGACGTTGAAAAATCACGTCGCCCGACTTCCACGACTGTTCGACTAGGGGGGTTTTAATTGTTTAACCTTACGATCCCCGGTTTGAATCTTCTTACGCGGAACTTCGGATACGACGCCGCGACCGACGACAAAAAACGCAAAGTCAAATCCGGCCCGATGCAATCGGAAGATAAAGAACTGACCGAAGCCAAGCGAAAGGTTTTAGTCGCTTCGCATCGTGACCTACGCCGAAACTTTGAAATCGCCGCGTGGGCAATCCGAAAACACCTCGATTTCGTTTCGACGTTCACTTTTCAATGTCGATCGGGCGACGAAGAACTCGACAAGGAAATTGAAAGCCTGGTCAAGTGGTGGCAACGGCCGTTGAATTTCGACGAAGCCGGACGGCACTCGATGGGTCGATTCACTCGCATCGCCGAGGCGTGCAACGTCGTTGACGGTGATTTTTTCATTCACAAATTACGAAACGGCCGCGTGCAAGGGATCGAAAGCGATCTCGTTCGCCGGCCGATGGGATTTGATCAAGGTGCCGTCGATGCGTCGGAATTCCCGCACGGCGTGCGAACCAACGCCGCCGGCCGGGCGTTACGTTACGCGGTTCACCAGCGAACCGACAACGGCATGAAGTTTCAAAAGGCCGTGCCGGCCGTGCAAATGATCCACGTCGCGAACTTCGACCGAATCTCACAGACCCGAGGCATTTCGCCACTGGCGGCATCCTATAACCGTTTCCGCGATGTCTACGAAAACCTTGACTATGCTCTCGCGAAATCGAAGGTCGCCCAATTGTTCGGGCTGGTGTTCTATCGCGACGCGGCCGACTCGGCCGGCATCGTAACCGATAGCTCGGACGGTGACACGACGACCAACGACGAACCACAATACGACGTGAACTTCGGAACCGGCCCGCAAATCCTCGACCTGGAAGCCGGCGACAAAGCTGAATTCTTAGAAAATAAAACGCCCTCGACCGAATTCCGCGAATTCATGTTCGTGTCGATATCGATGGCGTTGAAATCTCTCGACATTCCGTATTCGTTTTTCGACGAAGCTCACACGAATTTCTTCGGATCGAAAGCGGCCCTGATCCTTTACATGCAATCGGTGCGGCACAAACGTTCGGTTCTGCAAGAAGCGTTACGGCAATTAACCGTGTGGCGTTTTCAACATTTTATTATCAATGGCGATCTCGTTTTGCCCTCGGGGATGACGGTCAACGATCTCAATTTTGAATGGGTGCCCGCCGGCGTTCCGTGGTTCGATCCGCGTGACATCAAGGCCGACGTTGACGCGATCAATGCCGGGCTGAAAACACGGTCGGAAGTGCGGAAAGAAAAATTCGGCGACGACTGGCGGGATGTCGCTCACCGACTGGCGGCCGAGGAAAACTTAATTCGCGATCTAGGGATCACCGGAATCGCTTCGCTTGTCGAAGACTCCGAACCGACCGACGACGAATCAGACGAAACCAACGACAAGGGGCGAAAATGATCGACCTAAAGAAACCCGTGACGACTTTTCGAGCGAACACCGGCGGCGGCGTCGTTGAAGATACTCGCGTCGATTTCCAAGGTGGCAAGAAAAAAGCCGGCCTGATCTCTGGCGTGTCGGTAATCACCCGAGGCGAAGCCCTGGGGCACGACCTATGGATCGACGACACGTTTGTCGAACAAGTCGGCGAAGCGATTCAGGCGTCGAACATGGGCGTTAAATCGAGGTTTACGCACCCCGGCCTTTCGGGCGACGGGACCGGGAAGTTTCTCGGCCGTTTCAAGGGTGCCGATCTCGGTGACGGTCAATTGTTCTCCGACTTCCACATTTCGCCAGCCGCGAACAAATCGCCCGACGGGAAGCTCGGCGACTACGTTCTCGAACTGGCCGACGACGACCCCGACGCTTTCGGCGTATCGATCGCTTTTCAACACGACCCGAAAGCCGAACGCGAATTCATAAACGCGAACACCGAAGTCGATGCCGATGGCTCGCAAAACTTTATTTCGCCCGACCCGCAAAACGAAAAGAATTACCCGCACGCCCGGCTCGAAAAACTACGGGCCGTCGATGTGGTCGATTCTCCGGCCGCAAATCCAAACGGCTTATTTCACCGAGGCGACGAAATCGCCGACGAAGCTGATCAACTTTTATCGTATTCGCTCGGGCTTTCAGACAAAGCCCCGGCGTTATCTTGTTTTGATATTGACCCTGATCGTGCCCTCGGGTTTGTCGCCCGTTATCTGGATCGGCACGATTTAGAAATTAAACCGAAAGGGCATGATATGCCAAAGCCTACAGCAGAACTGACCGACGCGGTTGTCGAAGCTCCCGAAGCCGAAGCGACTGAAACCGAGGAAACCGCCGAAGTCGAAACCGAAGAAACCGCCGGGAACTCGGCCGAAGAAACCGAGGAAAGCCCCGGGGAAGTCACGGAACCGGCCGCCGAGACTTCGACCGACACCGAGGCAAGCGAGGGGCAAAAATTCCTCAACGCCTTCGGTGATCGGGGCGGCGTTTGGTACGCCGAGGGCAAGTCGTTCGACGAAGCTCGCGACCTACACACGGCCGAGCAAGCCGAACGAATCGAAGCCCTCGAAACTCGTAACGCACAACTGGAATCGGCTGATCTGGGCGGCGAAGCGATCGATCTCGGGACACCGGCCGACGAAGAAAGCCCCGAACATAAACGGGCGAAGGAATTCTCCGAAAAAGGTCAACTAAGCGACGGTGCGGCCCGCATGGCGGCATCGATCCGACTGCCCGGCAAGAACTAAGCGAAAAGAGATTGAAGCGACTGTGCCCGTTCGAGATTGGCTTGCGACGCCAAATTTCAACAACTCGAACGAGGTATAAAAACGATGGCTGTTTTATCTTTACTTGACATTGCAAAAATGAATGGGTCGGACGGCCTGGTCGGTTTGATCGACGAAGCGTCGCAACATTCCCCCGAGGTGCGACTTGCACCGGCCCGAACAATCTCGGGCATCAACTATAAAACCTTGACGCGAAAAACGGTTCCATCCGCCGCGTTTCGTGACGCCGCCGACGGTACTGATCCCGTCAAAGGCACTTACGAAAACAAGACGGTCGAAACGTTTATTCTCAACCCACGTTGGGAACTCGACAAGGCGATCGCCGACCGACACGAAGACGGTGCCGAGGCGTTGATCGCACTCGAAGCCGGTGCAATCATGGAAGGTGCGTTCCAGCAACTCGCCGCCCAATTTTACTACGGCACCGACACGACCTACAAAGGGCACGCCAAGGGTTTCCCTGGCCTGATTGATTCCTACGACTCGACGAATATGGTTGTCGATGCCGCCGGAACGACCGCGACCACGGGGTCGAGTCTCTGGGCTGTTCAGTTTGGCCCGCGTGCGGTTCAGTGGGTGTACGGCAACGGTGGTGCCCTCGATATGGGCGACCCTCGGATCGAAACGATCACCGGGGCGAACTCGAAGTCGTTGACCGGCTACGTTCAAGAATTGCTGGCTTATCCTGGCCTACAGGTTAGCTCGCAAGACGTTCTCGGACGTATCAAAAAACTGACCGAAGATTCCGGCAAGGGATTAACCGACGACCTGATCGCCGACCTATTGTCGAAATTCAAGGTCGGCATGGTTCCCGACATGCTGCTTTGCACTCGGCGATCACTGAAACAGTTACAGCAAAGCCGAACCGCAACGAACAACAACGGGGCACCGGCACCGTTCCCGACCGAAGCGTTTGGCGTTCCGTTGGTCGTGACCGAATCCCTGTCGAACGTTGAAGATTTAGCACTCTAATCGGAAGCCGGCCCCGAGCCGGCGACCGTTTTTTCTCTCACTGAAACAAATTCCGAAAACAGGAAACCAAGACATGAAACACTTTCCAAACTCTCGAACCTTGTCGATCTTATCGTGCGTGTTCGCACTGGTCGGCATCGCCGGCTTACAAATCGCCGCCGGTTCTTTCACTGGCATCGAATACGCAATCTTAGGCGTGGGCATGGCCTACACGCTGAAAGATGCAAATCTCGCCGTCACAAAGGCGTTGCCAAACGGTGCGGCCGCGATCACTTCGACCGGGATTGATCTCGGAAGCCGAACCGATAACGATTTTGTGGCGGATTGCGAATTGCTTGTCGAAGCTCCATTGCTGACTACGGCCGATTTGCCCGATACGGAAACGATGATTTACGACATCATCGGCGACGACAACGCGGCGATGTCTTCGCCGGCCGTTGTCGCGGCGGCCGTGCTGACACAAACGGGGGCCGGTGCTGCCGGTGACGCGGCGGCCGAAGTCCGGTTCCGTGTGCCGTCTGACTTTGCACACCAATATATCGGCGTGCAAGCGACGAACAGCGGGGCCGGCGATGCGTCGGATAAAGACGTTGACGCTTCACTCCGATTCTAAAGGCTGACCGATGTCACGTTTTCAAGCCCCGATCGCTCTCGCGTTGCAAACGGTGAATAAAATCGCCGGCGTGGAAATCACGTACAAACGCGGTGCGAATTCGGTGGCCTTGAAGGCGACACCGGGATCAACGGAATTCAAGGAAAACAACGACTTCGGGGCATTTCGCCGGGTCGTTGAATCAAAGGATTTTATCTTCGACGGTGCCGAATTGTATCTCGGCGGCGTTTTAGTGGAACCGGAAGACGACGACACAATCGAACAAATCGTCGGCGACAACGTTTTGACTTATCGCGTTTTGCCGTTTGGCGACAACCCGATTTTCCATCGCGTCGGCGACACTGATGGAATCCGAGTACACACAAAACTTGACGGATCGGCGGCGGCGTAATGTCACGAATCGGAACAATCATTGACGAACTCAAAACGGCCCTCGACGCCGAGTCGATGACGACCGCGTTCACCGTTGACGAAACCGCCCTCGATCCAAAGTTCAAGCGGCAAGACTTGCCCGCGACGCCGAAAGTTTATTGCGTTCCAAGCGAAATGGAATCGGACATCGCCAGCCGGTCGAAATCATTGATCGATTACTCGATCGACTTCGGCATCGTCTGGAAACTGGCCGACGGTTTACGGGCGACGGTCGAACCGGCGTTATTACTGACCGAGGAAATTTTCGATTTTCTCGACGGGGGCAGTATTTTAGCAGATTCCGGTTCGGCGAATGCGTCGTTTTTCTCGATCAAAAACTCGCCGATTTACTCGCCCGAACACATGAAGCAAAGCGTGTTTTTTTCCGTGATCACCGTCACTTATAAGGTTAAGCGTTGATGGCGAATCTCGTAAAAATGACAACTAAAATTACGAACAACTTCGATCGGGTTTCCCGTGCGACTGATCGGGCACGCAATCGGTATTTGTTTCGTGGCGGTGCGTTGGTTCGCACGACGGCCCGCCGTTCGATCCGGCCCGGAAAAACGGAATCGGCACCGGGAAGCCCGCCGCGAACACGAACAAAAAAAGGAAAGCGACTTCGGAACGCGATCATTTTCGGCGTTGACCGAAGAAAAAAAGACACACTGGTCGGGCCGTCTTATGAGATCGTCGGCGACGCTGGGGCGGCCCACGAATTCGGCGGAAGGTTCCGCGACGAAACGTTTCCTGAACGGCAATTCATGGGGCCGGCCGTTAAGAAGTCGGCACCGAAACTAGCAAAATTCTGGCAAGACGCAATGAAATAAAAAACAAAACCTTGATTCGAGATTGGCTTGCGACGCCAACAAAAAACACAACTCGAATGAGGTTTAGAAATGGTAGTAGTAAACGCAAATATCGGCCACGATTGCAAGATGTATATTAATACTGGCGTTTGGGGTAGTCCTGTCTGGGATGAGGTTGATCTCGTTATTGACGCCGACGTTGATAATCCGACCAACATGGTCGAGGGGAAAAAACGCGGCATCGGGAGCAAGGTCTATAGTCCTGGCCTCAACGATCCGTCGATCTCTTTTAAGCTCGACAACGACCCGACCGATGCGAGTTTCATTTTGTTCGCCGCCGCCAAGGCCGCAAAATCGACGATCGAAATCGCGATCATGGACGGCGACATTACGACATCAAACGTCGAAGGATTTCGCGGCGTGTTTCATGTTGAAAACTGGAAACGCGACGAAGCCCAAGAATCCCAGACCGTTTGGGATTGCTCTTTGAAACCGGCCAAGGATGACGGCGGTAATACCTTCCAAGCCTACACGGTGCCCTAAGCCATAGGGGCCGTTTTTAACATTTCCTGACAATTTTTAACCGGAGTCGATCTCGATGGCAACCCAATTGGAAGTAAAAAAAGCAATAGTCGAAGGGGCCAAGAAAGCGAAGCCCGGCGGAAATGTAGTTGTTTTCCGCGACGATCTTTTGATCGCGTTGGGCGAAGACCCAACCCCAAGTAAACCCGCCGCGACACCAACGACCGGGAAGTAACTCCCCCCGGTTTCAACGCGGTTTGGTAGGTCGGCACATCGCGGCCGGCCTACCTTATATTTCATCGGAGTTAATTTTTTTAGGGAGTTGGAAAAGTGGCAACAGTAAAAGATCAGGCCGGCCGCGATTGGTTGGTCGCAATCAATATCAATACCGTCTTACGAATCAAGGCCGAGACCGGGATCGATCTATTGATGTTCGACGATCCCGACCCGAAAAAACGGGCCGACGTGTTCGGCGATATTTACAAATTGACCGATATAATTACTTCAATTGTTAATCCGCAACTGAAGGAAAAAGACGTATCTGTCGAATCGTTTTACGAGCAAATGAAAGACGCGGAAATTAACGAATTCAGCGACGCTCTTGCCGATGAGATGTCGCTTTTTTTCCAAGGCCGCAACGGAGAAGTCAGCAAGGGCAAGGTGATGGCGGCACATCTGGAACGGAGCCGAATGATCTCGAAAACGGAAAGGGAAAAACTCGGGTCGGAACTGATGGAGAAGATCACGTCGGGGGCGATGGACGCGATGATCAGGAAATCCCTTTCGATCCCTGGAAATTCATCTTCAGACTTGCCGGGCAAATCGGACAACACCCCGGCCCCTACACAATCAGAGAATTAATCGACGCGGCGGAGGGACACGACCGGCAGCAATGGAACCACACGGCGAACCTGATGGCCCTGATCGCAAACGTCAATCGGGACAAGGATGCAAAAGCGTTTTCGCCGATTGATTTTCATCCATACGAAACGCGACCAAAACTGAAACGACGCGGAATAACAAAGGCGGCGTTAAACGCAATGATCGAGGCATTTTCAAAATGAGCCGAAGTAACATCGAAGCGGGCCGGGCATATGTGAAACTTTTCACGGACGAATCGCAACTCGTCAAGGGCTTGCGGAACGCTCAAAAGAAGCTGTCGGCTTTTGGTGGGAGTTTACAGTCGGCCGGAATCAAGGCGTTGGCGGCCGGAACTGCAATTACGGCCCCAATGATCGGTGCCGTTACCCACTTTATGAGTGCTGGCGATGCACTCGACAAGATGTCGGGTCGTGTCGGTACTTCTGTTGAATTTCTTTCGGCGTTATCACACGCGGCGGCCATTGGCGGAACAGATATAAACACCCTGGAAAATGGAATCAAGCGTCTAGCACGGTCGGCCTACGATGCCGGCAACGGATCGAAAGAAGCCTCCGACGCCTTCGCTGAACTCGGGGTATCGGCAACAGACGGCAACGGTAATTTGAAGGAAACGGAACAGTTATTCCGCGAATCGGTTGGGGCATTGGGTAACGTCGAAAACGCGACAAAAAAAGCGGCTCTTGCACAAGTTTTATTCGGTCGGGCTGGAACAAAAATGTTGCCGATGTTGAAGGACGGGGCCGACGGGATGAATGCCGTAATGGAAGAAGCAAAAGCCCTTGGTCTGGTTATGTCAACGGAAGATGCAACAGCGGCCGCCGAACTGACAGACTCTTGGACGCGATTGGTTTCGATCTTTAAGTCGTCGATCTTTTTCATCGGCGGGCAACTCGCCCCGATGCTGACCGACCTGGCCGACCGCGTGAAAGTGATCGGCCCTCCGATCATTGATTGGATCAAAAACAATCGCGAACTGATCGTGACCGTGTTTAAGGTCGGTGCCGGCATAATGGCTGCCGGGGCTGCCCTGTTGACCCTCGGGTCTTTGTTAATCTTTGGTGGTGCGGCACTCGGCGGCCTGGCGACGCTTGCCGTGACCGCCGGTTCGATGATAACCGGACTGGCCGGAATCGTGATGGCGTTTGTTTCGCCGATCGGTGCCGTCGTGATCGCTCTCGCCGGCCTGGCGACGTGGTTCGTGACATCGACCGACACCGGGGCCGCCGCGTTGGCGTGGCTCGGTGATGCGTTTGGCGGGTTAAAAAACCGTGCCTTGGCGTCGTTTGGGGCAATCGGAAAAGCGATGGCCGGCGGTGAACTGAAACTCGCCGCCAAAGTGCTATGGCTCGCTCTCAAGGCGGAATGGATCAAAGGCACGGCATTCATTATGGAAGAGTGGGCAACAATCACGACCGGCTTCAAAATAATGATTGCCGACTTTAACGCATCGGCGGCGACCGCGTTTACAAATATGTGGGCCGGTCTCGAATCGGGATTTGTTCATTCAACCGATTTCCTGGCAGATGTCTGGTCGATCTTCGCTGGCGGCTTGATGAAGACGTGGCATTCGACGATCGGGTTCATCTCGAAGGCTTGGACGCAGCTCAAGGGCTTGTTTGACTCTGATATCAACGTTGATGCAGAAGTGAAACGGATCAACGCCGAGACGGACCAAAAGAATCAAGGCGTTGATGCTGCACGAGACAAGGAAATCTTTGGACGTGATCAAAAGCGACAAGATAAACTTTCTGGAATCGAGAAACAACGATCCGGCACGATCGACGAAATCAACGCACAAAACGAACGCGAAAAAGACAAGCTGGGTGCCGGTCTCAACGAAAATATGAAAGCCAACGCGGCAGCAATGGCAGACGCCCAATCCGAATGGCAAGCGGCTGTCGATGCCGCGAACGCAACGGGAGACGCCGTGGCCGTCGATGCCAAGAAACCGGGCGACGAAGACGACCCCTCGAAGAAAAACGGAAACAACACGATCGCGGGCGTCGCGGGCAAATCGAAAAGCGTTGCGGCAATCGATTTGTTTTCATCCGAGGGTTTTTCGGCGATCGCCAAGGGGTTGAACGGCGGCCGCGACACGCACGCCCAAGCGACCGAAAAGCATTTAGCAAAAATTAAGAAGATCGCGGAACGCGAAGAACGCGACCGCAAAAAGCAAAAGTTTGTCGTCGTCCGTCCGTTGAATCTTAGAAAGGCGGGCGTCTAATGGCTGTTATCGATCATTACTTAGCAGTCGGTGACGACGGCGAAATCAACCAAGACGACGACAGAAACCATACCGAGATTTACGAGGCCGAAACGAATTCGGCGTCCGATTCGGAAGTGACTTTGTTGATCGACTCCCGCACGCCGAAACCTTACATGATTCACCGGCACGACTCAAAGGCGTGGGTGAATTCGGTTAAGGCTTCGCAAACCGACGACTCGGGCCGGTTCTGGGAAATCGTCGTCGATTATATCGCGATCCCCGAAGACGGCGACAACCCGTTGTCACGCCCCGACAATGTTGGCTTCTCGGGCCGCCTGGCGAACGCGATCGCATGGCGAACCTATGACGGCAAACCCAACGTGAACTACGCCGGAGACCTGTTCAACCCGCCGCCCGAAAAGCTCGACCCCGACTTGGTGATCACCGTCTCGCGGAATGTCGCGTCCGTGCCCAAGTGGTTTATTAAGTATCCCGGTGCGGTGAATTCCGACGCGACAAAAATACGCGGCCTGACGTTCAACCCGTACACGCTAATTATGACCGACTGGAACGTCGGCGACGAAGAACAGGAAGAAAACGGTATCAAGTTTATCGAACTTTCGTTTTCGTTGGCGTTCAAGAAAACGACCTGGCACACGTACACGCCGAACCGTGGTTATCGCGAGTTGGTCGAAAAGTCGGTCGGCACGAACTCGGCCGGGAAAGAAATCCTACGGGAATTCCCCGAGGAAATAATGATCGGCGAGGAACGCCCGACCGAGCCGGTTTGGCTCGACGGTGACGGTAAAGCCTACCGCGTTAAAGATTCCGCCGGGAACGAAAACGTCAGAATGCCGGTTCGGACCAAGCTCGAAACAAGCGAAATGATTTTTATTAAACGAATGCAACAAGATTTAATGCCGTTCAACGCCCTGAAAATACGGAAAACATAATATGAGTACCACAAAAATCTGGCGGGGTGACGCCCCGGCGATCGCCCAAATTTGGCCCGTGTATCCGCCCGCAGGAATCACCAGCGGCGAAACGCTGCGGATCACGATCAACGGCAAGTCGGTAGAGTTTGTCGCGACGGCTTCAACGGTTGCCAACGTAACTGCCGGGCTGGCGACTGCGATCGCGGCGTCGGACATCCCCGAATTCGCCGAGATCACGGCGACTGACAAAACGACTTATCTTGAATTGAAAGCGGCGACTGCCGGCGTGCCGTTCACGGCCGTTGTGAGTTATATCGGTGCCGTTCACACGACCGCCGTCGTCGCATACAACGCATCAGCGGCGACATTACAAACGGCCCTCGAAGGCCTCCCACAAATCGAATCGGGCGACGTGTCGGTCACCGGATCGGCCGGCGGCCCTTATACGCTGACATACGGCGGAACGCTCGCGAATACTGAAATCCAAGAAATCATTGCCGACGGCTCGGGGCTGACCGGTGCCGGCGACCAGTCGGCGACCGTCGTCACATTCCAGCAAGGCGACGCGGCCAACGACGAAGTTCAAATCGTGACGCTGAACGGAACGCCGACCGGCGGCACGTTCACTTTGACGCAATACGCGACCGGCGTCAACGAAATCCAAACCGCGACCGTCGGCAACGTTCCAACGGGCGGCACGTTCACGCTGACTTACTCGGGGCAGACGACCGGAACAATCGCATGGAACGCATCGGCGGCCACCGTGCAAACGGCCCTCGAAGCACTGAGCAACATCACGGCCGGCGACGTTATCGTTTCCGGCGGTGCGGGCGGCCCGTGGCAAATCGCGTTTGCGGCGAACCTGGCCGATGTCGATGTGGCTGCGATCACTTCGACGGTGACCGGTTTGACCGGGGGTGATGCCGTTGTGACGATCACTGAAACGGTGACCGGAAACGCAGGCGTCAACGAAGTGCAAACGGTGACGGTCAACGGTGCGACGGGCGGAACGTTTACGCTGACTTTCGGTGATCAGACAACCGGAACGATTGCCTATAACGCATCGGCGGCGACTGTCGATACCGCCCTCGAATCCCTGTCGAATATCGCGGCGGGCGACGTGACTTGCACCGGCGGGGCTTTACCTGGCACGGCGGTCGTCGTGACATTTACGGGCAATCTTGCGGCGACCGACGTTTCGCTTATGGTTGCCGACGGTGCCCTACTGACTGGAGGTGCGAGTGGTAACGTCGCAGAGATCACGCCGGGTGCCGCCGGAACCGCCGAGGTTCAACACCTTAACGTGGTGACCTCTGGATGGCCGACAAGTCCGGTATCGGCGTTGGCAACGTGGACACCGAAATTTGCGATCCTTCCATCCGATGCGATTTTCAGTACCCAGCCTCTCGGAGTTTTACGCGACCCGACGACCGTAACGGCCGCGAACATCGACGCCGATATTGATCTGATGGCCGCGTTGATTGCGTTGGGTGGTCTTTCGCCCGAATTTTACGGGACTGGTAACACAACCACGGCCGATCTGACCGGTTCGATATTCGATATTACCTACGACGCGAACCTACTTTATAAAAACGTTGACCCGTTGATTTTCAAAAAGTATTACGAAATTGATGCGGGATTCGCGGTGACGATCGACACGCAAGGAACCGGAAGCGTAAACGAGGCGGCGACGCTGACTTTCGATAATATCGCCCCCGGAACATCAACCGAAGATGATTACGAATTCCGCATTCGGGCGGCTGGCGGCACGTGGTCGGCGTGGGATGATTACAATTCCGTTACGACGGGAAGCTCGATCAGTACGTCGAAAGTCGAAGCGAAGATCGACGCCCTGTCGGAATATAGTGCCGGCGGCGTTGTCGCGACGTGGTCCGGTTCTGGCGATGACGTGACACTCGATTTCGCTGGGGCGTTGGCACTGACGAACGTTCCTGATATTGAGATGGAAATTCGATTCAACGAAACGGGAAACGAGACCGTTTCGACCACGACGAACGGCGTCGCCGGGGCCGACGAAGTTCAACGTGTCACGCTCACCGGAACGCCGACGACCGGAACTTTCACGCTGACCTACAATGCCGAAGAAACGACGGCGATCGCATACGACGCGACGGCGGCCGATGTCGCGGCGGCTATTAACGCACTTCCGCAGTTTGCGTCTGTGGCTGTTTGCAGCGGAACCGGCGGGGCTTTGCCCGGTGCGGCCGTGGACATCACGTTCGATGACGGCGGATATCAAGGCACAGACCTTGCGTTAATGACGATCGACGCTTCTGAATTGGCGATGAACATCACAGAAACGACGCCCGGCGTTCCGCCGACAAACGAGCAACAGGCTATCGATATTAGCGGGCAATCAATTCACGGCGGCGATTTTACGTTGACTTTCGGGGTCAACACAACGGCCGCGATCAATTACAACGCGACGGCGGCGGCTCTTGAAACCGCTCTTGAATTATTGGCGTCGATCGATGACGTGACGGTGACCGGTGGCGACGGCCCCGAGACGGCCTGGACGGTCGAATTCAAGGGCACCAACGCGGCGACCGATGTCGCGATGATGACTTCGACCCCGAGTTTTGATAATGGCACTGTGACGATTACAGAGACTCTCAAGGGGCACGACTTCATTATCGGTGAAACGGCAAGCGAAGGACCGAATCACGCCGACACGCCGGGTAATTGGGTCGGTGCGGCGTTGCCGATCACCGGCGATACCGTGTGGATCAATCAAGGGAAAGCCGACATTCTTTACGGTCTCGACACGCTGGCGGCCGTGCTGCTCGCGAAACTCTACATCACGCAAGCATACACCGGAAAAATCGGATTGCCGCAATGGAACGCGAACGAGTATTACGAATATCGACCCCTCGACTTTGCGATCGGGGCAACTCAAGTCTGGATCGGTCACAACGACGGCAGCGGCCCGACGCGGATCAATCTCGATCTCGGCAGTAACCAAACGGCGATCGAGATGCACGATACCGGTTCAAGTGCCGATTCAACTCGGCCGACGGCGATGGTCAACGCGACGCACGCCAGTAACACGCTTTCGATTCTCGACGGCTCGATCGGTATGGCTTTGCGGGCCGGTGAACTATCAACGGTCAACGTGACGCAACGCGGCGGCGACGTGCGACTCGGCTCGGGCGTTACGCTCAAAGGGCTTGTACGAACCGGTGGCGACTTCCTGGCCGAAGGCGTTTCGATGTCGTCGGCTACGATCGAAGTAAGGGCGTAAAATGGCCGAGGAACTTTATGCACTCACGAAACAAGATGTCGAAGTATTGCGGCGAATGTTGTCGCTCGAAAACGATATCCTGCGATTGCTAAACCCGAACAACCCGACGGTGCGGGCGAACCGCGAACGGCCGAACCTTGTCGGGATTCTGCTCGATGATCTGTTTTCGGGCGGGTCGGTCGAGATGGCAATACTCGAGTACGAGGTGACCAACGAAATTCAACGGGTGATCCTACGCGGTGAAGTGACCGGCGGTACATTTACGTTGACGTTCAGCGGAAAAGAAACCGGGGCGATCCCATTCAATGCGACGCAAGCCGAATTCCGAAACGCCCTCGAAGCACTCGACAACATCAACCCCGGCGACGTGTCGGTTAGTGCGTTCAATGGGCAATGGATTATCGAATTCACCGGGCAATATGCGGCGACCGATGTCGCGTTGGTCACGCTCAACATCACGAACCTAAGCGGCGAAAGCAAAGGGTCGACGGTCAACGTCGGGAAGTGGGTTGATTCTGGCCGCACCGTAACCGTTCACGGTGTGATCCCTGTCGGCGACCCGACCCCGTTAATCAAAGGGGCGACGGCTGTCGCGATTCCGTTCCCTCGAATTGGCTACGGATTGATAGCGGTCGAATGCCGAAACTTCGGGCCGTTGGCGGTCAACGGCGGGGGCATTTATTAGTGGGAATCCACATTTACAACCCGCCCGAACCGAGGGGCAACCCGACCGGAATCGAGGACCGCGACCAAGTGGACCCCGACGGCGTCGAATCCTTTGCGAATTCCTGTCATTGTATGCCGTCGGTCTGGAAATTGACCGTTCCGCCCGGCAGCACCGACGGCGGCGGTGATTACCCCGAGGGGAACGTTGCCGTCGGCGATTTCCTTTTAATTCTCGATCGAGACACGCCGGCGAGTACAGTCTCACGGCGTGTCGAGTTGAAAGAATGGGTTGCGTCACTCAAATTCAATAAACTCTTGACGCTTGTCGCGACGGCGACGACGGAACAATCAGACTTGTTGCCCAGCGGAACACAATCGACAATTCACATGGAAAATGTGGTCGGCGGCACGTTTGCAATCGAATTGAACGGCAGTAATTGGCCCGACGAAAAATCGGCGTACATCCCGTACAACGCGACTGCGGGAGAAATCCAGGCGGCATTGCAAGCGATGTCGAACGTGCCGGCCGGGTCGGTCTCGGTGACCGGTGGCCCGCTACCATTGACCGATGTTCGCGTTTACCTGCTTAATCTCTACGGTGAAATTCTGCTCGATAGTTCACGGCTGTCGCCAGGCGTCGAAGTGTTCGACGGATCGGTCGAGGGTTGGTGGCTTTCGTGGGGGCTTTCTGAGTTATTGTCTGCTCACTTCGGTGGCCCGGCGTGGGTGGTCACAAATTACAATTCCTCAACGAATAATGTCGGCGTCGTGTACGCGATATCCGACATCCAAAGTTTTGCCGACGAAGACCCTTGGAAATGTCTCGGGGAAAATTACCTGCCGTTTATTGGGGCAATCGGCGGCGTCGGGAGTCCCGTCGTTGATCGACCTCCCCAAAGCGTCACAGTCGAACCATACTACGCATGACAAACAAAACAAGAAAACAAAACCGGACAACCGAAGCGATCGAGGCACGCCTCGATGCGTGCGTGCATTGCCGGCACCGAAACGCCGATCGATGCGAACTGGCCGGTCAATCCCTGTCAGAAATGGCCCGCGACCCTGGAACCGACTGCCCTCGGAGACTGTGGCCGCACGCACCTGCACCGACACGACCGTTTTCACCTGCAAAACCGCAGGCCGATACGCGGCAATGTGCGACGCCTGAAGTCGTGACGTGCGACGTGGTGATTCCGTATCACCCAGCCACGCTAGGGTTCGTTCAGGAAGCTATTAACTCGATCCTGAACCAAAACCACGTCAAACCGATAATCCACTGCATCGCTGACGGTGTTCCGGATGGTCATAATCACGTCCCGGTCATGTACGCGGATATCCCAGAGATCAGGTGTTACGCCATAGACGTAGCGACCGGACCCTACGTCGCCACAAATAGAGTGTTCAGTCATTTTGAAACCGACTATATAGCGATCCAAGACTCCGACGACATCGCAATGCCAAACCGTATCGTGGAATCGATAGAGGCGATGAGGTCGGCGGGTTTGGATATGATCGGTGGCAAAATGGAACAGTTCGTCGATCACCGTTCCACTGTTCCGAGGTTGACTGAGCGGCTAATGAAACAGCCAATCTGTTCGTCGGGCGTTACATCGATTTATGCACCGAGCGGCAACATTATCAATTGCACAATGACGGTAAGGCGTGATGCGTTCCTGCGACTCAATGGTTTCGCGGATTGGTTCTGTTCATGCGACTCTCATTTTGTTGAGAGAGGGCACCGGGCCGGTCTCAAAATATCCGCCCTACAAATTATTCTCGGCCTGCGAAGGTTGCAAGATGGATCAATCTCAAATTGTGGACCCCTAGGAATGGGAACCCCTCGTCGCACGGCGGAATTGAATCACATCCTTGACGACTACAAATTAATGGACGATGGCGTTGATCCGGCGGTGCTCGGATCACTCAATCTGTTCCACAACAAACAACTCGAAAGGATAAATTGAAATGGCTTGGACAACAGAAAACAAAGCCCAGACGATCGCGAGCATTGACGCGGGCATGACGCAAGGGAAAGCGTTCGCCGAACGCACGGCCGCCAAGCTGGCCGCCGGAACACAATCGTCGGTGATCCTCGACGTGTACTTGCGGGCGACCGATGAGGGCAAGCGGTTGGCCGGTGCGGCACTGATCGACGGGATCGCTGAACTGATCGTCGCGGAAAAGGGGGCCGACGCTCTCGCGACAGTCGGGGCAATGCTCGAAAAGGTCGAGGAAATCAAGGCGTGGATCGTCGCGAATTTTCCGACCGACGCCGACGGCTATCTCTCGGCCCGATCGATCACGGACGACGGAATCGCGGAACGGCAATTCTCGGCGGCCGAAGTCGGCGGGCTGAAAACTCTACTCGAAGAACTCGCGGCGTTGGTGGTTTGATGGCGGAACCGACAGTAATAACAACTGAAAATGCAGTGGATGGTGGGGATGAAGTTCTCACGATTGGATCCGGCTCACCGACTGTCGGTCAGTTGCTTGTGATGTTTGCTGTCAACAGTAACTCTACGGGCCGTAAGCTAAGTGCGATAACCGATTGGTTCCTGCTTATTGAAGACAATTCGGGTGCCTTTGTAAGTCAAGTTTTTTATAAGTATGCCACTGGTAGCGAGCCATCAACGTATGACTGGCCCTGCACGGATGCTTTCCATGGCGTGACGGCGACACTGGCTGTGGTTGATGGGGCAGAAGACCCTGGCGTGACTGCGATCGTTGCTGGCAGTAATCCAGGACCGACCGGCGGTGTGGTCGTCTGCCCGAGTGTTACTCCAACAGACGATGAATCTTTGATTTTCCGGGCCGCTACTTCCCGCAGGAATACAAACTTTACGGTGCCAACGGGCGACACCCTTGTGGATCATTACCAGGATGGTGGTAAAGCAGTCGCCGTGGCAAAAAACACGCACGGTGCGACAGCAACCGGGACAAAAGATTTTACGTTTTCCCCTGGCTGGCATAGCAACTTGATGGGCTTCACACTAGCGATTGCCCCTGCGGCCGCACCGGCAACCGTTACCTTGACCGACCCGAACGGCGGCGAAGAATTAACGCCCGGTTCGACTTTTGAAATCACGTGGACGAGCGAAAACACGTCGGGCAACGTGAAAATCGAATACTCGAAAGACGGTTTCGCGTCCGACGTGAACGTGATCGAGGCATCGACGACCGATGACGGCACGTACAATTGGACGGTGCCGAACGATCCGTCGGCAACGGTCACCGTGCGGATCAGTGACGCGGGCGACGCGGCTGTCGTTGACGTGTCCGACGCGAACTTCACGATTCTGGCAACGGCACCCGAAGTCGGGTCGAGGGACTACGACGCGGCCGGTCGTCGGCTGCACTTCAAAACAAACTCGGGCCGGCTGCACTTTGACGCGGCGGGACGGTCAATACATTTTAAGGCGGTGAAATGATGGCAGACACAACAGCGAAGCAACGGCATTCGATGCGAGATGAGGAAATACGAAACGTCAAGGTCTCATTCGCCGACGTGTTGGACGCTGGGGAATTGCTGAACGGCACGCCGACGGCAACGATCTTACCGGCCGGGCCGAACATCGACGCCGGAAAAGTCGCCGTCTCGACGGCCCTTGAAACGATCAACGGAAAGCGGGTGGCGATCGGCGAAGCGATCCTATTTGAAATCGACGCCCTGACCGGTGTCTATGCGGTTGTCTCGGGCACCGAGTACACGATCACCGTTACGGCACCGACGGACGGGGGGCAGACGCTCAAGCAGGATTTGATTCTGACGGGCGAGTGACGTGGCCGGCGGTCAAGATTACACGCATCGGCGGCGTACTGACCTGGTACTGACTCCGTTTTTTTGTGTTTTTCAAAAAAAGAACCAAACTGGGCTTCCATGCGTTTTTGAACGGTGGTATTGTCCCTCTCAGCGAAACCAGTCGAAACCAGTCGAAACCAGTAAAAGGCAACCAATGAATTCAATCGCAAATGAAAACACGGAAACCGAATCAGATGAATCGTTTGGTTATGAATTCGGCGTCGATGGACTGATGAACGCAAAGGAAGCGTGCGAACATCTCGGCAACATCTCAAGGCAGACTTTGATTTTGCACGTTCAATCCGGCCTAGTCAGAAAAGGGAACCTGCCGTCACCCGGTGGCCCCGGCAAGGCTGTCTATTGTGCCCGGTCTGTTCGGGAATTCGCCAGGAGTTTAGAAAATAAATAACCCCCGACCCGTGAGGGATCACGACACGCCGCACGGAACGCGGCACGGGGCTTTAATCAGCTAAATTTTTCAACGAACGAAAACCCGTGCGTGAAAGGTACGCACCCACGAAAGGAGTCGATGCGATGGTTAAACAGAATGAAATCCAAAGCCAATTCAAAGGCGACATGACACCGGGCCGCCGACCGTCCCCGCCGAAAAACCGCGACTGCCTAAAGGTCGATCACGGCCCTTGTTCTTACACGCCGTGTCCGACTTGCGACGGCGGGTTGGCCGTTAGATACGACGCCGCGATACACGGCCCGGCGATCTGCCCGACGTGCGACGGGAGGGGTCACATGGAAAACATCCCCCTCGGGCCGACGCGGAGTCTGCCGAGATCGCTCGATCGCATCGCCGTTTACATGGCCCGCAACAATGACCGTGCTTATTTCGATTCAGAAATCGCGTCGGTGTTTAACGACGCCGATTATTCGGACGACGGAGGAAGATTAACGGAATGATAACAGTACCAACGGCAATCGTAAGCGTCGGAATCTTCGCGATTGGATGCTTAATTTTCATCGGAGGAAAATGGAATGCTAGTTCTGGAACGGAAGTTACACGAAAAAATCGTAATCACCGGCGACATCGTAATCACGGTTGTCGAAATACGCGGCGAAAAAGTGAAGCTCGGAATCGCCGCCCCGCGTGAACTGGTGATCGATCGTGAGGAAATTGCGGAACAGAGGAAGGCAAACAATGACGTTTAAATTGATTGTGAAAGTATCGGGCGAGGAACACAACGTTGCGTATATGGCCCGGTTTTATGGAGTTTTTCAAAGCACATACCAAGGAAAAAGCCAGCCAGTTGCGGTGGTTGAAAATCTCGGTAACGGGCAACTCGATTCCGTTCGCGTCTGTTGCGTTGATTTTATTACGAGTTGTGATTCTCGGAAATTCATCTGCCCCGCGTGCGGCTTGGGTCTCGACCTTAGCAGTATGACGCCGGCGGAATTTATGGAACACATGGAAGGGTGCGAACTGACCGACGACCGCGACAAGTGGGGGGAATTGGTATGAGGTTATTGCCAAAAGTAATAATGGCCGCACAAGAAAAAAACACTATTGTTCCACATTATCTTCTACAGGATATAGGCAACGCCAAAGCTGTTGGGAACATGGTTGACGGGCTTTGTGTGGAGAAACCAATCTCGTTCATTTGTGACAATGTTGTTGACTGGATGGCTGGCCGGTCTGAAAAACTGACCGACACCAACCACGGGTTTTTTCAAGAGTCTCCATCAATTCCGCCGTTCAAAAATTCATTCTATGAATTTCCAGGTGGTTGCCTTACTCCATTTCCTTTTGGTCTGCTGTGTTACACGGATGAAGCCGGCAAGTTTGAATTTCCAAACGGCAATTTTAGGAATGAAATACAAGATGGCTACAAAGCCGCCTCGATAATGGGATGCACAATTCTCGACAAAAGATTCAGGGATTACCTGATACAAAATAATGTCACTGAATCCTACTTGGGCGATCGCCATAAGAAAAAACCGCTGTTCTGCATGTTTATCAGCACCGCTATTTACGACGCATCTGGACGCTTGAAATCAATTAGTACCTATCCAGAAGCAAGGATGTCTAACGCATCCTGCACGTCGTTCGTTCTGGCTAACATTTTTGCAAACTGTAAAAACATAACTGTTGAAGACATTTCAGACTTTGCTTCGCCTTCCTGGCAATGGAAGAAAAAACACAAGGATTTGGCTGACTTAAAGTATTACGTTCTCGACATAGGCGGGAATACGAGACGTGCATACCTGTCTGGAAACAAAACCGACATCAAGCAAGCCTTACACATCGTTCGCGGCAACTTCGCGACCTACACCGAATCAAACCCATTGTTCGGAAAATTCACGGGCACATACTGGCGGCCCGCCCACGTTCGCGGCGACAAAAAACACGGCGAGATCGTCAAGGATTACAACGTCAAGCCGCCACAAACTCTAACGGAATCACCGGCGTAGCACGGTGGCTGTCTGTCATTCGGTTTTGATCGACTGGAATGTAGGCAAAACGCTCGGCCCGTTGCGAAACGGGTCGGGTGGTTTTTAAAGGAAAGGAACAAGATGACCGAAGCAATACAAAAAGCATTCGACGAAATCGACGCGGGCACGACGCCCGAAAACTGGCTACCGGCCGCGACTGCGAAGGGGCTGCTGATCGGTTACGACGCCCGATACCGCGACTCATTCGAGACCGTCGAGATCGAGTCGATTGAAATGGAACTCGAAGCCCCTTTGCACAATATCGACTCGAAGAACGGATCGAAAAGCCGGACGTTTAACATCGCCGGGAAGCTCGACAAAGTTGGCGTGATGAACTCGAAGCGAACGCTATTCGACCACAAAACAACATCCGAGGGAATCGACGACCCCGACGCCCCCTATTGGCGAATGATGGAAATCGCACGGCAGCCGATGCAATACGAGATTTTGCTTTTGCATGATGGGATCGAAATCGATCAGGTCGTTTGGGATGTCGTTCGGAAGCCGGGGATCAAGCCGAAAGGGATCGTAAAGAAAGACCTCGAAGCGTTGAACGAATTCGGAACGTACTTCGGGGCGACAATCTCCGACGTGACGATCGAATCGTTTGAAGGCGTCGAAAAGCCGAGGGAAAATGGCGAACTATATACGGCCCGCCTGGCCGCCGCGTGCATCGAAGACCCGAACCGATATTTTCAACGCCGGCAGATTGTAAGCACGCGAAATCAACTCGGCGAACATGCTCGGGATCAGTGGGACATCGGGCAGGAAATAATACAAGCACGCCGGAACGATCGGCACTTGAAGAACGAATCGGCGTGCATGAATTGGGGTTCGCCTTGCAAGTTTCTCGGTCTCTGTTCGGGATACGATTCGATTGATTCTGGCAAGTGGAAAAAGAAGGATCGCGTTCACGCTGAACTCGAAATAATCGGCGACGACGGTCGCGGGCTTCTGACAAATAGTCGGATGCAATCGTTTCTCACGTGTCGGCAAAAGCATTTCTACGAATACGAACTCGCGGTCGAACGGGTTGACGCCGTCGAGAAAGAAGTTTTGTTTTTCGGGTCACTATGGCACGCGGCCCTTGATGTTTATTGGGCCGTGATCACTGGTTTTAATTTGAAAGGAACGAACGATGTCAACAGTAGCGTCGAAGCCTAGAAACTGGCTTCAAGAAACAATCACGAAAGCGGTGGCGAGACCGACGGCGGCGATCTTATACGGCCCGCCTGGCGTTGGAAAAACGTCATTCGGTGCGGCGGTCGAGAAGTGCGTTTTTCTGATCGACAACCAAGAGGACGGCATTTCACCGTTGAAGGTCGCCGGGCTGGTCGCGGCCGACATTCCCGTTTTTCCGGCGTGTAATAATTTTCCCGACGTGATGGGAATTCTCGACACGCTGGCGACAGAAAAACACGATCACAAAGCGGTTATCGTTGACACGATTGGCGGCATTGAACGGTTGATTCACGAACACGTTTGTCGAACCGAATTCGGTAACAATTGGGGCGAGAAGGGTTTCGCATCTTACGGCAAGGGCGTGTCGGTTTCGATTCCATACGTTCGGGAATTCTTGAATAAGCTCGACCGGTGCCGCGACGCTGGAATGTCGGTGATCCTTCTCGGTCACTCGAAGGTCAAAGGGTTCAATAATCCCGAGGGCGACGACTTCGATCAGTATCTCCCCGACGTGGACGCGAAAACTTGGTCGGTCTTAAACAAGTGGGCCGACATGGTTCTCTTTTCAAACTTTCACGTCGTCGTTGATGAAGACGGCAAAGGGTGCGGCGGAAAAGAACGCATCATGCGAACGGAAAATTCGGCCGCGTTCACGGCGAAGAACCGGCACAACTTGCCCGAAAAAATCGAGATGGGCAACAGCGGTGCCGAAGCGTGGGCGAACCTGAAATCGGCGATCGTCGCCGGTCGTAAAAAGTAAACGCGGCACGTCGTCGCAAACCTCAATCTGAAAATCATTAACCTAAAAGGTAAGAGGAATTATGGCGTTTTACGAAGACAAGCAAACCTATCGGTGCCGCGTGGCTGTCCAGCGATTCGCGGAAATTGGCAACAATAAAACACAGGCGTTTGTTCTCGATGTCGAACCGATTGGCATCATAGACACCGACGGGAATGTGCTGAGTTGCCAAAAATCCAACTACACCCAAGAGCTAAAATTCTGGCTGACTAAAAAGGCGGCCGAACGATCAATCGAACGGCTGGAAAAACTCGGTTGGCCGGGCACGTCGTTCAAGACTCTCGACCCGACACTCGAAGGGCACCATAGTTTCGTCGGCCTCGAAATTGATCTCGTCAACAGCCACAACCACAACGGCGGAAAAGTCTACGACGAATTCGACTTCAAGTTCGAGGGAAATTCGGAACGGCCGGAAAGCACGACCGACGCCGGCCGCAAGTTCGACGCCCTGTTCGGCGACAAGCTGAAGAACAAAGGCAAGGCGGCCCCGGCACAACAGCCGGGTGCGTTCCCGCCAGCCGGTGCCGCCCCCCTCGACGATGAAGTGCCGTTCTGATGAAAATCCTCGTTTACCTTTCAGCGATCATATTCGCATTAATCAACCGGGCGACCGACGACGGTCACCCGTGGGAGTAGAAAACCGATGTCGAAGGACCGACCGAAAAAAAAGTGCATCGCGTGCGGCCGAACGATCAAGTTCACGTCGCTCGGGTTCCCCGATCACGAATGTCCGAAGAATTTCAAACCGAAGAAACCCAGAGGGGCCGTCGATCTTCCCGGTGGCCGGGTCGCACCGACGCCGGAAGGCGAACGGATCGCGGCTGGGTTCGCGATGCTGGGTGGTGACGATGAATAAACCTATGGAACATTAACTCGGCAACGATGCCGACACCCTAGCCGATCCGTGACGGTCTCGGGTGCAATTAATAGCGGATAAAGAAAGGCCAGTGTTTTGAAGAAATAATCTAGTGTTTTGTGTTCGGCTTCCCGCCTGTTTAGAGTGCGGGCGGGGAGTTTTTTTGGAAGTAAAGGGATAAAATGCAATACTCGGACTTTATCTACAACAAGACACAACTCGGCGGCAAGCATGGCTTCGATCCTATTTCGATGCCAGATTGGTTGTTCGATTTCCAGCAGTCTTTAGTTGAATGGTCTCTAATAAAGGGGCGTTCTGCGATATTTGCTGACTGCGGAATGGGGAAAACTGCCATGCAGTTGGTGTGGGCCGATAATGTATCTCGTCACACGAACAAGCCTGTCCTAATTGCTTGTCCGCTTGCAGTTGCCCGCCAGTCTGTTGAAGAGGCCACAAAGTTCGGAATTGAAGCCGAGCGATCATCTGACGGAAACTACAGCGGAAAGATCATCGTCACGAATTATGAGCGGCTTCACAACTTTGACCCGAATGATTTTTCTGGAATGGTGTGCGACGAATCCAGCATCCTGAAGAATTTTGAAGGGGCCATTAAGCAGAGTATTACGGAATTCATGCGGAAGATGAAATACCGTTTGCTTTGCACGGCGACGGCTGCCCCTAATGATTACATTGAACTCGGAACAAGCTCGGAAGCTCTTGGCGAACTCGGATATATGGATATGCTCGGTCAGTTCTTTAAGAACGATCAAAACAGTTTGCATCCTACAAACAGACGGTTTAATGATGCGTGGTATGGATCGAAATGGAGATTTAAGAAACATGCCGAGCAACCGTTTTGGCGGTGGATGTGCTCTTGGGCCAGGGCGTTGCGTAGACCTTCCGATCTTGGGTTTGATGACGGTCGTTTTATTCTTCCAGAATTGATTGAAAACCAAACCATAGTAAATGCTTCAAGACCGATGAATGGGCAACTGTTTGTGACGGCAGCCAGAGGGCTCGCCGAACAACGACAAGAGAGGAAGCACACTCTCACAGAGCGATGTGAGAAGATGTCTGAGATTATGACAACCGACCAACCGGGTATTGTGTGGTGCCACCTGAATCCAGAAGGCGACATGCTTGAGAAGCTAATACCGGGAGCCGGGCAGATTGCCGGAAAAAACAGCGACGAAGAAAAAGAAGAAAAGTTTAACGCCTTTATTTCTGGTCAGATGCGAGTATTGGTTACTAAGCCAAAAATAGGGGCATTCGGGTTGAACTTTCAGCATTGCAACCACATGGGTTTTTTCCCTTCCCATAGCTTTGAACAGTATTATCAGGGTGTGCGAAGGTGTTGGAGATTCGGCCAAGAAAGACCGGTCACAGTGGATATTGTTAGTACGGAAGGGGAGTCCGATGTGCTTGGAAATCTTCGCCGAAAAGCGGCTGCGGCTGACAGTATGTTTGAATCATTGGTAAGCGAGATGTGTTCTGAGTTGAGCATAAGGCGTGGTGTTGAATTCTCGAATTCCGCATCGTCACCATCATGGTTGTAATTTAACGAAAGAAATTCATGAACGTTCACGATCAGGTAATCACGGAACAATACGCTCTCTACAATGGGGATTGCTGCGAAGTGATGCAGGAAATCCCGGACGAATCGATCCATTTATCGGTCTATTCTCCTCCTTTTTGTGGTTTATACCAATATTCCAGCAGTGAGCGCGACATGTCGAACTGCACGAGTTATGAACAGTTTTTCGATCATTATGGTTTTCTGATTGAGCACATATCTAGAGTGACCCTGCCGGGAAGGATTTCGTGCGTTCATGTAATGGATGTTCCGATTGGTTCACAGAAAGGGTATCGAGATTTTCCGGGCGATGTGATTCGACTGCATGCCGAACATGGTTTCGATTATTGGGGGCGACATGCCGTTTGGAAAGAGCCCCTTGCCGTTCGACTTAGAACTATGGCCAAGGGATTGGCACACAAGCAGATTGTTGATGATAGTTCTTTAGTCGATGTGGCGTCCGCGGACTACCTTCTGATTTTCAGAAAACGCGGTGAAAACCCAATACCGATTGAGCATCCAATGGGGTTATCGTCTTATTCTGGTGAACGTGAAATGCCGGAAGAACTCCTGAAGTATAAGCACTGGAAAGGCAAGCAAACGGAGAACAGGTTTAGCCATTGGATATGGCGTCAATATGCTTCGGCGTTTTGGGACGATGTTAGAATAAGTCGAGTATTGCCTTACAAGGAATCACGGGAACCGGACGACGAAAAGCACGTACATCCGTTACAGCTTGACGTGATTGATCGGTGCGTCATTCTTAGATCAAACCCTGGAGAAAACGTGCTGACTCCGTTTATGGGTGTTGGTTCCGAGGTATTTGGTGCGGTGTCGAATGGTCGTCGCGGGGTGGGCATTGAACTTAAAACCTCGTACTACAAACAGGCAATAAAGAACGTCAAGGCAGCTACGGAACTGGCACTTGTTGAATCAACATTATTTTAGAGGGGGTGGCGATGGGTGAAACGCGTGCCTACTACAACGAAATCGATCGACACGCGGCCGCGTGGTTGCGTGAATTAATCAAGCAAGGTCACATCGCAGCGGGTGACGTGGACGAACGGAGTATCGAGGATGTCGAACCAGAAGACCTTTTGGAATACACACAGTGCCATTTCTTCGCCGGAATCGGAGTCTGGTCCTACGCCTTGCGGCAAGCCGGATGGCCCGACGATCGGACCGTCTGGACCGGCTCTTGCCCCTGTCAACCTTTCTCCGCAGCGGGCAAAGGAAAAGGGTTTACTGACGACAGGCACTTGTGGCCCGCCTTCCATTGGCTCATTAGCCAGTGCCGACCTGTCGTCACGTTTGGGGAACAAGTTGCGGGCAAAGCAGGAGAAACATGGCTCGACCTTGTATCGACAGACTTGGAAAACGAAGGATACGCCGTCGGGGCGGCCGTTACTGCGGCTTGTGGTTTCGGTGCGCCGCATCAAAGAAAACGAATCTATTGGGTGGCAGACTCCATCAGCAACAGACAACCGCAGAGGGGCGATGCTGAAAGAGGAAACGGAACGGATGAGAAAACGGAAACAGGAAGGAAAGGTAACGGGGGGAGTGGCTACACTAAGAAACGAGGCTCAACTAGCAGCCTGGTCAACGCCAACGGCACACGATGTGAGGAAGCGAGGGAATCGGAAAAACCCAATGGGCGGCGGGGGATGCCTAGCCCTGGATGCGGAACTGGCGTCGTGGCGAACGCCGACAGCAACGGACGGGGAACGCGGGGGAACGATTACGCCAGAGATGACGGGCGGCAGCTTGACGCAACAAGCACCGATGGCGGGCTGGCCGACTCCGATGGCCGGGACGCCGGCACAGAACGGGAACAACGCTGCGGGGAACGAATTAACGCACAACAGCCGGCCCTTGAACGAAATGGCGAAGCTGACCGGCCCGGCCCGACTAACGGCCAATGGCGAGCTGCGGATTGGCTCGGATGCACAGATGGAAAGTGGCGGCCAGTTGAACCCGGCACATTCCCGTTGGCTCATGGGGCTTCCCAGCGTGTGGGACGCCTGCGGGGTTACGGCAATGCAATCGTTGCCCCGCAAGCGGCGGCATTCATAGAATCGTTTTTAGAAGTCGAACGCGATCGGATTCTCAATAATGATGAATAAAATGGTATCGATCAGGCTGCCGGTTTCGTCGTGGATGGAAATCGTCGACGCCGCCGAACGCATTTACACAAACCGAGGGGGCAACCCGTCGGTGATGAGATTCACGGCCGCGGTGACCCGAGGGTGCCGCGGGTACAACTCGACCGACGTGGTTGCCGCACAATTGCACTCTGAGGCGTTCACAATTTTGGCCGAGTACGCGGCCAAGGACGTTGCCGGCAATCGATTGGGGGCCGTCCTGGCGTATCTGACGGCGAAAGGAATCGGGCCGGTGCCTGATCGCGAAACGTCGCCGCGGGTGATATCGGCCGACGCCCGTCGTTTGCGGGCCGAGGTTGCCGCCGGGCTGCACGAATACCGGCCGAAGTACATCCCGGCCGGTGAAACCGAAACCGTTGAAACCGAGAAGCAAGGGAGGCTATTTTGAACGCACAACAAAAGGGATTCGACTTCGATGCCGTGAGAAAACCCGCGGGTGCCCCGTATCAATCGCACTCTGAAACCAGTCGGGCGGCGGCCGAAGCGATCGCATCGAAAGCGGGAACGATTAGGCGGGTCATTCTGGACTTCCTGGTCGGCCTTGGCGATCACGGGGCGACGGATGAGGAAATACAGACGGGCCTTGTGATGGGGGCGAATACGCAACGGCCGAGGCGGGTTGAATTGGTGAGGGCGGGGCTTGTCGTTGACTCGGGGAAGACTCGGCCGACGTTATCGGGGAAAGCGGCGGTCGTGTGGGTCGCGGTTGGTAAAGGGGGGGCGGTTTAATGTCTGGTGGATGGATCAAAATGCGTGGCTCGCTACTGAATAGCCCAAAGGTGATTCGGATGACGCGGGAGCTTCAAGGCAATCAGGAATACCGCGAGTGGTTGACCCCCGGCTTTGGCGGCCCGTCTCCGACGGTCGTCAGCGATCACGCGGCCCGGTGCGTTACCTTATCGTTACTTTGTGTTACTTGGTCATGGTCACGCGAATTCGCAAAAGAGAGTAACGGCGACGGTCACTTGCCGGGAATCTCGTTGAAAGACATCGACGCGATCACGGGCGTTTCCGGTTTTGGCCGTGCGATGCAGTCGGTCGGATGGGTCGAGGATTCCATCGGTTCCGACGGGGTCGTTCTCCCTAACTTCTTTCGTGATCTCAACGTTCCGCTATCCGGTGCCGAAAGACAACAGGTCTACCGGAAGCGAAAGAAGGCCGAAACCGTTACCAAACCGTTACCAACGGAAAGTCACAATCCGGTTACCAGAGTAGAGCAGAGTAGAGTAGAGAAGAAAGAAGAAACCCCCAAGCCCCCTGCGGGGCTGATTGTTGTGATTCCTCAAGAATTGGATTCGCCGGAATTTCTGGAAGCGTGGCTTTACTGGGTCGCCTTCCGAACCGAGAAGCGGCGAAAACTGGTTTCGTCTTCGGCCGCCAAGCAATTGAAGACACTCGCCAAGATGGGGCCGGCCCGAGCGATCATGGCGATCGATAACTCGATCGAACAGGGCTACACCGGGCTTTACGAACCAAACGCCGGCAAGCAAACCCCCGAGCCATACAGCGGCCTTGAAGCCAACGCCAGAAAACACGGGGTGATTCAATGAACCGCCCCGAGTTTTATAAAGCGATGGCCGTTCTCGAAGCTGGCACCGGCAAAGGCTTGGACGAAAACAAAGTCGATGTCTGGTTCGACTGCCTGGCCGACCTGACCGTCGAACAATTGCAAGCGGGCGTCGTCGGTTTCCTGCGAGACGGCGACGATTGGCCGACGATCGCCAAGATACGCCGGCACGCTGGATTGGTCGCAATCAGCAACGCATCGCGGGCGTCGACGGCGTGGGCGGCCGTCCTGGCGTCGATTGCGGTCGTTGGTGGCTATCGCGACGTGGTATTCGACGATCCGGTCGCGACGGCCGTGGTGCGTCGTCTGGGGGGCTGGAAGATGCTATGCGATTATCCGGCCGCCGAAATCAAATGGGTCAAAAAGGATTTTCTGATCGAATATCAAGCGGTTATCGATGTCGGCGTCGTCACGGCCGAGATGTCGGCCCCGTTGACGGGCATCGGGTCGGCGACGGGCC
>Ga0209402_10000613_pt1 | contig 42149 bp, 43 predicted proteins | sample ArcticOcean_MG_C_3_FD_187437 | JGI IMG/M metagenome (GOLD analysis project Ga0209402, IMG submission 187437) | Marine microbial communities from western Arctic Ocean - ArcticOcean_MG_CB8_126 (SPAdes) (version 2) | ecosystem: Environmental > Aquatic > Marine > Oceanic | place: Arctic Ocean... | reverse complement strand
AAACCAGGAGTTGTAATTGATGCAACTGAAGGACCACGTGCATTTGCTGAAAAGCGAGGAAACACGGGAATTGATTTTGCTAAAAAGTAATAATCATTAGGTTATTTAAAGAAAAGACTTGGAGCATAAAATTTTACACTCCAAGTCTTTTCTTTAAATAAATATATTTTGAAGAATAATCTAATTTCAAAAAAATCCATCAGTATACTTAGAGAACGTATTACGTTATTGCCAGCTAATTTACAAAATCACATGTTTCGTGTTGAAGAAATAGGTATTGAATTAGCATCTATCCATAACCTTCCGAAAAATTTAGTTGCTTATGCATGTTTAGGGCATGATCTCGCTCGTGCTATGTCTGAAGAAATGTTGCTAACTTATGCAGAAGAAAATAACATTCCTGTAGAGCCAATAGAGCGGAAATTTCCAATTCTATTACATGGGCAGGTTGGAAGTCATATTCTCGAGCATCAAGAATTTATTAAAAATAATGCAATACTTGAAGCAGTTTGGTGGCATACAACTTTTCAAAAAGATGTTGGTCCAATAGGTCAAATTACATTTCTTGCCGATAAGCTTGATGAGAAAAAATTAGAGCAGTATCCTTTTCAAGAGGAAATAAGAACATTAGCTAGAATCTCACCTATTAAAGCAATTTTAACTTTCCTGAGTAAATCAATAATTATAATGATAGAAAAAGAAAGAATTGTACATCCATTAGCTATTGAAACAAGGAATTACCTTTTAAGTACATTGAAGTAACGCAAAAACTTGTTAACGTAAATACTATTCGCTACACGATGATCATTCGATCAAACAGGATAGATAACTAAGAAGAGGATGACTCTAAAATACTTATCTTCCAGATCAGATTAATGCTTTACATCAAAACATAGCTTACATTGATCAAAATTAAGTATTAGTTTTTGATCAATCATTATTGATGATAATTGAGGAAAGCATGAGTAATAAAACATGCAGAGTGAATTGATACATTACTCATGATCGATGCTATACAAAATTTAGAACATTATCGCAATAAGAATCACTAAAAAATTGTACATTATAAATCATTGACTAATTTTTTTTAGACCATGAATCCCTTAATGCAACGATTTGGTTAAATATAATTTTATTCGAAGTTGTATCTTTATCAATAATAAAATAACCAAGTCTTTCAAACTGGTATTTAGAGCCAACTTCTGATTGCTTCAAGTTTATCTCAACCTTACTATTTTGAATTTCAATGAATGAGTTGGGATTAAGTGAAGAAAGAAAATCATCATCATCAGGGTTTTCAACAGTAAATAAGCGATCATACTTCCTGACAAATACATCAAGCGATTCTTTTGCTGAAACCCAATGAATAGTACCTTTAACTTTTCTATCATCTAGAGCATTGCCACCTTTGGTCTCTGAGTCATATGTGCAGTGAATTACAGTGATTGCTCCAGTTATATCATCTTTTTCAAAACCAATACATTTAATAAAATAAGCATACTTGAGTCGAACTTCATTACCAGGATATAGTCGATAATATTTTGAAGGTGGAATTTCTTCAAAATCACTCCGTTCAATATATAACTCTCTTCCAAAAGGAAGCTTCCTTGTTCCAAGTTCAGGCTTCATGGGATTATTTATAGCATCAAGATATTCGATCTGAAATTCAGGATAATTATCAATGATAACCTTTATTGGATCTATAATACCCATAACTCTTGGTGCATTTAAATTGAGATCTTCCCGGATACAATGCTCAAGCAATGCCATATCTACAGTATTCTGGCGTTTAGCAACTCCAATTATTTGACAAAAATTTCGTATAGATTCCGATGAATATCCACGTCTTCTAAGTCCTGATAAGGTAGGCATACGGGGATCATCCCACCCATTAACATATCCTTCAGAGACTAATTTACTTAGCCTCCTTTTGCTTAGAACTGTATAACTAAGATTAAGTCGAGCAAATTCAATTTGTTGAGGATGATGAATGCCTAAAGCATTTATCATCCAATCATATAATGGACGATGATCTTCAAATTCCATCGTACATAATGAGTGAGTAACGCCTTCAATTGAATCTGATTGACCATGAGCAAAATCGTACATAGGATAAATAAACCATTTATCCCCAGTTCGATGATGAGTTGATCTCATAATTCTATAAATAATAGGATCACGTAAATTTATGTTTCCAGAAGACATATCAATTTTTGCTCGTAGAACATGAGAGCCGTCAGGAAATTCCCCTTCTTTCATTTTTTTAAATAACTGTAAATTATCCTCAATCAATCGCTCCCTAAAAGGACTGTTAATACCTGGTTCAGTAAGAGTTCCTCTTTGCTGTCTTATTATTTCAGGAAGCTGATCATCCACATAAGCAAGATTATCAAGAATAAGTTTAACTGCAAAATCATACAACTGATCAAAATAATCTGATGTATAGTAAAGAGATGAATCCCAGCTCCAGCCCATCCATTTAATATCTTCTTGTATTGAATCAACAAACTCTTGATCTTCTTTACTTGGATTCGTATCATCAAAGCGTAAGTGACATTGACCTTCAAATTCGTGCGCTAAACCAAAACTCAAGGATATTGCTTTAGCGTGTCCTATATGTAGATATCCATTTGGCTCAGGAGGAAAGCGTGTAATAATTCGATATGAATCAGAATTTTTACTTATATCTAATATAATTTTATCTCGAATAAAATTTGATTGCGTTTGTTCCATATTAAGCTTCTATAATTATTACTTTCTTAAATAAGTAGAAATGAACATAAATTATACATAAAAAAAGACTCAGCTGACAAAATTGCATACAGGTACTAAAATTCTAAATTTCAATATCAATCGTTAATTATCAATTCCGCCAATTTTACGAATAAAAAAGTATTCATCTTTGGATACAGGGGATATTGATAACCTTGCATATCGAAGTAGCCCCATATTTTTCAATTCGTTTGAATTTTTTATATCTTTTAAAGATACCTCATGAACCAATTTTACAACAGGTTTTATATTTACCATAAACCAGATTGGATCTTTTTTGGTGCTTTTTACATCAAAATGATTCGAATTTTTATCAAAAGCAGTATGGTCCGGGTAACCAGAGCAAACTACTTCAGCAATGCCAACAATACAACTAGGATTAGAATTAGAATGATAAAATAAAACTTCATCACCAACTTGAATTTCATCACGTAGGAAATTCCTTGCCATATAGTTACGAACACCATCCCATTCAGCAACTTCATCAATTAAAAGATCATTCCATGAATATGAAGATGGTTCAGTTTTAAAAAGCCAATAAGGCATATTTTTTCTCACTTTTAATTATTAATACTGTAGACTAATACTATATAGCATTTAATAAACGATTATAAATGCTTCATAAAATTATCTTTATTGGTGAAATAATTAAAGACAATGAAACTTTTTGATATAAGTGTTCCTATTTCAAATACAACGCATGTATATAAAGACGATATTCCAATTCAAGTACAAAAGAATGTTTCAATAATCGATAGTGGCTCTATTAATGCAAGCACTCTTTCAATGAGCAGCCACAGCGGAACTCATATCGATGCACCTTTCCATTTTTTTAATAATGGGAAAAAAATAGATGAAATTGATACTGAAATATTTATTGGCTACACATATGTAATTGAAATTCTTGATCACGAAAGTCAAATTACCACGAAACATCTTAAAAATATAGTTATACCATCAAATATATCAAAAATATTATTTAAAACTAACAATTCTAAATTGTGGTCAAAAAATAAATTCCAAGCTAATTTTACTTCAATTTCCATAAACGTCGCTGAATGGTTAATTTCGAAAAATATTCAACTAGTAGGTATAGATTACTTATCCGTTGATTCCTCACACACTACAACTTTCCCAATTCATAAAAAACTTTTAAAAAATAATATAATTATCTTAGAAGGATTGGATCTTTCTGAAATTTCTGAAGGAATTTATACTTTGATTTGCTTTCCCCTAAAAATAACTAGTGGTGACGGTTCACCAGCTAGAGCAATGCTAATCAAAGATTAAATCAGTCATAGTTGACGTATATCATGCAATTGATTTGAGTGAACGATTGAATAGAAGTACTAAAAGAGAAATGGTTGATAAAGCAATACCCATGCAAAAGATCGCTATCTCTATCGAGTAGTATTGGCTTATCAGCGTTATTGGTAGTACTGCACCAGGCATTAAGGCCATTCCAATGCCATTAATGCTCATTACTCGTCCACGAAATGCATCATCTGTACTCTCTATCATTAAAGAATTAGTCAAAGTCATCCGCGCTGCCTGAATCAATCCAATTACAGTCATTCCTACTATACCAAACCAAACAAATGGGTAAATATAACCAATGAATGAAAAAATCATCAACACAAGACCAGAAACTACACCAGCAATCGCCAGAATAAAACCACGTTTACCACGTTTACCAAAAAAAGCAACAAGCATTGCTCCGCCCAAGCTACCTACACCTATGGCACTAAGAAGAAATCCATTACCTTCGGAGCCAAGAGAAAAGATATCTTTTGCTACTATTGGAATTAATAAGCGTATGGGCATTGCAAAAATCATACTTGAAAGGGAAAATATGATAATTGTACGCAAAACTGAACTATTTCGAACATAGTTGATTCCAGCAGTGAATTCGCTTATAAAGTTTTTGCCATTGGTAATTGGAAAAAAGCTTGGAAGGAATCCAGTAAATACTATTGAAATTAAGTACATAGCTGCCAAAAAGTAATATGTGAATGCCATTCCAATTAGATGAATTAAATTTCCAGCAAGTGCCGGAAAGACAACAGTAGAAATACTCATGCCTACAGAATTAAGAGCAATAGCATTCATAACTCTCTCTCGACCTACTAATTGAGGAATAAGCGCCTGACGGGCTGGCATTACCAATGGCATTACAACCCCTTGGACAAATGACGCAATCACTAGATGAGTCCAAGTAATCACCTCAAAGGAAATCAGCATACCGACTATTATGGCTAATAAAAATGCAATCGCTTGGCCAATCTGTATCAGAAATTTTTTATCCATTTTGTCGGCTAGGACACCACCAAGCATGGAAAATAATAATGCTGTAATCGCACCACTTGCTGCAACATAGCCCACCCTTGAAGCCAATCCGGTAAGTTCGTACGCAAGATATCCCCGTGCCATTAACTGCATTTGCATAGCTCCTAATTGAAAAAGAAGACCAAACCAGTAATATCTATAACCAGAAATGCTAAGTGAAGAAAACACAGTAAAGGAATTTTTCAATTAAGATTAATCCAAAATATCAACAATATTTAAATTCATAAAATATGATAAACTAAAATATATCGTTAATAATTCACTAAGTAAAGGGCGATTATCTATGGTAAGAGCAAATTGGATATCTGATCATCCATCTGCTTGCACATGTTCAAAATGTGAGGAACAAAGGGTTTTTCATCATGATCATGGAAAAAAAATAGGTAGAAATACTATATGCCCCTGTGGCAGTAACAAGAAATACAAAAAGTGCCACGGAGCTTAAGAAACTATAATATTATTTTAAGATTAGACAACAACAGATTTAAAATATTCCAACATAAAAAAATAATGATTAATAATTATCTAAGAATTTAACATATTTATTCTGACCAAAAATTTCTCCAAAACTTCCAATACCAAAACGCTACAATTAATATTGGCCCCATTGTCCACCAAGCAGAATAGCTATAAATAGCAACTTCATCATAAGCACCTAAAGTAGATGTATCTAAAGCAAAACCAATAATAAGAGCCATTTGAGAAAATATTACAATGATAGTAAATTTAATCAAATTTTTTACCCGACATATATATCCTTCTGATGGTGTAGAAATTATCAAAGATTGAACAATGATCAAACCATAATATAAAGAAAAATTATGTACATTTAATATATTAATAAATGTACTATCTAAACTATTCTCACGAGATAATATAAATCGATTTCCTTCAGTTACAATATCTACATTAAGTAAACTAATTGGATAGGAAGAAATCCAAGCTAAAAGTTGAGCAAAATTTTCAGCTAAACCTATTACTCCTACAAAAGACAAAAGTATTATAAAAAATATTACAGTAGTGTGTGTACGTAGGGCGATATAGTTCATGAAATAGTTTCGGTGAAAACCCACCACCCCCAAATCACCATCGTGGAAATGATGATAATTGGTTGCCATATTAAAACATGAATCATTTCGTAATATTGAGAATCAAAACTTAGGAGAAAAAAAAGACTCGAGAGTCTAATGATGTTTATTAATGAAAGTAGAATAAATGCAATAAAAATTATACGAATTTTCTTTTGAAAAGAAAATGGAGTTATTAGAGCCCCGACTATTAATAATAGAAGTGGTGCAACGATAGTACATTCAGGAATAATGCCAAACCTAGTTGAATCGGCAATCACCAAAGATTTCTCAATAATGGGGTCTTTACCAATAATCCACAATGACCAAAATAACGTTTTAGCAGTAAATTGACTTGCTATAACTCCTATATTAGATACTAAAAAAATTGAATACCACTGTAGGGCTACATAAAGACTGAGGATACCAATAACTATCCGTTTTAAGCTTAGTTGCATCAATAAATCCAAATAAATAATTCATTAAGTATATAATATAATTAATTATTATATACTTTCGAAGGCAAAATAAAATTGACAAAGAACACTATAGTCATAACTGGCGCTACATCAGGGATTGGATATGAGGCAGCAATTGAACTTGCGAGAAGAGGTCATTCAATAATCGGAATTGGAAGTTCGAACAATAGCTGTAATTCAGCAAAAAATCAATCTATCAAGGATCTACCAAACAACAATATTTTATTTCTTTCCTGTGACCTTAGTAATCATGAAGAAATAATAAATATTACTTCTTCACTTAACGCTAAGTATGAAAATATCAACATTCTAATCAATAATGCAGGTTCAATTTTTCTCAAAAGAATTATTACGGCTTCAGGATTTGAGAAAACATTTTCAGTTAACTACTTGGGGCATTTTTTATTTACAAGACTTCTACTCAGTAAATTAATAAACTCTAATCAAGCAAGAATTATTAACGTATCGTCCATTGCCTACAAACATGCGCGAATTAATAACGATGACCTTGTCAACCCTATAAACTATTCTCCAATGAAAGTTTATGCAAGATCAAAATTAGCGCAATTATTATTCACCAAATACCTCGGAGATAAACTTAAAAGATATCAAGTTAATGTTGTTGCAATGCATCCTGGAATTGTTGCAACTAAATTATTATCCCGAAATAAACGATGGGGATCATTATTAACCAACCTATTGAAGATAATAGGAAAATCACCAAAAAATGGTGCGCAGACATTGATATACTTGGCTTCTGTGCCAAATGAGAAATTAGAAACAACAAAATATTATGTCAACGAAAAAATTAAGCAATTACTTTCGCATGCAACAAATACTGATGATGCCAAAAACTTATGGGATATGAGTTCAAAATTATGTAATCTTCCTAGTGATCTTCAGTTGCATTAAACCTTTGTATGGAATCAACTAAATGTTTAATCAAAGACTTGATTGAACGTTTTTTTGGATAATTTTCAGGGGTTTCGCTGGAAAGATCAGTTGAAGCTATTAAACGATAAATATCAGCAGCACCAAAATGAAAACCTGAAGTCATGCCAATACTTGAAAATGCATGAGCTACCTCAAGCATTTCACCAGAAAACCTTTCAGCTGTTGCTGGAATTTTATTCATGCTTTGTATACGATTAAAAATATCTTTCTGGCTATATTCAAGCTCTTGAATTAATCCATCGGAAATTTTAAAAACATCACTAGCCATAAGTGCAGCTATATATAAAGCACTTGAGCCTTTGGTTATTCCCGCATAGCACATCTTCAATCCAGAAGCACTTCCAATTTCCTTACCTAAAGAGATCACCTTAACACCTTTACCATCAAGCTCCATAACCAAATCTAAATTTGATCCACTAACGTATAGCCTTGGGATATCACTATCATTTGGAGGAGAACCAATTATACTTGCGTCGACAAATATTGAATCAGTTTCTAAGATCATATTCGAAATTAATTTTACAGAATCGGGAGAAATTGCATTACAATCAACAAAAACACTATTACGATCAGGCATTTTTAATTGATCAGCTATAATTAAAGCAACATTTATTGCCTCTGATGGAGCAACTATTGAAAGAATAATGTCAGATTGATTCACCAACTCAAAATATGATCCAACATTCACTATATTTGCACCTCTAGCTAGCCTTTTTGTTCGTTCACTCCTAGCATCAAGTGCTGAAATAACTCGAATTCCTGAACGAGTCATATAATTACCTACAGCGCTACCCATCTCTCCCGGACTTACTATTCCCACTGTAAAAGATTTTTTGTGCATGGAAATCCTCCAGAGTATATGTTGTATTTTGGTTTTCTACATAAAATGACAAATCATGTACATAAAACATCAACTAAATGTATATCTATCGATTATACTTACTTGATGTTAGAAACAAAAAATATTCATCAGAACTGGATGCAAAGACTTCCTTTTTTCTATGGTTGGATAATCCTAATTGTCTGTTCAATAGGATTATTTACATCTGGGCCAGGTCAAACTTATTCTGTTTCAATATTTCTTGAACCCATGAGAAATGATCTTAACCTAGGATTAACGAAAATTGCTGGATTATACACATTAGGATCATTAATTGCTGCATCATCAATGTTTTTAATTGGGCGTTTAATTGATAAATATGGGGCAAGAGTATTACTAACAATTATTCCTATTCTATTCGCTCTTGCTACTATTTGGATGTCAAATGTGAATACTGCAATCCATCTCCTTATCGGATTTGCAATGATAAGAATACTTGGACAAGGATCATTATCATTAATACCTACAACTTTGGTTTCAATATGGTTTGTAAAACATAGAGGTAGAGCTATAGCATTAAACTCATTGGGAATAACAGTAAGTCAAGCAGTATTTCCTCCGCTTATTCACTATTTAATTAAGGAATATGGATGGCGTAATGCTTGGTTAGTTTTAGGCTCTATAATAATATCAGTCTTATTGCTACCAGCATTATTTTTTATACGAAGAACTCCTGAATCTATCGGCCTTTACCCTGATGGAGATAATAGTGTAAATATCGAACAAAATCTAAATAACAAGAATGATTGGTCTCTGAAAAGTGCTTTAAAAACTCGCACTATGTGGTTATTAATGTTTGCGGGATCTTCTCAATCGCTAATTGGAACAGCATTAATTTTCTTACAAGTATCAATATTCGAAAGCAAAGGGTTAAGCACGGGTTTGGCTGCAAGTGTTTTTGCCATCTCTGCACCCATGGCATTAATTGGATCATTTCTAGGGGGATTTGCAGCTGAAAGGATATCAAATCGATACTTACTAGCAATAGGGCAAGTTGGACTCACTTTAACAATGATTTGGGTTCTTTTAATTTCAAATCCATGGCAAGCATTAATCTATGGAGGAGCACTAGGCTGTAGTAGTGGATTTTTGATGTCGGTAAACAATGTAATATGGCCAAATTATTATGGAAGAAAGAATTTAGGAAGCATACGAGGTATAGCAACAACAGTAACAATTGGTTCAGCAGCACTTGGGCCACTACCATTTGCATTTCTAATTGAATTAACAGACTCATTCACTAAGGTAGTAATTATTTTCTTATTGCTACCTATTACTTGTCTTTTCGCATCTTTACTAGCAAAAAAACCTATTAAATTTGATTAAACTCTTTAAAGATAACTTACACTATTTATTTCTATTATTTTAAGCTACAAGAATTTTATCTGATCCAGAATCTTCATCAGATAAAGAATCAGAATCTGGATTTTCCGCTATGATTGGCATAAGTTCTTTGGTCATGCCGCACTGAAGACATCGTAAAGCTCCTCCAGGCCAGCTATTATCAAAAATCATAGTACCAGCACATTTACTACATGCTTTATAATGCATTTTATTAGTAATATCATTGTTAATGTTTTGGGTATTATTCATTACCGCTCCTCTTGCCTATATAACTTGTTAGGCAATATTAGCTAGTCTATAGGTTCTTGTATTATCTCGTCAACTGATATATATTAATAATAATTATCAATATATATGATATAGTTGGATTATATGGAAATTCGAGAACTTAAAACATTTGTAACTGTCGCCCATTTTAAAAGCATGTCTAAGGCAGCAGATAAACTTATGCTTGGGCAGCCAACCATAAGTGGTCATATTAAGAAACTTGAAAACGAACTAGGATTCGCTTTATTTGATAGGGTAAGGCGACCAATTCGTTTAACGCCTCCTGGAGATAGGCTTTTTGAAATAGCAAATCGACTCGTTAACGACATCGAGCAACTTAATCAAGATATGGCAACAATTGAAGAAGAAGCTCCCGTTACAGTTGCTACAACTCATGAAATAATGTCACATGTTCTTTTCAATGCTATTGCTCATTTCAAATCAGAAAACCCTGCTCTACATTTAAGGATAAAAACTAGAAGCTCAATTGATGTTTTAAAAATGCTTCAAGAAAATGAAGCTGACCTTGGGATTGTTCCGCAAGTTACAAGAGAACCAGAATTTGAATTCGAATCAATGTTCCCTTACCAATTTGTACTTATCACTTCCAAAAATCACCCTTTAGCAAAATTGACATCTGACAAAATCACCGCAAGCGATATTGCTGCATGGCCATTAATATTAATGGGAGCACACACATTTAGTCGTCGAATAGTAGAAGCAGAATTCCGACGCAAGGGACTTTCTTATGACATCATACTTGAACTCGATAACATGGATTCGATTAAAAATTATGTTCTGCGTGATATGGGAATTTCAATAGGCCCAAGTATCGCAATAGAAAAACCTGATTTTAAACAACTTAATGTAGTACATTTAGATAACCTTCTACCTGTAGAGCAAGCAGGTCTAGTTACATTAAAAGGTAAAAGATTAAGCTCTTCTGCCAAGAATTTTATAAATTCAATTAGGCCTTACATGGTGCAAGTTTAAAAAATAATTTTTTGAATCATCATTCCGATTAATGCAGCCAACAGTCCAAAAATTATTGATGCGCTTAAATAGATAAATCCCCGGAAAAATTCACCATCGCTACCCATTTGAACAACTGATACAGTAAGAGTAGAAAATGTTGTAAACGAACCAAGAATACCAACACCTAATAGTAATCTTGATGATTCAGCGTATTCTCGGTCTATTTGCCAATAACCAATTATGAATCCGAGGCAAAATGAACCTACAATATTAATTAATAAAATTCCAAGTACAGTAGTTCCAATATAGCTTGTAACTAAGCGATCAATTGCAAATCGAGATAAAGCTCCAATTGCTCCACCTATAGCTACCAATACTAATGAAGGCATAACGCATTCTTTCCTTCTGAAAATTGATAATACTTAAGCGAATTAATTATCAAATTGCATAAATTCATTCCAACGTTCATTACTTTTTTCAACAATATGCTCAATATCTTCATCAAGTAAGTAGTGATTATCTCTCAGCTTATTAGCAGCATATCGTATTTTCTGAAGATAAACATCTTTTGAGTTATAGCGATTATTTATGGATTCTCTAGGATCATCTGATCTGATTTCCTTAGGGAACACTACAGTTGATCCCATCAAAAACATGGGAATATCAGATGGAGATTCCAAAACTTGATTCCAACCAGTATATGTAGCCAAAGGAACCGAAACATCGGGTAATCGTACACCTGAAATTTCGTTACCATCATCATCCACAGCCGATACTAAATCTGCATAAGACTCTTTAAATTCAGGAACAAGCAATAGATATGAATCTGAATCAGAAAATTTTGGAAATTCAAGTCGCCCAAAAGGAAGCAAGTTAAGGGGTATATTTGGACCAGGAAATGAGTTATATAGTTTTCTTAATGAATCTCTTGAAACTGCAGTATTGTCCTTAACTTTTGGATACAAGCTGTCAGGTGGAGTAATCTGATGAGTTACCCATAGATCAAGGTTTTTTATACATGCTCTCATAAATGGCCGATAATCTATACTATTTAGATAACCTACAGCACGTCCACGAAGACCAATGTTAGTTAATTGAACAGGTCCGGCGCTATGCTGAGTACCAGCAATTAAATAAATACGAACATTTTCAGGAATCTCAAGATCTTTTGAGCCATCCAAAGATAAATGAGTAAGAGCAGCAGCATTACCCCAATACTCAAATGAACTATTGGTATATATAATTTTTGGCACTTTCCAAGATTTAAATATTCTCCCTAATATTGAATCTTGCTCACCAGTCATTGGTTCAATTTGATCTGTATCAGAATATGGAAATAAATTAACAGGTGAATACGGGCTAAGATGCGCTGGCTGACCAAAACGCCAATTGTTTTCAATAAGACGAGCTCCTGCAATATGGACATGAACACCATCAAAAACGATTCGAGAATCTTCATCAGTGTTCATTCCTAAGTACATAAAGTGACGAAGAAATCTTCCTGATTGTGAAGCTCCAAAGGCAAATACATATTCAACTGCCTCATCTAAAGGATAGTTAATATCTTCAGATTTATAGCGTAAAAAGGATACAACATCACGAATAGCTGCAAAACCTAAACCTGATATCATAGCTTCAGATGCAGTATATACGACCTCATACAATCGGCCTGGCTGAAACCCATCCTTGAAATAGATAAAACGTGGATCTACTTCTATATCACCATTGTCTGTTTCCTTTCCAAAGACCCATTTTTCACGGTCAATTACCTGAGGAGGAGCAAAATAATAATCACGAACTGTAAGAGTTGCCGTACTTTCATTAACATCGACTGCAGGATAGACATTAACAGGGGCATTTCCAAGGCTACTAGTGAGGAGCATGGAATTTCCAGGAAGTATAGGCTCATATACACATAAAACTTTACCTGTGATTGGCACATTATCATTTTGCGCAATTGGAGTTCTTAAGCGCAATGAATCCCCTGACGGCAATACATCATGCTGCCATCCACAAAACACCAAAGTATAACCTTGCATTAACAACCATCCATCACCAGGAAATGGTCCAGCATTATCAATTTCGGGATAGCTATAAAAGGAATCTGACGAATAAGCAACATTGGAATTATCAAACACAGAATTATTTTGGGCAGTAGGTACTTGTTCTGGTCCTGGTTGAACATCAGTCATTCGAATAATTGTAGGACGACCCCTATTAACCACATCTAAAAAGATTTTCCCATTTCTTTTACTTGGATCTTTTGGGCGTAAAATTATTATATCAGAAGAGAATTCAACTTTTCCATTTGAATTCAATGGTGCTTTATCAATATCAGCGATAACTAAATTACAATCAGAAAGTGGGTCGATTTCAAATTCAACTAGCCCAGCTAGTCTTTCGTAAATACCAATTTCCCCAAATTTCCTACTATCTTGAAAAATTGTAGAACGAAGTTTCAAATCCTTAACAGACATAAAAACCTCCAAATTAGATTTAAATCTTCATTAAAATAAAAAAATACGTAAAATTATTCCAATCAATTAACTGGATAAATAGTGTATACTTAATTTTCATAGTAGAGAAATTTACAAAACAACTATTCCAAATCTTGAGTTAGATTTTTTTCCAAATATGAAACGTTTTATATACAAAAATTATGGTTGGTGGCTAGTAACAGGAAGTATTCTTATGAATATTTACCTTTCTGCAAGTTTTTTTATCGGATTACAAGTCTTCTTTTTACCTATGATTAAAGAATTCGGATGGAGTCGATCAATGACCTCCATTGGATTTTCACTAAGACAACTTGAAACTGGATTCCTTGCTCCCTTTGTTGGATTATTGGTGGATAAAATAGGCCCCAGAAAAATTATTATTGCGAGTGTAATAATTGTTTCTGCGGGAATGATGCTTACTTCCCAAGTAAATTCTATAGGTTTTTTCTATTTAGCTATTGCTATAGGTTCAATTGGTGCTAGTGGTGCTTCGCATGGAGTTACTTGGTCAACCGTAGTCGCAAGTTGGTTTGAGAAATATCGAGGTAGGGCCTTAGGAATTGCCTTAATGGGACCTGTTTTTGGGGCACCATTAATAATTTTAGTTACCCTTTTAGAAGAAACAGTAGGGTGGAGAATGGCTACTTTTCTACTAGGAAGTGGATTTTTGCTGTTTGGTATTCCAATTGCTTTAAGCGTAATAGGAAAACCAGAACAAATCGGCATGCTCCCAGATGGCGAATTTATTGAAACTAAATTCGATAATAAAACATCTATTGCTTTATCCACAAGTCCAGTTTTTTTACCCAAAACGAATAATATCGAACCTACGCAGGAAATTAAAAATCTGAACAATAAATCGAAAGGTATAACTCTTAAGCAAGCACTAAGAATGAAATTATTTTGGATTCTTTTCACAGTTTTTGCCGTACAAGGTATAGCTGTAAGCAGCTTACTTGCACATCAGATGCCACTTTTTGAACACAGGGGCTTCACGAGTACAGAAGCTGCAACAACCGTAACATTCTTGTTTGTATTTAGCGGATTCGGAAGAATAACAGCTGGCTTTATCTTAGATTATGCTCCTTGGAAATTAGTCCTAGCATTAGCATTATTAGGGCAAGCAATTGCCTTTCTAGTCTTAATAATTGCAAATAGTTATTTTCTGTCAATCATTTTTGCTGCAATTCAAGGGATTTCTTTCGGAGCAATCATTGCTTCTAGGCCAGTACTTGTAAGCAAATTGTTTGGTATGAAATCATTTGCTTCCATACAGGGATCATTCCAAGCTGCAACAGTAGGTTCTGGCTTGATAGGTCCTATTCTTTTTGGCAGCATTTTCGACATCTATGATAGTTACAATATTGCATCATTAATTATTTCTATCATGACATTTATAAGTATTCCGCTTCCTTTTTTAACTGATAAAAAAATTAATGAATCTCTATCAATTTCATAATAGCCCCGAAACCGCCAACCCTCTATTCATTCTAGCAACAGCATCATGAAATCTAACGTTACCATTACACAAGGTATTAATATATTTGATAATGTGAATATCGGAAATAATTCAGGAAAAATCATTATTGAATTCAATAATGATTCAATATTAGGGATTTTTTAGTAAATGAAGTTTCTGTAATAATTAAATTAATCATAAGCATGAAGTAATTTCGGTGTTATTAGGTAAATGCCAACATTACACTTTGGATAATGATTATTAGTTTTTATATTTTTGATCGTTATTCTAGTGCAATGTTGTTTCTCTGGGCAAATAAAAGAAGCTCTGGAATTTGACGTTTATTCAAATGTACACCCCATCTCTTCGAATGAACAAGTTGAATCGAACCTTTTAAAGTATAGCCATGAAGCATAAGCACAGCACAAGTCAATGTAACACTTCTTCCAATGCCTTCCTGGCAGTGAATCAAAATTTTTACATCACTTTCAAAACGTTTATATATCCAAGCAGTAGAACTATCAAGTTGGTCTTGGGTAGGAGAATAACGATTTAACACTGGGACATTTAGATATTCAATATTAAAGTTTTCTAAAAGCTCACTATCATCCTGAGTTTCACTACGAACATCAACAATTGCTTGAATATCCATTATGGCAATGTCAACAAAGTGATCCTTTCTGATTGCTCCTGAAACAGCAAGGTTATCGGTAATCCATGAACAATCCGGACCCAAAGAACCAAAACTCATTATCCACTGGAAAAATCTAATGGGAGTACGACGACTAAACATTTAATATCCGAATCTAATATTTCTAATTTTTATACTACAGAAAAACAAAAAACTGTAGAAGCTATTGTCTTCGTGATTTTGGCAAAAGAAAAACTAATGGCAATCCTAAGCTCGTTAATACAGCAAGTAGCAAAACAGCGGATTTGTATGATCCGGAGGAATCGTATTGCCATCCCATAATAACAGGAGCAGCTACTCCTGCTACCACAGAAAGAGACTGCATAAGACCAGCAATAGCACCAAACGATCGTGTTCCAAAATACACACTACATAATAATGGTCTCGAGGGAATACCCATTCCAAATGAAATTCCAAAGAAAAAGGCGTAAAGGACACTATGCCAATATTCAGTTACATACGCCAAGATTAATAGTCCTAAAACTCCAGATATTATTAGAACTATAAGAACAATTCTTCTGTCTATAAAATCGAGTAGCCACCCAGCACTAAGGCGCCCAATTCCGCTTAGTAAGGTAAATGAAGCAAATGTTGATGCAGCTTGAGAAGAAGTAAATCCAATACTTTCAAAATAAGGAATCTGATGAAGAAACATTGCACTTGGGCCCATTGAATGCAAACCAAGAGCAATCGTTAATATCCAAAAAGTTTTTGTCCTTAATGCTTCTCGAACAGATAAACCAGTACGTATTATATTATTAGTAACGGATTTTTCACTTGCAGATAAGGAAGCTGGATCTGCTGATAAAACAATATTTGCATCATTTATATCTAGTTCATCTCCATCGGGAAGATAGCCATAAGGTTCAGGGGTGTGTCTAGCAAACAATCCTGCAATAATACCAACAATTGCTGCACCAAACGCAAGAATTACAAGCGTTTGTCTCCAACCAAACAATTCAATTATCAAAATTAATATTGGCATAAATGGGCCAGCAATTATAGGTCCAGAGAACAACACGCCCATAGCTCTACCTCGCAAACGGTTAAACCAATTAGCGACAGCAGCAGTAAAAGGAACCCCGATCATGCAACTCATGCCTAATGCAATGACAATATAGGCAGCATAAAATTGAGATAACAATTGAATTCTACTTAAAAGTAGAATTCCAATACAAGCAACAATACTACCAAATATAATAATCAGACGAGGGCCATAACGATCAACAATAAAACCAATAAATGGGGTAGCTATACTTCCTTCAATTCGCTGGAGACCTGCAGCAATACTAAATTGAGTTCGAGTCCAACCCATCGATAATGTAATTGGTTTCATAAAGGCGCCCATGCCATATATAAATGCTATAGACATATAAAAATGAACTGCCATATGTCCAACTACAATATACCAGCCAGGGAAAATTTTCTTACCAAATATTTTCAAAATCTTACCATCTAGTGACATATATCAAAAAATTGTCATTTTAGTAAATCATATATAACAATTTATGGATAGTTTTCTTGTTTTTGTAAAAATTAACTATTCCAAATAAGTTATATATGATTATAATTCTTCCATCTGATTGCAATAAAAACGGCTGCAATCAGAGAAAGTACTCCAGAAAATTGAAATGTTGCTGCAAGTCCAAATTTGTCTGCGATAATGCCACTAACATAAGGTGACAATGCTGAAATAAGAATAGAAGTGCCAAAAACAATTGAAACCACCGTTGCTTGAACGTCACTTCCCACAACATCAATAGCTGAAGCAATTAAGATTGCCATAATAGGAAATAATACTATCCCCATAACTATAACAAGAGTTAAAAGTGGCAGTCCATTTCCAATAAAACCAAGAAAAAAAGAAGTTACACCTAAAATTAGGAATGATGGCAAAAGTACATGCCATCGCCCATATTTATCTGAAATAAGTCCCATTAATGGCTGCGAAAGTATTCCAGCAATTTGAGAAGCAAATACAAAAAATGACATGGAAGAAGGAGAATAGTCTAGCTCAGACTCTAAATAAATTGGGAAAAAAGTCGATACAGTAATTTGAGTTGATCCATACAAAGCAACTATTACAAGAATATTTAACATTTTATAATCAATAATCAAATGATATGCGGAAATTATATAACTTTTAAAAGTACCAACATTGCCAATAGGGATATTAGTATTTCTTAAAAGAACACCAAAAAATATTCCAGCAAATATACCCACGACTCCAATGCCTTTAAATGCCATCGTCCATATAATGTATGTCAATAAGGCACCAGTTATTAACGGACCCAAGGCTTCTCCTGCGCTTCCGCCTGTGCCATGTATTGAGATGGCAAAACCTTTACGGCTTGGAAATACTTTAGATAGCGTAGAGATTGCAGCAGGATGATAAAAGGCAATACCTATTGAAATGCCAACTGAAGCTAAAATTACAACTGATAAATTATTAACTGAACCTATGATAAAATACATCAAACCAACAGAGACTATTGATGCACCAAGTATAATTGGTGCTCCGTGCTGATATCTATCACCCACAAATCCTGCTGGTAAATTTGCTAGACCACCACCGAGACTTCTAGCTGATGACATTAGTCCTATTTGAGTATTTGAAAGACTGAGACCTATTTTTAATGAAGGTAAAAGAATATAAAATCCAGAATTTAAAAAATGTTTTATTGCATGACCTATAACAATAACAGACCCTAGTGCCATGCGATTTTTTAATAAATTAGGTTGTTGCAAATTTAAACCTTTTTTCTATAAAACAGACTGCTCTCCAACAAGTAGATATTGGCAAACATTTGAAGCATCGATCATTTCCTGAATCACCACGTATTCTCGTTTAGTATGCATTCCATGTGTACCAGTTCCAACTACAACTGCGTCACGTTGATTTAAGTTAAAAATATTAGCATCAGTACCACCACCGGAAGCCCCGACATTTGATTGTAAGTCCAAACTTTTTAAAGTATTGATTAGGCGTGCCACAACAGGACTTTCTTCATCAAGATCATATGAATGGAATTTTATTTCAGTAGTACAATCAATAGAGGCATCTGGATACATATCCCTCGTATTCTTTAACGAAAGTTCAAGAATATTATGCAAATCCTGAATATCTGATTGATTTCTACTTCGAAACTCGCCAGAACATGTGGCAAATTCAGGTACAGCATTTACAACAGAACCACCGCTAATAATACCAATATTAATTGTAGTATTTTCATTAATACGTCCTTGAGGAAGTTCTTGAATAATACCCGAAAGTACCTTTATGGCCGACAATCCTTTCTCTGGCTCAACTCCAGCATGGGCTGAACGTCCAGTTACAGATATCTTAAAACTAGTATATGTTGGCGTAGAAATAGTTATATTTGATACAGACCCGCCTCCATCAAAAACAATTACTTGATTCCCTTTAATAAGACTGAAATCAAGATTTTTAGCACCATCAAGTCCAATCTCCTCGCCACGTGTAACTACTATCTGAATAGACGGTCTCGATATATTATTTTCCTTCAAGGTTTGAAGGCATTCAATAATGGCAGCTATACCTGCTTTACAGTCTCCACCTAGAATCGTTGAGCCATCAGTTTTAATAAAATCAGAAGATACAATTGGATTTATCCCTCGCCCTGGCTCAACTGTATCCATGTGTACAGATAGAATTAATGTTGGATCACCATTATCTGAAGCGATAATATTTCCATGTGTATCATGAATAACATTGAGTCCAAGTTTATTAAATCGCTTCGATAAGTCATCAGATATTTCTTGTTCTTCACCAGATGGACTATCAATTCGAACGATTTCACAAAAAGTTTCTATAAGGCGACTTTTATTTGTCATATTAAGTTACCCACCCCTCTATACATTATAATAGATCAAAACCATGAACCTATTATAATGTATAGGGCCATACATTATAATAGGTTCATGGTTTAAAAAATAAAGGATAGTCCTGCTAATGTACGATTTACATACTCATACAACATTAAGTGACGGTAAGAACACCGTAGAGGAACTTGTAGAACAAGCAAAAATTAACAAATACACGGCAATTGCAATCACAGATCATGTAGATGAATATAATTACCAGAAGGTTCTTTTATATCTACTGAGGCAATGTTCAATTATGCCTAAAAACAATGAGTTACTTGTATTAGCTGGAATTGAACTAACAGGAATAAACCCTAACAAAATAGCTCGAGTAGCAAAAGCCGCGAGAAAACTTGGAGCTCAAATAATTATTGTTCATGGAGAAACAACAAAAGAATCAGTTATACCTGGGACCAACAGAGCGGCTGTTGAATGTGAGGAAATTGATGTGCTTGCACATCCAGGATTAATTTCAAACGAACTTGGAAAAATCGCTAAACAAACTGGCGTTCACTTAGAAATCACTGCAAGAAAATTTCATTCGTTAACTAACGGGCATGTTGCAAAAGTCGGATTAAAGGAAGGAGCATGTTTAATAGTGAATTCAGACGCTCATAAAAAAGAAGATCTTCTAACAGTTGATAAAGCAAGAAAAATTGCTATTAGTTCAGGATTGAGTAAAGCAGAGGCCCTAAAAACTTTAGTAACCAACCCCGAACTAATAATTAAAAAGACACTAAAAAAGGAAAAAATGAAAATTAACCTTTAAATTATACTGCCTTTCCTATTCGGAACATTTTTCCACTACAGGTTCCGCAGGTGCCTTGAGTGGCAGGTCTTCCATTTTTAAGTGTAACTGCAACTGGACTTTGAATTTCACGCTTCTCTCGACACTTAAAGCAATATGCTTCCATTATCAATACCTCCCAGTATCATCTTGCCTAAATAATCATATCATTTGGATATGAAGAGTAGCAAAACCCTATCTGCAATAGAATCCTTTGTCAATAGTAATATATTTTTTTACACTTACAAAATATATTACTATTGACAAAGGATTTGCTCTAGAAAGAAGTAATCTATAAAATAGAGTTGTTAGTACCAAGCAATCAACTAGCTATACGTTAGGCGGCTAAGTTGATTCCAATTGACCAATAGATATGGAGGTCTCGAAATGACACATCTTTTTATGAAAGAATTTGATCAACCTTACAGTGCATCCACCGTACTCGCAAATAGCTTAAATAGACAATCACATGAAACTCGCCCGTTCTCTAATGCTAATTCTGAAATATCAAGTTCAATGGATTGGGAAATGTGGGCTTCTGATGTAAAAAAATCTACAAGTAGGCTAACCGCTAATCTTGACAGACTTATTTGGGGCGGAATAGGGGCATTAATTGGGACTGCTATTGTTGCACTCCCTGCCTTCCTTGTTGATTTTCATGTTTACCCTTTTGTTGTGGTGCAGCCATTAGGTGCTGCTGCAGGTGCTTTAGCTGCTATTTATCTTATGTCTGAAGAACGTTAATTCATTTTTGATATATTTTTTGCACGATAAGTATTCTTTTATGTCAATTATGTCAATTTTTGCTAGAAATTTATTCTAATAAAAGTACCCATGAAGTCCATGTCAAAAAATTCCATGATTACTTTTATTAGAATAAATTTCTAATGTTTTATGTGGCCATTTTTCAGAGGGCAAACATGATTCGTTTCTTCATTAATTGGATTACCACACAAAGGACACAAAGGTCTACCTGCGCCACAAATAGCAAGCGCTTCATCAACAAAAGCAAGTAAAATGTCACTCTGTATTTCCACTTTAAGTGTAGGATCATTCCCAACGCTATCATCACTGTTATAGGCTTCCATTATCCATAGTCGAGTTGAATCATCAAAATTAACATTCAATCGAACAACGGTAAATTCTATCGATGGGTTTATCTGCGCAATCTCTGAAAGTGATGTTAAGTTGGCGCTAAAAGAAATATCGTTATTTTCAAAATAATCCCTAAGTAGCTGCCTCAGAAGAAGTGAGAGTTCTAGTAATTGCTGTTTCTCAATCCAAATACAAGCTGAATCTATATCTGACTCCATTAATAATCGGAAAGTTCTTTGTCCAGGCTTTCCAATAGTATTAGCATTAAATTTCCGAACAGAACCCAGTGAAAAATATTCATCAGACAATTAATATTCCTCCAATCTTTTAGTATAAAAATATTTAAACCAAATATTTATTTCAAATTATTCCATTATTCTTGAGATTATCTATCTCATCATTTGATAGGCCAAGCAATCTATTAAGAATTTCTCTGGAATCTCCACCAAGATCTGGTGAGTTTCTATGAATACCCCCCTGACTTCTAGACATTTTAATAGGAGTATTAACAAATTTCCATGTTCCTAGTCGATCATGATCACGTTCTACAATCATTTCACGAAAATTTATTTGAGGATCATTAATTACTTGATCAATAGAATTTACAGGACCACAAGGAATTCCAAGTGGTACAAGTTCATTCAGCCAATCCTGAGTAGTTTTAGTTTTTAAAGCATCAGCCATCAATGGGATAAGCTGAGATTTGTTTGCTGTTCGCTCCCAAGATGATTCAAATCGTTGATCGTCTATCAATTCAACATGATTTAGCGCAGAACAAAGAAGGGGCCAATGTGACGAAGCTCCGCCAAAAATTGCAATAACAATCCAACCATCACTTGTAGGGAAAGCCTGGAATGGGGTAGCAGAAGGATGTCGAGTTCCCAAAGCCTCAGGTACTACTCCAGTAGCTAAAAATCTACCAATAGCATTCTCTTGTATAGCAACTTGACAATCAAGCATACTTAAGTCAATGAGTTGCCCTAAGTTACTAGAAGTTCGCTCATGAAGGGCACTAAGAATACCTATGGCTGCATATAGTCCAGCAGTAATATCACCTATTGATGAACCAACTCTAACGGGATCTCCACCCTCATCACCAGTGATACTCATAATTCCGCCCATAGCTTGGACAATTATATCAAGAGCAGAGCGATTTCCATATGGTCCACCAATACCAAATCCTGAAATAGCACAATATATTAACCGAGGATTTCTCTCAATCAAAACACTGTAACCAATTCCAAGTGAATCCATAGTTCCTGGTCGAAAATTTTCAATAACAACATCAGCCAAGTCAACTAATTTCAAAAAAATTGATCTCCCGTCTTTGGTGGATAAATCAAGAGTAAGTCCAAACTTATTTCTGTTCAAATTCATAAAATAAACACTATCATCATTAATAAAAGGGCCAGTGCCACGTGCTCCATCACCTATACCTGGGCGTTCAATTTTAATAATTTCTGCGCCTTGATCTCCCAAAATCATTGTGCAATAAGGCCCAGACAATATCCAAGTCAAATCAAGCACCAATATTCCATTAAGAGAACCGTTCATATAAAAAAACCTCCATATAAACTATATTTATTATTTAAAATGACTACTTTTTATTATAACATTCGATTTTATACAAAGAGAATACAATAAACTGATTAAATTTTTATCAATAATAAAATTATTTTTAGCATTTAAAATTAAATCATACATAAAATAAAGCTAAAATTGCTAGAAAATATCAGTCTTAATTAATTTGATAAAAAAACCTTAAAATTCATATTGACAATAGGTTCAAGGCGATGTTACGATTTTTGCCGTATTAAAGTTTAATCAGCCTCAATAAGGATCAAGGGTCTACGGTCGCTAGTTGGGCGATTCGGTGACATGAACTGAATCCAAGTTGTATGTTTGACTATTAGTTTGTTTTTTATAATAAACAAACCTTTTTCTAAGGAGGCTTATTTGAGTAATAACGATTTTGTTGTTCGATTTGCTGGAGAAGGTGGCCAGGGAATGGTCACTTCAGCCGAAGGGCTTGCTCAAGCAGCCGCTCAGGTTGGTTATCATGTTCAAACTTTTATTACATTTCCTTCGCAAATTATGGGTGGCCCAACATTTGCTCAAACGCGAATATCTGTTAATCCTATTCATTCATCAGGCGATTATCTAGACGCACTTATATGTTTTAACGAAGATGCATATGAAACCCATAAGGATGATGTTCGAAAAGGCGGAATTGTTATCTATAACTCAGAAGCATTCCAGCTTGAAGATTCATCTTTTTCAGTTGGCCTTCCTTTTGCTCAACTTGCAAAGTCAACAGGCAACGCTCGAGCAGAAAACATGATCGTTATTGGTGCATTTGCATATTTAATTAACATGCCAAAAGAATATCTTGAAGCTTTCATTACTAAGCGCTTCACACGCGGAAGACCTGGTGATGAAGAAATAATAAGATCCAATATTCAAGCCTTCCAATTAGGAAGCAATGAAATATCGAAAACCGGATTTCAACTTGGCGAGTTGCCTAGCCCTCAACCACCTGAAGGTCAACAGATATTAATAAAGGGTAATGATAGCTTAGCTTTAGGAGCAATAGCTGCAGGAGTTAACTACTTTGTTGGATACCCAATATCACCAGCCACAACAATTCTTGTCTACATGGAAAGAAATTTAGTGGGCCCTGGAAGATTTGTTTATCAGGCTAGCTCTGAAATTGAATCCATCAATGCTATTGTTGGTGGAGGTTACTCTGGAGCAAAAGCAATGACATCAACTTCTGGTCCTGGATTTTCACTCATGAGTGAAGGAATTGGATTAGCATGGATGGCTGAAATACCTCTCGTAATTGCAAATATTCAGCGCGGTGGACCCGCAACGGGTTTACCTACAAAAACGGAACAATCTGACTTCCTTGCTGCGCTTCATCCTGCCCATGGAGACGCGAGTATTCCAATAATTGCACCCGGAAGTGTCTCTGAATGTTATGATGCTGCCATACACGCATTTAACTGGGCTGAACGCTACCAAGGCCCTGTAGTACTTCTAAGCGACCATCAACTCTCAGAACGTTCTCAGAATATTCCACGCCCAAACCCTGAAGTCATACCAGTTGAGCGCAGGCAAATATACAATGGAAATAATGGATATCTTCGATATGAAGGAAACTCCGTATCTCCAATGCCACTACCTGGTGGCAAAGGTGCATATGTTGCTAATGCCTCTGAGCATGACCCAAGCGGTGATACTACACATTTACCACATAGGCACGTAGAAATGACCGAGCGCAGATTTGCTAAACTTAAACTACTCGAAAATGAACATTATGAAAGATTAAACGCAGACAAATCTATTGCAGTCATGCCATGGGGTGCCACTAAAGGAAGCATGAAAGAAGCATATGGGATACTTGAAGAGCAGGGCCTTGATATAGCTTGGTACTATACAATGTTCTTGCATCCGTTACCAAAAAAACTTTTAGAAGAACTCCAGTCAAAAGAATTGATAATAGTCCCAGAACTGAATTACCTTGGGCAATTTGCAAGCTACCTTAAGACTTTGGATGTTAACGCCAAAGCTATTACTCAATACATGGGCCTCCCGTTTAAAGTAGCAAATCTAGTTGAAAGAGTTACCAAAACTGTCACAGAGTTCAGAAATGAAAAGGTGTTAAAATGAGTAAAAAAAATCCAGAATATGATTTTAAGTGGTGCCCTGGTTGTGGTGATTTTGCGGTAAAGAGAGCATTAGAAATGGCTATGCACCAATGGACGATTAAAACAGAGGAGCCAATTGAAAATACTGTAATTGTCGCTGGAATAGGGTGCTCTGGAAATATAGTTCATCTCATAGACGGAGATCAGCCATTTGGAATTCACGGGGTGCATGGTAGAACCTTACCAATATCGCTAGGTGTTAAAATGGGAAACCCCGACCTCAACGTTATTGTTGTGGCTGGAGATGGCGACTTCTTAAGTATTGGGGCAGAACATATCGCACCTGCTGCAAAAAGAAACACCAATGTATGTGCAGTAATTATGGATAACGGGGTATATGGACTAACAAAAGGACAAAGTTCACCAACAACAGTTTTAGGGCAAATAACACCTACAACACCTTATGGGAAAATAGAAAATTCCATTAACCCTCTTGATTTATATCTTACTTTAGGCGTTTCTTATGTAGCCTCAGGATTTTCTTCTAAGGTAAAAGAAATGGCCCAATTAATTCAAGATGGAATGGAGCATCCAGGTTTTTCCATTGTTCACGTTCAATCACCTTGCACTACCTATAACGATAATTATGATTCCTTAAGAGGAAATGTAAAAAAAGGTATATCTCCTACAGCATATGACATAGCATTGGATCACGATACTTCAAACTTAGAGGCTGCCCGTAATCTTGTAAATAATCCCGGGATTCCATTAGGACTAATATACAGAAATCCAAATTCAGTTCCATTGGAAAATAGAGTTTCAAATTCTCAAAAGAAAATTACATTTAAGAGTGCAGAAGATCAAATAAGCGCATTTACTTTGTAAGCAATATGCAGTTAAGTATTCTTACTTTCCTCAGATACATACTTTGATGGACATTTTACTATTATATTATCAGCGTGGAAAACTCCATCTGTGTGATAGATACCTTCTGCAACAATTTCTGAATGCTCATTGAAGAATAATTCAGGAACTATTCCAGTGTACCTACCTTTTAATTCAAGACTGCTACTTTCATTTTGTAAAATGAAAGTAGCAGTAGTATTGCCATCCTGACGATCAAAACTTCCAGCAAGCAACCTACCATTAACACGAAATCGATCACCATAGTACTGATGAGGCTCATTAAGAACTTCATCAATTGTTGTGTAATAAACAGTAGAATGAGAAAACACTCTATTGGCAAAAAACCACATAGAGCCAAGAATAATCAAAGCTGAAAGCAATAAAATTGCTAATCGTCTTTTTTCAAAAATTGATGAATTTGAAATTTCCATGTATTACCAACTTAATATTAAAATAATATTAAGTATAAAGGAGGTAATACGTACATGTACAGCAGTCAAACAAGATATATAGTTTAATTTCATGAGGTTTTTTAAAACTTTTACTTATCAATGTGTGTTGAGTAAATGATATCGATTTGAATATATATGTGATGCATGAAAATAGCAATATCATACTTAAAGCATCAATTTATATTAAACCGTTAATAGAAACATTAAATATACAATTAAAAATTCGAAAACTGAAAAATAACTGAAAAGATCAATTATTTACAGCAAGTCTAGTTTAAGTACTATTAAGAGATCAATTCAAGCTAAATATAATTAAGACAACACCACTGAATACAAAAACAGCGCCAATAATTATTCGAATGGTAATCTTTTCCAAACGACCAATAAAAATACTACTTAAAATTATTGCAAAAATAGGGTTAATGGCTAAAATCGGAGCAATAACAACAAGAGGGGATCTATTCAAAGCAAGAAGCATAAAAACAATTCCAGCAGAAGAAAAAAAACCAGCAAAAGAGGCTTTTAAATACGGAGTAAATGATCTTGGAGCAGTTTTAATTTCTTTCAAAGAAAAAAAACTCATGACTATGGCGCCAAATAGTAAGCCAAAACTAGCTACAACCAATGGGTGAATACTTCCTACTAAATTTTTAGCCACAACTTGGCTTGATCCATACGTAAAAGCAGCACACAAAGCAAAGAAATAGCCTAACCAAATTCCATTAAATCTATTACGAATAGTTTGTTTATTTTTCATTGTTATCACTAACCTTATTGTTATCACTAACAATAAGAAATACGCCAACCAAAATTATTGTAGCTCCCAAAATAAGTTGTAAATTAACTGATTCATCTAGCAAAATAATGCCATATAAAATTGCAAACAGCGTAGAGGTACTAAATATAGGAGTTGCTCGACTAACCCCAACTAGGCGAATTGCTGAGTAATTTAAGAATCGGCCAAGTGGGAAGTTTAAAGTTCCATATAAACATATCCACAAAAATATTGAAGCTTCGAAACCATGAAGTTCATTCGGATAAATAATCAAAACAATAAGAATTGTTAATACAAATCCAACAATCAATGATACAGCTGTTGTGAGTACTGGGCTTAAATATTGTAAGGCGATCCGAACCGTTACGCCCCCTAAAGCCCAAGAAATTGCTGCACAGATGCCAAATATAATGCCTTCCAAGACTACTCCCTCAAACTTTCATGGAGTTTAGTATTGAATTAAATATTATCAATCCATCGTCGCTACCAAGTAATTTTTTAGATGCACGTTCAGGATGAGGCATCATACCTAGTACATTGCCCTTTATGTTTGTAATACCTGCAATATTATTTAGTGAACCATTAGGGTTATCAACATATGACAAATTACCAGTTAAGCTAGAATATCGGAACAAAATTTGTCCCTTTACTTCTAACTCTTCTAATTCATCAGATCCAATGAAGAATCTACCTTCTCCATGAGAAATAGGAATTTTAAGAATTTGACCCGACGTAGCCATGTTTGAAAAAATACTATTGTTTGTTTCAACTCGGAGATTTGACCATTCACAGCGAAATTCAAGACATTCATTTCTCATAAGAACACCTGGCAACAATCCAGACTCACAAAGAATTTGAAATCCATTACAAATACCAATTACTGGCTTACCGCTTTTTGCAAATTTTAAAACTGAATCCATTATAGGAGAAAAACGTGCAATTGCTCCAGTTCTAAGATAGTCACCATATGAAAAACCACCCGGAAGGACAACACAATCAATATCATTCAAATTTGTATCTTTGTGCCATATGTATTTGCACTCAGCACCCAAAACATCTGAGAAAGCCATATGGGTATCCTCATCACTCCAAGTACCAGGAAATACAACAATTCCAATCCGCACATAAACCTCAGCTTCAAAGATCAAAATTTAAGTTATAATTATTAAGAGAAAATTAAATCTTGTTCAATAATTCCATAACTACTTCATTGACTAAAGAACCGTCAACTTCAGCTTTATATTGGGACATGACATTTGCGATAACCTTACCCTTATCAGAAACACCTAACGCTTTAACCACAAGTATACTTTCCGAAACAATTTCAATTATCTCTTCACGGTCCTTTTGATGAGGAAGATATTCTTCAAGAATAGCAAGCTCAACTTCTTCTTGCCGAGCACTTTCTTCACGACCACCACTACGAAAAGCCTCAATACTTTCTTTTCTTTGACGAGCCTGTCTTCGTATTGATACAAGCTCCTCATCAGGATTAAGAGGATTACCTTTTTCAATTTCAGCATACTGTAAAGCACTGCTAGCCATTCTAAGAACATCACGCTTAATGGCATCTCCAGAACGCATAGCTACTTTTATGTCATCATTTATGCGTTCTTTTAAAGTCATATTTTAACGGGGTGCTACCCGAGGAGTAAACTTACGAGGAGTCTTACCTAAATTAGTTTTTTGACTTTTTCGTATCTTAGCAGCATTCTTTTTTTTCTTTATTACACTTGGCGGTAAGAAATGGGATCTTGCTCTTGCATCCGATAAAACGCCATCCTGCTGAACACGTTTATTAAACCGACGCAACAAGCTATCAAATGTTTCACCTTCCATGGAACGTACTTCTGACAGTGTAATCACTCCCTTTCTATATTAAAAAAACAAGATATACTTAAGTAGTATATGTAGACAAATTAATAGGTGTCAAGAGAAAACTATTTCTTGTTAGTAAAGTTTTACTTAACCTTGATTAGGATCAGACAATGTATACATTAAGAACACACAGCACTTCTATCATTTAAAAAAATGAATAAAGAGTAAATGTGCAGTAATATACTAAGATAAAATTGATCAGTATTATGTGCAGAATTATAGGCTTCAAGGTATCTTAAAGTATTCGCACTAGACACTAGGAAGGAGCCAACGCTTGCGTGATGTCTTACAGAATCATAAAAAAAATCCGAAAAGCATGTTGCGAAATATAGCTAAATCGTTACTAAGCAGGAGACGCAGCATCACTATAACCTTATTTGATAGTGAATTGAGCAAAAAATTAGCGATCTTGCAGATTATAGGCTCTAAAGCTAAACAGATTATATTTCAGGCCATGATTCAAATAAAGTTGCATAAATTAATATTAATAAAAACTGTATGAACAAAAATTTAGCCCATCCTCAAATTGGTGAACATATTGAACTTCACATTCAATCTCATACAGTTCAAGGAGATACTCTGAGTGACTGGAATGGTTTAAAAGTACACGTATTTGGAGCAATTCCTGGTGAAAAGGTAATCGCAGAAATCACAAGAATTACGAAAGATATAACTTATGCAAATACAATACAAATTCTAGATGGTTCAACTGCGCGAGTTAATCCCGGATGTGTTTATTTTGGCAAATGTACAGGATGTCAATGGCAGCACATCTCTTATGATCAGCAATTAGAAATAAAAAGAGATGCAATCATCGAAGCTATGAAAGCCAATAAAATATATGAAAATTTTGAAATTAAACCTGTTAAACCCAGTAATAACATTATTGGGTATCGAAATCATGCAAGATTTACTGTTGGCCCAAGAAGAATGCTTGGTTTTGTAAATCGAATTACTAGGAAATTCGTTCAAATCGATAAATGTGAAATAATGTACCCTAAAATAAACAACTTTTTATCGAAATTACAAGGAAATGTTGAGGCAACCAGTCAACTATCAATTCGCTACGGAATAAACACCGACAGTTATTTAATCCAGCCAAAGCTGATAAATCCCAATATTTCAGTAGAAAGTGGTCAAAAATATTATAACGAAGAAATAAACAACCATTTATTTCGCGTGGCTTCTCCATCATTTTTCCAGACAAATTCTGATCAAATAAAATACTTAATTGAAATAATTTCTAAAGAATTGAAATTAACTGGTAATGAAGTAATTGCTGATGCATATGCAGGTGTAGGGACATTCGCAATACTTCTTTCACCATTCTCAAAACATGTTTATGCAATCGAAGAATCTCCTTCTGCAATTAATGATGCCAAAATAAATGCAGAAGGAATAAATAATATCGAATTTATCACATCTAAAACCGAAAATGCATTAAAATCACTTTCCGAAAAACTGAATGCTGTTATATTGGATCCGCCTAGAAAAGGATGCCATGAAAATGTACTAACCACTCTTAATCAATTAAAAATACCTAAGCTAATTTATGTTTCCTGTGACCCAGATTCTCTTGCAAGAGACTTGAAAGTTCTTACAGACGGAAATTATCAAATTAATTTAATTCAGCCAATAGATCTATTTCCCCAAACGCATCATGTTGAATCAATTGCTGTATTGAGCCCCAAAATCCTTCACTCTAATTCTCAATCAGAATTGGTATTAGCATCAACTTCACCAAGGCGAAAAGCTTTATTAAGCAAAATTCAACTTACCTTCACTCAATTATCGCCCAATATCATTGAAAGCGTCCCTTCTGAAATAAAAAATCCTGTTGATATAGCAAAAACTATCGCATATTCCAAACTTATAGCTATAAGTAATGAATTAAATACAAAATATATAATAGCTGCAGATACATTAGTATTTATGCAAAAGAAAATATTTGAAAAACCGAAGTCTTCAAATGAAGCAATTCAAATGCTCAAAGAATTAAGAGGGCAAAAACATAAAGTTGTAACAGCTTTGGCTATACGAAGTCCTAAAACTGATCAAATTCTCATCGACCATAATATAACTGAAGTAACCATGAGGAAATATTCGGATTTAGACATAGAGAAATTTGTTTTAAGTGGATCACCATTCGATAAATCAGGTGCATATGCAATCCAAGATAAAGATTTCAAGCCTGTCAAAATCTTTAATGGTTGCTATACAAATGTCCTAGGATTACCACTATGTACCATGATTAAACTTTTAAATGAACTTGAATTTAAATGGGATTCAGAATTATTGCTAGACTCAAAGCTTAGTAATTCCATTTGCACAATTGCTGAAAGTTGGGATATATAAATATGAATCTGCTAGGCATGGGACCACTAGAAGTAATTGTGATAGGGATTGTTGCTATGCTAATTATGGGGCCAGAACGTATAGGTCATACATTTAAATCAATTGCCGAACTAAGTAAGCAGCTTAGAAATCAATCTAAAGATTTAAATGATGCAATTACAAAATTTGCCAGAGATCCTATTGAGCAATCTATAGAAATTGAATCGGAGGAAAATATAACCCCTCTCCCTGATTCTCAATCAAGACCAAAATCAAACATTAATATTGATTCCAACGAAGACAAAAATTAATGGCAGACTTTGAACGACCACTAATGGCACATTTTCAAGAACTAAGATGGCGACTATCTATAGTAGTAATTGCTATAATTATTGGTGCAATCATTGCAGCATTTTTTTTTGAACCGTTAATTAAAATCTTAGAAAAACCTGCAGCAGGATACCTTTCTGAAACTGGCAAACCAATCTTTACAGATGTTACGGAATTGGTGGCAATAACTGTAAAGATTGCATTAATGGCTGGATTTATTGTAGCTATTCCAGTTTTAGCATTTCAAATTATTATGTTCGTGTCTCCAGGGTTAACGAAGTCAGAAAGGCGCTATGCCGTATTAATGGTTCCAGGTGCACTTGTTTGTTTTGCAGCAGGAATGACTTTCGCATACTTCGCTCTTTTACCCCCTATGCTTGCATTCTTGTTAAATTTTGGCAGTGAATTGGCAATTCCAATGATTCGCATAAGCACATATATAAATCTAGTGTTGTCATTATTATTTTGGATGGGGTTGGTTTTCGAAACTCCTATAACAATGTTCATCTTAACTAAATCAAGAATAGTAAATAGAGAAACATTTAAAAAGGGTCGTCGATTTGCTGTAGTAATAGCATTTGTTCTTGGAGCGTTGATAACGCCTACGTTTGATCCGTTTAATCAAACATTAGTAGCCTTGCCATTTATCATATTATACGAAGCAGGCATTTGGCTTTCCAAATTGGCAAGGCATAGCGAGGAGACTAACTTAAAAAAAGAAAATGAATAATATTTGATCGCATTCATAATCACAAGTATACTCCCAAAAAGTATACTTCTATGAAAGGAGAAGCATGACACAGCTGAGACCATTACCAGTTCCTACTCCAGAATCACAACCGTACTGGGATAGCTGCAAAAACCACTCAATGAAACTACCTAGATGTAAGTCATGCTCTGAATTTCATTTCTATCCGCGTGCATTATGCCCGCATTGCTGGTCAATGGATATAGAATGGGTAACAGCAAGTGGAAAAGGAAAAATCTATAGTTATGTAATTAGTCATAGACCAGCACCTGGATTCCAGGATGACGTCCCTTATATTATTGGAATAGTTGAACTAGATGAAGGGGTGCGGTTAATGACTAATATAGTTGAAATAATTCCATCACCTGAAAATATTTGGGTTGGAATGGAGGTAAGTGTAGAATACGATGATGTGTCAGATAATATAACACTACCAACATATAAACCCACTAAATAATTAATTTATTATTAAATATAATTAATTTACTTTCTTCTAAAAACATAGCTATATGTTATTAGTGATAGATTTTATCTATCACTAATTGTTTTAACTATCACTGATGATATATAATTTGAATTAGTTAAATGAAAGTAGGTTAATCATGGATCGTTTCGATATTGTAATTATTGGATCAGGACCAGGCGGATATGTTTGTGCTATTCGTGCTGCTCAGCTAGGACTTAAAACTGCAATAATAGAAAAGGATGAGCTCGGTGGTGTTTGCCTAAATTGGGGATGTATCCCAAGCAAGGCTCTACTTAGAAACGCTGAAGTTGCAAATCTAATACGTAGATCCAGTGATTTCGGAATTCAAATTGGTGATATCCATTTGGATTATGGTATTGGATTAGAACGAAGCCGTAAAATTGTACAACAATTAGTAAAAGGTGTGGATTATTTATTAAAGAAAAATAAAATTGAACGTTTTAGCGGAAAAGGGAAGATTATTGACGCCAACACGGTCGAAATAACTGATACAAACACAAAAATCGAAACGGAAAATATTGTAATTGCCACAGGAGCAAAACCTAGAAAAATAACTGAAATTCCAGTAGATGGTAAAACAGTTATGACTAGTAGAGAAGCTCTCGAGCAACCTAAATTACCAGAGTCAATAATTATTGTTGGCGGAGGTGCAATTGGTTGTGAATTTGCTTATATCTACAACTCATATAATGTTGATGTAACTTTAATCGAAACTCTTCCTCAGCTACTACCAAAAGAAGACCCAGAAATTTCTGAATATCTTAAAAAGTCATTTATTAAACAAGGTATCAAAGTTCATACAGGGGTATCTAATTCAAGCATTGATATCAAGAAAACAGGTAAATCAAAAGTAAGTGTTTCAATAAATGAACCCCCTGAGATTATAACTGCCGAATCTTTATTACTAGCAATTGGAATTGAAGCCAACGTGTTGAATCTTGCCTCTGAAACAGTTGATATTCAACTCAATAATGGATATATATCTATAAATGAAAATATGCAGACAGCAGTTTCAAATATTTTCGCCATTGGTGATGTCACTGGCAAACTACCTCTGGCACACGTTGCATCAGAGCAAGGTGTTTGGGTCGCCGAGTTCATATCTGGTCAAAAAAGGGAACCTTTAGAATACATAACAATGCCAAGAGCTGTTTACTGCCAACCACAAGTTGCAAGTTGGGGTTTAACAGAAATTGAAGCAAAAGATTTAGGATATGAAGTAGAAATTGGGAAATTCTCTTTCAATGCCAACGGCAAAGCCTTAGGTCTTGGAGAGCCCGACGGATTTACAAAAATTATATCTGACGCAAAATATGGACAAATTCTTGGTTGCCATATGATAGGTTCAGAAGTAACGGAGCTCTTAGGTGAAGTTTCCTTGGCTCATAGCCTAGAGAGTACTCCAGATGAAATTGCCACAGTAGTTCATCTTCACCCAAGCCTCTCAGAAGTATTAAAAGAAGCTGCATTATCAGTAAAAAATAGAGCAATACATGGAGTATAAACATTAAGTATATTGGCAAATAATCGAAAGGATCCTTATGTATGGTAGTAAATAAAACTGAAATTCAGCCAAGCGAAATTTTAAATTTCTATCGTGATATGAAAATTATTCGCCTGTTTGAGGAAAAATGTGCACAATTATATATGCAAGGCAAAATTCATGGCTTTCTTCATCTTTATATTGGCCAAGAGGCAATTGCAGTTGGTGTAGCCTCTGCGCTCAATAAAGATGATCATATCGTTACCCATTACAGAGATCATGGTCACGCTCTTGCACGTGGATTAGAGCCAAGAGCAATAATGGCTGAATTATGCGGAAAGGCTACTGGTACTAGCTTTGGTCGTGCTGGATCAATGCATATATTTGATGCTTCCAAAAATTTTGCAGGCGGTCATGCAATTGTTGGAGGACACATTCCATTGGCAGCAGGTCTTGCGCTAGCAGCAAAGCAACTGAATGAAGATAGAATTGCTGTTTGTTTTTTTGGGGATGGGGCAATAAATCAAGGTGAATTTCATGAAACAATGAACCTAGCTTCAGTCTGGAAATTACCAGTTTTATTTTTCCTAGAAAACAATTCCTACGGAATGGGAACTCGTATAGAAAAGGCGTACTCAGGTGGACCACTAGTACATACCGTTGCAGACAGATATCAAATATCAAATAGTCGAGTTGATGGAATGGATGTGCTTGCCGTTAGAGAGGCAACAATCAATGCTATTGCTAATATTCGTGAAACGTCTGAGCCCTACCTGCTTGAAGCAGTAACTTATCGGTTTCAAGGCCATTCAATGGCAGATCCAGTTACATACCGAGATAGGGCAGAAGTTGATAAGTGGATACCCAAAGATCCAATAACAACACTAAAAACTTTTATTCTTAAAGCAGGACATGCTAGTGAAAAACTCATCCAAAGACTTGACGAAGAAGCAAATTTAAGCATAGCAGATGCTACTCAATTTGCTGAGTCAAGCCCTGAACCAAAATCAGATGATCTAACAAAATATATTTATTCAAATCCAATTTAGATAAAACTTAGAATGTATAAAAGAGGTATAACTTGGCCGAATTAACTCTTAGAGAAGCAATCAGTTTAGGGCTTCGTGAAGCCCTAGATAATGATCCACGAGTAATTATTATGGGTGAAGACGTAGGTGCATACAATGGAGCCTATGCAGTGACAAAGGGGTTCCTAAAGGATTATGGAGAAACCCGTATTATTGATACTCCAATTTCAGAAGCAGGTTTCGTTGGTGCAGGAATTGGTGCTGCAATGGCGGGATTAAAGCCAGTCGTAGAAATAATGACAATTAATTTTAGCCTGATGGCTTCTGATCAAATAATAAATAATGCTGCAAAGATACATTACATGTCAGGTGGTCAATATTCAGCTCCAATTATTATTCGTACAGTAACTGGTGGAGGGGCAGGTCTAGGCGCAACACACTCACAAAGCTTTGAAGGCTTTTATGCCACAATCCCAGGCTTAAAAGTGATTACTCCAGCTTTTCCTGACGATGCGTTAGGTTTACTAAGAACCGCTTTTAAAGATAATAATCCTATTCTTTACTGTGAGCATGCACTTTTATATAGCGTTCGAGGAGAAGTGCCAGATGATCCTTCTTTTGAGGTACCTTTTGGGAAAGCTAAAACGAGAAAAATAGGGTCAGATATAACTTTAGTTGGATATGGGCGATCTGTACATACTGCCTTAAAGGCTGCTGATGAATTAAAAAAACGCAATGTTGATGCCGAAGTAATAGACTTAAGAACGTTACGACCATTAGATATAGAAACTGTAATTGAGTCTACTAAAAAAACACATAGATGTATTGTCATCGAAGAAGCATGGGCTACTGGCGGATTTGGCTCATATGTTGCATATGAAATACAAAAAAATGCTTTTAACAGTCTTGACGGCCCCGTTCTGCATCTTGGAGCCTTAGATGTTCCTGCCCCTTATGCAAAAAACTTAGAAATGATGACTATACCGAACGAACAATGGATACTAGATGCAGTTGAAAAAGAATTTGGAATTGGTAACTAATTAATCAAATAAAGTCCCTTTTTAATATGGAGATATATTTTGGATAACGTAATGATGCCGCAAATGGGTTACGACATGAAGGAAGGTCGATTAGTCAAATGGTTAAAAAAAGAAGGAGAGGCAATCACTTCTGGAGAAGATATTGCTGAAATTGAAACAGACAAAGCAATCATTCCTATGTCATCACCATCAGAAGGCGTTTTAAGAAAAATTATTACTCCTGAAGGAGAAATGGTACCTGTTGGAACTATACTTGGCATCATAGGATCAGTTGATGAAGATATTTCATCCAAAATTGATGCAATAATCACCGAAACTGCGAGTATAGCTAAGCCTGAAAACAGTAATTCTTCACAGGAATCCAAAAAGGAAACGACTACCGAAACGAAAAATTTAAATCTAGGGACTGTTAATGCCACCCCAATAGCAAAAAAAATAGCGACAGATAAGAATATTGATCTTAGCCTAATCACAGGAACAGGGCCAAATGGAAGAATAGTAGAAAAGGATGTTTTAAATTACTCAGAATCATCGGTTTCAGTTCCTGATATATCCACTTTACCTAAAGTAAAACCTCTGATATCTGCCACATCTGAGATTATTGAACTTAGTAGAATGAGGAAAGCAGTAGCAAGAACAACTTCAGCTAGCTCAATAGAAGCTCCACATTTTTATGTAACTACTGACATCGATATGACTGAATCAATGAAAATGAGAATTCAAGCAAACAAGGCACTAGAGGTTGAAGGAAAACGCATTAGTGTCAACGACTTTATCCTTAAAGCCTGTGCCGTTGCCCTATTGCACCACCCAAACTTTAATGCAACTTTTCACGGTGACACTATCGAAATACACTCTAATATTAACATCGGAGTTGCAATAGACTTGGATGGAAGTGGATTGATTCAGCCGGCCATTATGGCATGCCAAAAATTGTCACTAGTAGAAATATCTGTAGGTACTAAGGACTTAATTACCCGAGCAAGAGGAAATCAATTACGTGCTGAAGAATATACTGGATCAACATTTACAATTAGTAACTTAGGTATGTTTAGCATCGAAAGTTTTACTGCTATAATCGCACCTCCAAACTGTGCAATTCTTGCAGTTGGTTCTGTTCGAGATACACCAGTTGTTTTTAACGGAGAAATTGTAATTAAGCAAATGATGAAGGTAACTCTCTCAGTCGATCATAGATCAAACGATGGAGCTGCTGCAGCCAGATTTGCTGGAGAAATTAAGACTCTTCTCGAACAACCGGTAAGTTTACTTCTATAGATACCGTAAACCTCCTAATACATCATTTCATTGAGTATGCCATGAAAGTACCTACTAGCTGGTCCTATAGTTCCATCTCCAATAAAAAAACCATCGATTGAAATAACTGGAACGATGCCGTTAACAATATTTGTAATGAATACCTCGTTAATCTTATTAAAATTATTATCGACAGATTTTTCGCAGATAATTAACCCTGCCGAAATAGCACTTTCTAATACGATGGATCTAGTAACCCCTTCAAGAAGCCCATCAGATAAAGGAGGGGTAATCAGGTAGTTATTTTTTATTAAAAAGATATTACTTGAAGTTGCACAAGCGATATTCCCAGCATTATTTAATAATAAAGCATCATCATATCCCAAACGATTTGCAATCTGCTTTGCCATAACTCCATCAACATATGAAAGTGACTTTATATTAGAAATAGGAGATCCTTCATTTCGCCTAATAGAAGATGTGGCAATAGAAATGGCCGAAATATTGTTTTTATTTCGAGAAGAAGCACGTATTACAATTGTAGGAATAACATTTTTATGCACAGTCAATCCTCTTTGGCGATCATAGCCTCGCGTTACAGTTACTCGGACAATCGAATGAGGTAACTTATTTGCATCAAGTACTCTAATAATAAGTGATTTCAATTCATCATTTTTCGGAGTATCAATAGCCAAGATTTTGCAGCCATTTTCAAGCCGATCAATATGTTGATCAATTCTAAATACATGCCCATAGTTCGCTACCATTGTCTCAAAAACACCATCTGCTAATGTAAACCCTCTATCAAAAATAGACACAGTAGCTTCATTTTCTTGAATAAGAAATCCATTAACTGAGGCAACATAAGAATTCATAGATTGCCTCCTAAAGCACTCATGAGTCCTTTAGTTTTATCCATGGTTTCCTGATATTCACTTAACGGGTCCGAATCCACAACTATGCCACCACCACCATGAAAAAAAAGTTGCTTATTTGCAAGTGTCATTGTTCTAATAGCTATACTGGTACACATGCTACCATTGAATCCAATGTACCCTATGCTTCCGCTATATACACCTCTACGCACAGGTTCAAGTTCTTCAATAATTTCCATAGCTCGTATCTTAGGTGCTCCAGTGATTGATCCACCAGGAAAGCATTGCTGTAATAGATCTACAGGCCCATATTGTTCTTTCAATTCACCTTGTATTATCGAAACTAAGTGCCAGACAGTAGGATGCCTTTCAAGTTTCCAAAGATCTGTAACTACAACAGATCCAATCTCACAAACTTTACCAAGATCGCTACGCATCAAATCAACTATCATCACGTTTTCAGCTCTATCTTTTTCGCTATTCATAAGCTCGATCGCTAGTTTTTTGTCCAGAACTGGATCTTCGTTCGTTGGCCTAGTTCCCTTAATTGGTCGCGTTTCAACATAATTCGCATTTAAGGAAAGAAATAATTCAGGAGAAGCACTAAGAATACATAGGTCAGGTAAATTTAAATATGCTGAAAAGGGAGCGGGATTAGTATATCGAAGTTTAAGATATAATTCCCATGAATCACCCTCATAGGAAGTAGTAAAGCGTTGTGATATATTAGCCTGATAAATATCCCCAGCATGCAAATAATCTTTTACTTTTTTAATTGTACTAACATAATCATCAATAGAAAAATTCGATTTAAAAGTTTTATTTAAGTTTTTAGAGGCAGAAGAATTAATCAAATTTATATTAAATTTTTGGATTCGATCCATCACCCATTCTTGACGTTCATAATGGTTAATTAACGGATTACTCGTTGTAGTTGATAATCTAATTAAATCATCATGATGGTCTTGAATTAATACCCAATCATAAAACCCAACCCACATCTCCGAATAATCATAGTCATCTAATGCAATTACCGGTAATTTCTCAACCATTCTTCCTAAATCATAGGACCAATATCCAATAGCCCCACCAGTAAATGGTTTATTTTCTTCAAAAAAATCATCATGATATTCTGAAAGTAATTGATTGAGTATTTCCCATGGATTCCCAGAAATATTATCTACAACTCCATTTCGAGTAATTGATATTTGATCGCCTTTACTCTGAATAATGAGAAAGGGATCTGCACTAAGATAACTATATCGACTTACATCATCACTCCTTTGGGCACTATCTAGAAAAACACAGGATGAAATATCCACAAAACAAGGCATAATGGATAAAAGACTTTGTATCTCAGATAGCGTTTGTAAGTAAACAGCCAATAAGCCCCTCTATTTCAATGAATTATTAGGATATATAGCTTAATTTTTATTTATTGATTTATATACCCATTATGCTATAACCAGCATCGACAGGAATAATAGCACCAGTAACTCCTGAAGATAAATCTGTAGCCAAATATAAGGCAGTACCTGCAACATCTTTCAATGTAATACTTCTTCCGAGGGGTGATCTTTCTTCATGAGATTTTTTCATATCTTTATACCCTGATATTACACGGGAAGAAAGTGTATCAACAGGTCCAGCTGAGATAGCATTTACGCGAATGTTTTTAGGGCCATATTCTGCAGATAATTGCCTAACTGAATTCTCAAGAGCAGCCTTAGCTGTGCCCATAACATTGTAACCAGGAAATACTCTTTCAGATGCAAGAAAGGTCATAGCAATAATTGATCCACCATCAGTCATTAAATTTGCAGCAGATTTGGTTATTGACAACAAGGAAAATGCACTTATCTCCAAGGAGGCAAGAAACCCAGCTCTACTTGTATTGGAAAAATCTCCGCCTAATTCATTGCGATCAGCAAATGCTATGCTATGTACAACTATCGACAACGAACCCATCTTATCAAATATATCATTATGTAAAGCTTGTAATTGATTATCATCAGTTACATCGCATTCAAACAATAATGAATCACTTAGTTCTGAGGATAATTTTTCCACAGGTTCTCGTAACCGATCATTTTGATATACCAAGCCGATACGAGCACCGGCATCACCCAATATTTTAGCAATAGACCATGCAATGCTTCTGTGATTAGCTACTCCATAGATTAAAGCATTTTTTCCTGAAAGGTCGATTTCAAACATATTTCCTCCGATTATTTTCAATCTAAAATAGATTATATCGTTGATAGCATTAGACGAATACAGTTATAGCAAATATAACAATAATATATATTTAGAGTGGTAATTAAAATTGACCATTTCAAGCATTAATAGAATTATTTCTGTTCATAAAGAATTAATGCCGTATTGAATTTTTCTCAGATGAAAAAACTTACAGATGTAATCACTACGCTATTTAACAGATCATGGCAGAAGTCAGTGGTTCGAGTCCATTACAGGCCACCACTTTATCTATTGTAACCACTTTTATTCCTTGCACCAGTGGGGAAGTTACAGGTAGCGATCTTTAAATTTCTCCCGTCATGGTCTCTTACTGTAATGGAGGCCATAGAAAACATCATAATAGATAATGAACAAACAAAATTATTTATAACTCATAAAAGTAATACTTAGGAGTCAATTAACTATCACAAGTATCATCATTCTTTTTAAGAAGAATAGGCGTATCTTAGGCAAAAAGTTATGTAAATTTATGTTCAAGGTATAGGTGCATTTTCTTATTAGATACATTATAAGTCATTAAAGCGTTGACCAATGCATCAGTCAGCACGATAATCCTAAATCAGCAATATAAAATAAATATGGAGGTAAAACAATTGTTAAAGGTCACAACTGGCTTCATACATGGATACGTAGTTAAAGACTGGGACGAATTAGCTACCTATGCAATTGAATCTGAAAAACTAGGAATAGAAAGTATTTGGTCACCAGAAGGATGGGGTTATGACGGACTAACACCACTTGCTTACCTTGCTGCAAAAACTTCAAAAATCAAACTAGGCACAGGTGTTTTGCAAATCGGAACACGAACTGCAACAAACACGGCAATGGGAGCACTTTCCATGAACTCCCTTTCAAAAGGTCGTTTTATACTTGGTCTTGGCACAAGTGGACCTCAGGTAATGGAAGGCTTTCACGGAATTATTTTTGATGAACCCATCCTAAGAACAAAGGAAAATATCGATGTCATCAAGATGATTTTTCGAGGAGAAAAAGTTTCCTATCAGGGAAAACATCTCAAACACCCGTCACGTGAAGGACAAGGAAAGGTTATGAAAAATGAATCTGATCCTGATCCAGATATTCCTATATGGATCGCTTCTCTTGGGCCAAAAAACTTAGAACTCACTGGGGCAGTAGCAGACGGCTGG